>OCTA010004158.1_pt1 | contig 12694 bp, 10 predicted proteins | sample 1538991 | NCBI WGS metagenome assembly OCTA01 (sample SAMEA3539302, study PRJEB22396) | soil metagenome | biome: tundra; feature: field; material: soil | place: USA | collected 2010-05 | depth 0.15 m
GGCGGTAGACACCGTCAAGGGTCAAGATGAACGCCAAAAAACGGCGCCCTTGACAGTGTCCACCGCCACTCCCGGAATCGCTGCGTTGCTGAGACTAGGACGGCCGCCACGTCGGCCTTGACTTTTATGACCTTCTCATAGAGGCCGGTTAACAGACCGTAGCACTCGTTGAGGGTGATTTGTTGCGCCGAAAGGTCGATTAGTAATGGAAAACGCCCATGTATTCAGACAGGATTCTCGTTTGATGCATGGTCCCCTTGTCTTTCTCCGGCGGTTGGTTTACGGGATGGGCTATTCTTGCCGGTGGACATCTGCTTCTGAGCGGCCGCGTGCGGGTTTGTGGCAAAGTTGTGGGGCATGGGCACTTCGATGAATCGCGCGGTGGGATTCGCAATTGAATGGTCATCTCCCTTCTCCCATCCGAAAGACTGGACATAGTCCAGCTATCTGCACTACGCATTGGGGAAGATCGGCGCGGTTGAGATGGAGTCGGAGTGGACCGCCCAACGAAGGGAAGAGAACAGAACATTGGTAAGGGGGCCTAGTGAATCCCACCCTTCGCTCAGCCAACCCACGGGCGAAGACCTGTCCGTGGGGGCCCGGTTACGCGACAGATGGGGCACCCTCAATCTTGTGCTGGGGAAAAAGCGCTGAAGCGGGAAAGGTAGGCCACCCGCCCCGCATGGTCATCGTGTGTTTCAGAAACCGGCCGACCACGTGCTATTCCGATCGCAAAGCAAGGGTCGGATCGACTGCGGCAGCCCGCCGCGAAGGTAGATAGCAGGCGAGCCAGGCTATGGATACGACGCCTATGGAAGCGATGATGTAGGTCCCTGGGTCCATCGGACTCACGTTAAACAGAAGCGAGGACATAAGGCGCATGGTCAGGAACGAAGAGGTCAAACCGATGGCAACGCCTATGCCGGTGAGCCATAATCCCTGACGGACAAACATGGCAGTGAGCTTTTGCCGTTGCGCCCCGAGCGCCATGCGAATGCCAATCTCTCGTGTGCGCTGCGAAACCGAATACGAGATGACGCCGTAGATTCCGATGATCCCAAGCAGCAGGGCCATGCTTCCAGCAACGCAGAGCATCACCAGCGTGAACGAAGTCCGGGCCATTGACTTCGTATACAGCTCACCGAGTGTAGTTGGATCTGCCAGCGGCAGATCGGAATCGACCGACCAGACCGTTTGCTGCACTTCTTTCATGAAGGCCGAGGAGCCCGCACGGGTGGACCGAATGACGAATGCGGTATTCCGGCGCACGGTCTCCTTTTGGCCCTCGAACCGATCCTGAAAGACAGGCCAATAGACGGTGGGGGGCGCCTGGTTGTTGACGCCATCGTCATGCACGTCTCTGGCAACGCCAATAATTTCGCGCCAATCGTCGGTGCTGCCCACGCGGATTTGCTTGCCCAGAGCAGTGGTTGGATTGTGCCACAACTCCTTCGCCAGATTTTCCGAGATGATCGCGACAGGTCTTTTCTGGTACGTCTCCGCCCAGGTCAGGTCGCGTCCGGCAATCAGCGGGGTTCCCATTGTCGAGAGATAACCAGGCGCAACGAATTTGAAACGGCGAATGGGCGGAAGCTCGCCCGGCTTGTAGGTGCGGTCCTGCGCGAAGATCGGATCGTTCTGATCAAATCCTTCCAGAGGAACAACAGATCCGAAGCTGACCGAGGAGACGCCGGGAATGGCCGCGATCTTGCTCTGAATCTCCTGCTGCATGCGGACGACCCCTTCACGTTGGGTGTCTGGCACGCGAGTCTCTGGAATGTACAGGTGGAAGACCTGCTGGGAGTCTGGATCGCTGAAGCCGGGAGACACGTGCATTAAAGCCTGGAATGTACGGATCATGAGCCCCGAACAGATCAGCAGGACAAGTGCAAGAGCAACCTGCACCACAACCAGCGCCTTGCGCGCGCGGTGTCGCTCGCGGCTCTGGCTCAGCGCACGTCCTCCCTCGCGGAGACCGGTATTGATACCCACGCCGGCGTACTTGATTACCGGAATCAGGCCAATGACAATGCTGACAAAAAGCGCCAGCCCCAATGTGAACAGCAGCACCGGGCCGTCGATGCCGATTTCATTCAGGCGCGGCAGGCCGGTGGGCTTCACCGCGATCAGAAGCCGTAATGATCCAAAGGCCAAGCCCAGCCCGATGAGGGTTCCCGCAAATCCCAGGACCAGGCTCTCGAAGAGCAACCCGCCCGTGATGCGTCCCCGCCCCGCCCCGAGTGCCGCGCGGATCGCCAACTCCTGGCGGCGGCCTTCAACGCGCACAAGCAGCAGGTTTGCTACGTTTGCGCACGCCACCAGAAGCACCACGGCGATGGAACCCATCAATATCCACAAAACGTTTCCCACGTCGCCGATCACATCCTGCTTTAACGGACGCGGAGTTGGATTCATCTGCACTTTTTCAAACAGACTGAGTGGAAATCCATCGGGAGCGGGGAAACTTCGGACGGCAATGGGAATCAGACGGGTCATGTCCGCTTTCACCTGCGCCAGCGTGACTCCGGGCTTCAGGCGGGCAACGCCCGGAAAACTGAAGTTACCCAACTTTGTCTTGCTGCGGTCCCATTGCATGGGCAGGTAAAGAGCCGCATCTTCTCTGTCGAGAAAATGAAAATCCTTAGGCAGCACACCGATGATTTCACGCGGCTTTCCGTCCACAATGATCGGACGGCCGATGACAGAGTAGCTCCCCCCGAGCTTCGTGCGCCAGTATCCATAGGAAATCACAACGGTTTGCGGGGCACCGGGGCTGTCGTCGCGGCGGGTGAACAGCCGGCCCACGACAGGCTTAACACCGAGAATGGGAAGCGTGCCATCGGTGACATCGAGGCCTCGCAAATGTTCCGGCTCCCCGGCGCCGGTCACAGTGAGCGAGTCGCCGGTGTATACGCCGATATCCTGAAACGTGGTGTTCTGCTCGCGCTCAATGAAGTAGAGGAACGGTGCCATCGGCATGTTTTCAATTTCAATGCCGGGAATGTGGTACCAGACGCCGATCAACTGGTCCGCATGAGAATAGCTCAAGGGTTTCAGCAGCACGCCCTCTACCACGCTGAAGATCACAGTGTTTGCGCCGACGCCAATGGCGAGCGTAATCAGGGTGACGGCGGAAAATAGCGGCGCCCTGCCGAGCCTTCTGATCACCTGTTTGAGCTGCTCGTAAAAGAGTGCCATATGTCAGTCCTCCAACAAGGCCGATCAGCCTGCATCACAGATGCTTCTTGTACCTGCCGTGCTAATTTCTACGCAACCGAGCAGACAGAAGTTCAATGGTCGAAGGAAGCTATCGCCTGAGTTCTGACTTTTACAGTCACCGCATTCAGGTTTTGAGTCGAGAAAACCGCATCGACGGACTTGAATCTTCCGCAGTCTTGCCTCTGGCATGAACCGGCAAAGCACACACTGTTTTGGCGGCTGCCGCCTGCAGGCCAAGCGCTTATTGAAAATCCAGGGCTTCTGGATCGGTCCTCAGAAACGCCGTAGCCTCAGGGAGGATTTTTGGCATGAGGCACAAGATCGATAGTTCTTTCTTCGGAGGCGAGCGGCAGTGGATGCGCGCATTGGGCTGCTACCGTAAACCGAGAATTTCGCGTAGGCCGATCGGCGAGCGCTGGCCGACTTCCGGGTACCTATCACTATCGAGAAAGCGGACCTATGTCGTACGGGATCCGCCCCTCTATCCATGCGAATTCATGCGCATTTGTAAAGGTTCTTCAGGATATATAAGCTGCCCTTTCCTTGTCTTTAGAAACGGCGTCAGTAGATGTCTCTTGGCAACGGCACGGCTCATAATATCCCGCACTACCCATCCTTTTTTTGTCAATGCGTCCCCGATAAGTGACCGATGGCAGCGCCACGGCACCGCCTCAGCACACATAATGGCAGTTTCTTTGGCCCTTGCGATTTCAATGAGCGTTTCCAATCCTTCTGAAAACTCCGGGGTTGCCATGTAATCCGCGAAACCCCGGAATGAAGCATTTCGCCAGCCGAGATTGAGCGAATCCTTTCTTGCACGACGTAGACCGCCAAGTTCCTTAATGTGTCTATAGCTCAGGTGGTTCTCTTGCAGAGAATGCTCGAGCACATCGGCGTTAAACTGAGGGTTATGGCGCGACCTGGGTATTGATCTGATGTCGACAATTCCTTCGACTCCATGCGCGCGTAATAACTCCATAAACTCATCGATCGGTCGTGTTGAATGGCCCACCGTAAAGATGCAGAGCCTTTTCATATTTCCACCTCCTCTCTACGCAGTGACAAAACCATCGACTCCCTTGGGCCAGAGGCGGTCAACCGGAAACCGAGTTCCATCAGCTGCGCTCACTGTGGCGTACGCGCGCTCTATTCTGATCCTCGCCATTAACCCTTCACATACGAACAGAGATATTCTGCGGCAAGCGCATGACGATGCAATACCGCGACTAAACCGGATGACTCTTCATCTGAACAAGCAGCATCCGAAGTGGCGATTTCGCTAAGATGCCGTGAGTCAACATGGGAGGCATATACACAAACGAGCCAGATTGTGCCTGCACTTTATCCTCTCCCAATTGCACTTCTGCTTCTCCCTCCAAAAAGTAGATCACTGCTGGGGTTGGGGCTGAATGCGCGCTCAGTTCCTGACCGGCTGAGAACCCAAACAGCGTAACGTTGACGTAGTCGTCCTTATGCAGAACACGACTTAGTATGCCCTTTTCCGGGAGCACAAATTCCTGCTGAAGGTTGGCTAAGAATGTGTAGTCCATAGAGTTCTCCTTCCTGTAAACCTACTCGTTTGACCAAACATGCGCCCGAGAGTCTCTACCCGGCCGAGCGCCGTCGATGCGCACGATTGATATCACCTAACCGTAAAGTGCTTCTGAAATCCGCAGAGCTCGATTGAAGAGGACGTTGTTCTCCAGATGAACCTCCTGGCGGACTTCCCCGTCCAATTCCTTCAGCTTCTGACAAATCTCCCGGTAGGAAGGACACGTGGTGGCGGTGGCGTTGTAGTCTTCTGTAGCGTCCTGAATTCTGGACAGGAGATCCCCTACTGCACCATGCTCATGTGTCATGTGTGCCAAATCATTCCGTACGTTGTCCAGACGAACTGTCGCGGAACTGCTGCCCACATAGGCCAGCTCAAGTTCTCGAATCTTCGGAAACAGTATTTGCGCCTCATCCGTAAAATGCGACGTAACTTCATGCGCAAGCGTTGCAGAAAGGTGAGCGACGTGGATTGCGTTGGGATGTTCCCGAAGATGACACGAACTCACAGTACGAGCCAGTTGTTGAATGCGCGGGAGATCTTGTTGAATCAGAACCGTGCGGATCCGAAGCAGCTTTCCCATCAGCGCTTCCAGGATTGGGTCTGCCCACGGAGCTTTTGTTGTGCTGTTCGCGTCGGCTACGCGATTCAATTCGCTGAGAACTCCCTTAACGGGCAACCCTAGGTATTTGCATGTTGCTTTTACCCTTTCCTCTCCATGGCAACAGTATTGGATTCCAAGTTGCTCGAACACCTCAATTGTTGATGGTTGGCGTCCAGCTATTTCACCGATAATCTGATTGGCGTTGATCATTTTTGTCACCCCTGCTCAGACTAGGTGCGCTACAAAGCTGTCGCAGGGACTTTAGTCACTGTTCGGCATTGTTATCGGCGAAAACTGATCCGGAGCGGATTTGCATCGAGAGAAATTCACCTGAACAAATTAGTTCGGGCGAGGTCGATGACTTCGTCGCCGCGACCGTTCAGAATGGCTCTGATCATATAGAGATTGAAATCGACGATCTGGTCCAGTTTGAGAGAAGGCGGCATCGCCAACTCCTGCCTGTTCACCGCAATGTCAATCAGAGCGGGACCATCATGTGCCATTGCCTGCTCAAGAGCCGGACGGACCTCTTCCGGATCATCAATATGCAGAGCGAACAATCCCGCTCCTTGAGCAATCTTTGCAAAATCTGGATTGACAAGGTCCGTTCCGTGCTTCAGGAATCCGGTCGCTTTCATCTCGAGTTCCACAAACCCCAGAGATCCGTTGTTGAAGACAACGACCTTTACAGGCAATTTCAGCTGCCGCAGCGAGAAGAGATCCCCCATCAGCATGGAGAATCCGCCGTCACCGGAGAGCGTTACAACCTGACGTCCGGGATGAGAGATTTGTGCTCCGATAGCTTGTGGCAATGCGTTTGCCATCGATCCGTGGTTAAAGGAACTAAGCAAACGCCGGCGACCATTCATTTCCAGGTAACGCGCCGCCCAAATTACCGGAGTTCCAACATCCACGGTGAATATGGCATCGTCAGCGGCGACTTCATTGAGGATTCTGGCGACGTACTGCGGATGAATCGGGCGCTGGCCGGGCTTTCCTGTTGCAAGATCGTCGAGTCCTTTGCGCGCTTCGCAGTAATGGTTGCGACAGGCATCGAGGTAGGCGCTGTCGGTTTTCTGATTGATACGTGGAAGCAATGCGGAGAGCGTCTCCGCGGTGCCTCCTGCAACACCGAGGTCCAGGTGGCTTCGTCGTCCCAGTTGTTCCTCGCGGATATCGACCTGCAGAATGCGGGCATTCTTGGGATAAAACTGCTGGTAGGGGAAATCAGTTCCCAACATCAGCAGAGCATCACAATTCATCATGGCGTGATAGCCCGAAGCGAATCCAAGCAGGCCGGTCATGCCTACGTCGTAGGGATTGTCGTACTCGACGAACTCTTTTCCCCGCATGGCGTGCACAATTGGCGCCTGGAGCTTCGCTGCCAACTGGATCAGCTCATCATGAGCGCCTGCACAACCTGCGCCGGCCAGGATTGTCACTCGCGTCGCGCGATTAAGTTCGACCGCCAGCTGATCCAACTCTTCCGGACGGGGGACAATGTGCGGCTGAGCAAACGTGAAATTGACACGGCGATCGTCATTTTCCGCATTCAATAGTGCGATATCGCCAGGCAACACAACCACGGCTACGCCGCGCTTTGCCAGAGCCGTCTGGATCGCGATCTCGAGCGTGCGCGGCATCTGGGCAGGGCTTGAGACCAGCTCGCAGAAATGGCTGCGTTCCTTAAAGAGGTGTTCAGGGTGAGTCTCCTGGAAGTACCCGCTGCCGATTTCCTGCGACGGAATCTGTGCAGCAATCGCCAGGACCGGCACACGGCTTCGATGGGCGTCATAGAGGCCATTGATGAGGTGAAGGTTGCCCGGTCCACAGCTGCCGGCGCAGACGGCAAGCTTTCCTGTTAATGCAGCTTCCGCTCCTGCCGCGAAGGCCGCGGTTTCTTCGTGCCGCACGCCCACCCACTCGATCCCGTTGCGCCTTCGTACAGAATCCGTGATGCCGTTGAGGGAATCGCCCGCAACTCCATAGATGCGCTCCACACCTGCCGTTGCAAGAACCTCTACAAACAACTCTGCGATCTTCTTTGCCACTCCTGGACCCCTCTCGGATTCTCGATTTGTCGAGCGGATACTGCGGAGGACAGTCTCCGTATACATCATCGATCCAGTCGTAAAAAGCTGTTCCGTTCTGCAGATGCAGGGTCAGCACAGACGATGTACCTTGTCAGTCGCGCACAGAAGCTGTGATGGCTATTCAGAGCAGCCTGAGAAACTGTGAAGATTGTCGCAGCAATCAATCAACAATGGAGAAGTACAACTGTCCCGGTTCCCATTACAACTAGACCATTAAAATCGTCTTCGTGGAGGCATAGGCTCAATGCAATCCAATGCGAGGTCTGGTCTTCCCTCGCAATAAGACAAATCAGATGAAGGTGCTTAATGAGCGGATTTGAAGAGAATCGTCACACAGCCAATAACCGCGAGAGCATGACTCGCCTGCCGGAACTCGCAAACGAGGTCATCCGAAAGAACATCCAAGACGAGCTGGAAAAACTGAAGGATGCCGAGTCCTGGCAGCGCGAAACCGGCCGGAGTTCGGAGACCATCGTAAAGTATCCAGAGTTTCGCATCGTCCTTATACGGATGAAGCTGGGAAGCTATATGAGCCACCACCGCGCTGAAGGTCCGATCTCCGTGCAGGCAGTATTGGGGAAGATCAGGGTACATCTTCCTGAAGATCGGATGGAGGAACTTATTCCTGGAGACCTCCTCGCTATTGAGCGCGGACTTGAACACGATGTTGAAGCACTGGAAGAGTGCGCGTTTCTGCTTACCATCGCCTGGCCTGAAACAACGGCTCCCGATCATGCATAATACCAATCCGGAGGTTCGAGCAGCGGTGGCAGGAATCAATGGCTGAAGTCACGATCACCGTGGACGGAAAGAAGATCCAGGCAACCTCAGGCTCTCTGCTCATCGATGTATGCAAGCGGGCAGCGATTGAGATCCCGTCATTTTGCTATTACCCCGGTCTCTCCCTCCAGGGCGCCTGCCGCATGTGCCTTGTCGAGATTGCCAAAACGCCAAAGTTACAAACCGCGTGCACAACTGTCGTGACAGAGGGCATGGCCGTTACAACGGACAGCCCAATGGTTCGGCAAAGCCGGAAGGCTATGCTGGAGTTTGTTCTGCAGAATCACCCTCTTGACTGCCCGGTGTGCGACGCAGGCGGTCAATGCGAACTTCAAGATGCCACATACACCTACGGAGCGGCAGAATCACGGCTGGTGGACATAAAAAATCACCGCGACGAACAGCAATGGTCCCCCATTGTGTACTTCGACCGACCGCGGTGCATCATGTGCTACCGCTGCGTCCGAGTATGCGGAGAAGGAATGGACGTCTGGGCATTGGGAATCGCCAACCGCAACTCGTCCCAGTTGATTGTGCCCAACAAGGACGAGCATCTGGAGTGCGAGGAATGCGGAATGTGCATTGATATCTGCCCGGTCGGTGCACTCACCTCTGGCCCATATCGTTACAAGACACGCCCATGGGAGATGAAGCACACCTCGACGATCTGCACACATTGCGGAGACGGATGTACAACCACACTCGGTACCCGCCCTGTTGAAGGCAGAATGACCATCATCCGGGGGACAAATCGTGACAAAGGCGGGATCAACGGGGACTTCCTCTGCATCAAGGGCCGTTATGCGTTCGATTTTGTGGATCATGCGGAACGGCTAACCTCACCTTTGATGAGAATCGACGGAGCCTTGAAACCGGTCTCCTGGGACAGAGCATTGTCAGAAGCGGCGAACAGATTCAACGCTGCCCGCCAGGCCCCCGGCACGGTTGGAGTGATCGGCTCGAATCACGCCACGAACGAAGAGAACTACATCCTTCAAAAAGTCGCGAGAACCTTGTTGAACACGAACAACATCGACCACAGGCGAACGGTGGATTACCCCCGCTTCTTTACGGCGCTTCGCAAGTACGGAGCATCGACGGCGAGCATGGCTGACGTATTGATATCTTCGGCCATTCTTTTGATTGGAGGGGATCCAACCTATCAGCATCCATTGCTCGCGTGGCAGATTCGCAACAACGTCCGGCTCAATGGCGCACATCTTTATGTCATCAACTCACGAATGATCAAACTTTGCCGGCAGGCGAAACAATTCGTCCGGGTGCCGAATGGATGTGAAGGAGAAACCGTCCGCTTGCTGGCATCCGCTTCTGAGCCTCCCGCCGATTCCCCCCTCAGCTCGATTTGTTTTGAGCTGGCAGACTTGGCGTCGACACTTCGTGCGGAACGGGATGTGGTGATCGTCTTTGGCGCCGAGTTGCAGAACCAGGACATCGAAAGCGTAGTCAAATTCGGCGCTGGTCTTCCGCAGGCAAAGTTCATCTGTCTCAGCGACGGCGCCAACTCCCGCGGCGCAGCCGACATGGGACTCTCCCCTGATCTACTTCCAGGTTACGAAACTGACTGGAAACGCTGGAGCGAGGCTTGGGGAGTGACCATTCCCGAGAAGCCAGGAATGAACCTCCTGCAGATGGTGGAGGCCGCGCAATCTGGACTCTTGTCTGTTCTTTATGTTGTTGGCTCGGATCCCGTCAAAGACTATGCGATCGACGTTAGCGCGTTCCGGAACACGTATCTGATCGTTGAGGATCTTTTCCTCACTTCCACGGCGGCTGTGGCCGATCTGGTACTTCCATCTTCATCGCCTTACGAGAAATCGGGGACCTTTACAAATACCTGCGGCGACTTGCAGGTTATCCGAAAGGCGGCTGATTGTATGGGGCCGAGAAGCGACCTTGAAATCATCTTGCAATTGGCTGAGCGCCTGGGCGCCAATGTCGCAGCGTATCGGGGGAATGGCCCTGGAGTCCGCGGGGAATTTGGAGAATCAAGGGGAGCTCAGTGTGGAGAGGCGGATCGACAGGCGGTGTGGATGAGCGCCCAGGGAGCTAACCTGCGCATCACCAGCTTCGATCCTGATTCTGTACTCAGAGAGATTCAGAATTTACTTCCGGATTACCGGGCACCACACGTCTCCTTTTCACACGATATATCTTGCACGCCGAGTGCCGGAGAGACTGTCCAGGCCGCAGCCCTGATCAAGCCCTATGGGGATGATCTCTTCTCTTCAGAGGCATTCGGCCGGTATTCGGCCAATCTGAACTCGGTACTAGAACGCAGCCTGACTTTGCCTTACCAGTCCAAGATTGAGCCCGTGTAAAGTCGTAAGGACCTTACATGGTTCAGGATATGGACGGGACTCCATTTCTATTGTTCCGGCGCACACTGGTCAGACGCTCTAGTATGTGAACATGCTGGAAGCGGAACTGTTCGCCTTTCTTGAAAACACAGCGGATGCGGTCTTTGCCGTCCGGGAGACGGGCGAAATCTGTTTCTGGAACCATGCCGCAGAAGCTCTCTTTGGCTATCCCGTGGACAAAGTAATGGGGAAGACCTGCTCCAATGTCCTGCACGGAATCGGGGCTTTGGGTACGGACTTCTGTCATGAGGGCTGCGCTGCGTTGCGGTGCGCCAAACCCGCGAATCACATACCGAATTTCGATCTGAATGTGACTACCCGTAGCGAGGAACGGATCTGGGTCAATCTTTCGTCCATTTCTTTTTTGAACCGGCGGACTGGGAGATCACTCCTTGTTCATCTTGTACGTGACATCAGTGCGCAAAAGAAGCGCGAAGAGGTTTTCGGCCGCATGGTCGCCATTTCTAAAGAAGTGGCCAATTTGGAAGACGCCGTCGCCGGGGCGGCGCCGATTGCGCCTCTATCCTCGCAGGAGCTTGAAATCCTCAGAATGTTCGCGGTGGGTGCCACAGCCCCGCGAATTGCCAAAGCGCTTGGTATCAGCCCGCAGACGCTTCGGAATCACCTTCACCACATAAACCGGAAGCTTAGGACGCATAATCGACTTGAGGCGGTTATGCATGCCCTTCAGCGCCGCCTCATTTGATCTCTCCTGCCTGCTGCACGAATTTACTTTGCAGATTGCGCTACAAAAGGCTATGCATTTCGGTGGCAAGTACATTCCTTGTGTGGTGAGCGCGTCCTTGCCGACAGACCGGTGGCAATGGAGATGACGTAGTTCTGTTTCGAAACAATTGAAACGAAGCTGATTCCAGGAAACTTGCTGTAATGACAATTGTCTCTAATCGGGGTACAAACGGACTATTGAGGTTTACGGTCTCGAACCCCGACACTGGCCTCACGCGTCGGGACCATACCATTGCCCATCATCTTTGAAGCGGCTCTTCGACCCAACTCTGCTTCATCCAACTGAGCTCACGACCACCTGCCGGCAAAGCAAATATCGGCGGTGCCGGCCGATGGGCCGGTTGGGTAATGGGTCGCCAAGGAGAAATGTCCTAATGCGCACCGTGAGGGCATTGCATAGGGTTCTCGAACTCGCGTCCACAAGTGAAGGCTATGATTTCTTTTGATATCGCGCATAGGGCGGTGCACTATCCCAACGACCGTCGCTTCCGAATCTGGATTCGTCCTTCAATCCTGTTAGGGAGCGGCTTGGTAATTCTGCTGGCAATCGCCGCTGCCTGGATAGAAATTGCCGCGGCGGGCATGCCTCACATTCCGCAAGTCCCCCAGATATATCCCAGCAACTTTGCAGGGCCACATGGGTTTCCTCTCTGGGTCCGCTATTGCCATTTCTTCAATTTTCTCTTCGTAATGATGCTGATCCGCAGCGGCCTTTCGATTTTGGTGGACCACCCACGTCTGTACTTCAATGACGACTGCAATCCGGGAAGCGAGTGGATCCGGTTGACACCGCTCAAGGTTCCCCGCGACCGCGTCTGGACTGCAAAAGACGATGCTCGCTATATTTCGCCTCTTGTCGGCACGCCCGGCTATCGGCACACGATCGGTATCGCGCGGGTTTGGCACTTCATCAATGTCCACGGCTTTATCATCACCGGCGTTTTCTTTGTCATCATGCTTTTTGACACCGAACAATGGCGCCGTTTGGTGCCTGCGTCTCCCGTCGTGTTTTTGCAAGCATGGAACACATGGGTGCATTACGCAACATTTCATCTACCTAAGGAGCCGAACGGGTTCTATGGATACAACGCTTTGCAGCAAATTGCGTATTTCACGGTAGTCTTCCTATTTGGTCCTTTGGCAATCTTGACCGGAATCGCCATGTCGCCAGCTGTGGTGAATCATTTCCCCTGGTATGCTCGGATCTTTGGCGGCAGGCAGTCGGCCCGTTCCATCCACTTCCTCACGATGCTCAGCTTCTTCGCGTTCATCGTGGTGCATGTGACTCTGATCGTGATGACAGGATTTGCGCGAAACATGA
>OCTA010004159.1_pt1 | contig 12693 bp, 6 predicted proteins | sample 1538991 | NCBI WGS metagenome assembly OCTA01 (sample SAMEA3539302, study PRJEB22396) | soil metagenome | biome: tundra; feature: field; material: soil | place: USA | collected 2010-05 | depth 0.15 m
GCCCGCCCGTTGTGACGCCTAAGTTTCAGCCCGTCCAGACGGCGCAAGGCATCGGCTCATTCAACGAAGGGACGGGCGAAGCCGCGCCGCTCATGATGAATGGGCAGCCAGCTCAGCCCGTGGAGAAGCAGCCAGCGCAAAATGTCCACGTTCTTCCAGATGGCAAAGTAGTGGCAATACATGCCGATCCGCAAACAGGAAAGCCTACGGCGGAAGTGGTTTACCAGGGAGACCCTAAGGTTCAGACTCATGTTCTTCAGCGCGAAGTAGGAGGAAAGCCGCGGAACATTCTAATCAACAGCGAGACAGGGAAAGATATAGCGGATCTCGGTGAAACCGGAGAAAAACCTGTCAGACCCCCCGTGGTCAATGTGAATGCTGGAACGGCGGCTCTCGATAGGGAATCCACTCGTTTCGCAAAAGGATGGGAGAAAGCCGGGACTGACGCGAACGCGCAACTTGAGAAGATCGCAGACGCTCGGGCCATGATAAACGGTAACGCGGAGTCTCAGGCTCTTGGGGTTCCCAAGGTTCTTACGGCTCTTGTGTCGGGCCAAGGCTCGGGAGTTCGGATCACCCAGGCTGAATTGAATATGATCGCCCATGCGAGAGGAATTCAGGGTGATTTTAACGGTTTTATCAATCGAGTATCCGGGAAAGGGCAGTTGACTCCTGAACAACAGGCTCAGTTGACAGGCATTTTGGATGATGTCAAGGCAAGGATATCGCAGAAGAGCCAGATTGCGAATGAAGCGCTGGATGCTATCAACGGAGGCGGAACACGCGAAGAGATTATCCAAGCAGATAAGCTGGCACGGCAAAAGATATCCGATATGGAGAAGTCTGGCGGTGGGAATCGTCCGACAATCACGACGCAAGCGCAATTCGACAAACTTCCGAGCGGCGCGGAATATCTCAACAACGGGAAACCGCACCGGAAACCATAAATGCCAGATCAATTCGGTGGCGTTCCTATTGACGATCAGAAAACGGATCAATTCGGCGGCATCCCCATATCAGATGATCAGCAGTCGGCGCAACCTGCCCAAAACGCGCAGCAACCATCGCTCGGAGAGGTAGCCAAGCGTGAGGGCATGTCCGCCTTGGGCCAGATTGCATCAAATGCGAATCCGGCGAATGTCGCACGCGGCGCATGGTCGATGCTCACGCATCCTATCGACACTCTTACATCCGGAATGAGCGGTTATCGTCAGCAGGCGAAGCTCGATTTAGAGAAGGGAAAGTACGCCGATGCCGCGCTCTATGGGTTGTCGGGCATAGTTCCTGGGATCGGACCACTCGCGGGACAGGCCGCCGATGCGCTTGGATCGGGAGACCCGGAAGCTATCGGGAGATCGGCTGGAAATATCGCGTCAATCAAGGCCGTCCCTTCGATCTATCACGGATTCGGGAAGGCCATCGGAGCACTGGCACCGCCAATCATGGAAAAGGCCATGCGGATTACTGGCGAAGATCGCAACTATGGCGCTACCCCGGGAACGGCGATCCGCGACTACACCAGCGGATTCAGACCTGAGACGGTGCAGCGTAGCGCTCAGGCATCCATGAAGGATCTAGGACAACAGAAAGCATCCATTCTTACTGCGTCTCCCGAAAGTGCCAGCCTAGTGCCTCCACTCAAGGCCCACGCAAACTTCGTCAAGAACGCGGCGGCGGGCGGTAGCGACGTGAGTTCGTTTCAGCCAATGCGCGAACAGCTTGCGGGAACTCCTCAGCCTGGATTCACAGGCGCAACCGTTCAACCTCCAGCGCCAATAACCCAGGTCCCATCGAAAATTCTCGGGCCGAACGGGCAACCTGTCATGGTAAATCAAACCGGACCCTTGCCACAGGCCACAATTGCGGCTCGCCAATCTCTGCCGCAATACGATCTCATGCGGCAGCGCTTCGCCCAAGATTATACGAACTTCAACCCGCGCACGCCGCGCTCTCCCGAAGAGACTGGATTAGCCAACACGATGTATGGCGAAATGGCAAAGGAATTAGAGCGCAAGGCCCCCGGAATCTCACCGCTAAACCAGACCATCCAGAGCCTTGTTCCGGTGGCGCGAAAAGCGGGCAAAACAGCGTTGGCAGATACCGCAATGCAAAACGCGATGGGAAGAATCGCGCGGCCAACCGGGGCGCTAACGGCGGCTCTCGCGGGCCTAACAGTCGGGGGCATTCCCGGCATGATCGCTGGTCTGGGAGTGCCTGAGATGATTTCAGATCCGACCTCCCAAATGATCGCGGCGCGGGGCCTCGCAGGAACCGGCAAGGCTCTCGGAAGTCCCACGGCCAATGCGGCTATAGCCGCTTCCCAGCTTAAGAAGAAAAAACCGCAAGACTAAGAGCGCAGCCAAAAATACAAGCGAAGCGGAACGTATCGCGCGGCCAATCCCTCTCGCCAATCGCCTCTGCGATGGAGATGAGACACGCCACGCAGAACAGCACGCCGATAAACAAAACCATGCCCAAGTTTCCCATAATGTTTTTCTTGCTATGCGGTATCGCCTCGGCCCAGGCCGTGCGCGTGGATCCGCCAGCCGTCACCACTGCCTCTTCCGCGATCCTGCCGAACTCCCCGCCCTATGCACCGATTCTCGCGGTTCCAAATGCGCAGATTCAGGTCTTCGGCTACCCCGCTAACGCCAATCCGCCAACAAACTACGCCACAACTTATACCGACGCTATGGCAGGGACGGCCTGCGTCAATCCCGCGCAAGTCGTCTTATCTGGAACCAACGTCTGCACCGCCTATTCGGACGCGCAAGGGAATTTCGGGTTCTGGCTGCGGCCGGGAAATTACACCTACACCGAAACCGTGAATGGAACCGTTTACGGTCCCTTCCCCTTAACAGCTCCTGGTATCACGCAGAATTTGGCTAGCGTCAGCATAAAAAATTTCGGGGCGGCTGGCGATGGCGTGACCGACGACACTGCGTCGATTCAAGCCGCGATCAACGCACAGCTTAATGGGGGAATGGTCTCTTTTCCAGCCGGTGTATACAAAACAACATCGGCGCTGACCCTGAAAGCGGGAGTTAGTCTATCTGGCTATGGAGCCACGATCCAGCCCGCGACAACCGGCATGACCGTGTTCTCCCTGTCTTACTCAACAGCTACCTCGTGCCGATTCACAGTTTCAGGTCTTGCTTTCGACGCGCAGAGTGTCACTGGCGTAACAGGAATATCTCTCACCTTCTGTAAAGACATTACGCTGAGGGACTTGCGTTTTGTCGCAATGAACTCGGTCACGATTGACCGAGCGGGGAATGGCATCACGCTCGACAATGTAACCAGTTCGGGAAATCTTGTCGCGGGCAAGGCGGGGCAACTCAAAATATGGTCTTCCGTGGACACTGATTACGTGAATTACGTGACTGTTGATGGATATCACATTTTCAACACCGGAACGGGAGTCGTAAGTCCGGCTGTCTATCTTCGGCGGGCGGTTGGGGTACATATAGACCACGTTGGCGCTAATGACATGCACGTGGGTGGAGACGCAACGGGGATACTCGTGGAAAACGATTGCCAAGGAGACCGTATCACAAACTCTATTTTAGGGTCCGGAACGGCAGCTATCGCGGTACAAACCGGCGCTGGCGTAAACATAGCGCCCTCGTTCCTAACGGTAGCCAACGTGGACTCCGATCAAATGACACTGGCCGGATATTACGTAGTGAATGGCAGTTTTCTATCCTTCCAGGGCGGGAAAATAACCGCTTCGGGAGCCACTCCAACAGCCAATGGCATCTTGATGCAGGACTCGGCGGGCGCGTGGATTCAAATCTCTAATATGCAATTTAGTGGATTTACCGGCGGCGTTGGAATTACCTTCTCCGGTGGCAGTTGGTTGGATATCCACGACAACACGATGATCAATTGCAATATCGGGGTTGGCGCTAATGGAACCAACACAAACGTGCGGGTTTACGACAATCATTTTTTCGGCGCTACGCTGAACGTAAGCGGTGTCGTAACTGGCTCGGGAAATTGGATTTACCACAATTTCCCGCGCAATCCGGCGGCAGACGTGACGCCATCCGTGCCCGCGTCCAACGCGGCGGTAACCAACACATCAGGATTCACAGTCCGTTACGGGATCACGGGAGGAACCGTGTCCAATGTCATATTGGACGGGGTTTTGGCGGGAGCGAGCGCAACGGTCGGATCGCTCAACCCCGGTGAGACTCTTGCTATTACGTACTCGGCAGCGCCTACCTGGATTTGGGTAACTGAACCGTAAACATGAAGAAACAATCGATCCTTTTGGCGCTCATAGCGAGCGCGGCATTCGGCCAGGCGGTCAGGATAGATCCTGCGTTTGTCTCGACCACCGCAGGCAATGTCAATCCCGGCTCGCCGCCCTATGCGCCCGTGCTGGCCGTTCCAGGGGCTGCTATCGCGCTGTGCGGTTATCCGGCCATCGGCGTTCCATGCTCCAACTTCGCCATCACTTACACCGATGCGACGGCTGGCGCGGCATGCCCGCCATCTAAGCCTGTTGTTCTGGCTGGAACTTCCTCCTGCAGCGCCTTCGCCGATGCCAAAGGGCGCTTTGGGTTCTGGGTAGCGCCCGGTTCCTACGCTTATGGCTACACCATCAACGGTACCTATTACGGTCCTTACCCAGTCTCAGCGGGCGGCGGGGGCGGCGGCAGTTTCACTTTTCCAGGTGCGGGGATTCCAGTTAGCACCGGATCATCCGGCCCTTGGCTCTCCAGTCTCGCGCCTCCTCCGGCCGGAACATTCGCGGGCCTCGATATCGCTACTTCGATTTCAGCAGCGCTTGACAGTAAGATTTCCGCTAACCAGACCATTACGCTGACCGGGGCGCTCACGGGGTCAGGCACTACCTCTATTTTCACCACTCTTCCCACCGTGAACGCGGCTCCGGGCGTGTGTGGAGATACAACGCACTGGTGTCAGGTTTCCGGCAATGCAGGTGGTCAGATTACGAATGAAGTTCCGGTTTCGATTGCGGCGGCTACCGGAACGGTTACTGGCGCTACGGTCAACGGCGGCTCGGCTATTCCGCTCGCTTTGGGGATCCTAAACTTTCAGTTTGCTGTTCCGCAGACTGTGGGCTTCGGATTTCTCGGCATCCCCAGCGGATCAGGCGATGCCATGATCCTGCGGTATCACGCGAACGAAGCACCCGTGGTCTTTACCACTTCTGGAACCGTGGCAGCGGCCCAATCCGCGGGCTTGGTCATCTGCAACAGCGCGACTCCGATTACCCTGAGCTTGCCGCAAGCCAATTTCCCCTCTGGAAATCCAAACTTTATTCAGGGCGACCCAATCAGCTTCTTGAATAATGGAGCGGGCACTTGCACTATCTCTCCAACCACCAGCACGATCACGAATGGAACAAGTACGGGTCTGGCAACTTACGTCTTGCCGGCGGCGGCGGCGGGCGTTCCTTCGAGCGTCGAACTAGTGTCCGATCCAGGCGGCAATTACACGGTGCAGAACTTCTCGCCACAAGCGGGCGCGGCGCTTACATTTATCGGAGACAGTACCGGCTCCGGCTCTTCTCCGATCACGCTCACAACTGGCAAACTTAACGGGGTATCGCTCTCTGGCCTTGCCACGGGTCTCTTGAAGAACACCACTGGAACCGGCGCTCCCAGCATCGCAGCGGCGGCGGATCTACCAAGCTTCTCGCGTCCCACCTATATATCCTTCGCGGATTGCGCTCAGGGCATTCCTTCGGCTGGTTTGGATCTGCCGGCGACAAATCATCCCAACCCCAACTGCTACGGAACAAGCTATGCTTTCGGCGCGCTTGATTATGATGACGGCGCAAACGAAACGGGCTATTTGCGTTTCATGTGGCCCGCTGGCATCACCAGCATGGATGTCACGCTCTACTACTCCGTTCCGCTCACGACGCAAGCCACGAAACTCACGATTAAAACCGTCTGTCTCGCCGCCGGCAGCGACGTGCTGAATCCAACCTTCAACACGGTCCAGACTCTCAGTTCGACCTCAGCCGGGACCGCCAATACGTTAACGGCAGTCTCGCAAACCGCGATCACGGCAACCGGCTGCGCGCCGGGAACAAGTGAAATCGTAGTCGGCTTCGGGCGAGATACCACCGACGCGTCTACTGCGACCGTATCGATACGCGGAGTCTATTTAGTTCCCCATATCGCGCCCGCTTCCTAAAGGAATTTCTCATGCCCAACACTTTCGTTATCAATTTCAACTTACAGACGCCAGCAGCCCAAGACTATGTGAACTATTGGACCGGCCAAGTTACCGGGACGCCAGGAGCGCTCGCGGCAGCGATGCTCTCGACCGACACGACATTGACGTTTGCGGCAGCTCCAAGCGCATCAATCCTCAATCAATCTCTGCTCATCGAAAATGAGGTTGTATTCGTTACAGCCGGTGCCGGAGTGGGTCCGTATACTATCACGCGCGGGATCAATTCGGCGGCTGGCAATGGAACGACGGCGGCGGCGGCGCACGCATCTGGTCTTAGCGTGGCACAACTTAAATACCAAACCATTATTCGCATGATAGTGTCGTTAGCGATTACTCCGCTGACTCTGAGTATCGTTACCCAGGCCGGTACGCTGTCTTCCGTTTTGCAGCCTACCTCTATCGGCGGCTCCGTCACGTAAAGATGCGGAAGTATTTGCTGCTTGGCGCGTTCGCCGCGATTCTTGGGGCCGCGCCGATCTCCGATTGGTTTCTAGGCAACACTCTAGCCTCGGGAGTCTGGACTTCGCAAGCGAGCGGCGGCTCCATCGCGCAATCGAACGGCGGTGTGACACTCTCCGCTCCCGCCGGATCGACGCACGACAATTTCGCCGGTACCTTAAAAATCACCCAATCGGCGCCCAACTCCGATTGGTCGGTCATGGTCAAAGTATCCACGCTTCCGCCCGCGCAAGCTGGCGGCTATTACGAAGTTTCCTTGGGCGCTTATGCGGACGCCAACAACAACGTAAAGCTCAAATACGCCTCGTCCGGATTGGTCTATACGTTGACGCTGCAAACTTCCGTAGCCGGAGTTATCGCATCACCACAAAACTCTTCACGCTCAGGCGATACGTTCCCAGTCTGGCTGGAACTTTCGCGCGTCACAAATACCTGGGACGCTCGCTACAGTTTCAACGGAACGTCCTGGACCGATTTTGGAACCGGCGCGGCGACGATTACTGTATCGTCCATAAGTCTTTGGACGGATAACTGGAATTCCACAGCCGGCAGCACATTGGCGTTTGCGGAGACTTTTAGCGGATTCTGCAATTCAACTTCGGCGAACATTTGCGTTCCGCCGGTTAATGTTCGGCCTGTTGTTTTCTGAGCTATTGGAGATGTTTATGAGACTATTTGTTCCGTTCCTGCTGTGCGCGGCGAGTGCTTACGGAGGAACTGTCACTGTGTCGGGACTCACCGAAGCCGCAGTCCTTTCCGCGATGTCCTCGGCGTGCAATGGCACCACGAGCGGCACGGTGATTTTTCCGAATGGAACCTACCCCTTTACCAACAGCACGACGGTTGTGCCGGGTAACTGCACTCTCCAGGCGCAGAACGTGGGCGGAGCGATTTTAAGCGGACCCGGACAAACCATCCTAACTGTTTGGTCCGATCGCGTGACGATAACGGGTCTTGTCTTCGACGGCGGAAATGTGCATGTGGGGACGAACCCAACGAGTTACTTTACCTTCACCAACAACACTGTGCGAAATATAACGTCCACCGGCATTTCGACGGCGGGCCTCTGGATAGATGGATATATGTCCTTTGCCACGATCACGAATAACTACTTTTTCAATCTTTGGTGGGGCGGCTATCCTAATAATCCGTTTACGGGCCGAACGGTTGCCCAATGGGATAGTTTTGGATTATCGGCTATCCACGTTTATCACGGGATAACGGATACGACGATAGATTACAACAGGCTTGACGAGATTAGCGCAGACGGAATCGATTTCGCCACGCCCACACCCGCGGAGAACCACGGATCGAATATCTCGATCAGCCACAACGAGTTTATCCGCGTTCATCGCGGAAACCTCGAAACTCAAACGATGATGAACAATCTGGTCGTGAAGGACAATTACCTTCACGATCCCGCTTTTCCCTTCAACAATACATATGGATTCAGCTTGGCGATAGACGGAGCGACTGGCATAAATTTTCTAAACAATACCATTGCTACCAATAGCGTGGCTGCAGGCGATTGTACTTACTTCTTTCCGATGGCTTTGGAGGCTGGCGGAGACAATTATTTGATCCAGGGGAACGTGTCGGCTACGATAAACCCGGTCGGCTCATGCGGCAGCGGCACGTATCAGGGTATCGCGCAGGGAGGAGACACGGTCAACACATCGTCCTTCGATATCGCGCAAGATAATATATACTGCGGCAGTCCCAACATTACGGGACTCTGGCCCGAGACGCCGAGTCATAACATTCTGGTTGACCAATATAACTATAGAAACACAAGCAGTTGTCCGGCTGGATCAAATTTAATAGCTAGCAATATAGTGCCCCTCTTCACTTCCGCCAATAACCGGAGTTTTCCGACTGGCGGTAATGGCACGTGGACGGCTACGGTTGTTTCTAACCTATCTATCCAATGGGTTCAGTTTTTTGTAGACTCCTCGATAACTCCCATCGTTACCCAAGAATTGTCGGACGTTAATACTAACTTCACGAATGACCGGGCATGGCACTATAACGCTCGAGTCGACACATCGACACTGGCTGCTGGAAGCCACACGATCAAGGCGGTAGCTACCGACGTGAGTGGGGCGACGGCTAATAGCTCAACGCAGAGTTTTACCGTGGGGGCGGTTAGCTGCACGATCACCACAACCAGCCCGATGGCGGCGGGAGCCACATCGGTAGCCTACTCGCAAACGCTTGCGCAGAGCGCTTGTGCATCGTCCACATGGGCTATAACCTCCGGAAGTCTGCCCACTGGGCTGTCATTAAATACTTCTACAGGCGCGATCGCCGGCACTCCGTCAGTCGCCGGAACCAGTTCGTTTACGGTCTCCTATGCGACGGCTACCCCCGTACCGCTGAGCATCACGATTATCACGACTCCCCCATGCTCAGTAACCACTACGAGCCCGCTACCGGCGGGTACGGCTGGAACTGGCTATACCCAAACGCTGGCGGAAATTTCTTGCACCGGATCATGGAGCGTCACGAGTGGGAATCTGCCTACCGGGCTCACTTTAGACAGTTCCACTGGCGTCATCGCGGGAATACCTACTACGCCAGGAGTCTACGGTTTTACCGCCGCTTACGGTGCTGGTTCGGCGGTCTTGAGTCTCACAATTCAGACTCCCGGCGCGTCTCTCTATGACAACGGAAACACCGGAACATACGCCAACTCGGGTGTAGTTAGCGCCATTCCGATTACACTGACGTCTGCTCCCACAGCCGGAACCCTTTACTACGCGGCCACAGCCTATAGCGCTCCCACAATCGCGGCGCCAGATGGGACCTGGACATCGATCGACAATCTTGTGGGAACAGGAGCCTCGGCGGCGGATTGGTACAGAACCCAAAGATCTGGAGACACGGCGGGTTCTTACACTTGGACACAATCGCCCTCTAACTGGGGCTCGGGGAACCTGGTAGAGATCATCGGGGCGAAGAACTCAGCTCCGATCAATAATCATGCCGTTGCCAATATAGCGACCGTCTCGGCGACCTGGGCCGCTCCGACCGTAACCCCTACGGTGAACGGAACACTAGGCATTGTCACTGTGTCAACCGGATGGGGAACGACTGTCAGCGAGTCGGCTACAGGTAGTCTAGGTTGGACTTTGGCGGCGATGGCCTCCTCGCAGTATCACAGCACCTTTACGTTCGTTCAGAACGTTCCAAGCGTGGGAACGTCTCCTGTGGCGTTTAGCGCCACTCTCTCAACGGCTGACACAGGTGTTATTTCCATGGCGCTGATAGCTCCCGCCGTCGCCAACCCGTTTACGGTTTCATGCGCGCCGATTGGCGTCGGGGGCGGAACAAGCACCTGTAATGCGAGTCAGAGCGTGACCTGGAGCGTGAACAGTGGACCCGGCACGGTCTCTCCATCCTCCGGGATCTCTACCACCTACACGCAAGCGCTAGGCATCGCGGCCGCGAGTGTGGTGGGCGGCTGCATGACCACGCCAAACGATTCGGTCTACAACACAAATATCTCAGTAACCGCGCTCTCTCCCAATTCGGCGGCGTACATCACAAATTCCAGTCATACCTACCCGATCACGTTCGGAGCGGCATGGGGAGTGAATATCATAGACAATACTTATCCGACGTCGGCAAAGCAATTCCATTACACGCCAAATTACAACACGGCAAACGGGTTTAGCTGGAATCCGCTCAATGGGCCTGCGATTGTCGAGAGCGGATCCATGCCCGGGTTCACCGGTTACGACGGGGGCGATCATCACGAGATCGTGATGAATCATCAGACCTGTGGATTTCAGGAGATTTATCAGAATAATAATTGGAACGCCGATGGAGCCGCATCGGAGAACGCCAGGTCGGGCTGGCAATACAGCGGATTGCGCTACGCGCTGCCTACGAACGGCACTACCGACGCAAGTGGTCAATGTCTGGAGTGCATTACGCTGCGGGCACCGGAAATCCTAAACCATTCGGTCAATCACGCGCTGCGGTTTACCACCAACCAAGGCTATATGGACAGTTCCAAGACCGTTTGGCCCGCCACTGGCGGATCGGGGCTCGCGGGAACCACGCTAGCACCCTATGGATCCAGGTACAGGCTGAAATCGTCCTTCTCGACGGCTGGATTCAATGCGGAAAGCGTTGCCATTCTAAACGCGCTCAAGAACGAAGGAATGATCCTGGCGGACGCGGCCAGCTACCCCGGAATCAACCAGATCCAGGTTTCTCCCGACGTGCAGAATTGCGCGCTATGCGCGGCGGCCCTGGCTCAGATCACGGCGGCCGCTATACCCATCACCCAGTTCGATATCGTTGACGATTCCACGATCATCGGGCCACTAGGCACAGCCTACTCGCAGGTCTCGACCGCGGCGGCCGCCGGCAACGTGGCGATTGTCCGAGCTGTCAGTGGCGGAACGGTAGATACATCGGTAACGCTAGTTCCTGTGACGGTCGGAGTACAGGGCCAGTTCGCCGGGGCGCAAGCTGGCGCTGGCCCGATTACGATTTCATCTTGGGTTAACGGATCGGCTAACCAGACAGTCACTTGGACAATCGGAACATGCTCGCTGGGCACAGGTAACTGCGGTACTTTCTCGGGCGCCCTCTACACGCCGCCTGCCAGCCTCACAGCTAACACGACGGCAAGCGCTACGCTCATCGCCACGGCGGCGGCGGACGCCACGCAATCCGTCACGATCTGGCTGACGATCTACCCGGCTGGCGTTCTGCGGTTTAACTCGGCCAGAACAACAGGCTATACCGACGCCTCCAGTAATTTCTGGTTTCCGGACCAGCAGCTTGACAATTCCGTCGTATCCCCACAGACGGCCTGGAGTGCGTCTTCCTGGCCCGGAACGACGGCGGATACCACGGTATTCAGCACCTTCTCTAATACTTACCCAAACGACATCAGATATGGACCCTTTTGGACCACGAACGGAAACTATAAGGTCACGTACTATTTCGGTTTCGGGTACGCCGCTTGCTCTGGGACGTACAACGGCAATAACGGCGGTCCCTACTCACTTGTGACGCAGGGCCAGGTCCAGTCTCGATTCGATTTCGGCATGTTCTCCGGCTATTTGTGCCGCGTGCCAATTCAGGTGAGCGTCCCGGCCACCGTGACTAACAACGTGCTGGAGTTCGGAGTCTATTCCAGCTTTCACGCTGGGTCCTCCTTCGAGGGACTGTCTGTATTGGCCGACAACGCCGCGCAAATATCGGGCGTTAGCTTCGCTACGAATGGAACGCCCGCGCATTGGTGCATCGACGGACAGGGCATTGCCACCGATACGGATGCAGTTTGCGCCCAGACGGTGCCTACAGGCGTCACGTCCGGAGGACCACAAGTCCTGATCCCCGCGATCGGCCCTACCACTGCGGGTCAGTTCAATTGCATTGCGGGCGGCGTCGGCGTCTCGGATCAGAGTTACACGGCGGGAACGCTGCAATTGGCTGTTACGTCCTGGTACGCTGGAACCGCTTCACCCACTTGGTCCATTGTGAGCGGTCCTGGGGCTATCAGCGCCACCGGCTGCTACACGGCACCTTCGACCCCCGCCAGTTCCACCACCGTTACCGTGGAGGCCACGGACGGCGGCTCTAACACCGCGCGCGCGGCAATTCTGCTACTGGGCACCGGCACGGTCATTCAGTAGTATATGATCCGTTGATCGCGGAAATAGGACCTCGACCCACAGCAAACTCTTACGGCCTGGTGACTTCAATGGGGCCGCGATCAACGGACCTCTGTAAGTATATCCTCACCACGCATCGCTACCCTACCTTCTTTCCGCTCTTTCCGTTCTTTTTATTTCCGCCTCTATCACTCTGTTTAATCTTTCCCGCACCGCCAACAATTGCGTCAATTTCTTTATCGAAAGAGATCGCTTCGGGATCGGTGAGCGCCTCGGCATAACGATTAGCAATAAGATTCAGAGTCCTGTCTATTACCACGTCCACATCAGTGTAAATTTGCTTACGCCATTCTTTGTCGCTGAGGAGTCTAGCGGTAAC
>OCTA010004161.1_pt1 | contig 12691 bp, 8 predicted proteins | sample 1538991 | NCBI WGS metagenome assembly OCTA01 (sample SAMEA3539302, study PRJEB22396) | soil metagenome | biome: tundra; feature: field; material: soil | place: USA | collected 2010-05 | depth 0.15 m
TTGTCAAACTCTGGGAGCCTCCCCGGCAAAGCCGGGGGGTCTCCCGTTCATCTAGAGGAGCATGCCCGATCGCCTGCTCGTTGATTCAGGCGGCGACGTCATCATTCCAGATCGGAATGATCTCAGCGGTTTCGCTTCCCTCCTGACCAGCCAACACCTTCGAACCGGGTCGCGCTGCATCATTGCGTCACATCGTTCATGGACGGGGCTGCCAAGCGGTAGAGATCCACAATGCCCACGACGGTAGCGTTTCGGAGGGCCACCCGTTTGTGGTAGTGCTGGGCGCCAGCAATAAGACCTACGCGGAAGCCTTCGAGAATGAGCGAATGGCGCCGTAGATTGCGCTGTTCACTTGGCCACATTCCTCAGCCCGGAGCGAGACGCCTTTGGGCTTCGTTGGCCTCGCGCACCAGTCGGTCCACGATCCGGATCGCCTTATCGAGCCACGCGGGGTCCCGACTCAACCCTTCCAGTTCCACCATCGCATATCACTTGGGTGGGTTCTGCACTGGCTTACTGACGGGAATTCACATCAACCTCTCCGCGATTGGCAAATCATGCTGCGTGAGGAAACACGGAAATGGAAATCAAGGCAACAGAACGAGTTGGTAAAACCCTTGCATGTTGCCGCTTGGAAAATTCGTGTCTGCATAGGTCGTGAGATTGGTGACGGCGGCAATGGTAGCCAGATTCAGCCAGGATACTTGCGCGAGATTGCTCTTGTATTGAACCTGGTAGTTTAGCCCGGCCAGTGAATTCCACTCCAGTCGAATCGCGTTGGTATTCGCGGCAAAGTTCGCGAACGTGACGACCGGCGCCGGCGTCACACTCACATCGTCGAGACCGAAGCCATCCGGCGGGTTGACCGCGCCGAACTGGAGTGTTGTGTTCGTGCCGGCGGCGCTGACCACAAAGTTGAGATTTGTCCAGGTAGTAAAAGCCGCTGGATTATTGAGATAATAAATCTGGTTGGTCGCGAGGCTGTTCGTGTTCCAGTTCGCCACGAATTGCTGGCCGGAACCGGCCTGTGGATTCAAGAGCCAAAAGGACAAAACATAGCGGCAGCCCGGAAGTGTGTTCAACGTTTGCGACAGGGTTGCGATTTGAGCGTCGCCAAGGAATGCGCCATATAACCCGGAATGAACAAAGTCTTCGCTAAGGCTGCTGGCGTCCGTCACGGTATTGTAGATGGTGCGGTCGCTGTTGGGCGTGCCGACTAGCGACCAGCTGGTAAAATCGCCGGTTTCAAAGCCCCCGTTTTGAACGATGGATTGGCCAACATTGAGCTGTACTTCGATCGTTTGTATTCGAGAGAGGGTTTGATTCGTAACCAAAATCGTAGCGACATAGTTGCTGGCTGGCAGCGTGTATTCACCGGTCAGTTGTAAAACGATGCCGGTCGTGCCGCTCGCAGTCAGCGTGCCGCTGTTTGCTGAAACCAGCAGCCACGGTGGCGCGCCGCCGAGCGACCAGTTCAGACTTGCGACGCCTGAGTTCATCAAGGTGACGTTCCAGTTCGTTTGGTTAAACGGTCCGCCGACCGGACCGTTCGCTGAAAAAAAGGTCCCGGGCAGGATGCTCAGATTGTCGGGGGCAGCCAGCGCATTGATGAGATTGATTCCGCCCGGCGTCCCCCAACCGGTACACAGATCAAAACCGGGAACCGCTTGGAAATTCGTCGGGCTGCTGGAGTTCGTGTTGTTTCCAACCGTAATATCGTGAAAGGTGACGGCGTAATTTGATCCTGGGCACAAGGCATAAATCACCGGGTTGAGAAATCCCACCGGTGGCTTTCCGAGTTGCGCGGCCTGCTGGTTGACAAGGGCGGTGAATCCCGCCCACAGTGGCGCGGCGCAACTGGTGCCCGTGACGATGCCGTTCCCACCGTTTCCATACGTCACATACACATTGTCCGCCGTCAGCGCCACGTCGGGGATGTTGCGCATGAGTTTCGAGCCGTGATTTGATGTCATATCTACGCCAAGCTGCCACGGCGGAATTGTGCACGCGGGGCAAATGCCGCCGCCGCTCCCGACATCGCCTCCGGCATTCCAGACCGTCTCCGAAACGTAATTTCCGGAATCATCCGTCGTCAACGTGGTGCCGCCGACCATGGTGATGTTTGGGCTTTGATCGGGAAAAGGAATCGCCCCGGCGAACGCGTCACGGTCGCCGCTCGCCGCAAAGAACGACTGACCCTGCGCCGCCATTTGTTGAAATATTTGTTCCCCCGCCGGCCCGGCCCCAGGGCCGGGAACAACCCACGAACAGCTCAACTGCCGCGCCAGGTTGTCGTTTGCCATCCGGCTCAAAATATCCAGCCAGCGACCATCCATGATGCTGATGGTGGTGTCGAGAGGCGCTTCATAAACGTAAATGTTGGAAACGCCAGGGGACATCGCCACCACCATTTCAATGTCCAGCGCGACTTCAACTTCCCCGCCTGACTGGTTGGGCATGCTCACCCCGCCGTCCGCCGGCACAACCACGAGAAGCGGCACGTTGCTCAAATTAATCAGGTTCGCGTAATTGGTGATGTCCACCGGATAAAAGGAGTCGAATTCCAGCAAGCCGACACTTTGTCCGGCGCCGGTCAAAACCGTTCCGGGCACGTAGGCCTTGCGAAAATCATTGCCTATGAAATGGCCGCCCGGGCTTGATCCGCCGAGAGGCGATGCGCTCCCGACAGGCGCTCGCGGAGCCACGTGGACATTGGGGTGCGGCATGGAATAATTATCCAGGCCACTGACTTGAAAAATGGGCAGTTGCGCATTCACGGTTGGCTCCACCTTCGGACCCATAAAATTCCTTTTTTCCGTCGGATGCTGGAACCAATACAGATGCGTATGAAACGTCCGTTCCACATCCGAAACTTTCCCGGTCACATCCACCACTAGCCGGTTGGGATGCGTTTCCGCCACTGACAAGCCGTTCGTCCTGGCAAAATACATCACTGCCCGATAATCCGCCGCGGTGGGGCCGAACCGCCGCGTAAATTCCGGAGTCGTGAGGTAACGGTGAAACTGCGGGCTTTCCGGATCGTAAATCGCCGCCAGCAGGTTCGACAGCCCCTCGCTGTCACGCAACGGCAGGCAAAGTGCCAGGCGCAGCTGGTTCGTGCCGGCCACGCGGCTCAGCGGCCTCAGGTTTAAGCGTGCCACTTCTGATGGCACATTCCCGGAGAAAAGCTGTCTATCTGCGGAAAAAAGGGGAAATGCCGACAAGGCAAAGACCAGAATCGACGTGGAAAGTGTCCCCAACTCAATAGAGTTTCTTCGCATCGATAAGCGGCGATAAATGGAATAGTTGCGGGAAAAATCCATTCTAGGGGCAGAAAAAGCAAACCAAATAGACGCAAGAAATTTCCAAGCCAAAATATTCCGTACTGACCGAAAACTCGCGTTTAGATGTGGAACGCTCGTAAAGCGTCGTCCAGGAGGTGATCGGGCTGCGATAGAAACCCTGGCCAGAGGACCACTCGTCATCCCATCCTATGATCGTAAACCAGCTTCAACTTCTGCTTCTTTGCCTGGCCGGTTGGATTAACCCTAACCAGCAACAGGTGATTGAATACTTCCAGGAGGAGGTCATCTGCGTGGCGAGCTTCGAGATGCGGCCAAGATCCAGCCCACCCTTCGCACCCCACCATTGGACACCATCAGGAGTTTCTGGTCGGAATTGCTCATAAAGGCCAAACCCCCGTTGAGCCAGTCCATCCGGTTTTAGTACATTGGCCAACTTCGTCATGGCCTTACGCGCCTCCGGCAATGCATCGCCAAACTTGCTCTCCAAATACCATTCAACACCAACAGCATCAACGGACTTGGACTTGATCACCGCACGTACGCCTTGATTTGTGTTCACCGCCGGCAACGCTCGTCCAAGAAGCGCGACCCGGAAATCCTCATCCCGCCTACGCTCGTGCACCTTTTTGAATTCCTTCCGGCTGGGGTGGAAAATGCCCAACCGCTGGCCCTTGCTCTGCGTGTTCAGAGCAGCAAGAGCCTTTCCGAGTGATAACGCCTCATCGTGCTTGAATCCCAACCGCTCCGCCACCACCGAAGCCCAGAGAGTCAACAGCGGCGCTCGATTGATCAGAATCTTCCTTTATGTCATTTCCGTCTCCAAAGGGTAATGTGGTCCCGTTGAGAAAAGTCCACCATAAAGAAGATACAGGAAAATGTCCGCGCCGTTAGTGGAGGAGAACCAACCAGCGGGGTGTGAACCGGTACTTGGCCAAGCGTCAAACCGCGCCGACTCCTCCGCCGTTTCCTTGCGGATGCCACCCTTCTCTTTTCATGGTTGGGTTGGGGGCGGCCCGGTGTAATATCCGGGTCGCCCTTTTTTGCCGAGCGGCCGTTGGGTTCAGATGGGGCGAGGCGCGCTGAGCGGGGTCATTTTCGAAAGACTTGTGTAGCCGTTTTAAGAAACAAGTCGCGGGCGGCCCATTGGTCGCCACTCGTACACTGGATCATAAAAATGGCCACCATTCCTGTTGCCGGGTTGACTGACAAATCGGTGCCGTAGGCGCCGTCGTGGCCGAACATGCCATTGCGCAGATGATAGCCCAGGCTGTAGTTGACTTTGGTCGTTCCGGTTTGCTCTTTCCTCAATTCATCCATCGCTGCATGCGAAAGGTAGCGTTTGCCGCCCAATTCGCCGTCGTTTGCCAGCATGAGGCCATAGCGGAGAATGTCGTGTGGGGTGGAGAACAAGCCGCCTCCAGCTTCGGGATAACGGTGAACGCGATCAGTGTACGGCTTGGTCAGGAAGCCGATGCCTCCTCGGGCGTAACCATTTTTGTCTTTGTTTGGACTGTAAGCGCCAGCTAGCCGGGCAATTTGCGCTTCACTGGGCCAAAACGTCGTTTCCGTCATGCCCAGCAGATCGAAGAAGCGCTTTTGCAGAAACTCTTCGTAAGGCATGCCGCTGACGATTTCAACGATGCGCGCGGCGATGTTCATGCCTTGATTCCCGTAGGCGTACTTCTCGCCCGGCTGCCATTGGAGCGGGCCGGTCACAGAACTCAGCGCCCGAGCTTTTAGCGGCGTGCTGTCCGCCCCAGTTACCTGTTGAAGTTCGGACGAACCGGTGAGACCGCTGGTATGGCTCAACAGGTGCCGAACCGTGACTGGGCGAACCAAAGCTTTGAGCAGGACATGAGACTGGTCCCTTTCTTCGACGACCATCCATTTCTCGAGTTGCGGTATAAACCGGGTGACTGGATCATCCAGGCTGACTTTGCCTTCGTCCACCAACATCATGATGGATGCGCCGGCGAACATTTTGGTCATCGAAGCAATCCAAAACACGTTATCTTCACTCATCGGTTTCTTCCCTTCGACATCGGCATAACCGAGAATATTTCGGTAATGGATCTTGCCGTTCTTGTCGGCAATGATTCCAATGACGCCCGCCAGTTTATAACTGTCGAGGTATGGCTGCATGGCTGCCGTCACTTCGGGGCTGGCGGGTGGCTCGTTTCCGACGGCGAGATTTGCAGTGATGGCGAGCACAGCCGTCAGCAGGAATATGCCCTGCGCACGGAAGGGATGTTTTTTTAGAGCATTCATTTTTGTGGCAGGAATTGTTAGCACATCCTCAGCAGCCCGAAAGAAAACTCGCAAGTCCGACGCTCCTCTGACCTTGGGACGATACCCCCTCCACCGAACCCGTGCTGAACGCCTGCTCGTGGAACCTGTCAGGCGAATTTGACATTCTGCAACCCAGCATGTCAGCCCCTTTTTATTGGCCCCATTGCACGCCCAAATATTTCTGCACAAGACGCCAAGACTCGAAGCCCTGGAGCTGAAGAGGGGATCGAGGTCGCCGCTGGTGATCATTACACCGACTGCTTTTCCTCAACAGGCTTCGGCCGACAAAGCACAACCACATTGCCAATCCGGGTGGCTACGCAGCATTAGCTGCTGTTGCAGCGCAACTTGGTTTACAGGGGCGTGACCCTTGGCAAGAAACCGGTGGGGGTCGTCGGCCAGCGGCAGGCGCGGGCGATTGTGGTGCGGAACTACAAGACGGAGCAGCGGTTTACGGAGCTAACTGATTAAGGCAAACGCTTTCTTGAGCGCGACGTCGGCCACTTCGCAGGCTTCCCCCTTGGGCATTCTGGCCGAGGCGTTCGGCGAGGGAGATGCGCTCCGCCGCATTTAACGCATTCAAGACCAGAAGCATCCCGACGGAAGGTGACGCGAGCTTGGTTGTCATGGTTCTGGCGGAGTGCACGCCTGACCAAAGGCACGAGGGGATATCCTGGACGGGCCGAAACGAGCAGGTAGTCACGTCCCGGCTGATTAGTACTCCCGTTTGATCGTGATGCCTGGTTGCGGGACGGGATACCGACCGGCGGAATCGGGCTGCACGGGGGCTTGGGAATCCTTCGTTAACTTGTCCAAGCCCGGGGCCATCTCGTGCTCGCAATTGAGCATATCCTCGTAGGTAATTTCCTGGCCGGTATGGGCCGCCATGCGGCCCATGCTGGTAGCCAGGCTGGCTTCAACCCCCCGCTTCGCTTCGTTGTAGGGCTTGTCCTCGCGAATCGCCTCAATCAGGTCATCCCATTCGTTTTGGTAGGGATTGGCGTTGGTCTTGGATTCCCAAAGCATATTCGAGCGCATCGGGTTTTGGCCCTTAAAAATGCTGGCGGGCGCTCCGCAGTCGCCACTCTTAGAGGCGATCGCCATGCCCTTGCTACCCTGCACGTAACTTGAATAAATGGGCTGGCAACCGATTATGTGACGCCCGTCGAAAAACATCCGGGCGCCATCCGCGAATACGTACTCCACCGAATAGGCGTCGAAATTCTGGTCCACGTACGGGTTGCCCCTGGAGCTTTGCTTATAATGGCGGCCTCCCAACGCTTGGGCTTTGATTGGCCAGGCGTTCTTCATCCAACAGAGATGGTCAATGATGTGGATATAGTTGTCGCTGTAAACGCCGCCGCTAGCCCAAATGAAGCTGTGGAATTTCTGCACCTGGTAATCCAGCTCGCTGATATTCGAGGGTTTGGGGCCCAGACCACCGCCACCTTGCATGCGATAGCCGCGCATCAGGATAATGTCACCGATTTCGCCGTCCTGGATGCGCTCTTGGAGTTCCTGGAGCGAGCGGGCATGACGAGACATAAGCCCAACCCCGGTCTTCAGGTTCTTTGCCGTAGAAAGCTCGGCCAACTGCAGCATCCGTTTGCTGGTCGGGCCGTCCACCGTGATGGGCTTCTCCATGAACACATGGAGTCCGTTCGCGATGGCATATTGGTAGTGAACCCAGCGAAACGCCGGTGGAGTGGCGAAGATGGCGACGTCCCCCGGCTTCAGACAATCCATGGCTTTCTTATAAGCATCGAACCCGACGAAGCGCCGGTCCTCGGGCACTTCCATGTTCACCCCCACGGACTTGGAGAGGTTTTCGTAGCTGCTCCCCAATCGGTGCTCGTAGGCGTCGGCCATTGCCACCAGTTTGATTGGCCCACTCCTGGTATTGAGCGCATTAACCGCAGCACCGCTACCCCGGCCGCCGCACCCGATCAGGGCCACTTGGATAAGGTCGCTGCTGGCGGCGTGGACATGGGGAATGGCTACCTCGGCCAAGGCCGAAACGGCGGCAATTCGGCCAGTAGTTTTGAGAAATTCGCGTCGAGAGCTGAGAGGGTATTGGCTTTCGTTCACAGCGTTTCTCTTTACTATACCTGTCCTCGAGTTCCAAGCGCGAAATTGGTGGAGGGCACCTTTCTCATCTTGCCCCGTGCGTAACCGAAACTTGGCGGTGGTCCAACCCGCTCAAAGGTCTTGGCATGAGTTGGCCACCATCGCAACGGAACACACCCTGGGAAGCAGCATCGCGCCCGTGTTGGCTGAGAAACGTCGGCGCGACGAAGAAGTGGCGGCAGCCTCAACAGCACTAGCTTCAACGACAGGTTGAGTGATCTGCCAGCACACTGGTCAACAATCCACAATTTGACGATCGAAGCTCTATTAACCCGTTTAAATAGGCTCTGAAGCGTTACCGCATTGCCGGCTTGAATCCAATTTCCTTCGGCTGCTCAATTCCCTCGATCTGCATCACGACCGAGTGTTCTTTAACTTCCAGGCACTTCACGGCCACGGTTTTCTGGCCAGCCTTGATTTTCCCCGTTTCTCCTTTGCCCATTGTTCCTGAATTGCGGTGGTGAGGGAGCGTTGAGTTTAAGCACCAGCATTGTCCGCTTGCCATTTCTTCCCTTCCGTTGGTTATTGCGGCATGGAAAATGAGCGAAAAGTGAATGTGCCGGTAGTTAAGCATTTTGTCCGCGAGGTTGTGGGATGCACTTGTTCGGATGAGTTGTTCAATCGGGTGGAAGTCAAACCGGGAAGTTCTGCGGTTAGGAGCTGTTCGGCCGACTGCGAGATCAACGTTGGGGGGAAGGCTGTTGATTGTTTTAAGCTCCGATCCAGTAGACGTCTTTTCACCAGCTCGTCTTGAGAAAGTGATGGCTGAGGGCCGTAGCGCAAGAGATGCCGGGAAGTTCAATCGGTTTCGGTTCATCGTGCAGGCCGCTAACGATGACGCCTGTTTCACCGAAAGCTGAAACGGCGCAGCGTTTCGACCAACACTGCGCCGTTCCCAACTCCCACCAGCGTTTCACTCTTGCGCCAGACGCCCTTGCGCACGGCCAATCATGGCAAGCGGGGAAGTTGGCTGGTGTCGGGCCGCGCCACCATTTTTTCCATTGTTCCAGCCAGCGAGCAACGAGGACGCTTCAATCAGTTTTTCCTCCAAGTCCTGCACTTGGCGGACGCCCTCGGAAGCGGATTGCCTGGCTTCGTCACGCTCCTTCTCGGCGCAAACCAACTGCGCCTTCAGAGGTTCGATGGTGGCGCTCATTGTCTCTAGCTCTGTCTGCCGCTCTTGCGCGGCCATCTGGTGGGCCTCCGCTTGCGCGGTCATCTGGGCGACCAAGTCCTGCTCACGCTGCTTGGCCTTGGCTTGGGCAGCGGACGGTTCTCAAGGAGATTGCGGCCTTGAACCGACCGCGAGGGCAGACTGGCGAGGCTCTCAAAAGGGAGCAGAACTACTTCCAAGGCCAGGCTGGGCGAATGAATTATCGGGACATTGCTGATCGCGGGTGGCCCATTGGCAGCGGCGCGGTCGAATCAGCTTGTCGTCAAAGCCAGCGGCGATTCAAGGGACCGGGCCTCTGGCGCCGGAGAAGCCGACGAGTAGCACCAGTAGCAGGGAGGTTAGGATTCGTCTGCGGGAGGTCACGGTTTGTCGGCGCCGAACAATTGGAACTCCTCGATGGTTGGGACCTCGTTGTATGATTCCGGCCAGCACGCCGATTAGGATAAGCTTGTTCATCTTAGACTATATTTCGTCTACCGAAAAGCCGCCCGGCTGGCTGCGCTACCTCCCGATGGCCCCGCCATCGCGCCGCCCTGCCGTTGCACTCCGGCCAGTGAAGTCGCGCAGGAATGGACCATCAAATTCCCAGGCGTACAATTCTTCGATGGTGGTGTCGGCGTCGGCCAGCGTGCCGTGGGCCAGGCGCAGGAAATCGAGCGCGCCGTCGAAGTAGCGCCCCGCGGGGGTGCCGCCCACGTGCAGATCCCCATCGTTGGCCAGCGAAACTGAGCTATCCAGGCCCCGGGTCGAGGCGTCCTGTCGGCCGTCCAGGTGAATCGTCAATTGCGGGGCTCCGCGATCCAGCTCCGCGATCGCATGATGCCATTGGCCGTCGTTGACTCTCGCGCTGCTCTCGACGCCCCCCGAGGCACTGGCGCCTTTGACAGTGAAGCTGAGGCGACCGCCGGAACTGATCGCCAGACTGTAGCCGCTGCCATTCAGCTTTTCCATCAACACGCCGCCTGTGTGGCCGGGCGTCGTCTTGAAATAAACCTCGATCAGCATGTTCCCCCGGTAAATCTGAGGGTTCTTTAGCGCTTCGCCCTCGATCGTGCAGGGCTCGGGCTGCGCGTTTTCGTGGCGGCTCTTCTTCAGGTCGCGGAACGAGAACGGCTTCATCATGTCGGCGTGCGGCAGGACCGCGTATTGCCTCTTTGCGGCAGAGAATTTTAGCGCACCCTCGGTCCAATCTTCCAACGGCCCGGAGATGTAATCGGCCGCTGTCACGTTCACGCCTTTGAGTGGGTACATCGGCCGCTCGTAATACGTGTCGCGCGAGACGTGGTAATCGGTCATGTACCAATGCTCGTCCGTGAGGTTGGCGGGGTCGTCGCCCGGGCGGCAGAAACTCCATTCGCCCACGACGCCCGACAGCGCCCACGGGACAAACACTTTCACGCCTTGAGCGGCGGCGGCCGAGCCATCCGCCGGCCGGAAGTCGCCTTTGGACGGTTCGCGCAGCGGCGATGCTTGGCTGACCGTGCCAAGTTCGCTGAGCAGGGAACGGTGTTTGACCAGCGCGGACTTGAAGTCATCGAAAGTGCGCAGCCAGCGCCCGGAGGGTTCCAGCACGCCCATCTCGGCGGTGTCATAAAAGACATTGCGGCCGTAGGCGTCGGACTCGAGGGCAAAGTGCTCTTTCGCCGGCCCGGCGTCCTTGGCGTTGCCTTCGGCAGCGCTCTTCGCCGGATCGGCGTGGCGAAACACATATTGGCCAATGCCGACCCAAAGGTTGCCAAGGTACTTGTTGCGTCCGGCCTCCGGCGCCTGGCGCCGCGAGCCCGTATAGAAGTTATAGACCGTGTTGTTGAAGAAGGTGTTCTGGTAACTGATGATTTCCTGGAACGCCGCGCAGTTGACCACGGGGCTCTCCAGATCCTTGGCTTTGCCCCACGCAATGTTGTTGAAGTGGTAGTTCTTGAACGCGCCATCGAGATAATAGGCGTGGCCAAACCCCGCGTCCGTGTGGCTGTAACGCTCCCAGTTGCGGTAGCCCAGCGCGTTGTAGGAGAGGTTGTCGAAGACATAAAATGGGCCGCCCTGCCAGGTCTCGATGCCACCGTAGTCGTTGCAGTTGAGCATGGACTCCCAGACCTTGTTGTGGTGGATGAGCAAGCGCGTGAACGGCACGTCACCCCATACGCCGCTGGCCTTGGCGCCGTGGACATCTATGCCCTGCGCGTAACTGCGCTCGATGACGTTGCCTGCCAGTTCCAGCGTGCGCGCGCCTGTGACTTCCATGCCCGTCCCCGTGCTGTAGCGCGCCGGCCGCCGACCCGTCTCCAACGAGTGGTTGCGATAGATGCGCACATCGCCCAAGCGCCCGCGTAAGTCCGCGTAGCCCCATCCCGAGCCGTCCGAGACCGAGAGGATGCCCTCATCCGTGTAGCGAAAATCGTTGTCCTCGATCCGCACCTCATCCACGCGCTGGCCGGCCACGATCGAGCGGATGCGAATCGGGAAGAACACATGCTCGAAGCGGCAGTTGGCAATCCGGATGTCCTGGCCCGAACCCCACACCCGCACGCAACCGGGATGCATCTCCGGCCGGAACCTCCATGGCTTGGTGCTGAAGTCCCACGGCGCGGCCGTGATGTTCCAGGCGGGCGTGGTGAAGCGGAACGTCAGCCCCGTGATATGGAGATGCTCGACCTTCTCGCCCTCCACAAGGTTCATCTGCCGGCCTGCCTCGATCTGCGCGGCATTGGGATCAATGCCGCCCGGCGGACGCAGGTAGAGCCGGCCGCCCGCGCCCTTCTTCTCGAACCAATACTCGCCTTCCGGATCATCGAGATACTGGGGCTTGTCCTCCAGGTAATAGCGCATGTTGCGCATGATGACTCCGCCTGTACCGCCGCCGGTCCAGCCCCCAAAGCCCAGACCGTGGTGCTCTAAATCCACCACTTCCACCTCGGTAGGATAGGGCGCGCTCATGACCCAGCCGTATTCGGGCCAAATCAAGGCGCCTTTGAAATAATCCTCGGGCTTGTCCTTGATGTGCTGCGTGTCAATCCCCAGGTGGATGGTCTGGCCCCCCGCGTTGGTGATGGTGTTGCCGAAGGCCTTGCGCGAGTTGTCCCACACCCACCACTCGCTTTTCACGTCGTCGGGGTTGGAGACCTTCCAGTTCGGAGTGCGGGCCAGGGGAATGCGCCTGATCGTCCCCTCCTTGCCGACGCTCCAAACGCAGCGCGGCGCAAAGTCCAGGTCCGCCCACCAAACCCGTTCCGGCTCCGGAATGTCCGGGTGGGTGGCCCCCCGATTCCAGCCCAGCACGCGCTCCGAGCCGCATAGGACCGCCTCCCCTTGCCCCCAGGCCGGATTACTGGTCAGCCGGATCGGTGTCCCCGCCTGGCCCGCCTCCTTGACGACCAGCCGCCCGCGATAAACGCTGCCGCGCTTGAACACGTAGGTGTGAATCCCCGCCGCCGCCGCGGCGTTCCTCGTGGCCTTCGGATCCCACGGATGATGCTTCCACGCTTTCGCGGGAGCGTCCCCGGGATTGGCGTCATCCCCACCGTCGAAGTCAATGTAACGCACCGGCTCGGCCTTCTCGAAAAGGAACGCGTGCGGCGCCCACTGGAGGTCCCCCGTGGGCAACACTTTGGCTTGCGGCTCCTGCCATGAATACGTAGCCGCGGACAAACTGCCCGCCAGCGACACCATGCCCAGGTAGCGGAAGATGCGCTTCATCGCCTCACCATAGGACACGCGTACAATGAGGCCAACCCGAAATGGTTCAGTCAGCGACCTCCGGCAAAGCCGGAGGCTTGTCGGAGGTGGAGCGGCTCAAAGC
>OCTA010004162.1_pt1 | contig 12690 bp, 4 predicted proteins | sample 1538991 | NCBI WGS metagenome assembly OCTA01 (sample SAMEA3539302, study PRJEB22396) | soil metagenome | biome: tundra; feature: field; material: soil | place: USA | collected 2010-05 | depth 0.15 m
TCATCGACTGCTGATATCCGATACCCGTTATGCGCGGGGCGGCGGCAGGGTCGTCGCTGGGAACCTGTTTGGCAATCAGGGCCTGCGTGCGGCTGAGTTGATCCATAAGTTGAGCAGCCGTCATGCCCTCCGGCAGCCGCGCACAGATATCTTGAACCAGCGCCACTTGCTTGCCGCTCATCGCAAAGCGGCTGGCTGGATCGATTGCCGCGGGCGACCATATCTGCATCTGCTCTTCAAAGGGAAACGAAAAGCCCTTGGGCATGACGCCGAGAATGGTGTAGGCCTGGCCTTTGATGGTGAGCGTCTTGCCGGCGATTTGTGGATCGGAGGCGTAGAACTTGCGCCACGCCTCTTCGCCGATCAGCACCACATGATTGCGGCCCGGATCGTTCTCTTCGTCACGGAAGGAACGGCCGAGGATGGGCTGCACGCCGAGCATTGCAGGCAAGCCGGCGGTGACCTCAACCTTCTTCGCCTGGAAGCGGCCTCCGGGAGCAACGATGCTTGCCATGGATTGGTTCACTAGCGCGCCAATCCGCATCCTCGCGCCCACGGCATCGCGCAACTGAAGCATATTGGCGTAGCTCATCATGTAATACGGCTCGGTCCCTGCGCCTTTAATTTCGACGATGCGATCCGGCTGCGCATAGGGCAGAGGGCGCAGCAGTATTCCGTTCAGCACGGTGAAGACGGCGATGTTGGCGCCCAGCCCAAGCGCCAGCACGGCCACGGCTGTGAAGGTGAATCCCGGCGACTTGCGCAACTGGCGCAGCGCGTAGTGAAGATCTTGAAGCATCGATAGCATGATTCAATCCCTTTCTGCTATTCGTCTCTCAGAGCCTGCATGGGTTGGACGGCTGAAGCGCGGCGGGCAGGCAGCCAACTGGCCAGCAAGGCCACACTCAGCAGGACGAGGGCGACGACGGAGACGGCGGCATAGTCAATGGAGGCTATGCCGTAGAGTGTGCTGTGCATGGCGCGGCCCACGAAAAAGGCGCCGATCAGGCCCAGGCCGAGACCGAGAAGCGCCAGGACCATGGCTTCTTTCAGGATCAGAGTGACGACGTTGTTCCGGCTGGCCCCGAGGGCCATGCGTAGTCCAATTTCGTGTTCGCGCTGGGCCACGGTAAAGGCCATGACGCCATAGATGCCAACTGCGGCAAGCAGCAGCGCCAGCACGGCAAAGCTGAAGTAGAGCACCATGGTGAAGCGGTCGCCGGAGAGGATGTTGTTCTTGATCTCATCCATGGTTCTGGTCTGCGCCAGGGCAATCTGCGGATCGACAGCGTGCACCGCCGCCGCAATGCTCTTGGTCATAAGGGCGGGATCGCCCGCGGTGCGTACACCAATGGTGGCGCTGGGCCAGGGGATTTGCCAAAAGGGAATGGCGATCTCCGGATTGTCCTGGCGGAGGCCGCGGCTGCGCACATTGTGATAGACTCCCACGATCTGCCAGGAGATGGGCGCGCCCAGCTTGGTGACGCCGGGAATCAGTTCTTCGACCATGAGCCGCTGTTGAAGAGGGTCCTTGTCCTTGAAGTACTTTTGCGCGAAGTTCTCGTTGACCATGGCCACGCGCACGCTGGCGGCGTTGTCCTGGTCAGTGAACGAACGGCCACGGATGACCTGAATGCCAAAGGTCTTGAAGTACCCGGGCGTGACCATCCCAAAACCCGCGGCGGGCCGCTGCGAGGGGTCGGCGAAATCGGGCTGGCCGGCGATGGTAAAGGGCATTCCAAATCCCATGCCGTAGAGCGGCAAGCCAGTGCCTGTTGACACATCGAGGACGCCTGGAACCGACTTGATGCTCTCGATCATTCGCTGGTAGTAGGCGGCGATCTGTGCGGGATCCTTGGGGCGCGCATCGGGAACGGGCAGGGAGAAGGTAAGCACATGATTGGTGTTCAACCCGAGATCGACACGGGTGAGGTTCCAGAAGCTGTGGATGGCGAGGCCCGCGCCGGTGAGCAGCGTAAGCGCCAGCGCGAACTCGCCGATGACCAATACCTTGCGCAGGCGATGACGGCCGGAGCCGGATGAAGAGCGTCCGCCCTCTTTGAGTGCTTCGCCGGGATCGACGCGTGTGGCGTACCACGCGGGAAGGCAGCCGAAGAGCAAGCCTGCCAGTGTGGAAGCGGCGAGCGAGAACAACAGGATCGGCAGATTCAGGCTGAGGTCAGCCTCGGATGGAAGCGTTCCGGGAGGCATGATGGCGATGAGGCCGTGCAAGCAGAGCGCGCCCACGCCAACTCCGAGAAGGCCGCCGATGAGCGCAAGGACGAGGCTCTCCGTCAGGAACTGGGCGAAGATGTTGGCGCGCGAAGCGCCGAGAGAAGTGCGCACGGCCACTTCCTTCTGGCGCGTGGTTCCCTTGGAGAGCAGCAGGTTGGCCACATTCACGCAGGCGATCAAGAGCACAAAGCCCACCGCGCCGAGCAGCATCCACAGGGTCTGGATTCGCTCTTTCGGCAGAAAGTCATTCTTCAGCGGCTCGACAAATGCGCCCCATCCCTTGTTACTTTTGGGAAAAGCCTGCGCGATGTTGGCGGTGACCGTATCCATGTCGGCCTGCGCCTGCTTGATGCTCACATTGGGCTTGAGGCGTCCCATGGCCAGAAGCCAATGGAAGTCGTGATTCAACTGCTCCGGTTTGAAGACCAGCGGCACAATCAGATTCTGATCGAGACGATCAGGTTGGCCCGGAGCCATGACGCCGACCACGGTATAGGGCGCTCCATCGATTTGGATTTGCTTGCCGATAATCTTTGGATCGGAGCCCAGGCGCTTCCATAGCTTGTTGACCAGGACCACGACGCGATCCCTGCCGGCCACTCCTTCCTCAGGGAGAAAGTCGCGCCCGTACAGAAATTTGACGCCCATCATCTTGTAGAAGCCGGGCGTGGTGAACTGCCCCTCGACATACTCCGGCTGATCCTTGGTGGCCAGATTGAAACTGCCGCCCGTCCATGCATTCAGATCCTGAAAGGATTTGCTCTGGTTCTTCCAGTCAACAAAGTCCTGCGCCGCAATGCCGTTGTGGAAGCCCTGAATCTTGGACCAGACCATGACGAGCTGGTCGGGCTGCGGATAGGGCATGGGCGCGAGCAGCGTGGCGTAAACCGCCGTGAAGATAGCGGTGTTGGCGCCGATGCCTAGAGCCAGAGTGAGCACTGCTGTCAGAGTGAAAACCGGCGACTTGCGTAACTGGCGCAGCGCGTAACGGAGGTTTTGCAAGATCGTTTGCATCGCTTGTTTCCTTTCCTACTCGGAGCGCAGTGCCTGCATGGGATCAATGGAAGCGGCGCGGCGCGCGGGGATGTAGCCGGCCAGAGCAGCGCAAAGCCCGAGCAGCAATGTGTCGCCGATCAGCACAAGCGGATCGTAGGCGCTCACTTCATAGAGTTCGCTGGCTAGCAGGCGGCCGGCTAGAATTGCCGCGGGAATGCCCAGCGCGAGGCCGATAAGAACCTGCCAGAGCGCGCCGCGCATCACCATGTTGACCACGCTCGCGCGGGTTGCGCCCAGCGCCATGCGGATGCCGATCTCGCCGGTGCGCCGGGCGACGAAGTAGGACATCACGCCGTAGAGGCCGACCGAAGCAAGCATCAACGCCAGAACGCCGAAGAATCCGGTGAGCCGTGCCATCAATTGGTACATTCCATAGTTGTCTTCCATCTGCATCTTCATCGTGCGGAAACCGGTGACGGTCAGGTTGGGATCGATGCCGGCCATGGTGCGGCGGACCAGTGTCTCGGCGTTCGGCTCCGGCCGTTTGAAGTTGATCACCATTGCTCCGGCAAACTCGGAGCGATTCTCCGCGGCGATGCTACCCGATTCCTTGTACCCGGTGAATTGCTGCGAGAAGGGACGTAGAAACAGCGGACCGGCGGGTTCGCGCGGGTTTGTCTTGTAATTTCGGAAGACCCCGACAATCTCAAAACTGCTCGAGTAGCGCGGATCTCCGAGGCCGAAGCGCTTGCCAATCGGATCCTGATTCGAGAAGAACTTCCTGGCGAAGGCCTCATTCACGATTGCAACCAAAGGAGAAGCGGTTGTATCCTGGCCGTTGAATCCGCGGCCGCGCACGATGGGGATGCCGATAGAGTCGAGAAGATTCGTGCTGGCGCGGTTCCACCCGGAGACGCAATTGTCCTTCCGCCCGGGCGTGGAATGTCCCTGCGGAACCACGCAGTCGCTCCAACTGGTGTAAACCGGTTGATAGAGGGCATACCCTGCGTTCTCCACACCGGGCAGCGTGGAAAAGCGATCCTCGATCTGGTGGTAGAGCGCAGGCAGCCGGTCGAGAGTGTAGCCGGCGCCGGACGGGTCCATTTCGAAGACATAGCGATTCGCCGTGGCGATTCCGAGGTCCTGCCGTTCGAGGTTGATCAGCGAACGGGTTACGAGCATGGCCACAGCCAGCAGCGCCAGTGAGAGAGCGGCCTGCAGCACGACCAGCGATTTCTGCGGCAGCAGGGAGCGGTCGCGCGCGGAGCCGTCGCCGCGGTTCGCGCCTCGCAGTACGTCGGCCGGCTGTGCGCGGGATGAGATCACCGCCGGCGCCAGGCCGAAAAGCAGGCCCGCCAGCAGCGACACAACGAAAGCGAAGCCCAGCACCGGCAGCGACGGGCTGGAGCTGATGGGCCAATCCTTTGCTCCTGAATATGCGAGGGCCAGGATCAGGCGCGCTCCGCCATAGGCGACAGTCAACCCAGCCAGGCCGCCTATGCAACTCAGCAGAATGCTCTCGGTGACAATCTGGCGCATGACGCGCCGCCGGCCGGCGCCCAGAGCCACGCGCACGGCAATTTCGCCGCGCCGGCCCGCGCCCCGCGCCAGCATCAGATTGGCGACGTTCGCGCAGGCAATCAGCAGAACAACCGAGGCCAGGATCATCAGAATCCTGAGCGCGTTGCCGGCATTCCGCTGCATACTTTGAATCCCTCCGCCGGCGGCTTCGAACACCACATGCTGCTTGGGAATCTCCGCCGATTGTCCGTTTTCGGTATATTCCGGACGCGTAATCAGCCACTGGCGCAACACCGTCGAGAGCTTGCTCTGCAAAGCGCCAAGATTGGCGCCCGCGCGCAAGCGTCCCAGCGGATAAAGCCAGTTTGAGTCGGCGCGATGCAGAATCGCCGTCTCCTCGCCGCCGTGAATAAGTGGCTCGGTCGAAAGCGGCATCCAGAGAGCCGGGGGTGCTGCCGATAGACGGTCGCCGTAGAAGCCCGGCGGCGCGATGCCGGCGATCGTGAACGGTTTGGTTTGGATGGATATGGTGGCGCCGACAATCGACGGATCGCCGCCGAACTCGGTTTGCCATGCGCGATAGCTGAGCACCGCGACAGGCGCTGCGCTGCTTCGGTCGTCGCTTTCGCCGAAGACGCGCCCCGCAGTTGCGCCCAGGCCCAGCGTGGCGAAGTAGTTGCCGGAAACGAACTCGCCGCGCAAAGAGTTTGCCGGCTCCTCTCTACGGCGAACGCTGTAGCTTCCCATACCCGCCTCCACGGCTGCGAGTTGTTCGAACTCCGGCGCTGCGTTTTTCAGGTAAAGATAGAGGTCGTAGGAAAAGATCGAGAAGTCGCCGTTGCTGTTCTGGAATCCGGTGTCCACGCAGCAGTTGTTCGTATCGCCGATGCGGTAGAGTTGCGCGGGATTGGCGACCGGCAGCGAGCGCAGCAGAATCCCGTGAATCAGCGTGAAGATGGCCGTGTTGGCGCCAATGCCCAGCGCCAGCGTGACGACCGCGGTCAGCGTGAATCCCGGCGACTTGCGCAATTGGCGCAGCGCGTAGCGAATGTCGTAAAGCAGCGTGTTCATCGTTCTCTCTCCTCGACTATTGAGAATCACTCGGCGCGCAATGCCTGCATGGGATCGATGGAAGCGGCGCGGCGCGCAGGGATGAAGCCTGCCACAAAGGCGGAAAGGCTAAGCACAAAGACTGCGCCGGTCATGGCGAGCGGGTCGAAGCTGCCGACCCCGTAGAGCATTCCGGCCATCAGACGGCCAGCAATGAGCGCGGCGGGAATACCAAGTCCGAGAGCGATAAGAACCTGCCAGAGCGCACCGCGCAACACCATTGACATGACGCTCTGCCGCGTTGCGCCCAACGCCATGCGGATGCCGATCTCCTGTGTGCGCTGGGTAACTGAATAGGAAATCAGGCCATAGATCCCGAGCGCGGCCAGCAGCAGCCCAAGGCCGGCGAACGAGGCTACCAGCATAACGAAAAAGCGGCGCGGCGAACCGGCGCGGTCTACCAACATCTGAATTGGTTTGAACTCGTTGGCGGGCTGTTTGGGATTGATCTGGCGCAGCACTGTCATGACTGCAGAGGCAAGCGAGGCGGGCGACAGTTTGGTGCGGATGACGAGATTGGCTCCCATGGGGCCATATTGCGGGGCAGTCTGGGAGAGATACATCTGCCAGCCGGCATTGGTCTCCGCGCTGGTTTCACGAACGTCCTCAACGACACCGATGACCTGGGCATCGCCGCCGCTCACCAAGGCGATTTTTCCGATAGGGTTCTGGCCCGGCCATAAATTGCGGGCTACGGTCTCGTTGATGATGACTGCGCCCATGGTTTTGCTGGTGTCGTCCCATGTAAGATCGCGGCCTGCAACTAAGTGCATACCGATGGCATGCAGATAACCGGGAGTGACGACGTAGACAAAGGTATCCGAAAGTTCGCCCTGTCTTTTATAGTCCCATCCCTTGGGTGCGATGCCCCAACTACGGTTGGTACTCATGGGCAGGCTGTCGGTTATACCGGCAGTTTCGACGCCAGGAATCTGTTCGACGCGCTGAAGAATCTGCTGCAGGATGACGCCGCGATTAACCGGATTGCCGCCATCGTCATACGAGACGCTGATGGCAGCGGCATGGCTGGGCTCGAAGCCGAGATCGACATCGAGAACGTGAAGAAAGCTGCGCAGCAGCAATCCGGCTCCAACCAAAAGCACGCAGGCCAGCGCGATCTCTGAGACGACAAGAACAGAGCGAATGCGGTTATGGCTTCGGCTGTCGCCTGAGCCGAGGCCGCCGTCTTTGAGAGCAGCCTGAAGATTGCCACCAGCCACTTTCAGACCGGGAAGAAGGCCAAAGAGGACTGAAGAAATGACGGCGATAAGAAGTGTCCACGCGAGCGCGACTCCGTCGATGCGCAGGCTGCTTAAAAGGGGCAAAGCAATGGACCCCTGATGGGCAAGCCATGCGACGATGACATATGCCATTCCGAGGCCGAAGAGCGCGCCAGAGAGTGAGAGGACAAGACTCTCCGTGAGCAGTTGGCGCACGATTCTGCCGCGGCCTGCGCCGAGGGCGGTGCGCATGGCGAACTCCTTGGTGCGGGTAGCGGCGCGGGCGAGGAGCAGGTTGGAGAGATTCACGCAAACGATGAGCAGGATCATGCCGACGGCGCACCAGAGGACGATGAGCGATTGGCGCAGCTTGCCGCTGACGTAGTCCTTCAGGCCAAAGAGCTGGGCATCGTAGTCGCCGCCCCAGTCGGGATGCTTATTGTTGAAGAGAAGCTTGGGAAAAATGGAATCCGCTTCGGCCTGGGCCTGTCCCAGAGTAGCGCCTGGCTTGAGGCGGCCGACCAGAGCCATGGTGTTTCCCCAGTCCTCCATGTCGGATAAGATCGCAGGCCCGTATAGATCGACCTTTGCACCCGGAGAAAATACTGAGCCGAAGTCGAATCTGTCTGGCAGGACGCCAACGATGGTTGTCTGTGTTCCGTCGAGGTTGATGGTCTGGCCGACAATTGCAGGGTTGGCCCCGAACTGGCGCTTCCAGAAAGGATTACTGAGCATGGCCACTGGACGGCTATTCTTGAGATTTTCTTCGGCTGTGAAATTGCGTCCGAGAATCGGCTCCACGCCCAGCGTGGAAAAGAAATTGCCGGCCACTAACAACCCTGTAACCGGCTGCGGCTGACCATATCCCATCAGCTTCGCATTGTCGGGGCCGGAGAAGGCGAAGTAGCCTGTAACCTGCTGAAAGGATCGGTTCGCGCGCTGAAACTCCTGCATCGCGTCGGTTGAGTACGTCATGGTGGAGTCGCCGGCTTTGGGGTTCTTTTGATGGATGCGGACCAGTTGCTGCGGGTTGGGGAACGGCAGCGGGCGTAGCAGCAGCGTGTTCACGACGCTGAAGACGGCGATGTTCGCACCCAGCCCCAGTGCCAGCACAGTTACCGCTGTGAGCGTGAAGCCCGGCGACTTGCGCAATTGGCGCAGCGCATAGCGAATGTCTTGAAGCAGCGGGTTCATTCTCGTTTCTCCTCGACTGTTGAGAATCACTCGGAACGCAAGGCCTGCATGGGTTCAATGGAAGCGGCGCGGCGCGCGGGAACATAACAAGCCACCAGTGCGACGACACACAGCAAAATCGAGACGGATGCAAAGGTGATCCAGTCGGCGGTTCCTACGCCAAAGAGCAGGCCGCGCAGCAAACGGGTGAAGGCCAGCGAGACAGCGATTCCGACAGTGAGACCTATCAGAGTCAGCCGCAGCCCCTGGCGTAGAACCTGGCGAAAGACATCTGCCCGCGCGGCCCCCAGCGCCATGCGAATGCCGATCTCGTGAGTGCGCTGCCTGGTCGAGTAGGAAACCACTCCATAGATTCCAACGGCGGCCAGAACCAAGGCCAGCAGTCCAAAGGAACCGGCGAAGACTACGACGATGCGCTCAAAGACATTGCCGATCCGCATATTGTTCTTGAGGGTGGTGACGTTGAACAAGGGAAGGTCGGGGCTGAGGTCGTGGACTGCCTGGTCGATGGCGGAAGAGAAGGCCATCGGGTCGCCGTTGACACGCACATGGAGGGTCACCAGATCCTCATAGCGTTGCATGAGAGGCACCAGCACAAGGGGCGCAGCATCGTAAGTCAGACGGCGATATTTGCCGTTTGCGGCCACGCCGGCAACTGTGCGCCACTGGCCGGCAATCTGAACGCGCTTGCCGATTGCATCCTGGCCGGGCCAGTAGCGATTGACGAAGGCCTGATTAACCATGACCACGGGCTGCGTCGATTCATTGTCCGCATCGGTAAAGTCGCGCCCGGCAATCAGAGGAGTCCGCAGAGTTTGAAGATAGCCGGGCCCTACGATTCCCCGGTCCGCTTCAATGGATTCATGCGGACGGGGAATGTAGCCTTCCGGCATGACGCCATCGGAGTGAATGGTGAAACTGAGGGGCGAAAAGTCAGCTAGAGTAGCGGATTGAACGCCCGGCAGCGCCTTGACGCGCGCCAGAATCTGGCGGTCGAGTTCCAGCGCCTTGGCATCGGGGTATCCCAGCGGATCGAGATCGAATGAGGCCAGATAGACATGATTGGCATCGAAGCCAAGATCGGCATCCTGGGCTTTGCTGAGGCTGCGGACGAATAATCCCGCGCAGACCAGGAGGGTCAGCGAGAGAGCAACCTGCATGACCACGAGTCCGGAGGCAAGGCGAGATTTGTGCAGGCCGCCGGAGGTGTTGAGCGCTTCATCCTTGAGCACCGTCGCCGGAGACAGAGAGGAGGCTCGCAGCGCCGGAACCGCGCCGGCCAGAACGGATGTAAGTGCGGCAACGAGAATCGTAACCAGGGTGACCGTGCCATCGACGCTTCCATTGATATTGAGAGGAAGCGTGGTGCCAGGCAGGAAATAACCCAGTGTGCGGGCTGTCCAGAAGGTGATTGCCAGAGCGACACCGCCACCGGCCATGGCGAGCAAGAGGTTTTCTACCATGAGCTGGCGGACCAGCCTCCAGCGGCTTGCGCCCATCGAAAGGCGAATGGCGTATTCGCGGCGGCGCGAGACCGAGCGCACCAGCAGCAGATTCGCCACGTTGGCGCAGGCCAGCAGCAACAGAACGGCCGCTAGAGCCAGCAGGATCGGCAAGGTTCCATAGAGGTAGACGTTGGCGCCGAATGGCGAGCGCCAAAGCGGATCAGTGCTGATCTGGTTGGCGCCCTGATGCGCAGCCGGGTAGGCGTCGGCAATGCGCTGCATCAGCAGATTGAGATCATTTTCCACTTGGCGGTGGTCCACGCCGGGGCGCACCACGCCCAGCACATTGAGCCAGGAGACGCCGCGGTCGCTGATGCGCGTCGAGCCCCAGACTTGCCGGTCCATGCCGAGAGGAATCCAAAGCTCGGTGCGGAGGCCGCTCTTGCACCCCTGAAAGCCGCGCGGCGCAACGCCCACGATGGTGTACGTGTGAAGGTTGATTTGCATCGTCTTGCCGACGATGGCTGGGTCGCCGGAAAAGCGGCTCTGCCACAAATCGTAGCCCAGCACAACATCCGCTGAGCCGGCGCGTTCGTTTGCCTGCGAAGGAAGAAGGGTTCTTCCGAGAATGGGCTTGATGCCCAGCACCTCAAAATAATTCGCGGATGTGAGTGCGCCGTAGATGCGCTGCGGCCTTCCGTCGCCGGTGATGGCCACATAGTCATCGTGATAGCCAAGCAAACCTGTCAGGGTCTTTGAACCATCGCGCAGCTCCGCGTAATCCAGGTAAGAGAAGGGCGGGCTGGCATGCTCGCTCCTCTCTCCGCGCTGAAGCGTGATCATGTTTCCCGTGCTGCGAACACCGGGAATGGGATTGAAGAGAGTCGAATTGATCCAACTGAAGATGGTGCTATTGGCGGCGATGCCCAGGCCCAGAGTGCCCACTACCAGGGCAGCAAAGCCCGGCGACTTCCGCAACTGCCTCATTGCGTAGCGAATGTCGTAAAGCAGCGTGTTCATCGTTCAATCTCCTGACTACTCGGCGCGAAGCGCCTGCATCGGATCTAACCGCGAAGCGCGCCATGCCGGTATCATGCAGGCCAGGGTAGCCACCAGCAGCAGCGCTGCAGCCACAGCCGCAAACACCAGCGGGTCGAGAGGCTGCGTTTGATAGAGCATCGCGCGGATCAGTTGGACAACAGCAGAACTAGCGATCAAGCCAAAAGCCAGGCCTAGGAGCGCGGGACGCATCCCGTCGCACAGCACATTGCGCAATACCTGTTCGCGCTGTGCGCCGAGCGCTATGCGGATTCCGATTTCGCTGGTGCGCTGCGCCACGATGTAAGAGAGCACTCCAAACAGTCCCACCCCGGCCAGCAGCAAAGACAGCACCGCAAAGCCCAGCAGCAGCGTCGCGTTGAAGCTCGCATCCAGCGTGGATTTGCCTAGCAATTGCTCCATGGTCAGCACATCGGAGACGGGAAGGTTATGATCCAGCTCCGCGACCAGGCGCTGCACCGGCAGGGCGAGTTGCTCCACGTCGCCGCTCGATCGAATCACCAGCGTTCCGTTGTTCTGAGCGCCCGAGAAGAGAGGAAAATACTGCATGGGGCCGGGAAGCTCCGATGCCTGGTAGCGCGTGTCTCCAACAACGCCCACAATCTCCATGTTGTGGCCCATGACCACCAGGTGCTTGCCGATTGGATCTTCACCCTGAAGGTACTGGTCAACGAATGATTTGCTGACAACTGCTTCATCTGCGCGCTCAAGCTGCTTTGATGGATCGAAGCTTCTTCCGCGCAGGATCGGAATGCCCATGGCCGCGAAATAGCCGGGATCGGCGAAGCGCGCAATGGCAAACTGTGCCTGCCCCCGCGGCAGCGGCGGATGCTCGCCAATCGCGAAGCTGGAATCGCCCCAATAGCCCTGGCCGGGAACCGCCTGGACAAAGCCCGCGGATTGCACGCCGGGCAGCGCGCGCACATGCTCCAGTAGCGACCGATACAGATTCACCTGCTGCGCGGGATCGTTGTAACGGCCGCCAAACAAGCCAATCCGCATGGTCAGCACGTTCTTCGTGATGCAGCCCATCTCGGAAGAACGCAGGCGCGCATAGCTTTTCAAAAGCAGACCCGCCGCAACCAGCAGCACAACCGTCAGGCCCACCTCGACCGCCAGCAGCGATTTGCGCAACCGCGTGTTGCTGAGGCCGGCGCTCGATCCTCGTCCCGAATCCTGCAACGCACTCAGCAGGCGCCTTGAATCCGTACTCAGCGAAGAAATCATGCCGGCAAAAAGCGCGCAAAGCGCAATCAGTCCGACGGCAAACGCAGCCACCATTCCATCGATATGAATCGCCTCAACGCGGCTCATATCCGTGCGCAGGTGCACCAGCCACTGCAAAGTCCCGTAGGCCAGCAACAAGCCAGCTCCGCCGCCCACCGCCGCCAGCACAAAGCTCTCCATCAGCCGCTCGCGCAACAGGCGCCAGAAGCCCCCGCCGAGCGCAACGCGAATTGCCAATTCCTTGCGCCGTGCGGCTGCGCGAGCCACCAGCAGGTTTGCCACGTTCAGGCAGGCAATCAGTAAGACGCAAAAGGTGGCGGCCAGCAACACGTAGAGCGGCTTCCGCACGTCGCCCACCATGTGCTCCAGCAGAGGGCGAGTCGCTGCCGAGCTGGAGATGAATGCATCCTCCGGATGCTGATCGTGCAGGCGGCGCGAAATCACCGAAAGATCCGCCTTGCCCTGTTCCTCTGAGAACCCCGGCCGCAAACGCCCCACGACCTGGAAGACGTGATTGTCCAGGGCCGCCGTCCAGCTCACCGGCTTGTCGTAATACACCGGAGCCCACAACTGAGTTGCCGCGTCCGGAAAAGCAAATCCGGATGGCAGGATTCCAATGACGGTATAAGAATGGCCGTTGAGATCAATGCTTCTGTTCAGAATGCCCGGACAGCCGCCGAAGC
>OCTA010004163.1_pt1 | contig 12688 bp, 7 predicted proteins | sample 1538991 | NCBI WGS metagenome assembly OCTA01 (sample SAMEA3539302, study PRJEB22396) | soil metagenome | biome: tundra; feature: field; material: soil | place: USA | collected 2010-05 | depth 0.15 m
AGTGGACCTGGTCACAAATCCTGTGACGTATCCTGAATCGCCGTAGCGCGGGTCCCCAAGCCCCCTATGGGCTTTAAGGGAGCCTTGGGTAAGCTCCCCGGGCGGCTTTGGGTCCCAATCTCTTGGCTATCACCAGGCTCGAGAGCCTCATGGTAGCCTCGGGGTAGCCTAGGTGGAGCCTCAGAGTGGCTTCGGGGTGCCTACCGGTTAGCCACCAGATAGCCTCAGGGTGGCCTTGGGGTAGCCTTGGTGGAGCCTTGGGGTGGCTTTGGTGTGGCCTTGGGGTAGCCTTGGTGTGGCTTTGTACTCCGGAGTCTATGCCTAGTATATGCCTACAATATGGCCTTGGGGTGGCTTTGGGTGGCTTAGTCTGATGGAAGATTGAGGCCGTCGCTTGGGGCGAGATCGAACAGCGACTTTTGTGGTGCGCCACGGCGTTGGCGAAGGGCTTCCCATTTGGATTCGAACTCGGTGCGGAGCAATTCTTCGAACTGCTTCACGTTCTTCCCCTTCCCCGCCACAAGTTTCATCTGGAAGAGCCGCGAAAGAATGGGCCGTGAAAGCAGCGCGACCGGGATGCTGGTGTCCGGCCTGGCCGCAGGAATGGCGCGGCAGGTGGCGCATTGGAGTTGGGCGATGAGATCCTCCGGACTGCCAGTGAGCGTGAGATGGAGGTCGTTGACGCTCCGGCAAACGTCACAGGCGGGGAACGCCGTTTCGGGGTCAGGGTCGTTGGCGAAGTCCATTTCCAACTGGCCGGCGGCGGCCAGCGCGGGGTCATCAACACCGCTGCCGTGGGTGAAGGCGTCGCCGGTGCGGTAAAGGTCCAGGAGCAGGGCGCGCTGGAATTGTTGGCCAGGCGCAATGCCGGCGGCGGTCAGCTTGCGCTCGCCGTCGGGCGTGAGTTGGTAGGTGATGACGTTGCCGCCAATAGCGGTGAGCACATAGCAGGCGTTCCGCTCGCGGTATTTATGGAGTCGGGGCATAATTATTTCAACGGCCAGCCGCCGTGCTTTTCGATCACGGCGTCTATCTCGGCCATGAGGCGGATGGTTTCGGAGAGGGCGACGACGATTTTTTGGTAGTGGGCGCGGTCGTCGGCACTGAGGTTGCGGCCTTTGCGGTCTTTGAGCCATTTCTCGCAGACCTGGTAGCCGCCGATGTGGAAGTTCCACACCTCCTCACGCACGCCTTTGAAGCCGGTGGTCTGCGCCTTGTCCAGCCAGACGTTGTTTTTGGACCACGTGACTTTTTCGATCTCGGGACTGCGGCCGCCAAGGTATTCGGTGATGGGCTTGTCCAGCCTGGGGGATTCCAGCAGGTGCAGGGCGGCCAATTCGCCGCCGAGGTGGGCCAGCGCACGGAACAACTCCATGTTCCCGGTCAACGGCAGGCGCGGGAAATCTATCTTCAGGAACTCCGAGTAGCGCTTCCGGTAGCCGGGACTGTGAAACACTCCGTAGGCGTAGTGGAAGATGTCTTCGGGCGTCAAGGCGGCGGGCAGGCCAAGCTCGCCTTTCGCCTTAACGCCGAGCTTTTGCGCCCATGAACACAGTACTTTGGGATTCAGGTTCGGGCGGTGTCCGTCTCCGGAGAGCGCAGCCTGCCGACAATCGCTATCGTCGGTCAGGTAGAGGGGGAAAACGGTGCAGCTTCGGGAAGACTCAGCCGTCTTCATTTCAGCGAGGCATTTCGAGATGAACACCGCATCGAAAACACCCGTGGCTTGGATTCGCGCGGTCAGCAAGGCGATATTGCTTCGCAACATATGGCGGAGCGTCGGATACTTCGAATCGCCCTTTTCGATAATGGCGGGGTTGTAATAAATCCAGCGGTAGTCGAATGGCCGATAGGTGAGATGCTGAATGAACTGCGCAACCTCATCCGCCTTGATTTTTCTCTGAGCGTCTTTGAGCCTCCAGTTTGGAGTATCGGTCACCCCGTAACGCTCCCTTAAGACCTCTAAACGACGCTCAGTAGCAATGTCGGAAATTCGGTCTGCCAAAGTTTGCTTGTCGTAATCAATAACGACACCATCTCGGTGCGTCTTCACTCCGCACGAGTTTACCGGCATCAAGTCGTCAATCGACGGGAAAGTTTGGTACTCAACCAAGTTGGCGTCATCGAACGGAATTAGAAAGAACCGCGGCTCAACGGGACGGAGGTCGGTCCACTTCCGGTGCGAAATTGGATTCTGGGCCAGGTCTTCGTATTTTTCCTTGCGGGAGCCCCACAAGTCGCTGTGGCGCACCGCATTTGGCGAGGATTCTGTCACTGACCGGACTCCGATCGACACAGCAACGCCCTGCTGAATGTCGAAAACATTTTCGTTGCTTCTGCCAGCGGGCACCCGCTCGCCTATATTCGAGTCACCGTGGAGATCGAGGATAAAGATGGAGTTGAACTGGTCGAGGAGTTCTTTCCGAACGCCGCGGTGGATTACGCCTTTGAGATAGCCGTGGTTGGTAATCATTCCCCAAATCCCGCAATTTGGAGCTTCCAATAGCTTCTGACTGAGCCGGATGAATTTGAGGTAATCATCTGCGAGCGCCACGAGACCTTGCTCACCACGAACGTGCTTCTTGTAGTCGTCCATGAGCGCATCAATGAACGGGTTGAAGTTGGCACTGGTTACTGAGTACGGCGGATTGCCCAGCACGACGGTGAAGCGTTTGGTTCGCTTGACAGTGTTCACGGCTGCGGCTTCGTGGGCAAGCGCGGGGAAAAAGTCGGCAAACTGTTGGGTTTGAAATCCGGACGGAGGCTCAAGCGTGTTCGTGAGATAGATGTTGGCGCGGCCGTCGAACTTGAACAGGTAGTCGGCTTGGCCGAGGCGGGCGTTAATCTCGGAGAATTTCAACGCGAGTTTCATGTGGGCGATGGTGTAGGGAGCCATCATGAGCTCGTAGCCGTAGAGGCGGGGCAGGAGTGCGGCGGGAACGTAGGCGTTCCAGTAGTCTTTGAAAGTGGGGATGCGGAGGGCAGTGTGGCGAATGATGGGCATTCCCTGAAGGCCGTGCTTTGCCCATTTGGCCTGGAGGTGCTGGAAGATGACTTCGATGACTTCGACCGGGAACGTGGCGGTGCCGGTGGCGATGTCGAGGATCATCACGAAGAACTCGTCGGGCGAGATGTCCACTTCCTCGCCTTCGGCCTTGCCCGCCTTGGGCACGCGGATTTTGGGCAGCTTGAGGTCGGGATGCTTTTTCAGCATGTCGCCCCAGGTGATGGTGGAGGCGAGGCCGTCCTCGATGCCGAACTCCGTTTGCAAGAGCTCGTGGGCGCCGCGGACGATGTAGGATACGGCGGGTTGCGGGGTGTAGAAGACGCCGCGCTGGATTTTCTTCTGCCGGTCGTAGGCGGCAAGGAAGTGTTCATAAAAATGGATGACGGGGTCTTCGCCGCGTGTGCGATTGCCAAAGTCGGCCTTCACGGCGTCGGCATTGGAGCGATTCAGGACTTCGACCACGTCCTGAATGCCGAGTTCGTCGAAATCAAAGGCGCTCTTTCGGCCAGCGAGGGCGAGGAAGGTTTGGAGCAATTCGCGGAGGAAGGGATTGGTGGCCGGCACCATGTCCACGAGATTTTGCGCGGAGATGATGGCGCGGGAGAAGCGGGCAATGAGCAGGCCATAGGAGATGGTTTGCGCAATGAGATCGGCGAAGTCGTCTTCGGTGAGGTCGTGGATAAGGGCTGTCTTGAAGGCGGCGTAAAGGCGGCGGAGCGGGCCGCGCTCGGACTCGCGTGCGAGGATGGTGCGGGCGCGGCGGCGGGTGGCATCGGCGAGCCGGGCAAGTTCCTCGACGAGTTCGGTGGTGGTGGTAATGACTTCGCGGTGGCGGAGGGTGAAGGCGGAGGACCATTGGTGGCGCCAGGCGTCAACGTTCGCGGGCGGGGCTGGCCAGCGGAGCTTTTCGGCCAGGGTGCGGTGGGCGTCCGCAAGGTGCATTACGGTGTCGCCGTCATCCCAGCCGAGGACTTTGAGAATGGGGAGGTCGCCGGTGCTATCGGCGTCCTGGCTGAAGTGGGCAAAGGTGATGGCGCGGTCGGTTTCCTCGCCGTAGGCGGAGATGAATAGGAGGTCGTTCAGGTGCCAGGCGCGCTGGGAAGCTTTGTTGGCGGCGGCGCGTTTCTTGAGAACGAGATTGGCGAGTATGCGCCGGAGCATGACGACGGGCAGGCGCTTCTTTTCGAGGTTGACCCAGAAGATGCCCCACGGCTGCTTGGCATCGAGGGGGCGGAGTTGCTTGATTTCCTTGATGTGGACGGCGTCGGCTTTGTCGAAGCCGAGCTCCTCGGGGGCGTAGTCGAAGGTGACGTCTTCGGTGTCGTCCGCTTCGATGGGCCAGTCGAGTTCATCGCGCAGGTAGGCGATGAGGGACGGCAGGGTTTTGATGGAGCGGAGGCGGTCGAGATCGGGTTGGGAGGGCATATCAATAAAGGTCGGAGGTCGAATCCCGAAGGAGCGAATTGGGGGGTGGCATTGTTGGCATTGGCTTATCCCGAGATGAACTCGTCGGCTGCGTTCTTGATAATGCGGGAACGCACTTCCTTAATGTAGGGGATTTGCATAACCTCTTCGCGTGTTGCTTGCACGACGTTTCCAACTGTAGGAAAGCTAGGCTCAACTCGTTTCTTCAGTCTGTCGCTGATGGACAGGGCAGAGACCGGTTCGTCTAAAAGCCCGGAGATTATGGACTTGGCCTCAACCCGATCTCCGCACTCAGGACAGAATTTCGCGTTAGGGGGAAGAATGGCTGGGCATTTTTGACAGTGGTCGGCCGATTCCTTGAGTGCTTGGAGGTAGCCCTCAATTTGAGCATCGCCGGCTGAGAATTCCCGGTAGTCGGTCAAGCTGATTGCGCGGATTGCGTCGCTCAACTTGGCGCTCGCGAAAGCCTTTTCAGTGGCGAGCAGGGCCATGTTAACCATGTAGCGCTGCCCTGTCTGTCGGCCTGCAATCTTTACGGTTCCTTTGTTCACAAGCACTCCGGAATAGCACAGAATGTCCAATGCGAGCTTGAGATTCGGAGAGGTGCCGCGTGGTATAGTGAAGAAGGCAGACTGGTACCCGCTCTTCGTCTGTTGCTGATTCTTGGTCCGGATTTCGGGAACGATGTAGCTGCGCAACATGTCGAGGCCAACACTGACGTGCGAGGAGTATTTGGGGAGCCGTTTGGAGAGGTTCAAGTGATAGGGCAAAAGCTCCTTATCGACAAAATCTTGAGTGGCCAGCGTGATCGCCCGTTCTGAGAACCCGTTATCAAGTGCCCGATTCAGCAAATGGAGAAAGCCTCGTGGGTTGCCGGTGGAAAGGTCGATGCATAGGTCGAGCAGTTCTCCGTGAGAGAATATTTCTTTGCGCAGGGGGCCGGTTGGGGGAATGCGTTTATCGATGATGCTGCGAAAGACCTGTCGGTTGGCAGCCCGGCCATGCTCGCCTGGTTCAAAACGGTCCATCGAAACCACAATCGCGTCCTGTCCCACTTCAAAGTTTCTTCCGTAGGAGGTCACGGAGGGATAAACGGCTGCCTTGACAGCAATTGGGCCGCCATGCAGCAATTTGAAAATCTCGAAAAATATCTCTTGTTGAGAGGGAATAAAGGTGTGCGCAGCCTCATCGAACAAGAAGACTAATTTGTCGATCTTGAAGTCTTGCATGACTGCCTTTACAACCTCAACCAGGAAACCAGTGTCGCGCACACGGTCCAGAAAATCAGAACCAATTTCCTCCACCACTGCGGCCTTGTCTGGGGCATTGGTGAGCTTCTGCAACAGAAAGACTTTTTCTTGCAGGAAGGTACGCGTCTTTTCCACCGACGATATTCCGAAGATGCGCTGGTAGGGGTCGGCTTCTCCGGACCGACTGATGAGGTCGAGCGATTCCAGCTTATCGTGCAAGGATTGCAGCAATTTGGCATTGACCCAGATCTGAAACCCGTCCCGTTCCCCTGCACGAACGCCCTCCAGCAGTGTGCTCGTCTTGAAGTTCACGTAAACCGCGAGCTTTCTGCTGGTCTTAAAATCGGCGTCCATGTCGATTTCAGCGAGGCGCAACAACATCGACTTGCCAACACCTCTTGCCCCCTCCAATAGGTGTGCTCCAGGTTTTTTGAGTGTCGCAATAACCCCTGCTTCGAACGCCCCAAGAACGGAGAGCTCCTTTATCTGCGTGTAAAGCAGATCCTCGCAGCGAGCAGCCTGTAGTAAGTCTTCCTCGTGGTCTATCTCTTGAGTCATAAGGTTTAGCCTCGTGGATCAGATGAAGCGGGCAAGCTGTGGGGTTTCCGCTCGCAGATCACAGTTCAAGGCCGGAAACCTGTTGAACCACAGCTTGTAAAGAAGAACCTGGACCTGAGCGACCTGGTCGAGGTGAGCCTTCCAGTCCAAGGCGTTTGCCGAGAAACGGTCTTGGAGCTGAGACTCGAATGCTGCGATCTTTCCATGCACCGTGTTGCTCAAAACGCGGTAAAGGCGGCGTGCCTCGGAAAAATCGAACAAATGTTCCTCCGTAAAGGCTGGGTTTATTGCGGTAACAAAGGCGCGAACCGAGTCGGAGTTGAGATGCTCCAGCATGTCGTTAAAAGCTAGATCCTTGTCGCATTGCTTCCAGCCCCAGAAAATATGAGGTTGGTCCCAGAGATAGACGGTCGCTACACCAAGCTCAAGCGCGCGTCGCAGGACCATCTGCGCTGGTTTATCCAGTGCGCAGGCCGCCAGGTACACCGAGGTGATCTGGTCTGCAAACAACTCATCAAAGATCGAGCAAACTTCCTTCTGCGTGGCGGTCAGCGCATGTTTGCGGCGGAGCAGTTGTCCGATGGTCGATACCGCGCGCGCCCGCAGCTCTACAAGGGCCATCTCGGCGGGAGCCGGGTCCAACTGGGCATTAATATTGGCGGTGAACTTCTCATGCAACCGATGGAACACGGCGGTGCAATCTTCAGGTTTTAGGTGGGTCGGGTCCATATGGTTCGGCTTGCAGCTAATTCAGTTCCATCCAGCATTTGAGGGTCGGCTTTACACCAACGGGCGCCTGCATCTGCTTGAGGTAGGTGTTCTTGATGTGTGTTTCGATCTTAAGGCGCACGGTGCGTAAAGCGTCAGCGGTCATCTCGGCACGGCGGGGCGTATCCGGCTGGCACTTGATGTAAGTGTGAATGTCCTCCGGCTGGTCGAGAATTTTCAGCGTGGTGAAGTCGAAGAGATACCAGGCGGTGCGGCCGGCGGCGTCCGTCCATTCGTGGGAGGTGGCGTCCTCAGCCGGGAGGTTGTAGCAAAGGAACACCGCTTGCGCGCCGGGCTGGTGGTGGGCTTTGCCGCTGAAGACGCGGCCGGGGAGGTTGTCGAGGTGGTCCTCCAGGCCGGGGGTTTCCTTGAGCAGGCGTTCGAGTTCCAACTGCATTTTCTCGGTGGGAGTGGTGACGCCTTCGTAGTTGCTCAGGAAATCGCGGAGGGCGTCGTAATCGTCCTCGGGTTTGAGCAGTTTCTTCCCTTCGATGCCGAAGACCTTGGAGATGCGCAGCGTTTTGTGGGCGACGCGGCTGTAGAGTTTCAACAGGTCGTCGAGCTCATCAGGCGGGAGGAAATTCCAATACACGACCTTGCCCCGATACGGTGCTTCCTCCGGGTGGTCGGCCTTGATTTTATTTTCGACGCCGGTGGTTAGGCGGCGGTCCACGCGGCCAATGCGCTGCATGAGGCGGACGGGATTCCAGTGAAGGTCGTAGTTGATGAGGCGCGTGGCGTCCTGGAGGTTCAAACCTTCGGAGAGGACATCGGTGGCGAGGAGAATGCGGGTCTCCTTCAGGCCGCGCGCGGCAAGGTCGGAGGAGGATGAGTCGTTGTAGTAGGGGGCGAATTGCTGGAGCACTTCGGCGCGGTCGCGTTTGCTGGCGCTATCCACCTCGTCCACGTCGTCGATGCCGGCGGCCTGCAACTCGTGCTTGAGATAGCGGGCGGTGGCCATGTACTCCGTGAAGACGAGCACCTTGCGGCCCTTAAGGGCGGGATCAGATTTGAGCAGTTTGACGAGGGCCTTGAGCTTGTCGTCGTGGGCGGGGGTGAAGGTTTTCAGCTCCTCAAGGAACTTCACGAGCGTTTCGAGGTCGTCGAAGGTGTCGTCGAAGATTTCGTCCACGCGATAGGTCTTGCGGTCGAGCGGCTCGAAGTGGTCGGCGAACTCCTCGCCCAGGGCCGTGTCCTCTTCCTCGCTCTCGTCTTCTTCATTTAGTTCCTGGCGGCGGGATTTGATGTGGGCGAGCAAGTCGGCATTGCGGATCTGCCATTTTTCGAGCCGCTCTTTTTCTCGTTTGGTCTGGCTGTTGACCGTGAGGAATCCGAGAAACTTGAGCAGGAGGTTCTGGCAGGACTGCTCGAAGGCCGTGATGGAGCTCTCGAAGCGTTTCAGGAACTGAACGCGGATGAGGCGAACCAAGCCGCGTTGGCGACCGATCTCGAAGTCCGCTTTCTCCTGCAAATCCCCGACGGGGTAATCCAAGGGGTGATATGGGGCGAGGGCGAAGAGGGGTTTCTCCCTGGCGAAGGCAAGTTCGACCTTGCTCAGCAGATGACCGTAGGTCTTTTTGACGGAGTAGTCCGCGACGTGCGGGTCTTCTTTGGTGGGAAACAGGGCTTCGGCAGACCCCAGTTGCTTCTGGCTCTGGATGACGTAGGCACGGCTGCGCTGGACGACGAGTTCACGAAACAATTTGTCGCTGAACAAGACCTGGCCGGCTTCGACCTGATTGGATTGGAAAAGCTCGCCATGGACCTGACCGTTGACGATTTCGGCGAGCTGCTTTTCCAACTGGCGGAAATGGGCGGCGACATTGTGGATGCCAACGCGCGAAGCGAAGGCGTCGGGCTTCTGGCGGGAGAACAATTCGATCAGGTGCTGGAAATCGGTGAGGGCATTGTTGACCGGCGTGGCCGTCAGGTGGAACACCTGTTTGCCCTCGCAGAGGTCGTAGAGCGTCCAGTAGCGCGAGCCGCCCGACTCGCGGGCGAGGCCGCGATTGCGAAAGTGGTGCGCCTCGTCAATGACGATGGCGTCGGCTTGCTCGCCGAGCTGCTCAAAGATGGCCGGGAAGTCCAGGCCGTCGGCGCTGACGCCGCGCATGAGGTCGGTGTGGTTGTAAATCTTGAAGGGCAGGAAACCGTTCAGGATTTGAGGAAGGTAGCGCTTGATGTTGCGCTCCCAGACGGGGACGCGGCCGGACTTGGGGACAAGGAGGACCACGCGCTTCTTGTCGTACATCACCAGCCGCTCGATGAGCATGAGGCCGACGAAAGTCTTGCCGAGGCCGACGCCATCGCACAGGAATGCGCCGTTGTAATTGGAGCCGATGTGGTAAAGGGAGGCGTAGCCGTCGCGCTGGTACTGATCAAGTATGGGATTGATTCTTGAGCCGCTTTTTTCCCACTCGCTGGCGGTGAGTTCATGGCGGCGGAACAATTCGTCAAGTGCCTTGGCGTAAACGTCAAACGGCGGGTATTCGCGGATTTGGTGCTCGACGACGGCGAGAATATCCGGAGTGATGTCCTGGGCTTCCTGCCAGTGCTTTTCGTACCATTCCTGCAACTGGCGCACGTCGCCTGCGGCCTTGACCTGGATGTTCAGCTCGATGTTTTGCGTGAGGCCGGGGAGGGTGAGGTTGCTCGATCCGACCAGGGCAACCGAGCCGATGACTGCGACGCGGGGGTGGGTGATGTAGGCTTTGGCGTGGAACTTCTTCTTCGCGTAGGCGCGGCATTCGATTTGCCCGTCACGCAGGGCCTGGACGATAGCCGCAACGCCACTGAGAAAATCATTCTTCTCCTTCTCTGCTTCGATGCTGTCGTTGAGGCGCGTGGTGATTTCCTGTTTGAAGGCGTCGAGGATGGCTTGGCGAGTGCGGGAGGAAACCTCGTTGCCCATGAGGATGCGGATTTTGTCGAGCTTCTGCCACTTCCCGTCGAGAGCGAGGAGGGCGCCGATCTCAAAGTAGCCGGTAGCGATGTCAAACGCGCTGGCGATCTCGGTCCAGTCCTGGAGGTACTTGAGGCCCTTCCAGGACTCATCACTGTTATCGACGATGAAGAGTTCGCCGCCCGATCTTGTTGGTTCCTTTTGGTCGCCTGTTGGCATACGCAAGGCGAGAGTGCATCAACGGGCAGCAGGGTGCAATCAGTTTGATATACGTGCGCTCGCCCGGTGGCCCTCTGGGGGGCCGCCGCTAGTGCGCCGCCACGGCGGCGGTGGGGGAGAATGGGTTTGTCTGGGCGACGTTGTCGGGGGTGATTTCCAAAAACTCTTTGGCGTCGGCTTGTTTGAGGAGTTGGTGTCCTCACTATTGATACTTTCCAGCCTACTGGGCTGATCGAGTCTTCAACCGTGCCCACTTCCCCAGAAGGGGCCAGCCATAGGCTCGACCTGAAGGTGCCGTTAATCTACTCAGAGGAAAGTCTAAAGTCCACAGGCCGGAGACTAGAGTCCAAGGTCCAAAGTCCAAAGCCCTGCTTTGGCAAACACTTTCGGCGCGCGCAACCTGGCTGGCGTTGCCGGCCACGCGCGCCGTTCAGAGCCTGGTCATCACCAACACCGGCGGCCTAGTGGCCGTGAAGCTGCCCCCGCACTCCATAAAGCGATGGCTCCGGGCGCGGTGGCACCGACACGATGCGCCCCTCGCGCGCGGAAAGGCCCCCGGGGACTTGCGCAATACCCCATCCAGTGGAAGACTGGGTCACTCAATTTGGCAGACAATTGGCGCAATACAGACTATGGTGCAACTGATAGTGAATCCAACAATGAACGACACTGACCCCTATCTGGAGACGTTCGACCGGTTTGAAGCGCAGGCGAAACAGCCTCCGTGGGTGTTCCCGCTGCGCAAAGCCGGCATCGCGCGCTTTGCCGAACTGGGGTTCCCGACCCTCCAGCAGGAGGACTGGCGGTTCACGAACGTCGCGCCGATTGCCAAGCTGCCCTTCAAGCCTGTCTTTGAGGCGTCCCCCGACAGCCTGACCCCGGAGGCCATCGCTGAGTTCACCTTCGGCAGCCTGGCCGCCACGCGGCTGGTGTTCGTCAACGGCCATCACGCGCCGGAACTCTCGTCTGCGCCCGGGCCGCAGCCGCCAGGCGTCATCGTCGGCAGCCTGGCCGCGGCGCTGGCCGGCGACTCCGGACTGATTAAGGAACATCTGGCGCGCTACCAACAAGGGGAAGACAACCCGTTTGTGGCGCTCAATGCGGCCTTCTTCCAGGATGGCGGCCTGGTTTATGTTCCGGCGGGCAAGAGCCTGGACGCGCCGGTGCATCTGCTGTTCATCTCGACCGGGAACGAGGCTGGGGCGGCGTCCCATCCGCGCAACCTGATCATCGCCGAAAAGGGCAGCCAGGCCACGGTCCTCGAAAGCTACGTCAGCACGGTCGAGGGGTCCTATTTTACGAATGCGGTGACCGAACTGATTCTGGGGGACGGCGCGGCGGTAGAGCATGTGAAGTTCCAGGACGAGAGCCGGAGCGCTTATCACATGGCGGCCATTCATGCCCACCTGGGGCGGGCGTCTAACTTCGTCGCGCACTCGATTGCCACGGGGGCGCGGCTGTCGCGAAACAGCATCCGCACGGCCCTGGCGGGCGAAGGGGTCGAGTGCGTCCTGAACGGGCTTTACCTGACGCGGGGCGAGCAGTTGGCCGATCATCACATGGTGGTCGAGCACGCGCAGCCGCATTGCAACAGCCACGAGTATTACAACGGCATTCTCGATGGCCACTCCAAAGGCGTGTTCCACGGGCGTATCCTGGTGCAGCGGGCCGCGCAGAAGACCGATGCCAAGCAGACCAACAAGAACCTCCTGCTGTCTGACGACGCGACGGTGGATACCAAGCCGCAGTTGGAAATCTACGCCGACGATGTGAAGTGCACACACGGGGCGACCATCGGGCAGTTGAACGAGGAGTCCATCTTTTATCTGCGCGCCCGGGGGATCGGCGCGGAGACCGCCCGGCGGATGCTCATCCATGCCTTCGCGGGCGAAATCATCGAGCGCATCCGGCACGCTCCGGCCCGGGATGAACTGGACAAGCTGGTGTGGGAGCGGCTGGAGCAGCACCCGCGCGTGGGAGAGAAGCGAAGTGTTTGATGACCTGAGCGATCTTTACCAGCAGGTGATCCTTGACCACTGCAAGAAGCCGCGCAACTTCCACGAACTGAGCGGGGCGACTTGCTCGGCCCAAGGCTACAACCCGCTATGCGGCGACCAGTTGAAGCTGTACCTGGCCATGGATGGCGAGGTCATCAAGGACATCAGCTTCACGGGGTCGGGCTGCTGCATTTCCAAAGCCTCCGCCTCGCTGCTCACGGACGCCGTCAAGGGCAAGACCAGGAGCGAGGTCCAAGGGATGTTCGACTTGGTCCACGAGATGGTGATGACTGGCCGCGTAGTGGGGGACATGGGCAAGTTGGCGGTATTTGCCGGCGTGCACAAGTTCCCCGCGCGCGTCAAATGCGCTATCCTGGCCTGGCATGCTGTGATCGCGGCCCTCAAAGGGGAGGGCCAGCCGGTGAGCACCGAAAACGAGGACACTTGAGGGTGGAGAGTCCGCGCCGTGAGCCGTTCTTGTGATAGGGAGTGGGAGCCGCCAACGAGGCGACAACCGCCGCCTCATCGGCTATACTTCTATTCGTTAATAATATGAGCACCG
>OCTA010004165.1_pt1 | contig 12685 bp, 7 predicted proteins | sample 1538991 | NCBI WGS metagenome assembly OCTA01 (sample SAMEA3539302, study PRJEB22396) | soil metagenome | biome: tundra; feature: field; material: soil | place: USA | collected 2010-05 | depth 0.15 m
GCTCGGCGAGTCGCACGATCAGGCGGAGCACCATCGCTGGCAGCTTCATACGATCACGGCGCTGTTCAGCCACAGACCCGACATGGTCCTCGGTTTCGAGATGTTCCCGCGGCGTGTCCAGCCTGTGCTCGACCGCTGGTCCAAGGGCAAACTGAACGAAGCCAACTTCCTGCGCGAGGTCGATTGGCCGCATATATGGGGCTTCGCCGACGAGCTCTACCTGCCGCTATTCCATTTTGCCCGCATGCATCGCTTGCCGATGCTGGCGCTCAATATTGATCGGGCGACCAACCGTCGGGTTGCGGCACAAGGATTAGCATCCGTGCCGAGCACCGAGCGGGAGGGCGTCGGCGATCCTGCACCGGCCTCTTCGTTTTATCGCGAGCGGCTGTTTGAGTGGTTTAACAAGCACCCGGCCGCCGGTCAGGACGCCTATGCAGCCTTGGAACGGTTCGAACGTTTCGTCTGCGCGCAGCAGTTCTGGGACCGCGCCATGGCCGAGGCAATCGCCGACGCGCGGCGCGATGCGCGGCAGCCGCTGGTCGTCGGCATCATGGGCAGTGGCCATATTGAATACGGGGACGGTGTGCCGCACCAGCTCGCCGCGTTAGGGGTAAACTGTGTAGCCACCGCGCTGCCCTGGCCTGCGGATACCGATTACCCGATCCATGACCCGCCAATTGCAGATGTTCTTTTCGGTGTGCCACCCGCTCCGTGACTACACATAAGCATGGTAACAAAAGCGGATTTGGCATGTCATCCGCTTTGGGGCAAGCCAGCCAAAAACTTACCCCGCTCGCTATCAAGATGCGCCATTTGAGCTTCTGCGTATCTGGAACCCGCCGCAGTCCCCTTAGGAAGGGCTTTTTCGTCCGCTACCTTGCGGGTTGCACCGGCGTCTCGGATACCGGCGGCTGCCTCAGGCGCACCTCGACCCGCCGCACCGACTCATCGGTTGGGAAAGCGATGGTGGCCCCCTCGATCGCCGAGCCATCTACGACGATCTCGACAACGCCCCGGCCGATGTGATCCGGATCCTCGACCCGGATCGCCAGCGCACCCGCAGGCCCCTTTATCTCCGCCTCAAATGAACCCCAGCGCTTGGGCAGGACCGGATCGATGAGGAGTTCGCCATTCCGTAGCTGCAGTCCCAGAATCGCCTCGACGCCAAGTCGCCAGGTCCAGGCGGCGGAGCCTGTGTACCAGGTCCAGCCGCCGCGACCCGTATGTGGCGCGACACTCGCTACATCCGCCGCAATCACATAAGGCTCGACGCGAAAGCGCTCTGCGTCGGAACGGGATGCCGCGTGATGGATCGGGTTCATGAGTTCAAAGATGTGCGCGGCGCTGTCGCCATCGCCGATACCGGCGAAGGCGAAGCCCAGCCACGCCGCGGCGTGCGTGTATTGTCCTCCATTTTCGCGGATCCCCGGCGGATATGCCTTGATATATCCGGGGTCGCGGGGCGTGTCATGGAAGGGCGGCCAGAGAAGCCGGATCAGCCGGTCGTCATCGCGCACCAATTCGCGGGAGGCCGCCTCGACCGCCGCTCGGGCCCGCTCCGAGATGCTGTCGCTGGCGAACACCGCCCACGATTGCGTGATCGAGTCGATGCGACACTCGTCGGAGGCGGCCGAACCCCACGGGCGTCCGTCGTCGTCGAAGGCGCGGAGATACCAGTGTCCGTCCCATGCGGTTGCTTCGACCGACTGCCGGAGTTCCTGGGCACGCCGCGTCCAGCCCTGCGTGAGGTCGCTTCGACCCAGGCGGGTAGCCAATCCGGCGAAGCTGGTCATCGTGGCGATTGCGAACCACGCGAGCCACACACTTTCGCCGTGGCCGCGCCTGCCCACACGGTTCATCCCGTCATTCCAGTCGCCCGAGCTGATAAATGGCAGGCCGTGCGGGCCTTGCGTAACCCCGCGCTCCAACGCACGCTCGCAGTGCTCGAACAGCGACCGCCGCTCAGAGGTCGAGTCGAAACGGGAGTAGCGATCCTCCTCGTCCTGCGAGAGCGGCGCCCCGCGTAGGAACGAAACCTCCTCACTCAGGATAGACAGGTCGCCGGTCGCTTCGACATAGTGGCTCGCAACATAGGGTAGCCAGAGGAGGTCGTCAGAGCATCGCGTCCGCACACCGCGGTCGTGAGGTGGGTGCCACCAGTGGAGGACGTCGCCCTCCTCGAATTGTCTCGCGGCGCTGGCCAGGATGTGCGCTCGCGCACGGGCGGGGTCAGCATACAGGAGCGCAAGAACATCCTGAAGCTGATCGCGAAACCCAATCGCACCGCCGGCCTGGTAAAAACCTGCCCGCGCCAGGAGGCGGGAGGAGAGGGTCTGGTACAGGAGCCACCTGTTCAGCATCAGATCGAAGGCAGGGTCTGGCGTGCGCACGCGAACCGCGCCCAGCAGTCGATCCCAGTGATGGTTGAGCTCCTCGAAGGCGCGATCGACTTGCCCCGGTTCCTGCCAATGGCGCGCGAGTTCTTCAGCGTGCGCACGGTCGCGCCCCTGGCCGAGGACAAACACGACTTCCGTCGTCTGCTCGGCTCCGATGTCGAGATGCACCTGGAATGCTGCGCATGGATCGGCGCCAGGCTCGATGCGTCCGCCGAGGTCCCACCGCCGCAATCCCGCGGGATTGCGCGGATCGCCCTCGCGGCCGAGAAAGTCCTGCCGGTCGGCCGTGACGCTGTGGGGTGGATGGCTTGACGTCAGGAATGCCACGCGCTCGCTAAAGTCGGGATTCCAATGGTTGCGCGCCAGGAGCGCGTGGCAGCCGGGATCATACTCGCACACCACGAACGGCCGAGAGTTGCTGCGCAGAGCGCCAAGCAGCCACTCGGCGTAATACGTCGCCGTTACGCGCCGCGCCCTAGGCCGAAGGTTGTGCACTCGCAGCCGCGCCACCTTCACCGGGTCGCCGGGCGGCACGAACACGATGAGCTCCTGCTCAAACCCGTGGCTGCGTCGTCGCCACTTCGTGTAGCCTGCTCCGTGCCTAATCTCGCATGCGGCGTCGGCCCCCGCCGGCTGCGGCGTCGGCGTCCAGATCTCCGCGGTCTCCTCGTCCCGCAGGTAGAGCGCTTCGCTCGGCGGGTCGGCGACCGGATCGTTCGTCCAGGGGGTGAGACGGTTCTCCCCGCTGTTGACCGCCCAGGTAAATCCTCCTCCCGCTTCGTTGACGATACAGCCGAAATCGTCGTTCGCGAGAACGTTGCACCAGGGAGCAGGCGTGTGCTCCCCCGGCCCGAGGTAGATTGCATATTCCCGGCCGTCCTCCGTAAAGCCACCGAGGCCATTGTCGAAACGCAAGTTCACCGGCCGGGGAAGCGCCGGCTCCATCTGGTCCGGCATGCCTGCCCCGGAGGGCTCAAAACGCGGCGGCGTCGGGTGCGGCTCAGCGGCAGTCGCAAGCTGCTGCGCGAGAGGACCTCGCGACTCGTCGAGGACGACACGCGCAACGGATTCGAGCAGACACATCTCGTCCTTGCTCATCTGGTCCGCAAAGAGCAGGTGCACGCCGCCGCTGCGGCCCAAAAGCTCGTGTGCGCCCAATTCGTGAAGCAGCGAGAGGACGCGCTCGCGCACCGGCTCCACGTAGCCGGAGACGCCCGTGCGGAGTACCACGAGATCGACGTGGAGCCCGCGCCGACGCCAGAGCTGGTGAGCGCGGATGAGGACGCGCAGGAGACCCATTTCGCTCGGCTCGTCTGCGCGAAGGAGCAGGATGGGAAGATCACCCGAGAGCCCGAAGCCCCAGAGGCGTGGCTGGCCGAGCCGATTCGCGGCGATTTCGGATGGCTTGGCGCGGAGCGCCGGATGCGGGTGAATCAGGAGCGAGGCGAGCGTCTGCAGCTCCGGCAATCGCGCGGGCTCGAGGCCGAGCGATTGCGTTTCGCGTGCGGCTTCCGTCGCGGCGTTGCCGAGCGCCCAATCGAGCGACGCCAGCGTCGCGTAGCGCTCGGCGAGATCCAAAAGAGTCTCGCGCGATCCTGCCGCCAGCGTCAGAAAGGCGAACTGCCGTTTCTCCCGGGGCTCGAGCTTGAGACGCAGCTGGAGGGACATGACCGGATCGAGCGTCCAGCCGACGGTGCCGGAGAGCCCTTCCGTGACGCCCCGTGGCTGCCGTGGATCTCCGTTGCGGCCGAGAAAGACCAGCCGGTCCGTCTCGAAGCCGGTGACATCAAGACCGACTTCGTCGGACACAAGGCGATGGAGGAGAACGGGCGCCCGATCGCGGGGATTGCGAAGACGTCGGGTGAACAGTAACCCATTGAGCCCGGGCATGTGCTCGCTACCGACGAAGAGCTTGCTGAATGCCGGATGACGTTCGTCCTCAAGCGGAGGTGCGAGGACTATTTCGCCACAACTCGTCAGGCGGAGCGTCCGCGGGCGATCGCTTTCGTTGACGACCGTGATGCGACGAATCTCCACGTCATCGCCGGCTGTGACGCCCACCTCCATGCGGATCCCGATGCCATGATCGCGACGGTGGAACTCGGCCATGTGCGGATGAAAGACAATGTGCGCATCCTCGGAGATAACGCCAGTCGGCTGTCGCCCCACAGACCAGACCAAGCCGCTGTCCTCGTCGCGAACATAGATCCAGAGGCCGTGGTGGTCGCGCGTTGCGTCGGGCAGCCAGCGTGTCAGCGCCTGCCGGTGCCACCAAAGGCCGCCGCCGCCGGCCTCCGATATCCATGTGCTGAGGCGGCCGTTGCCGAGCAGATGCACTTGGGGGAAAACCTCTGCGGTCGGGGGAACCCAGGCATGGGGCGCGGGCACCACCGTCCGGCGAGACGCCGGCTCTCGGCGCTCCTCTTCGCGGACAGTCTCAAGTGGAAGCTCCCACGGGATCCTTTCCTGGAGCAGCAGTTCCATGGACCGCATCCGACGGTCCTCGCGGAACCGGCGCACATGGACGTCGTCGTGCAATGCATTGCCGATGGCCGCCAGGATCATACCCTGGTGGTGCGCCATGTAGGCGCGGACCAGCGAGAAGGAGCGGCCTTCCGGCACGCGCTCCGGCGTGAAGTCGGCCGCCTCCCAGAGGCCGTAACAGCCGACCATTCCGAGATCATTCAGCTTTTTGAGGTTGCGGACCGCTGCGCCGGGACGGACGGCCAGCGCCAACGCCGTGGCATAAGGCGCAACCACAAGGTCTTGCGACAGCCCGCGACGCAGGCCGAGTTGCGGCACTCCGAATGCGCGATAGTGGTAATGATGGTCCGGGTCGACCGACGCGAACGCGGATTCGGAGATTCCCCATGGCATGCCGAGCTTGTCGGCATAGCGGCGCTGGGTGTCCACAGCCGCCCGCTCGCTCTGATCGACAAGCGTGCCAAGGCCGCTCCGCAACAGCAGCGGTGGCATCAGGTACTCGAACATCGACCCGTTCCAGGAGACGAGCGACAGGCCGTCGCCCAAGTGCGCGATCGGCCGTCCGAGGAAGAACCAATGCTCTGTCGGGACGTCCTTCTTCGCGATCGCGAAGTAGCTCGCCAGCCGCGCCTCCGTGACAAGGAGATCGTAGTGGTGCGGATCGATCCGATCCGAACTCACATTGTAACCGACGTGGAAGAGGCGAGCTTCCCGGTCGTACAACAGCCGAAAGTCCATGCTAAAGGCCGCGGCCTCCGATCGTGCTGCGACGTCGAGGAGACCCTGGCGCAACTCGTTTAGGGCTCGGGCGCCCCGCTCGACGGCGGCGTTGAGATCGGAGAGCCATGGCGCCGTCGTCTCGCCGGCCTGCGGCATTGCGATCGCCGCAGCCAGCATCTCGCGGGCGCGGGCGCAGGCCTCCGAGGTCACCGAAAGCGACATGGACGGTGCGAGGATGTTGCCGATCGCCTGCGCCAGATCCTCACAACCGAGTGCCGGAGCTTCAGTCAAAGCCAACCACGGATAGAGCGTCTCGAGATCGCGCCGCATGCCGGTCAAATGGTGGTGCATCCGCCCGAGCCAGATATGGACTTCCCGCAGGACCTCGGCCGTCGGGACTCCCGGTAGCGCGATGCCTCTCCCGATCATTGCTTCGAGTTCCGGACAATCGCGATCGCAGAGATCATTCAGCACCGTCCGCGACGCCTGGGGCTGATCGCGAGCCGACAAAGCGCGCTCCATGATCGCCACCATGCGCGAGCGTAGCTCGGTGGTGTGTTCGTCCGGAACGACATCCATCGCCTGCATCAGCAGATCGAGCGTGTCGGTGAGGCCGTCCCACTGCTCTCTCCGCAGCACAGGCGCGCTCGCGGCTTCGACGCAGCCCTCCTTCAGCGCCATCAGGCAGACTGCTAGGTTTCCGCTGTCCACGGTCGACACGTAACGAGGCTCGAGCGGATCAAGGAGCCGCGTGTCATACCAGTTGAGAAAGTGTCCGCGGTAGCGCTCGAGGCGATCGAGCGTATCGAGGCCATTCCGGATGCGCGCGGCGAGATCGGCCGAGCTCACATATCCGAGATCCCACGCTGTGAGTGAAGAAAGGAACATCATGCCGACATTGGTCGGCGACGTCCGGTGGGCGATCTCTGTGTGAGGCTCCTCCTGAAAATTATCCGGTGGAAGCCAATTGTCCTCGGGGCCAACGAACGTCTCGAAGTAGAGCCAGGTGCGTCGCGCAAGCCGGCGCAGAAAAGCGCGCTCCTCCGCTCCGAGGCGCTCTTGCGGCGGGCGGCCGGGCCGGCTGATCCATACTGCGATTTCCGCCGAGGCAACCCACAATAGGAGCAGAGGAGCCGCCGGCAGCAGTGCCGCTGGGTTCATAAAGGATAGCACTGTTGCGAACACGGCCGAGACAGTGGGAGCGATCCACATTTGCCGCCACATGTCAGCGCGGGAGCCGCGCGGGGCAAAATGAGCCGCTGTATGAGCCGCCGAAGTCCACTCGAGCAGATGCTGCCGGGACACGAATATTCGCCAGAGCGTCCTTGCGATCGCATCCAGAGCAACCGCCGCATCATGCAACAGGAAGACGATGGCGAGGAACCAGCGGCCCGAGTGATCCCTGAACCTGTGCAGGATACCTCGAAGCGCTCCGTGGCGTCGACCTCGCGCGAGCCCGGTGACAAGGTCGGTAAACAAGTAGGCGCTGGGCACGGCCACGGTGAGGACCGTCCAGACCCAGGGGCTGCCGGGCAGCATTAGCCAACCGCCTGCTGCAAGTGCGACCAGAGCAACCGGGATCAGGCTTCGGCGAAGATTGTCGAGGATCTTCCAGCGATCGAGTGCTGACAATCCGGACGCGAAACGTCGGTCGCCGGCGCCGGGCGCCCGTACAGCGAGCCACGGCAGGAGTTGCCAGTCACCGCGTACCCACCGGTGCCAGCGGCGGGCGTACTCAACATAGCCGGCCGGGAAGTCCTCATAGAGGACAATGTCGCTCGCCAGCGCAGCGCGCCCGTACACGCCTTCGAAGAGATCGTGGCTGACCAGGGCGTTCTCGGGCACTAACGCCTTGAGGCTCTGGTGGAAGGAGGCGACTTCGTAGATTCCCTTGCCGACGTAGATTCCTTCGCCGAAGAGATCCTGATAGACGTCGGAAACGGCGCGGCTGTAGATGTCGACTGCCGTATCTCCGGCGTAGAGCCGAGCGAAGAGCGAGCGGGTTCCGCTTTCTGGGGAGATCTCGACCCGCGGCTGCACGACCGTGTAGCCAGCGCGGACTCGACCAGATGCCTGATCGAGGTAGGCACTGTTAAGGGGGTGTGCGAGCGTGCCCACGAGGCGGCTCACGGATCCCGGCGGGAGCGTCGTGTCCGCGTCGGCCGTAACAACGAACCGGATGCCGCGGAGCGCATCCATATTGCCCTCGGTGACCGAGAAGCCCGAGGGCTCCTCGCCCAGCACGAAACGGTTGAACTGCTCAAGCTTGCCTCGCTTCCTTTCCCACCCCATCCAGCAGTCCTCGGAGGGGTTAAAGCGGCGTGAGCGGTGCAGCAGATGGAAGGGCCCGTCGCCGCCTTGCCCGTAAAGCGCGTTGAGTCGCCGAATGCCACTGACAAGTTCCTCCTCCACTTCGATATCAACCGGCATGTGCTCTGCTGGCGCATCGATATGGTCGCTCAGGAGCGCAAACTGCACTGACGCATCGGGATTGCGCAGCCGGTGCATCTCCATGCGCTCGATCAGGCCTGGCACCTCGGCAGGGCTGCCGACAATCACCGGCATCACAACTGCGGTGGAACAGTCCGGGGGGATGCCCTCCTTGAAATCAAGTTTCGGAAGCACCCGTGGCGATACAACAAGCGTGACAATCCAATGCACCAGCGTGACTGCGAGGACCGAGGCCGGCAGCAGTGCGAGGGCGATCCCGACGGTCCACGCCAACTGCCCGGTGCCCTCTGCGGCAAGGTAGAACGCGGGCAGGACGAGCGCCGCGATGCCGGTGATGAGGAGCGCCGCGGCATAGACTGGCCCCGCATTTCGGAGGAGCCAGCGCCGGCATGCAGCGACCGGCGATGGGCGGTAACCGATCATGGCCTCTACGTCCCGTCGGCCGTCCCCGATGAGCCAGTAACCTACATGGTCGTGTGGTCGGGTTGCGCACTCAGCGCCTGCCTGGGCAAGGACGGACTCCACCACCTCCGGCTCTGATCGGCAGGAACCGTAAGCCAGCTCCTCGACCGCCTTGCGGCAGCGATCGCGGGTGTCAAAATCCGTGCGCGGATAGACTCCAGCCGGGTCCCCCTGAAGAAGCGCTTCCACACGGCTGGTACGGTCGAAAAATTCCTTCCACGAGATGGTGGCGATTACACCGAGATTGGCAAGAGCGCGCGACGCGCGCTCCGTGTCATCGAATGAGCCCAGCAGCGTCGTGTATTTCGTCGTCTCGAAGGGTGGCTTCAGCGCCGGAAAAAGTCGCCCGAATGCGTCGACCAGGATCTCTAGGCAGGCAAGGCGGAGCATTGTCGGAAATGCCCACAACTCCGCGATGGTCAGCGGTGCGTCCTCTTGGTAGGCCCTCAAGAATTGCACCGCCCCCGGCAGGGAGAGTTGGAGGCGGGATGCATTGAGAAGCCCGTGCGCCAGAGAGAATGCGCGTGGCAGTCCCTCCTCCACGGCGCTAGTGACGCTCGGTAGCCGCCGGTAGAACTCGAGGGGCAGGTCCTCGCGAACCTGCAACACGGCCCGCTGCAGCTGATAATCGTTGTCCAGAAGCCACTCGGCTGCCTTAGTGGCTTCGGGCTCTGGCTCCGCGCAGCAAGCCCGAGCGCGGTTGCGCCAATCCAGCATCGAAGGGAGGCTTGCCCAAACCGGGATCGGTCGCGGCATCCGGTTCGCGGCTCGATGATGCTCTCGCAACTCCCGCGCCGCTGTCTCGAGCAGCTCGGGGTGCGGTATCGATGCCGACGCGGTCATTGCATGGCGTGGCTCGGGAGCCGGCCGCCCGTGCCGCCTCCCGCAGCGGCGACACGCCGCGTCGCACGCGTCGAATGGCGGCACATGATCAGCAAGGGTGCCACCGCGTGAGCTATCAGGTACGCCGCAACGCTTCCGAAGGGAACGTCCGAATGGCCACTGCGGCCCTGCGCGGAGAGGACAACGAGGTCTACCGCCTCGTCGACGATGGCGCGCGCGAGGCGGCTGCGGACGTCGCCGTCGCACAGCACGAGGGTTCGGGCGGAAATTCCGCCCTTCACCACGCGGGCGCGGATCCGATCAAGGTAATCGTGTGCAACGCGCTCATTGCGCCGCACGAGTTGCCCCCGCAGCTCCAGATCCCCGGCCTCTAGCGGCCCGACTTCGGTGAGCTCCGGCACCGGAACCACATGGGCGAGGAGGAGTTCTGCGCCCTCGGCCTTCGCAAGACGCAACGCGAGAGGAAGCGTGCTCTCGGCTCGGGACGATCCGTCCAGAGGCACAAGGAGTCGCCGATAATGAACGATCCGCGCCTCCGGAGCCGATGGCGGTACGAGCAGGACCAGGCCAGGGGCACGATCGATGATTTTGCGGGCCGTGCTTCCGAGGTCCCATTCGGTTGAACCGCCCTCACCATGCGTAGCTAACACAGTGAGGTCGACCCTGTGGTCTCGCGCCCAGAGAGATATCTTTTCGGCGGGATGTCCCTCCACGACCTCCACCTCGATACGCCCGGCTTCGTCTCGCTGTTCCTGGACGAGCTGCGCGAGGTGGTCCCGCGCTTGATGGCGTCGGATGTCCCACTCGACCGGGTCCGGCGGACCCTCCCCCGTCGGCCCTGGCTCAAGAACTCGCACGAGCGTGAGCGCGGCTTCCATAGCCTTTGCGATAGCAACCGCATGGGGAATGACTTTCCGTGCGAGCGCCGACGTGTCTACACAGGCCATGACATGGCGAAATGCCGGTTGGGAGTTGGCGACAGTGTTGGGGCGCTCCACCCGCTCATCTTCGCGATGACGAGAGAGTTCTGACATTGTTTGCTCCCCGCTTTGCGCGACAGCGAGCCGCTTTTAACTGCGACCCAGCCCCCTACGCGGTGACACGAGCAGTCGGTCTTTATAGATCGACCGAAGGACGTGCTTTCCTGCCTTGCCTTGCCTTGCCTTGCCTTGCCTTGCCTTGCCTCGGCTCGGCTCGGCCGTAGATTAAATAATTCATCATTAAACTGAGGCAACCCGTTTGGCTAAGCCGCCTTAGAGTGCGGCATGTTGTGGTTATGTTTCACGATGTACGCCTCCTCATGACCGCAGTTTACACAGACGAATATCTCGTCCTCCAAATCAAGTTCGCGGTTGGCTGGCTCGATCAGCTTGAGCCGTAGCTCGCCACCGCAGAGCTCGCAGCGCGACGAGGGCGGCGGCTCGACGAGGGTGCGCATGTGATTTCCTTTCGCCCGACATGCTTCGGAGAGAGGGAACGGGGCGCTCAAAAGGGTCCCGATTTAAAGGTTGGATTGAAAGCCCGAACGCCTTGCGTTGACGTCTCGATCAATAGAAAGCTGCAAAAACCTGCGCCTTTAAGAAGGGCGTGTCATTGATCGAGATCAACAGGGCTAACCCGCTCTCCAGACTTTTGTTCAACTTTACTTGAACGCGTCCGAGGGATCGGCTCACGCAGGTTCACCACATCGAAGGGGGAACATCCCGGAAGTGCTGCCCGCCGCGTTTGACGGCAGCTACAATATTCACTGGAGAAACCGATTTGCAGGCCGTATGGAGTTTTGAGCAGGGACAGGCCTTTCAAACAAATCAAAAACTCCTTTCGGCTCTGAACTCGGACCACCGGTCCGTATTGATTTTGCAGCTAAACTCAGACGTTTGGCCAAGAACCGCTAGGGTCATGATTGGAAGCCAATCGTTCATCTGACCCCGCACCGTTTCACAGATCATCTGCCCAGCGTGCCGATATAGGCCGCCACGTCGTCGGTTTCGCGGCGGGTCGGCGCAAAATTCATTTTCGGGTGCGGTCCGAGGATAGCCGCAACGAGCAATTCGGAATTCGCGCCGAACTTTCTTGCGATCGTCTCGAACGGCGGAGCCTCCGCGACTTCCTGACGCTGTCCGGGCGCCACGATATGACAGGCGGCGCACCGGCTCTGTGCCAGGCGTCTGCCGCTTTCGGCATCGGCGCCGTGCGCGGACGATGCGGCGCAGATTACGGCAAACGCTATTACCATCGACCGCTGCTTCACGGGCAAATCCTTTAATTGCGGCCGATCACCGTCAGCATGACCGGCGCCAGTCCGGAAAATCCGAGCGCCCGGGCAGCCGCCGGCGTCACGTCGATCAGCCGGCCGCGAATGAACGGGCCGCGGTCATTGATCCGCACCACCACCGAGCGGCCGTTGCGACGGTTGGTGACCTGGACCTTGGTGCCAAACGGCAGTGTCCGGTGCGCGCCGGTCAGAGTGGTGGGAATGAGCCGCTCGCCGCTCGCGGTACGGCCATGGGAATAGACCGAGGCCAGGCCGGAATTGCCCGTAGGTTTCTTCGGTGTGTTGGCCGCCAGCGCCGTGGCCCCCACGAGAAAAAATGCGAACGCACTACTGATGATCACTTTCAACATACTGAAGCTACTCTTTAATCTATCCGGGCGGACGAACCACCCTAAACGGCCTATTTCCCTTTGAGCGTGTCTTTGAGGCCGCCGATAGCGTTCTGAACCTTGCCCTCTATCTTGTCGGCGTTGCCCTCCGACTCCAGCTTGGAGTCATCGACCGCCATACCGACCACTTGCTTGACTGCACCTTTGATTTGCTTCGCCGATCCGACAACCCGGTCTTTGTCGATGATTTCATCCATGATTTCTCCCTCCAAGACGTAACAAAGCCCCTGAATGAGAGGCGGGCTAGTTTTTAATATTGCTCCCGAAAAGGCCGCGTTCGTGCATTGATTCAGATCAACGCAAAGCAACGCCGCAATTTTGGCGAATTGCAGCTCTGAGATGCGAGGCGCGCGCCGAGTCTATCCGCCTCATCGCCTAGCCTTTGGTAGAAGACCGAGCAGCTGCGGCCCTCCACTTTTGCCGCATAGAGCGCGTCGTTGGCCCGCTGCAGCAAATGTTCGACATTCGTTTCCGCGCGCGGGCAGCACGCAAAACCGATGCTGGCGGTCAGGCGGACGTCATCCTTGTCGACCCAGAGCGCGGAGATCAGCCCGGCACCCAATCGACTCACTATTCCGTCGTTTTGCCATCGAAGTGTTCATTGTCGGCCTCCGCGTCGGCGCGAGTATGGTGGACGACGCCGTCCCGATGATTCGGCGGTG
>OCTA010004166.1_pt1 | contig 12681 bp, 13 predicted proteins | sample 1538991 | NCBI WGS metagenome assembly OCTA01 (sample SAMEA3539302, study PRJEB22396) | soil metagenome | biome: tundra; feature: field; material: soil | place: USA | collected 2010-05 | depth 0.15 m
AAGGGGATTTATCGCTAGGAACGGCGACCGCGCGCGCTAGACGCCGTCCGGGCCATTCTCCGAGTGGCCGACCAAGCAGACAGAACGAGAAGCTGACTAAACGCCACAACGTTGGGCGGCATCTATGCCGCTGTGCTTGGCAGGCGTCGAGTACGCGCGCTTCCGCTTATCGTATAGGAATGGTCGGAGTGAGATTCATCCGGGGCTAGCTCTGTGTGAATGCCAGCCGCTCCACTCATTTCGGTCTCGGCTGAAACGAAGGAAGCGCGTCTTCCCATTGGTTATCCGTCAACTGCCGGACTCCGCTCCCGTCCGCATGCATCGCGAACAGTTCGCCGTACGGCTGCGGTCCGTTATAGCCGACCAACGCTTCGTCCTTCCACCCCAGGCGCGAACTGCTGAAGACGATCCACTCGCCGTCTGGCGACCATATTCCGTGGGCGTCGTTGCCGCCTGTCTGCGTCAGTCGCCGCACGCCGGAGCCGTCTGGTCTGATTGTGTAGATCTCGAAATCGCCGTCTCGGAAGCTCGTGAAATCGATAAGGTCCCCTTTCGGCGACCAGGCTGGAAAGTTGTCGTACTCCGTTGTCAGTATGGCGATCTTGCCGTCCGTCAGGCTCTTAATTCGTAAGCCCTGCTCCGATCCCGCCACTCGATACACGATCCGCTTCCCGTCAGGCGACCAGCTCGGGAAACCCGCATTTCCCGGCCCGTCGGTCAGATTCTGAAACCCCGTGCCGTCGGCATTCACCATCGCGACTGCGGCCGGCTTCTCGTGACCCGTAAAGTAGGAGCCGACCCCGAAGGCAATCGCTCTCCCATCCGGCGACCAGGACGGAGACGTTACCTGGCCGGTCTTGCTGTCGTAAATCGTCCGGCCGTTCTCGCCCCGCGCATCGAACATCCGGATCTCCGTCCCTACTGTCACCACGAAACGATCTCCTGCCGGTGCCCACGCGGAAATTATTGGGAGCGAAACAGGGAAAACTCCGGATCGCGGTTGAATACCGCACGCATTCGCGGTGCCTCACCGGCAATTTCCTTCTGGTACACCACCCTCTTTCCGTCCGCCGACCACGACAGATTCCGCATGTCTCCACGCGTGCCTACCTGGCCCGACACGAAAGCCAGCCCTCTGGCATCGCCGAATTTCTGTATAAACCCGACTTCTCCATCCGTCAGCCACTGTGGCGCGATTTTCAACCCGGGTCCCGAAGTGAGTTCGTGGACCACACCCGATTCGACATCCATCGAGACAATTTGCGAGACCGCAGGGCGGTTGCGCCCAAACCGTCCGGGGTAGACGTCTTTCGGAGTCGACCGGTAAAACACGATTCGCCGCCCGTCCGAACTCCATCGCGGCGACTCGGCGTAGCCGCCAAGTACGGCTAGCGCCGCAGCGAACTCCCGTCGGTTCGAACGATATACAGCGCCGTCGATTGAATAAACTCCCACCCGCCGTCCCAGCGCGCACGCTTGGTGTCCCGATCGGAGGTAAACGCGATCCACTTACCATCCGGCGACCAATTCGGCCGGAAGCTCCCAGCATTTGTCTTTGCGATCGGCTTGGCACTCCGGCCCCGGCTCGACAGGTCCTGCAACCAGAGGTTGGCAAAGCCGCCTTCCCGCGTGGACACGAACAGGAGCGTCGAACCATCCGGCGACAGTGTAGCGCGCGCTCATTGCTGTTGTTGGCGATTGCTTCGGCGCCATAGAGAGTCCGGTGCTCAAAATCACCCGTGTTCACGAGGATCTGACCTTTACGGCTACCGTCCGGCGACCCGGGATAATACTGAGTCGCTGCTTCCTTTTCGCGAAACGCCTCTACCGGCACTACGGACAGACGGGCCTTGGGCATACGGTCGAAGAGTTGATCCACCTTGCCGTACATCTCGTCCGTATATTTGCTTCCTGGGTGCGTCCCTTGGGGCCATATTCGTCTTTGACGAAGGCCGCCAATCGCTCGTAAGCAGGCGCAACATCGCGGTCAATGGCCCTCAGCACGTCTGCCCGCAGACGCTTCTGTTCCGCCTCCGGAATGCTATCGGGGAACTTTGCCACGGGTTGTGCAAAGGGGCTGTCCTTTCCGCGGACTGCCAACGCAGCGGCCTGACGAACCACCGCCGCCAGGAGAAACTTCGGCGGCATGAGGGCGTCTTCCATGCCGGCGCGCGTGGCATCGCTCATGTTCTGGAGCGCGCCGGGCAAGGCGTGGAGACGAGAAAGGTAGTGCTCATAGTCGTCACGGGTGAAGAAGGGTGTGACACCCACCAGCATGGCCGGGATCAGATGATAACCGTTGAACTGATCGAGCGGCATCTCGTATTCCGAAACTCGAAACCGGCGAGAGCGTCTGCGAGGTTCCAACGGAGCAGTTCCTTATTCAACTGGTCCTGTTCCGAAAGCCCGGCCGTGTCGATTGCGTCGAGCCGCTTCAGGAACTCGCGCCGTTGAGCAGCGGCAGCGCGACTTGCCGCGGCAGAAAGGTCGCTCAGCGTGTCATCGTAGCCCCGTTCGCCGAAGAACGTCGCCATCTCAGGCTGCAATCGGAGCTCCGCTTTCCAATCTTCGGCGATCAAGTCATTTAGCTTCTGGCGCCGGACTGAAACATCGTCTGCGATCAGGTTCAGATGGAGAGCGACCAACAGGAGTAAAAGCGCGGCAAATCGAATCATGAATGAGCCTCCGGCAAACGTTCCATGAGCTTACAACAAGCAAGCAGGGGTCCGCAGGGTCGCGGCGATTCCTTCAGTGCAACGGAAAAGGCAGCGAGACCCGCCAATATCTTCAGGTCGCGTGCCCATCGTGAGTGCCTGAGAGATCGGGCTTACCGGTCGATCTTGTCCAAGGGAACCGGTGCAACCACCGAACCCGTTCCCAGCACAAACATAGCGGCGATGAGCAGTGTGGCGATGCCCACAGATCGCCCTATCGCTCTTGTGGCGTTGTGGCATTCACCTGCCAGGATCGCCGCTGTATCGAAAACGCTCAGGGCGCCGAAGCTCAGCTTTCCCAGCGCAGGTTCAGGCTGAGCAGTGTGATTGCCGGCAGCGACAGCGTGAAGGGTGGATACCCCACGTGGCGCGCGGCTTACAGTAGACACGGGTCGGGAGGCCGCCGGTCCGGCCCCCATTCATTTGATCCCGCTGCCCGCCTCAGCGGCATTGAAAATGTAGCTGGTCGGGGTGAGGATGCCTTCCTCCAGCGCCAGCGCTCCGCCCCCAGCTATGAGGGTGGCGCCGCCCAGGAAAATCCCGGTGACGATTTGCACCACAATGCTGGGGACGCCGCACGTGTCGAGGAGAACGCCGAACGTGTGATCGTCCGGGTCGTGCAGGCACGATGCCGCCGCGGGAAGGGTCGGCCAGGAAAATGTGTGCGGAAAAGCCGGCTGGAAGAAGATGGAGTTGTTCGTCAGATCCGGATCGATGTTCTGCGTGGGATCGACCGCAACCTGTGCGTATAGGGATGGAATTGCGCTGGTGTTATTGGCGGATGGAAGGTCCACACCTACCGTCGCGGTGATGGTCTGACCCGACGATATAGCCGGGAAGAAGCAATCGATCACGTCGGCACCGGGGTAAGGCTGCCCATTCGGCATCACGAGCGCGGTGGCCCTGGTACACCGGGCGGGCGTGTCGAACTTCATCGCGTAATTCGTGTATCCAGCCGGCACGCCGAGAGCGACCGTGACGTTGAACGCTACATTGGGCCCGTTGTTCACAATGAGGAACGTGGCATTTCCCGGTGGGGCGAATGCGCATGCCGGCACGTAATCGATTACGATCGGGATAAGGCCGTTGGATGCCGTGCCCGCGGGGGGAAGTCCTGGCGTGGCCGGCACAATGGGATTACAGGGCGTGAGAGTCAAATCCGCCGCGCCGTTGGGGTAAATAACAATCTGCGGCGTTACCGGATAGTCGAACGAGCAGGCCGCCGGCGGGGCCGCGCCGCCGCTGGTTTTGCATTGTACGATGGTATCGCCTAGGGGAAGCCAGGCGCCGGGGGCAGGTGTACAGGCGGCCGTGCGGCCGACGTTATCGACGGGAGGAACATAAATCGCTGGTCCGGCGCCGGTATCGGTTAGGCGTATCGTGCCGTCCGAACCCGGTACTACGCCGGCGCAACTCAAAGCGCTATTTGTTTCCCCAAACTGCGACACGGAGGCCGCGTCCCAAACACTCGCATTCACGTGGAAGGCCACATTTTGCGGGTCGCTGAATTTCAAAGTGCCGGCCACCACGGGTGTATTCGGCAGCAGTTGCGCCCCTACCGACAAGGGAATGTAGGGAAGTTGGTTGGGCAATTGCCCGGCGGAATTGGAGAACTTCACTGTCGGTACATCGATGCCGGTGACCGCCAGATAGAAGGGGCCGCTAATCGCTTGCGCCGAGGTGTCGGTCACCGTCACCACGCTGTCATAGGTGTTGGTAGTCCGGTTCAGCCGCAATCCGGACAAGGCGACCGTGACCGAAGTATCGGCCGCCACCGGAGTCGTGATATTGGTCTGCGCGGACAGGCTGCCCAGCAGTGCTGCGGCGATCGCGGCGGACCGCGCGGCGATGCCGCCGAAGCGCAGCCCTCCCCTGCGGCGGCGCTGCACGATCAGGATGATGCCGGCATTGGTGGCGAACAGGACGATGCTCGCGGGCTCAGGTACCGCGGCTGGCGCCGGCGCCCCGAACGTTGCATCGCTGGTATAGATAGTGTCGGAGGTAGCGGCACCCCCGGTCAGATCGATGGTGACGATGGCGTTGGCGCCGGTGGGGTCGCTGGTGCTAATCAGTGAGTTGAAGCTGGTGTCGTAGAGAAAAAGCGAGAACTCGTCGGGAAACGATGCGGTGGTTGGACCCAGGTTGGTGGTGGTGACCTGGAACGAGAAGTAGTTCCCCAGCGTGATGCCGGCCAGTTCTTCGTTAAAGAAGTTGCTGCCGTCGTCCAACGTCACGGTTCCGGGGAGTGTTCCGCTGGCACCCCCGCTCGGAGTCTGTAGGCCCAGTGAGCCATCGGCGAGAAAGTTGGTGATCGTTACGTTGTTCGACGGCGAAGGGCCGCCGATAAAGTCGAGGGCGATTTCGGCAGCCGATCCATTGAGGCCGGATGTGTTCACCGTAATCGTCAGCACGTCGGCCGCCGCTGGGATAGTTCCGATAGACAACGCGACCATGCAGGTCGTGGTCCAAAGAAGCTTCTTGTGCAATGTCGTCATACATGGCTCCATGGTTTTGCGATTTTTGTGTGTCCGTTAAATTCCGCTGACACCACTCAAGCGGGATTCGAGGGGCAAAACCTACCATGCAAACGCAAATTGTTTTTACCCTTCGCGCGGGGGACTTGTGCCATGCGCTGCGCGACATCATGGGGAAGGTGGTGGTACCGGGGTGGTCTTCGGATGCATGTGGCGTAAAGCATTTACGAAATCGGCGCGCCACTCACTGCCGCATCAATGCCTGCGTTGGCATTGTCCACTTGCGTTGCAACGAAAACTCGCGAAGTGCGACGGCAAGAAAAGAACAAGCCCACTGCCAAGAGTTGGCTAGAAGCGTAAAGCCACCGAGCTTCAAAGTGAACTGGAGCGAACGGGGCACATCGATGATCGGGAACAATGACAGTACCAGGAACAGGGCTGTCATAACGAACCCGGAAACGGCGGCGGCCTGCAACCAACGCGGCGGCTTGACGATCTTTCTTTGCCGCCCCGCAAGCGGCAGAGCGAACATGCTCAGATAGGTGAGCGCACACAGAATCAAGCTCCCGTTCTGCAATAACTGAAACGCCTCCTGCTGCCCGGCGCCGGCAATTCCGAGGATGGCGATGACAATCGACACGGCGACCACGAAAATAACGGAATTCACGGGCGTCTTGCGCGTTGGATGCAATCGGCCGAACCAGTCCGGCAACAATTTGTCCCAGCCGGCGACCAGAGGCAGGCGTGCGGCGGAAGCAAGTTGCAACGCCTGCGCCGCAAGAAAGGCGAAGAGCAGCACGGCAATGGCAAACGGAATCAAGGATGCGCTAGCATCGCCGGGCCGCGTGCCCATCGAGAGCGCCTGAGAGATCGGGCTTACCAGGTCGATCTTGTCCAAGGGAACCAGTGCGACTACCGAACCGGTTCCCAGCACAAACATGGTGGCGATGAGAGGGGTGGCGATGAGCACAGATCGCCCGATCGTTCTGGTGGCCTTGCGGCATTCTCCCGCCAGGATCGCCGCTGTATCGAAACCGCTCAGCGCGCCGAAGCTCATCTTTCCCAGCAGGTTCAGGCTGAGCAGTGTGATTGCCGGCAGCGACAGCGTGATGGGTGGATACCCCACGTGGCTCCCAGCGGCATGATTGCGAACCGGAAGGGCGATCAAGGCCAGAAACACGAACACCATCACCGCCGCTCCCACATTCTGAATCCACTTCCCAGGCCCATTCCGATAAACGCGACCACGGCCAGACTCCCCAAGACGACCAGCGTGGCGACGCCCATCACCACCTTGTTTTGAGCGATCCACGACATGCGAGGACCCAAGACGTAGGACAGCATGGTGGAGGCCTGGATGCCGGCGTTCGAAAGATTGACCACCATGTTGAGCCAGAGGTTCCATGCCACCAGAAAGCCGGCGAATTCGTTGAAGCCCAGTCGGGTCCATTCATAAAGGCCTCCTTCCAGCGTGTGGATGCGATTCAAATAGATCACCACGGCGGCTGAGGGCAGGTAGAACAGAGTGATTGCCAGTAGCCAGAACGCAACGTGTGAAGGTCCGAGTTTCGCCGCGGTTCCCACCCAGTACAACCCAACGATGTTCAGAATCTGGCAGGTAACCAGATTGCGCAACCCCAGTTCTTTCCGGAATTCTCTTTGTCTGACTTGCGTATCGGGATCGAGAATCGCCATCGGTCTCTTCCGCCTTCATCCCTCAAGCGGAATTGGACGGGCGAAACCTGCCATGCCAAAGTAACCATCGTTGGCACAGGCGCGGTAGAATCGTCGCAACACCCATGGATGAGGCATCTTCACAGCCGATCACGGAATTACTCCGGGCTTGGAGCGCGGGAGACGAGAATGCTTTGGAACGGCTGGTGCCAGTAGTCTACGGCGAACTCCGGCTCCTGGCGCAACGCCGCATGGCGCTGGAAAATCCGGGCATGTCGTTGCAACCGACGGCTTTGGTGAATGAGCTTTACCTGCGCCTGGTCGATAGCCGCGGTCTGAGCTTTCACAACCGTAGCCAGTTCTTCGCGCTCGCTGCCCAGATGATGCGCCGTATCCTGGTTGACGCCGCCCGCACCCGGGGCGCATCGAAACGCTGGGGGCACGCGGAAAGAACTTCGTTTGTGGAGGGATATTTCGCCGCCCCGGGACGCGATCGTAAGGTCATCGCGCTCGATGATGCGCTGCAGGCGCTAGCCAAGGAGGATTCCCGCAAGGCCCAGGCCATCGAGCTGCGCTTTTTCGGCGGATTGAGCATGGAGGAGGCTGCCGAAGTGATGGGGATTTCGGTTCAGACGGTGCGGCGGGATTGGAATTTTGCCCGGGTTTGGCTGGCGCGCGCCATGCAAGCTGCTGAGCCCCCTCACGAACGATAGACTTAGGACTCGAAATTCCGCCTCCCGTCGGCCGGTCCACCTTGCTAACATCGGGAGGTGCCGGGTGCGAACCGGACGGAAAAGATGAGCTCCACTCCCGAGCGCTGGCGTTCCATTGAAGAGCTCTACCTGGCTGCCATCGAGCGAGCGCCCGACCAGCGCGCGGCGTTTCTCAGGGAATCCTGCCCTGACGAGGAAGTCCGGCGGGAAGTGGAATCGCTACTCCGCTTCGAAGGCACAGGCGATACCTTCATGCGGCACTCCCCCTGGTCACAGTCGTCGGGGCTCGAGCCGGGCGTGCGGCTTGGCCCTTACGAGATCGAGTCGCGGTTGGGCGCCGGGGGCATGGGCGAGGTCTGGAAAGCCCGCGACACACGGCTGGGACGCAGCGTGGCGCTGAAGGTCTCGAAGACGGAATTCAGCGAGCGCTTCGAACGCGAAGCACGAGCGGTTGCCGCCCTGAATCATCCGAACATCGCAACGCTCTTCGACGTAGGTCCGAACTACTTCGTGATGGAATATGTCGATGGCAGGCTGCTGCAGGAAGTAATCCCAATCAGAGGGCTGAGTGTCGGCGAGTTGCTGAAGTACGCCGTGCAAATTGCGGACGCACTCGCCACGGCGCACGCGGCCGGTATCGTTCACCGCGACTTAAAGCCGGGTAACGTGATGATTACGTCCAGCGGCCGGGTGAAGGTGGTGGATTTCGGCCTGGCGCGCGTCGACGTTGCCCAGAAGCCGGATGGCGCGGTGTTCCAGCAGACGGCTGAGGGTATCATTGCCGGCACGGTTGCCTACATGTCGCCGGAGCAAGCCGAGGGCAGGAACGTGGATGCCCGGTCAGACATCTTCGCTTTTGGCGCGTTGCTCTTCGAAATGGCCACGGGACGAAGGGCGTTTGAAGGCGGGTCAAAGCTCGCGACATTAAGCGCGATTCTGCGCGAGAATACAAGGGCTCCGAGCGAACTTGCCACCGCTATTCCCAGCGACCTGGACAGAATTGTCCTACGTTGCTTGCGCAAAGATCCGGCATGCCGATTCCAAAGTATGTCAGATCTGAAGATATCGCTGGAGGATCTGAAGGGGGAATCAGCATCGGGGATGTTCCGGCCGGAAACGGCCAGCCGGAAACCGCTTGTTAAACACATGCGGTTGCTGCTAACAGCGGCACTCGTCCTGCTCTTAGCGCTGATGGGCCTCACCCTGTGGCGGATGCGCGAAAGTGCGACGCCAACCGCGCCGTTCCAGCCCGTACCCCTGACCAGTTTTGCTGGCCGCGAGGTCTCGCCGAGTTTCTCTCCCGACGGAAACCAAGTTGCATTTAGCTGGAACGGAGATAAGCAGGACAACTACGATATCTACGTAAAGCTGATCGGATTCGGTCCGCCGGTTCGTCTCACGACCGATCGGGGCGCGGACACGTATCCCAAGTGGTCGCCCGACGGGCGCTGGATTGCCTTTGTCCGCAGTGAAGGGAGCGACGATCCCTACGTCAACATCGGATTTAAGTCAGAAGTTCTCTTGGTTCCCGCTTTGGGAGGACCCGAGCAATTGGTCGCGGAATTTCCAGAGGGCGCCATCCCGGACGGCTGGTCACCAGACGGCCGGTGGCTGGTAATAGAAAGGCAGAATTCCGCTACGAAGAGATGGGCGGTGTCTTTGGTCTCAACAGAAGCGGGCGAGAAGCGCCAGATCACGGATCCGCCAGCAGGAGCCTGGGACTTGGGCGCCGCTCTCGCTCCTGACGGACATACGCTGGTTTTTGCGCGATGGACCAGCGACACCGTCAGTGACTTATACGCGCTCGCGTTAGAAGGCAACAACTTCGAACCCAAAGGGGAACCGAGGCGCCTCACTTTCGACCACCGTCCGATACACGGAATTGCGTGGACCCCCGACGGACGCGAGATTGTGTTCCACTCCGACCGCGGCGGGCCGGGTGGGCTGTGGCGGCTTGATGTATCCGGGCACGCGCAACCACAACGTCTGCCCTTCGGCGAGAGCGGTCGAAATCCAGCGATATCTTCTAATGGGAAGCGGCTCGTTTACAGCCAATCTTTGAGCAATAGCAATATCTGGCGCGTGAACCTGCGTGAGCCGCGGGAAGAACCGGTTCCATTTATTTTCTCGACACGGAGCCAGTCGGCGCCGCGTTATTCACCGGAAGGCGCCAAAATAGCCTTCATCTCGAACCGTTCTGGAAACGACCAAGTCTGGATGTGCGATGCTGATGGGTCGCACGCGATACAACTAACGTCCGTGGGGCCTTGTGGACACACCTCTTGGTCACCCGACGGCCAACGCATCGTCTTTGGGTCCGACATTGATGGATATACGCAGATTTTTGCCGTAAACGTACATGGCGCGAGAACGCAGCGTATAAGCGCGGAGCCTCATACCGATACAGGCCCGAACTGGTCGAACGACGGCGGATGGATTTTCTTCACTTCAGACCGGAATGGCGGAGACTTTCAACTATGGAAAATGGCTGTGGGCGGCGGCCAGATGACACAGCTTACAAAAAGAGGCGGCTGGGCGAACCTCCCATCGCCGGATGGTAAGTACGTATATTACAAGAACAAACATTCGGCAGAGGGTGAGCTGTGGCGGGTTCCAGTGGACGGCGGAGAGGAATCTCGGGTACTGGACTCCGTCTCCTTGATGAACTTCGATGTGACCCTCGGCGGCATTTATTTCCTCTCGGGGACGGAGCTTCGCTACTACAATTTCAGAACGCGCAAGTTCAAGCTGCTTCGGAATATCCGGAAACCGGCGGACCGTGGTCTGGTCGTGTCGCCCGACGAGCATTGGCTGCTCTACACTCAGATAGATCAAATCGGCGACGACTTGATGCTGGTTGAGAACTTCCGGTGATTGGGCAGGTTTATGGATTGGAGATTGGGGTGAGTGGCAGAGGAGAAACCTCATCCGCCATTCCGAGGAGCATCCGATCAGTGAACCGTGACCAGCGATTCTATGCTGGCCATCACCGCCTGCGAAGCCGGTGCTTTCGGGTTGATCCCGTCAAAGTGACCGGCGCCGTCCATGGTCAGCAAGCGAACCGAGTCGCCTGCCTTCGCAGCTGCAGCCACGTACTGCTTGAATAGTGTGATCCACTTCTCGCCAAAGGTGGTCGCTACGAATATCTCCTGTTTGGTTCCGATGGGGAGCAGTCCACTTGCCGAACCCTCTCGATAACGGCTGGGATACTCCGTCGGCGTGCCGCCGAGGAAATCAGTGACCACCGGCCCACCGCACACTGATTGTTCGATTGCGCGGTCCGCTTCAAGATCAGGGGGACCATCGATACTCACGACGCCATTAAGCGGAAGCGGCGAATTCGTATACAGGAGGGTGTTCTTCGGCAGCTTCCCTCGTGCACCTAACCAGACTGCAAGTTGACCACCTGACGAGTGACCGACTGCCACCACGTGCTTTAGGTCCAAACGATAGCGAGGCGCCAGTTCGCGTAAGTAATCCGTCGCTCTACTCAAGTCCTGGTAGGTCCCGGGCCAGCCGCCGCCGTCATTACCGAGGCGACGGTATTCGACATTCCATGAGGCGACGCCCGCTGTCGCAAGCGCTGCGGCGATCGGCCGAAGCAGTTCGAAGGAGGTGACATTTTCAGGCAAGTTGCGAATCTTCACCTCCCAACATCCACCATGGACAAGGACGGCAACGGGGAACGGCCCGGCACCTTCCGGCAAACGCAACTCACCAAATTGCAGCGGGTCCTTGCCGTAGGTCAGGCGTTCACCGGTAGCTGGTGTCGCCTGCTTGACCAATTCCAGTGGATCTGTGTTTTGCGCTTGCAAGAAACACACATGGAGTAGCATTAGAGTAGCGAACAGCCGATAGGTTGAGTTCCAGGGGGCACCCGGCAGGCTGCGGAATGGCATGGCGAACTTTCTCCCGTAGTCAATACTAGCAAACCCATGGAGCTGTTCCCGTTTCCGGAAGGTTCATCCCTGCCCGGGTCGGTGACGGGCGATTGACGCGCTACTCGGACAGAGGGCTGATCTGGGCCGGCAGCCGATTCCTGTCGCTAACAGCCCTTATCACCACGAATCGGCGGGGGAGGGTGATTTTCGCTACCGGTACCGGTGCGCAAGGTGTGGTCCTCTTTGTCGAAACGCTGCTTCCATCGCTCCACCCCCTGCCGCAATTACAGGGGGTCGCCCATGCTGAAACTGGCCGTTGACAGGCCTTCCAGCGATCCCGACCAGGCGACTGTAGTCAAAACTGTAGCTGTAGTAAGCTTCGAAAAGACAGAGGGTCTCCCCTCGTGAAACGCTAAGTTATTGAAAACAAAGACAAAACTACATAGGGTAAAACCCGGAGATCCACTGAGCCCAAGGCAGTTTCCGGCGCATCCCGAAAATGCCTTGTTTTCAACTACTTACGTTTCAATGAGATACGGGCGTCCGGTTGAAACCTGTTGAACCCTGTTGAGCCTGGAGGAACCGCGCAGCTACAAAATTATCTACAATGCCCGAGATGCCACTAGGCTCGCCAGACCGCATAACCCCAGCAACTATCCCCTCGCCTTTGCGCATTTCAGAACGCTCTTTCGTAGGTACGGAGCATGCGAGGTCCTGTTCTACAGGGGTTATCCGCTGGATGGCTATTCCTTGCTCCGGGACATCAAAGATCGGACGTTTCTGCTGGCTGGTGTCGCTCACAATATGACGACGTTCCCCGACAGTATGGGCGAACTACCGCCCCTCTCAGACAAGCGTGAATGGAAGAGGAAGAGCACTCGCGCGCGCAAAGATGCAGAGCACCGAATCAGCCGACGACTTTCGGGCGTGGATTCTGGACTTCCGCCAGACATGTCTGGAGGAACTCGGACTGTGGGACGAGCTTTTTCACGAAGAGGTGCACGGCGGCAAGCTTTCGCTGGTACACGAACTGCAATATCTCACTAGCGGAGTAGCGATGTCCATTGGGCCGACCTTCCACGGACAGGCATTCGCCGGGCGGGTTCTTCCGAGGCCGTGGAAAACGGCGGTACGGAACATCCAACACAACACTGGTGTCCAAGGTCACGTGGGCCGCTTCCGGTTTCAGAAACGACCGCACTACCCTCACAACCCCGATGCAATG
>OCTA010004167.1_pt1 | contig 12680 bp, 11 predicted proteins | sample 1538991 | NCBI WGS metagenome assembly OCTA01 (sample SAMEA3539302, study PRJEB22396) | soil metagenome | biome: tundra; feature: field; material: soil | place: USA | collected 2010-05 | depth 0.15 m
ACACGCAGGTCTTCGGTGAGGCGCTGGTGCGCGAATGCGAACGCGACGAGCGCGTGGTGGGCATCACCGCAGCGATGAACTCGGGCACCGGGCTGAGCCTCCTGCAGAAGGCCATGCCGCAGCGCTACTTCGACGTGGGGATCGCCGAGCAGCAGGCGATCCTGTTCGCCTCCGGCCTGGCGCTGGAGGGGGTCAAGCCGGTGGCGGCGATCTACTCCACGTTCCTGCAGCGCGCCTACGACCAGATCGTGCACGACGTCTGCCTGCAGAAGCTCAACGTGGTGTTCGCCATGGATCGCGCGGGCCTCGTCGGCGACGACGGGCCCACCCACCACGGCGCGTTCGACATCGCCTACCTGCGCTGCCTGCCGAACATCGTGCTGATGGCCCCGCGCGACGAGGCGATGCTCGTGCACATGCTGCGTACGGCCCTGGAGTACGACGACGGGCCGATCGCGCTGCGCTATCCGCGCGGCGAGGGCACCGGCGCTGCGATCCCAGCCGTGTCCAAGCCGATAGCAATTGGAACGGGCGAGATCCTGTGCGAGGCGCAGGACAGCGACGTGCCTGCCCCCGCCGGGAGGCGCGTGGCGCTGATCGGCTACGGAAGCGGCGTGGGCAAGGCACTGACCGCCGCGGAGGAGCTCAGACGCCACGAGATCGCCGTGACGGTCGCCGACGCCCGCTTCGCCAAGCCCATAGACGCCGGTCTCATGGCCCAGCTCGCAGCGGAGCACGACCTGCTGGTCACAATCGAGGAGGGCGTGCTCGCGGGTGGGTTCGGCTCGGCCGTCTGGGAGACGCTCAACGAGACAGGCGCCACGCCGCGCATCTTGAGGGTGGGGCTCCCCGACCGGTACGTCACACATGGCAAGCCCGCCCTGCTGCACGAGGAGGTCGGCTTCACCGGCGAGCGGATAGCCGAGCGCGTGGTCGCTGCCATCTCCGACCGGCAGTCGGCGATCGTCGGCGCCTGAGCCCGGCAGGGCGCTGCGTCGCACACGGGCGCCCCTGCCGCCGAGCGCGTCGCGGGCGCTGGCGTCGGAAATGCGCGCGGTCGAGGCTTAAATGAAACGACCCGCCGGGGAAAGCGGGCCGCTTCGGGAGGGATCAAGGAGAGATGATGCTGCACTCTCGATCACCAAGCATGATGTCGGGACGGACTGTTGTTCTGTGTGAGATCGCTCACATATGTACCGTCCGTGTATAAACTGTGCTAGACTATGGCTATGCCCGCGGTGGATCGAAACAACCCCGTCCGATCCAAGTCGTCCGAGTCCTCGTACTCGCTCATGGAGTTCGTCAAGGCGTTCCCCGACGATGCCGCGTGCCTTGAGTGGCTGTGGCGGACTCGCTTCTCGCCGGACGGCCAGCACGCCTACTGCGCCAAATGCGACCAGGAGCGCGTATTCAAGCGCTACCCGACCGCTCAACGCCGGTTCTCATGGACATGCACCGGCTGCGGAAGGCACGTATCCGCGACTGCGGGGACGATCTATGAGGGATCGGCCACATCGCTGCACCTATGGTTCTACGCGGGCTACTTGATGACTAGCACTCGTTGCGGGATCTCGGCCAAGCAGCTTGAGCGCGAGATCGGGGTCACGTACAAGACGGCCTGGCGGATACTCAACAAGCTCCGCAACATCGCCATGGCGGATGACTCCGGGCCGCTCTCAGGCGACGTGGAGGTTGACGAGGCGTCTGTGGATGGCAAGCCGCGCAAGCCGCAGGGCCAGCACCCACAGATCAAGATCGGCCCGTCCAAACGCTCCGAGTCCGCGAAGCTCCGCGAACGTAGTAGAGCGACCGTCTTCGCTGCCGTCGAGCGAGGGGGACGAATCAAGGCCACCGTGCTGCCCTCACGTCGCGGGCCTGCGCTCAACCGCCAGATCATCGAGTGGGTCGAGCCAACCTCGATCATCATCACCGATGAGTGGCCCTCCTACAAAGGTCTAGACCGGCACTTCATCGCGCATAGCCGGATCAACCACTCAGCTGGCTGGTATGTGCAGGGCGACACGCACACCAACACCGTGGAGGGGTTCTTCGGCCACCTCAAGCCGTCGATCAAGGGGACCTACCGCAAGGTGTCCCACAAGTGGCTGCAGGGCTACCTCAACGAGTTCGTCTGGCGCAGGAACGCACGCCTCACGCCCGACGCGATGTTCGAGCAGCTACTCCGCCGGGCCGCCGGATCGCCAGCCTAAATGGCTTTGGCAATCGTCATCCTCAGCCTTGCGTCGCTGGTGGCGAGGCCGTTGATCCGGCGCCTTATGCGTTCCCATGGTGTGCCGGAGTGGCGAGCCGATGAGGCGTACGTCAGTCGCCTGCGTCGCTGGTATCGCGAGCGGTAGCGGCATCCGGGTCCGGCAGCTTCGCCGTCTTCTCCAGAAAGTCCATCACGTCGCCCTTCTTGGGCACCGGGATCGTGATCGGCTCGCCCTTCTTGGGCTGCGTCTGCTGAGTAGGCTCCGAATCGTGGCCAGCCATCGCCAACGAGGGTAGCGGCATGGCCAGGTGCATCCTCTGCGATGAGCCCTTTGGGCCAGGTCGAAAGCGAACGCGCGAACACGTCTTCCCGGAATGGCTGGAAAAACTGTTCGTGCCTGAAGCCGACGAACCGCTCGTTCCGTACATCCAGCGCTTCCAAGCCCGCGGCGAGGCGCTAGGGCAGCACGAATGGCGGGACATTCCATTCAACCTCGTCGTACGAGCGGTATGCGAACCGTGCAACACCGGGTGGGGAAGCGAGATCGAGAACGAGGTCAAGCCCATCCTCATGCCGCTAATCGCCGATCAGCCCATCCTGCTCGACCCATCGCAGCAGGCCTCGCTCGCCGTATGGGCCACAAAGACGCTCCTAATGCTGCAGCTGATCCACCGCCAGAAGCAGTCGATCCCGTTGAAGTGGTTCCACTGGTTCCGGCGACACCGATGGCCGCTACCAAGCGAGCAAATCTGGATCGCGCGATACGACGGCACGGGAGATTGGCCGATCCACTACGCGCAATACGGAATGTCAATCCTCAAGGCGCCCGTTGCGGACACTCCACACCACGTGAACGCTCATGCGGCGACCATTGGCGTCGGTCACCTCGTGTTTGTCATGTTCGGCCACATGATCGAGAACGGCCCCCGTGCACGAACCATGGCAGGAACCAACTCCGCAGCGGCCATGCGCGCCATTTGGCCCACACTCGGAGATGCAGTCGCATTCCCCCCGGCCGGGATCGTCGTGGGCGACGGGGGACTCAGGGCGATGCTCGACGCCTTCGGGGACGCCAAGGACTTTCGCGCTAGCGCTGGCCCCTAGCGTCGCCTTGCCATGGTCATTGGAGTTTATACACGGAAGGTACATATGTGAGATCGCTCACAGAGGATCCCCGCGCACGGGGATCGCTGGTGTGCAAGGGTTCGCCGGCATGGGTAAGCGTCGCCTCGACACCCTGCTGGCCGAGCGCGGACTGTTCGCCTCGCGCAGCAGGGCAGCGGCCTCGGTGATGGCCGGTGAGGTGCGCCTCGGGGTGGGGGAGCGTCGTGCGGTCAAGCCCGGCGAAATGGTGGACTTGCAGGAGCTCGTGAGGGTGGAGGCTCCCGCTGCGTTCGTCTCGCGCGGCGGAATCAAGCTCGCCAACGCGCTCGCCTCGACAGGCCTGGAGGTCCAGGGCCGAAGCGCCCTGGACGTGGGCGCCTCGACGGGCGGGTTCACCGACTGCCTGCTCCAGCGGGGGGCGCGGGAGGTGATCGCGGTGGACGTTGGCTACGGGACGCTGGACTACTCGCTGCGCATCGACCCGCGGGTGTCGGTGATGGAGCGCACGAACGCCCGCGCGCTGACACCCGAGCTGCTCGCGTCCGCGCTGGGCAGCCCGGACGCCCTCCCGGACCTGGCGACGATCGACGTGTCCTTCATCTCGCTGAGCAAGGTCCTGGGCGCGGTGATCTGCTGCCTGGCGGGCGGCTATGACGTGCTGGCGCTGGTGAAGCCGCAGTTCGAGCTGGGCCGCGGCCGGGTCGGCAAGGGAGGTGTGGTGCGCGATCCGGACGATCGGCGCGAGACGCTGATCAGTGTGGGGCGGGCTGCTCTGGAGCTGGGCGCGGCGGTGCGGGGATACCACTCCTCCGGGTTGCCCGGGCCGAAGGGCAATCGTGAGACGTTCGTGTGGCTGAGCGATCCGGCCGGTGAGAGCGGCGCGCTGGAGGCGGACGAGCTCGAGGCGATGGCGCGCGAGGTCGAGCCGTGAGAGAGATCACGGTCTTCACGCATCGCCGCCCGGACGACACCAGGACGGCCCTGGAGCTGCTCGCCGCGCGGGCGGCCGCTGCACGGGTCACGCTGCGCCTGGACGAGGAGGAGACGCTCAAGCACGGCCTGCGGGAGGGGCCGGGCCTGGCGCTGAACGCGGAGGTCAAGCAGGACGTCGAGCTGTGCATGGTGCTCGGCGGTGACGGCACGATCCTGCGCGCCCTGCAGAACTACGCGGGCACCGGGGTGCCCGTGTTCGCGATCAACTTCGGCGAGATCGGCTTCCTGGCCACGGTCGAGCCGCACGACATCGACGACGGCATCAGGCGTGCGTTCGCCGGGGACTTCGAGCTGCTGCGCCTCCCGGGAATCGTGCTGGAGCTTGGCTCTGAGCGCCACACGGCCATCAACGACGTGGCCATCCACCGCAAGGTCGGCGAGCGGGTGGCGGCGCTCGCCTACGCGCTCGACGGCGAGGAGGCGGGAAGCGTGCGTTGCGACGGCCTGGTGGTCGCCACGCCGGCGGGATCCACCGGCTACAACCTGGCCAACGGCGGACCCGTCATGGCCTGGGGCGTGGAGGGGTTCGTGGTGTCCTTCATTGCCCCCCACTCGATGAGCGCACGGGCGCTGGTGGTCGCCCCCGACGACCGCCTGACCGTGTTCAACCGTTCGCGCGAGCCGCTCGACGTGGCCGTGGACGGCCGTCCGGTCGGCGAGATCCAGCCGGGGGGGACCATCAGCGCGCGCTTCCTCAGTGAGGTCGGCACGCTCGCCCAGCTGCCCGGCTCGTCCTTCTACCTCCGCTTGCGCGATAAGTTCGGCCGCCTTGCCAGCTGAGACGCCCTCTGCGCGGCTCAGGCGACGCGTGCGTCGTGGTGCGTGTCGGACGTGGAGCTGTCGCGCTGCATCGAGGCGACGAAGTCGTCGAGTTGCGCGCGCGAGAAGCGGCGCTGGCCACCGGGGGTCCGGTAGCAGCTGACGTGACCCGCGTCCGTCCAGCGGCGGACGGTGGCGAGTGAGACGCCCAGATAGCGTGCTGCCTGAGAGCTCGTGAAGACGAGGCTACGGTCGTCGCGTTGAGGTGCGGCTGTGGGGGAGGCTGTGGGGGGCATGCCATCTGTTTCGTCCGTGCGCGGCCGAAGCTTGAGCGCCGCGCACCTTTGTGGACGTTTGAGGCCTGAAGCGCAAGGAAGGCGCGGGCAGCCGCGCTCCGATCGTGCCGGCAGCTCGGACCGCTCGCGATCGGAGCTCCCGTCGCCGCGGGCCGGCCGATTCCTTCGCCGGCGCCCTCGATCTTGGAAGAGGGCCCTGCCTGTGGGGGCGCAGCCTGGAAGCTGCCCCTCAAACGCGCAGAGATGCAAGCATTCCTGCACATATCGACGCAAACTGGACAATCCACCCATCTCTCCGCTACGCTACGCAAACCTACTCAAGGATGACTGCCGTCCCGCGGATGGAGACAAAGGGCGACGGTGTCTATCGCCTAGCGAAGGGAGTAACCATGGACTGGCGTGGAAACTAAGTCGTAGTAGTGCGAAGCAGCGAGGACGCCGTCCCGAGCCGGACGGCGTCTCGCGTATCGGAGGGAGGACCGCGCCGCGGTTCATCATTGCGGCGGCAGGTGGCTATGGCGTGTCGCCAGGCGCGGGCTGCGCCAACGTTCGAGCACGCTGCTCGAACGAGAGCTCGGCCTCAAAGTCGGCCCTGTTGGGGTCGAAGGCGTCGCTTTCCCGTTCGACCATTGAAATGAAGCTGTTGACCAGGTCGGCGTCCAGCTGGCGCCCTGCGACTCTTCGCAGCTCCGAGATGGCGTCCTGATGGGTCATCGGCGAGCGATAGGTTTCGCGCGCGGTGAGCGTGTCGAAGGTCGAGCACACAGCCACGATGCGGGACGCCAGAGGGATCTCGTTGCCGATCAAGCCCGCCGGGTAGCCGTGCCCGTCAATGTGCTCGTGGTGGTAGAGGATCGCGTCGGCGATGGGGCCGTAGCCGTCGAGTCTGCCGACGAGCGTGGCGCCCTCCTGTGGATGGCGCCGGATCACGGCCCAGTCATCGTCGGACAGGATCTCGGCGCCCAGGATACGGTCAGGGAGGGCGAACTTGCCTATGTCGTGCAGGAGTCCAGCGGTATGCACGAGATCTTGTTCGGCCTCGTCGCAGCCAACCTCGCGCGCCAGCATGCGCGCGTAGTGCGCGACCGCCGCCGCGTGGCGCGCTGTAGTCCTGTCCCGTAGCGCGAGCGTCTCCACGAGCGTTGTGAGTACGCCGAGCTGGAGCGTCGCCAGCCGGCGGGCATGGGCGGTCACTTGCTGAGCACGGTCCTCCGAGCGTGCCAACGCCACCCCGAGGTACTGGAAGATCAGGATCACCGCGACGACACCGACGAGCATCGGGTAGCCGAGGTTGGTGTAGGCGACGGCGAGAATCGCCGCGAGGGGGGCCGCCGCGAGCTGACCCGGAAGCACGGGCAGGAGGAGGCTCCGCACCTGCCCGAGAATCGACCTGTCGCGGAGAACGCGCTGCTGGATCGCGATCAGCATGAAGTTCAGGAGGTTCGTCACGACGAAAATGCCGAACACGATCGCCGCGAAGCTCACGCTGCGGACGGCTGCCTGGTTGCGGGCGAGGTGGACATCTCCCACCAGCGCCTGGGTCAGGACACCTCCGAGGACCAGGAAGCCGACGTAGGTCGCCATGTTCGAGAGCCAGACGCCGGCCGGCCGCGGGTTGGTCGGAGAGTCGAGTATCAGCACGACCGCTCCGAACGCGGCTGCGGGAACAGGTCCCAGCAGGGTCATCACGAGCACCAGCGCCACGAACGAGGCAGACAGATTCTGGCCACCCATTCTTACCGTGAGGCGATCGCTCGCCAGCGTCATCGCCATCAGGAGGACGGCGAGCTGCGGGGGGTGCCATTCGTCGGCCCGTGCGTTGAGCACGGCAAAGAGCACAGCCCCGCCGAGCACCAGGCATTGGCTGGCAAGATAGAGGCGGACTTTGAGCGTTGTGTTCACCGCGGCGCGACCATAAGAGGACCTCATGGTCCTTAACGGCATACATCGCGTCGCACTTAAGGGGCTGAGGGGCTGGAGCGGCGAAGCGTCCGAGGCGATCTCGAGCTCTGAGTTCCACATCTCGACCCCGCTGGCGCGTGCGCCATGGTGGCGAGGCCGCGCGACCGCTAGGTGGACACGCTCGAGCTGGCCTGCGTGGCGTGCACGCCCAGGCCGCGGGCAGACAGGCGGAAGAAGGCGACGGTGGCAAAGGACGCGAGGATCCCCGCCACGAGCATCGCGACGCGCGGCGAGCTGAGCTGAGCGAGCGTGCCTCCCAGCACGAACCCGACCGCTGGGCATAGCGCGTTCATCGACTGAACCGCGCTCATCAGGCGGGCGTGCAGGGCCTCTGGCGTGAGACTCTGCACGGCGCTGTAGAGCGAAGCCCACTGGACGCCGTTTCCGACGCCCCCGACGAGCGCCGCGACGCATGCGAGCGCCAGCGTCGGCGCCGCGGCCCAGCCCAGGTAGGACAGGCCGACCAGCAGTGTTCCGCCTGTGAGCATTGGCCCCAAAGGACGACGCACCCAGCGGGCGAATAGGACTCCTCCGGTGACCATGCCTGCGCCCCAGACGCCCACGAGCACCCCGAATCCGCGGTCGCCGGCGTGCAGCGTCGCCTTGGCGTACAGCACCTCGACGGGCTCCACAGACGTGAAGAACACGATCGCGATCGCCTCGGTGATCAGCAGCGCTCGCAGGCGCGGCACGGCCCGCAGATGCTCGCGAGCTTCCATCAGTCGCGCGCGCACGGATTGACCGCCGGCTTCAGCCTCCGCCTGCGAGCGTACGCCGTAGAGGAGGATGGCGCTGGCAAGGAAGGATCCCGCGTCGATCAGGAGTGCGGTGGCGCTGCCAGCCGCGGATACGACTAGACCCGCGATGGCTGGTCCCGCTGTTACCGTCAGGGAGAACGCGATATTGAGCGCCGCGTTGGCTTCTCGTTGCTCCAGCTCCCTGTTCTCTTTCTCGCTCTCCGTGTCCAGTACAGCCGACGAGGCGCGATCAGCGGGCTCCGCTCGTGCCGCGGCGGCGCGCAGCAGCGCGCTCGCTGCCAACGTGGCCGTCCCGTCCAAGGTGACGAGCAGGAGGATCGCAGGCAGCGAGAAGTGCGTCACGAACAACGCAAGTAGCGCGGCCAAGGTCGCCTGCGTCAGATATAGGCGGCTCAGCACGCCGCGCTGCGGCGAGGCCTCCAGACGCGCCACGAGCACCGGTACGAGCAGGGCCGGCAGCAGCCGCCCGGACAGGAACAGGCCGGTGACGGCGATGGCGCTGCCCGTGTGGTCGTATACGCCGAGTGCCAGCGCCACATACCCGAACCACGTCCCCAGTTCGTTGACCGTGTAGCCGAGAAGGATCCTTCGCAGGCGGTGTGACCGGAGTCCGAATGCCACGCGGCCACGCTATCGACTGCGCGCGACGTGATCGACGGGTGTTGCCGCACGCGGGGCTGAAGCTTGCCTTGGTCTTCCCACTATGAGCACGACGTCTTCTCGTCCGCATGCGGCCATCGGTCTTCCCAAGTCGCTACGGTGCTGTGTGATGGAGGCTGGCACGGCAGGCGTGACTCGACCGATCACAGTGATCATCGCCGACGACCACACGGTCGTCCGCGACGGCGTACGCGCGGTCCTGCAGAGGGAGGCGGGCGAGTTCGAGGTGGTGGGCGAAGCCGCGGACATCCCGTCGCTGATCCGCGAAGTGCGCGAGCACAAGCCCGACCTGCTGACCCTCGACCTGACCATGCCGGGAGGCTCCAGCCTGGGAGCGCTGCCCGCCTGCTTCATCGCTCATCCGACGCTCGCCGTGGCGATCCTGACCATGCGCGAGGATCCCGAGTACGCGCGCCAGGCCCTGCGGGCGGGGGCGCGCAGCTATGTGCTCAAGGAGGCAGAGCCCGCGGAGCTGCTGCAGGCCTTCCGCCTGGCGGTGGCCGGCGGCAATTACCTGCACCCGCGGCTGGGCGCGTTGATGGCCACCGGCGAGGACAACGCGACCGACGGTGTCGCCTTGAGCGAGCGCGAGCGCGAGGTGGTGAGGCTGATCGCCAACGGCTACACCAACCCGGAGATCGCCGAGAAGCTGAACGTCGCCGAGCGCACGGTCAAGACATACCGTGCACGCGCCATCGAGAAGCTCGGGTTCTCCTCGCGCGCCGAGATCACCGCCTACGTGCGGCGGATCGGCCTGGCCGACTGACGCGCGTCAAGCGCACGCACGAGCGCTGAAGCCGGACAGCCCCGCGGAGGGTCTCGCTACGGACGACCTGCGACGCTGGGACGACCGGCGATCGGGACCGTCAGGCGCACGACCGTCCCGCGGCCCGGCGCGGGACCGAGCTCCAGCTCTCCGCTGATCAGCTCCGCGCGCTCGCGCATCCCGCCCATCCCGAAACCGCCCTCCAGCCCGTCGCCGCGAGGACCGAGCCGTCCCGTGTCCGGAAGCCCCTTGCCGTCGTCCGTGACCGACGCGCGGAGCACCCCGTCGCTCTCGGTCACGCTGATCACCGCGCTGTTCGCCTGCGCGTGGCGGCTGACGTTGGTCAGCGCCTCCTGCACGATGCGATAGACCGTGCTCTCGAGCTCCGGGTCCAGGCGTCGCTCCTCGCCGCCATCGTCCCTGGCGGACTCGCGACCGAGATGGATCTCGGTGGTGACATCCAGACCGTCGATCGCCTGTGCGCGCCTGGCGAGCGCCTCCAGCGCGGCCGCCAGCCCGAGGTCGTCCAGCGCCGCCGGGCGAAGCTCCGTGATCAGGTGGCGCAGACCGTCGATCTCGTGGCCCAGGCCCTCGAGCACCGTGTCCACCGCCGCGCTCAGCGCCTGCCTGTCATCGAGGTCGCGTGCGTTTGCCAGCTGCAGGCGCAGCGCGCCGATGCCCTGGATGCTTTCGTCGTGGATCTCCCGCGCCCAGCGGGTGCGCTCGCGCTCGCGCGCCTCCATGCCGTAGCGCAGGCGTTCGATCTCAACCGAGCGCTCGGCCGCCAGCCGCTGCGCCACGCTGGTGGCGAACGCGCTCAACGCGTCCCTGTCGGGGCCGCGGAAGCTCCCGTCCGTGCGCAGCGCGATGATCAGCCCGCCGCCCTGGCCCTCCATGCTCAACGGCTCGACCAGCACCGAGCGCGCCTCCAGGCCCAGGTCGTGCAGCCACGCCGCCTCCTCGCCGCGCGGGCGGTCCAGCGCCACGGGCTTGCCCGCTAGGTACAACGCCCCCAGCGCGCTCCCCTGCACGGGCATGATCCGCACGCGCGGCGTTCCCGCACCGCTGGCGGCTGCCACGCGCAGCTCGCCCCGCTCCTCGATCACCACCAGCAGCGAGCCGGCATCCAGCAGCGCCAGCCCGCGGTCGGCCATCAGGCGCAGTAGCCACAACTCTGATCCGGAGAGCACGGAAAGGGATTATGACTGCGCGGGGCGAGGAACGGCAGGCGGCGCTCCACCGTGCGCGCGAGCGACCAAGCCGTCCGCCTGATCCTGTTCGGCCGGCCCGGGGTTCGCGCCCGCCGCCATGGTCTCCTGGCCATTGCTCCCGTACGAGGCCGCCCGTGTGCGCGCCAGCAGCTCCTCGCCGCTGGTCCCGTCGCGCCAGGCCGCCAGCCCGACCGCGACGCGCAGCGGCCTGCGCGCCCCTCCGGCTTCGACCTTGATCGTGCGCAGCCTGTCCAGCACGCGTCTGGCCACCATCTCTCCCCGCGGCCCATCCGCCCCCGGAAGCACGATCAGCAGCTCGTGATCGCTGGGCCGCCCGATCCGGTCGAAGCGGCGCAGCTCGTGCCGCAGCGCTCCCGCCACGTAGCCGAGCGTCTGCACGCGCAGCTCGCTGCCGTGCTCGCGCGCGATCTCATCGAGGTTCTCGATCACCACCAGCAGGCAGCTCAGCTCCGTGCCGTGCCGTTCAGCGCGGCTGATCTCGTCGTTCAGGCGCTCGCTGAGGGCGGGAGCGCCCAGCCACGCGACCCCGCCCGGGGGGCGCGGATTGGAGCGCGGATGGGGGTCGCTGGCAGCCATGCCGTATCCGACGAGTCTACGGGCGCTTCGGGTCCGTTCCTTGACCGGTGTCACGATTATGACCCTTTGCCATCCCTCCCGCGAGCATTGGGCGCCCGCGCCCACGCGAGCCCGCCACGCGGCGCCCCGGCCGGGTCCGTCCCCGTGCGCTGGTACACCTGCTGGCATGCTCCAAGAGCTGCGCGTCGAGAATCTCCTCCTGATCGAGCAGGCGCATCTGCGCCTGGCGCCCGGGCTGAACGTGCTCACGGGCGAGACGGGGGCCGGCAAGACGGTGCTGGCGCATGCGCTGGATCTGCTGCTGGGAGGCCGCGCGCGAGCGGGGATCGTGCGCCCGGGGGCCGGCGAGGCGTATGTGGAGGGCGTGTTCGACCTCCCGGAGCAGCTCCGGATGCAGCTCGGCGAGCACCTCAGCCCGGACGCTGATGAGATCGTGCTGGCGCGCAGGGTGGGCGCGGACGGACGCACCCGCGCGTACCTCAACGGCCGCTCGGCCACCGTCGGGGACCTGCGCGACATCGCCGCCGCGCTGCTGGCGTTCTACGGACAGCACGAGCACCGCAAGCTAACGCTGTCCGGGGCACAGCTGCAGATCCTCGACGGCCTCTGCGGCGCGGACCAGGCGGCGAGCCTGCGGGCGTGCGCGGAGGCGTTCGCCCGGACCCGGGCCCTGGAGGAGCGGCTGGAGAGGCTGCGCGAGCTCTCCTCCCAGCGCGAGCGCGAGCTGGATCTGCTCGAGTTCGAGCTGGGCGAGATCGACTCGCTGGCTCCGGAGGAGGCCGAACACGAGCAGCTGCTGGGCGTGCGCGAGCGCCTGCGCAAGCTCGACGCGCTGCGCTCGGCCGCCGGCGCGACTGCGGAGGCGCTGGCGCCCGACGCGGCTGAGGTTGCGGGCGCGGCAGCGCTCCTGGCTGCTGCCGTGGCTGGACTGGACGCGATCGCCGGGGTGGATCCGGCGCTGGACGTCCTCGCCGAGCGCGCCCGGGCGCTGATCATCGAGTCCCAGGACCTGGCCGCGGAGCTGCGCGACTACTGCGAGCGCGGTGCGGGCCATGTCCCGGACGGCGTGCGGCTGGGATCGGAGCTGGGCGGCGAGCTGTCGCTGGACGGGATCGAAGAGCGCCTGGCGGCGATCGAGCGGCTCGTGCGCAAGCACGGCGGGAGCATCCGCGCGGTGCTCGACTTCGCGGTGGGAGCCCGCGCCCGCCGCGACGAGCTGGCCGGGGCGGAGGGGGCGCTCACGGAGAGCACCGCCGAGCTGCAGCGGGCGCGCGCCGCGCTCGATCGGCACGCCCAGGCGCTGCGTCGCGCGCGCCGCTCGGCCGCCAGGAGCTTCGCTCTCGCCGTCAGGGAGCAGCTGGC
>OCTA010004168.1_pt1 | contig 12680 bp, 26 predicted proteins | sample 1538991 | NCBI WGS metagenome assembly OCTA01 (sample SAMEA3539302, study PRJEB22396) | soil metagenome | biome: tundra; feature: field; material: soil | place: USA | collected 2010-05 | depth 0.15 m
CTCACAGTAGCGGCGGGATGGGATCGTCAGCTTTCCCCGCTTGCGCGCTATGCTTCTAGCGCCCCTCCTGATAACACCAGCAGCTTCTATATAGAGCCCAATTGGGGCACACAAACTACGTCTGGCACCGTTACTTTTGCGAACGTACCTTTTACTGGCGCAATTGGCATGAATATTGATGATGTGTATATTGCGGCAGGGCAAATCGCAACTAATGGTAAGGTGCATAATCTGATTGCTACGCGCGCGGATTGGTCTGCATGGCATCCCCTCGACGGTTACCCGGATCTTGGAGAGCAAGATGGAACACTTGTTATGCTCCCGTGCGCCGGATGCCAACCACGACAAGGCGCTCTCGTGGCGTGGGCTTTTGCGCGAGATAACGCCCTCTACTATGTTACGAACAACTTCAAGGTTTATTCAGGGATCGCCCAAGATAACAAAGGTAATGTCCCGATTGTGTGGAGTCAAAGCGATTACGGGGGTTTCCCCTCTTATGATACTTGGATTGGCGGAAGGAGTGACCCCCATGCTGGCAGCAACCATTCGCGGGGGGCTATCTTAGAGTTCGGCGGAGTGCTCGGGCGAGCTACGCCAACCGGGACTGATCAAGCTGGCACCGATACCGTCATTCAGGGCGGCCTCTCCACGGGCGCGGGCATTCCCGGCAACACCTGCGTCTGGGAAGCTACAGCAGGAAGTTCGGGCACGACAATCAACACCGGCTCCAGTGTTGGTTGCTTCACTCCTACCGGCCTCCAGGGGGCAATTGGACAAACCACTCCAGCGGCTGGCGCATTCAGTTCGATCAACGACAGCGGGCTCACTGCCTCTCTCGCAGTCTGCACCGATGGCAGCAAGAACTTGACCACCAGCGGCTGCAGCTCCAGCGGCGTAGACATCCAGAGCATTGGCGTCGATAACTCCAGCCAGAGTTTACTGAACTTCATCGCGAGCACCGTCAATGCGTCTGGACTTACGGCGACACCATCCAACCCGGCGGGCGGGACGGAGAAAGTTGAAATCACCGGCACCGTCAATGCAACTAAGGGCGGCACCGGCGCGGATACGCACACTTCCACGGGAATCGCACAGGTCAGTTCGGGAACATGGTCAATTTCTACAACGCTCGCCAATGGCACCACGGCCACGACTCAGAGCCCTGCTGACAATTCCACCAAGGTAGCAACCACGGCTTATGCCGATGCTCTGGGAGCGCTGAAGCTCAACATCGCAAGTCCCACGCCCACGGGAACCTTCAACGGCTCTGGACTCACTCAGCAGAGCTTGCCCGTGCATACCTCATTCGCCACCCTAGCCAACGGCGAAGTCGGCTATGACAGCACGAATAAAAACTGGCACCTTTGGCAGAATGGGGCGGACGTAATCCTTGCTCCCTTGGCTGCTGGATTTGTGAGCGGCAATTGCGGCGCACCTACGGCCACATCGAGTACTTGGCAGATCGCAGATTCCGGCAATCCATGCGGAACCTCCAGCATGGTCTATCCCGCCGCTGGAGTGGCAGTCTCGACCAGTTCGGCCTGGACTACTCCGCTCGCGGTGCCAGTGAATAGCCTCACGCAACTGACAGCGACAGTCTTCCACGGCACTGCGGTCATGCCCACGGCGGCAATTGCCTCAGCTACAAATTCCAGCATCGTCATCGTGTCGGCCAGTGGCGTCCTCACCACCGACATCGTGCGCGCTGGTTTCAATGGCAATCCCACGGGAATTGTTGGATTCGTGCCGTCCACCAACGGCACGCTGAGCGTGTACTGCTGGCCAACGGCTGGCAACATCAACTGCATGTACCAGAACAACACCGCAGCTTGGATCACTCCCGACGCGGTCACGCTGAATGTGGAAGTTACCCGCTAAATGAAGAAGCTTTTCCTTTTTCTAATCTTCGCGGCCAGCTTATTCTGCGCGCCTGCTTGGGGCACGACTGTCTATGTCTCGCAGTCCGGCGGCTCAGTTTATTGCGGAGCGGATGGAACGCTAAGCACTACAGCGCTTGGTTCAGTTAGTTGGGCGGCAGGCAACACTTACAAAATGTGCGGTACGGTCACATCGCCAATTACGCCAACTGCAAGCGGCACAAGCGGTAATCCGATCACGATATTCTACGAAACTGGGGCAAAATCCAGCAGTCCGGTTTTCCCAGTCACCGGAGGCCTCAACCTAGCCGGGCTTAGCTGGATCGTGGTTGACGGCGGAGTTTCTTGTGGACCTTCCGTCACCAATAAAGCTACCTGCAATGGCACCATTCAGAACACGGCAAACGGTACGGGCTTGGCCAATCACACCGATCAAACAATTGGGATCAATGTGGACGGGTCTTCAAATGTCACGATTCAGAATATGTTGGTGGGGCCTATTTATTTGCGTACCAGCAGCAGCGACCTCAACGTTCCCGGACAGCCGCTTCCTTCGGCGGTATGGGCGAACGGCGCGACCAACCTTACGATTCTAAACAGCAGCTTCCACGATGCTAACTGGAGTCAGTCTTTCGTGAGCGGCACAGCCTCCAGTGGCCTGACTTGGACGAACGACGACATTTACAATTCGGATCACTGTTGGGCCATTGGCGTAGTCGCGCAGACCACGACCAACATTCAAGTCAATGGCAACCGCTGCCATGATGGAGCGAATTGGGACTCCGGATCAGCAGACTACTATCATCACGACGGTTTGCACCTCTATGGGACTGGCGGCGGAGGCAAAATCACAAACGTCCGGACCTACAACAATACTTTCGACGGCAATTGGGGGGTCAACAACACGGCGGCGATTTTCGAGGAAGGGCCGAGCGGCGGCGAAGTCGATAACACGGTTTACAACAATTTGTTCCTACAGGACTCGGCCAACTTCAATTGGAACAACGGCTTCATTAACCTGGGAAATCTGAACGGATCGAATCCTTCCGTAAACAACTTTTACAACAATACCCTGATCGCGGATTCCAACCAGGGCGCGTACATGGCTCAATTGGCCTACGCCGGCACAGTTGAAAATAATGTATTCGTGACCAGCAACACCGCAGCCGGGGCCACTCTTTGGCTGATTGGGCATACAGGAACGGTTGATTACAACACTTATGCCACTCCGGAAAGTACGTCCTGGTCAACCAATGGGAGCACTCAAATAACCTTCGCGGCATGGAAGGCGGCGGGAAATGATGCTCATGCCCCGGCAGGAACTCCCGGAACAGCGCCTTTCAATTTGAGCGCCACCACTGGAGTCCCATCGAGCGGATTTATCGGGATCGGCGCAGGCGTGAACCTCACATCACTGAGCATCGCAGCCCTGGACAGCGACATGGCGGGAAGCTCACGGCCAAGCTCTGGCGCTTGGACCATCGGCGCGCTCAATCCAGCGGGAACCAGTTACACAATGCTGAATTGGATGCTGATGTCTCCGTCTCTCGCGGCAACTGAGCATTTTGCGGGCACGGATCTCGATGGAACTACCCCTTCCAATCACCTCTACACGCAGCTTGATACCAGCAATTTCTATTGGGTGAAGGGCGACGGCGGCTATCCGTGGGACATCGAACTGTACGACAGCAGCTACATTTATCTTTCGACCACGGAATACTCCTACGCCCTCGCCACGGCTGGGAAGCGGTTCGAGTCGCTCAACCCTACGATTGGCCTCAAGGGTGTGCCCTTTGCCAAGACATCAATGAACATTGGAGATTCGGTGCTGTCCACCGATACACGCCTCGCTATCTATACCGCCTGCGGAACAGCCACCTACACCAATCTCGGCACAGCGAAAACCACGCTCACCGGACCTTACGTGGAGACGATTGGCGGAGCAGGCGCGAATCTGCCAGTGAACCTCACGACCATTCACCTGGAATATGAGTGGGGATTGAATGGCAGCTACGCTCACCAGTCGGGAAGTACAAAAGAGACTTATACCTTCGCGCAGCCGTATGGTCTGGTCCACTGGCAAACTCAAACCTGGAACACCGGAACCGGTTCCTATGGAGCACCAACTGCGGCAACCAATTACGACATCCTGACTGCTGGAGTTGCGGGGCTTCCCGCTTACGATCCTTGCGGATTCGATACGACAACCCCGTGGAGCGGAGCTTCCCCTTTTGTGATTGCCAATGCCAAACCCTGAAGTACTACAGCCGTCCTCCATGGAGTTTTACAAGAAGCCCACTTTGATGGGGGACTTCTACCGGCATGAAGTCGGCCCTATCGCAAGCTGGCCGTCACGCGAAAGCCCAGATGCCATGAAGAAGGCGCTGGACGTGGCCCATGACAACCTGCGAAAACTGATCCGAGTGAATGATCTTCTGCGAAAAGGAATTCTAACTCTGGATAAGGACGTGCAGCGGGAGCGGGTCTGGCGAAAGGGTATTTTCTGGAGTTTGTTAGTCGCTATTTTCATGATGCTGCTGGATATGAGCTTGCGATGACTTCACCTTGGAGATATTTCAATGTGATGATTACGGCTCTCTGCGCTTGGCGGGAGGCGCGAGGCGAGGGGCGCGACGGGATTCGCTCCGTCCTGCACGTCATCGAGAACCGGGCAAACGCGGCCGGGAAGTCGTGGGCGGAAATTGTCTACGCCAAATGGCAGTTCTCTTCCATGACGGCTCCCGGCGATCCCGAGCTCGACCTGATTCCCAAGGCTCCAGACCCCATCTTCGAGGAATGCTGCGAACTCGCGGACGCGATTTTTGACGACAAGGACTTTGACCTGACCCAGGGCGCAACGCACTATTTTGCCGATTCCATTCCCATGCCAAGCTGGGCAGCGGCCATGACGCAGACCGTGAAAATCGGACACCAGACCTTCTTCAAGTGAGTTTGTGGCTTCCTATTTCACCACTTTCTTCTTAGACTTCCTCCAGCAACAATATCCAAACCTAGGAGAGGAAAACATGAGCAACAAATTTGTATCGCTTTTGGAAGCAGCCGGCAAAGACTTCAAGAAGTTCCTGCTGTTCGTTCTGCCCTACGCGGCTGGTCCGGGCGAAATTGCCGTGGCGGCTTTCGCACCCGCATTGGGGCCGATGTTCAACGCGACCGTTTCGGCAGTTGTCACGGCCGAGCAAAGCGCTGCAGCCGTGGGCAAGCAGACAGGCTCAGGTGCTCAGAAGCTGGCCTCCGTGGTGCAGCTCATGGGGCCGCTCATTGGTCAAGGATTAGCGGACGCCGGGAAGCCGAGTGACGCTACCGCCATCCAGGGCTACATTACATCTGTGGTCAACGTGTTGAACGCGGCTCCCGCGCCAACTCCCGCCGCGTCCTAAGCCAGACGCCTTTCTCCGCACGCTAGGGCGTGACCTTTGACCCGGTTGCGCCCTTCCCTCCATCGCATTTCAGTTTCCATGTGGGATCTGCCACATTGCCATTCCAGTGGATTGCGCAGTTTAGTTCAATCCACTTGCCCAGTTGCTTCTCGGTAAATAAGCCGATATCTGATTCCCACTTTGCATTTCCTGTGGCGAGTCCATCGTTCCGTGAGAGTATGGCCGTGTCTGGCTTATTGTTGATGTGGCAATACACCCGATTCTTGTTGGGTTGGCTATCGCAGGCCACGCCAGGCCCACTCACTATGGTCATCGCCTGCCCCCATGCCATCCCGCTCAAGCAGCACAGCACTAACGCCCATTTCGCCATAATCCCTCCGTCATCTGACCCCGGTTACGCCCTTTCCTCCATCGCAGTAGAGCTTTAACCCCGTCGGCGTAACCGGGAATTCCTCCACATCTTTTGCCCAACGAATAATGCAATGCTTGTTGATCCACTCGCTTAGGACATAATCTTCGGAGTTGGGGTATTTTTTCCATGTCATAGGCGCTGCTGGTGCTCCAAAGGCAGAGGTGTCCGCCTTATCACTGATGTGGCAGTATACCCGTTGCTTCCCGGGTTCGTTATCGCAGACCACGCCGGGGCCAGCAACTACATCGATGGATGTGATATAGGCCGGTTTCGTCGTCTGCCCGCACGCCATCCCAGCCAAGCAGCATAGAACCAACGCCCATTTCGCCATAATCCCTCCGTCATCTTCCTAGAGTCTTTTTTTCCTAGTACGTTTGTACTTCCCTCCCCCGCTATATCTTTGCCCTTTTTGGAGGAATTTGTGAATAAACTGAAAGCTCTCTGGGCCTCTCTTCCCCACGTTCTACAGGCCGGCATTGTGACGTTTCTAGCGGCTTCTGCGGCCTATCTGGGACAAGCCCTGTCTGACCCCTCTACCTTCTGCGTTAGCCCGTCCTGCCTTCACAAGTTTGCGGCTGGGGCCATCGCAGCGGGAGTGGTTGCGCTCCGGGCATTCTACATGACCCCATCGAACAAGGCTTAAATTGGACCCGCTCAACGCTCTAGCGACGTTCGTTCTCGGACGGATGAAGCAAAGTCTGTACGGGAAATTCCTCGCTCTATTCAGCAAGATGTTTTTGGCTGGATTATGGGGATTCCTGATCGGGTCCAGCGTCACAATTACCGGGGCACTAGCAAACCATCTAAGCCCAGCTTTCGCACTGGTGGCTGGACTGGCAGGCGGCCAAATGACGGCGGCAGTTTCCATGGTGGCGACCTATCGCGCCGATGACAGCGGAGTGGCAAAAAAGCTAGGACGTATCGTCATTCCATCCGAAGAAGCCGCCAAGGAACTCGCTACCGATCTGCAGACGATTGAGAAGAGGTAGCACTCACGGCTTCACCTCGGGGATCGGTTGCGCCAACTTGTCCTTCTTATGGCGCTTCTGGCCAGTCGCGCGATTATTCCGCTCGGCTGCAATTCCTATCCATGTACCCTTGCGTTTTCCCGAGACAGTGACAACTACATTATGGACAAGGCCACAAGAGCAGCAGGAAATACGGAACGGCACACGATTCCTGATTGCCCAACCCTCCCCATCCGTGCGTTGAACATATGTTGCTCCAGTCATTTCTTAACCTCGGGGATCAGTTGCTGGCCTGAGCGCGATTTATCCACCAGTTCGTAACCGGAACGCAGCATTTCGCTGAACCCATCTCGCACGGATTGGTCCCACGTTGACCATTCTTCTTTCCATTCTCCCTTTACCACATCAAGAATCTGGCAAACATTACAGCCTAAATCTTGCCAGCGTAGTTCACGCGCCTGCCATGCAGCTTCTCGCTCGGCCAACTTCTCGATGGCTTGAATCAATTCACCAAGACAAACTTTCTCAGGCAAGCCCATCAACTTACAAAGCCTAGCCTTTTCAATCTTCCACCGAGCACCTTCATCCATCATTTCTTCTCCAGTTTTTCGGAATTGCCAGAACAGCCAGTTAATTATTAGGCTCATCGCTCCCTCCGTCATCGCTTCTTGGCCCGTTCAGCCAGTTGACTCAGTTCATATTCATCCACCATGCAGTCCGCGCACGGTTGGCATACGACACAGTAGCCGTGTTCACAGACGACGCCTTCTCCGCAGAAACCACAGCGCCTATTAGGAGTCTGTTTCGGTCCGCAGTCCATCGCTCCCTCCTTCGACACTCAAAGCATCAGCTCAGCTTCTCTTGTCTCAGCCAATCCTTAGCGTCGTCATATGCTGATTCGTAGCCAGAGCCGAACCGCCGATAAAGAGCCGTCCGCATTTCTTCTGGCAGGGTGTAATAGCAACGCGGACAGAATGACTGCTTCGGTTTCTTGGCGGACTGACATGCCGCGCACACTGATTCCCCCAGTTCTCGTAGTGCTTGTCGTTGTGGTGATTCACTTAACGCCATATTTCCTCCCGACACTCAAAGCATCAGTCTGGCCCGGTGAGCACCTCGTCTAAGGAGGCAGTCGAAACGTTGCCGGTGCGTATCCTCTTGCGTGTCGCCACGCCGCAGACTAATGCTTTCAGTGCCGATTACTTCCCGAAAATCGCCCATCCCATCGCTCCGAAAAACGCGCAGACGATAACCACCATGCCCACCTTATCGCGCCCTCGTTTCGGTATGTTCAGCTTGAAGTGTTTTGAGCAGAGATGGACTACGACTTTGTCTGGCCCCTTGAGCAGATTTCCTTCTTTGACTGTCATCACACAAGCCACGAGCTTCTTGGTGGCCTTACATTGCTGCCCATCCCATTGACCACAACGGTAAGTCGTCATTTCAGTTTCACCTCGGGGATCGGTTGCGCCGCCCGTGTTGCGCGGATTTCGGGACATCCCCAATTTCGATAAACCCGCCGAGGGCGGTAATAGATGGTTGCCCAAGCCTTGATTACTACTTCGTCCGGGTAACTCCATGTGTACGCTATGGCCTGCTTTCCGCTCATGTCAACATTGAGTATCACGGCTTCACCTCGGGGATCGGTTGCGAACCAGAGAGGTAATCCTCGCGGCTCTCTGGGCGATGTCGTCGCGGCAGTCGTCCCAATAAGAGCCATAAATGTGTGAACATTCGCCCGCAAGCATGTGCTCTCGCGTGGCCTCCATGACTGCATTGGCGAGGAGAGCTCTGGTTTCACACGATTCGCACGGTGTTGCTGGATATTTGTGATGATGCTGCTCGTCTGGGCAGGTCTGCCGTGCTAGTTCCTCAAGAGTCATGGCGCCACCTCGGGGATCGGTTGCTTTTGTCCCGCAATGAGTCCAGCTCTAAACGCTATCCATAGCCGGTTCTCTAGAAAGTCTCCACGCACCAAAGTATCGAAATCTGCACAACGCTTCCCTTCGTCAGATTCAATCCACTCCGGCCATATTCCGCGATAAGTTGTTGTCATTTTTTTTACCTCAAGGATCGGTTGCGCTGCCTCTATTTCTGATCTGATAAATGCGATCAACCACTCAATATCGTCGCCTGTCAATTTAGGGATGGCTGATTTCATTTCAGAGCGTAATTCGCCCCACTCTCGTGTAGTTTTCGCCCGTTCATCACATTTACAGGTTCCTTCAATGCAGTGACGAACATCTTCTGTTGATGTATGCCCAACACGCTCCTGCACAGCCCCGGCTGCGCGTGCGGCTTGCCAAATCTTCCATGCGTAATCGGTCGCTGGCATGACGTAATCTTCATAAGCAGTATTTTCACGGTTCAACTGGAAACTACGCGGCTCTGCCCACTTCTCAAACTCCGCCCTGTCGTTCATTTCCCCTCCAGTGCTGCACGAGCTTCCTCCGTCATCGCGTTACTTCGCGCACAAATCGGACGATCTTGTAAGTAGCCTCTTCTTCTTCACAGCAATCTGCTTCACCGTCCAAAGCGTCTTGCGCCTCAATGAGAGTGGCGTACACGCTATAGTCAGTGCCATCATTGGTATTGATCCACTCGCCATTCTCGCGCTCAACCACGAACAGTTCCGATTGACCTGCTTGGCTCATCGCTCCCTCCTTCGACACTCCCCATTTTCTACAAAGTATCTCGCGAAATAGGCTCGTTCGGGTCCCGGCCCTCAATCAGTAGGGGCCTTGGCGAGACTAAAAATGCACGATCCTTTCGGCTAAAACTTCTGAATAGTCAGACATGATTTTATGCTGGCGAGTCAGGCGCTCCTGCTCGTCCTCCGGCAGACCATGAAAGACATCTCCCTTAAGAAACGTTACGAGTTTATCGAGTTTAACCATCAACTCTACGCGCTCCTCGACTACCCTTTGCTGGTGCGGCTGTAACGGCTTTGCCATACTAACCACCTTCTCCCAAGAGTTTTACGGGCTTGGGACCCGCGATTCACTTGCCAACATCTCAGACACATAGAAAATAAAGTCCTTCAACACTCAAAGCATCAGCTCGTTATCCGCTCGGCTGATCCCCGGTTACGACACGTTTGGTGTTTTGTTGGGCCATAATTCATATCCCGTCATTGGGCATCACCTGCCTTTCCTACCGCGGCACTCAAAGCATTGGTCTGGCCCGGCCCATTCATAGCAAAGATCAAAGCCGCTACGTTGGTCGTAAACAAGTGGGTTGCCGTGAATTAAGCACCGTTCTGCCATCGCTCCCTCCGTCATCGGGCCTTAAACAGCAGCGGAATCATCGGGCCAAATATCGCCCAGAATACAGCCAGTCCTAAAATCACCTGCCACAATTCAAATCGTTTCATCGCTCCCTCCGTCATCTCCGATTTCTGGTGGTGTAATATTCGGCCCGCTTATCCTCTGTGCTTTCATCCTCTTCGTAGCCGAAGAATTTGTTGTTTCGGTCCCCGCCGTCGCAATGATCACAACGAGAGCACTCTGGGCAAGTTCCATGCCCACATAGCTGAGAACCGCAGAAACCGCAATGTTCAGTCATCGCTCCCTCCTTCGACACTCCCTAGGTTAAGGCGTTGCATCTTTGACCTTATAGACCGGCCCGTGACATTGCGGGCAGATTAGCCATTCGTTCAGATGTGAACAGACCGTTTTCCCTGCATCGTTTGATAGATTTTCGGCCAATACTCTGTGAAGTTCGCAGAGTCCGAGTGCTCCACATTTCGGGCAAGGTTGCGGGGTATCGTTCATGCGAACCTCCTTCGACACTCCCCTTTATCTACGTGTCCCTCTGCTTGGTTCGCCGGAATGACTCGGGGTGGCAGTTTTTGCAGCGATACACCATACCAACCGTAATTCGAGTCATTTGGCCGCCACAGCGTTGGCAGGTAGACTCAGGCGTCTCCGCCATGAAGTCTAGCGCCTCCTCGATCCCTTCCAGAATTGCGCGATCCGATTTTTGGAACATCTGGCACTCCTTCGACACTCCCCTTTTTCTTCTACAAAGCAACTCTTGAAATAGGCTCGCTCGGGGCCGGCTACCCACCGTCGGGCTTGCTGTTGGTGAGTTTTTCAACTCGTTTTTCAAATAACCGCATTGCGGATTGCATCATGTCTAGCCCGTAATCGCTGAGCCAGTCCTCCACGGAATCATAGCCATCCTTCGTTAGCTTTGTTCCGCCGATCTTCTTGGCCGCTTCGATAAGATCGCGGACCTCGAACAACGCAATTGGAATGCCACGTCCTTCGTTGCCGCCATACTCATCGGGCTGGTACTTCTCGATCTTGGCGTCGCGCACCCATTCCGATTCCCGGTTTGGGTACATGAACACATCAATGGCTGGGCCAGCAAAGCATTCATCGCAACCGCGGTATACGAAGTAGCCGACGACTTCCCCAGAAGGCAACTCGTAAGCGTTCTCTATCGGAACTTCTCCACAACCACATTGACCCATCTCACCATCTCCTCACTGAGCTTTTCGGGGAGGGACCCATCCCAAAGCTCTTACCAACAAAACTACTTTGTAGAAAATAAAACGCGACACTCAAAGCATTGGTCTGGCCGCCAAATTGATGACAGCTACAGGAGATATGGCGCCTGTCGGATTCGCGGACAAATTCGCGCGACCATTTCATAGTGATTCGTCCACGCCGCAGACCAATGCTTTCAGGGCCGATCAGCCCCTGTAACGTTGGCGATCCCTCCCTGGAATGGCGTGCATTTTCGCCAATTCTATTTTTTGCGCTTCCAGTAGTTTGCGACGTGACGGTTTAGTAACAACCTCGTCCACGGAATTACGGATTCGTGATCGTTCCATGAAGTCCCACCAGTGTTCGACGAATTGGACCCTTCTTCTTTCTAAAGAAGTAGATGATGTGGATTCTTCGGATTTCTTACGCCATTTCGTAAGCAACAGCGCTTGATACTCATGGGCCGTGAAGTCGTGTTTTTCGTAATTGCACCCGCTGCAGCAGGCCACGATATTACTGATGTCCTTGGAGCCACCACGACTGAGGGGAATGCGATGATCCTTCTGGCCGAGAAAACAATTGGAATCGCTCATGAGGGACTGGCCGCAATAGAAACAAAAGGCTTTCTGGCGTTCTATCTGTTCAAACCATTGGGCTCTTGTGTGATTTCCGGGCGCTGTTTGTTCCATGACTTTGCGGGCATCCCTAGCCCGCTTGGAGTTCCGTTCGCGGCGACAACGCCAGCACAGTTTGGCCGTTGATCTAGCCCTCATAAAGACCTGGCCACATTCGCATTTTCTTTCCGTCAGCAAATCTGTGACTCCTTTTGTGGATAAAATAGATCGGGAGGGTCCATAACTCCCTCCCGATTTCGGCCCAATAACTGACACCCAACTCGGCCGAGCTGATGTCCTCGTGCGTCCTCGGGCCAAACTTTCATAACCTCACCATCCCCTTAGCTCCGCAGTAGCCAACTCGTTCTGACCAAACACGTGTGTACTCCTTGATACATTGACGGCATCGGGGGTGCTCGGTCTTGAGCTGGGCCGGGGTGAAACAGACGGGGTGCTTTGGCTTTTCACACTTTACGCAGATCACTTTCATCGGCTTACCTTCGGAAATTGAGAGTTGATAGCTTGCTTCCTGATGTCCTTTTCAGCTTCGTACTCGGCTTCTGCTTTACTGAATCCACCGTCAAATTGCATGATGCCACACCGTTCTTCCAGTAATTCAGCCCAGCGTTGCGGCCAGTCTTTTAGATTTGTGGGCAGTTGCATGTCATTTTTCCTCTACGAAGCATTGCAGTTGGTCAGGCTCGCTCGGGTCCCTGCCCACGGTCTTTTTCTCGCGTTTATGTGGGCACGCTTTCATGTTGTCCCGAACGTACTGCGCCGGAACCCTCTCAACCGACAATCCTCGGCGAATAGCTTTTGCTATCTCATTCGCCGTGTGTTTCTTCCAGTCTGACTCGTCCACAACCGCAATCGCCATCACGATGCACCCGCAGGCCGCTCGCGCAATATAGGCTGGTT
>OCTA010004169.1_pt1 | contig 12679 bp, 7 predicted proteins | sample 1538991 | NCBI WGS metagenome assembly OCTA01 (sample SAMEA3539302, study PRJEB22396) | soil metagenome | biome: tundra; feature: field; material: soil | place: USA | collected 2010-05 | depth 0.15 m
TCGGAGCCGCGAACGTCAGAGAGCGGATGCGCAATTACTTATGACGTTCTGTTTAGCTCCAGATCCTCATGATCGACGACATCTGGCAGAACAAACTCGATCACCAGGAGGCGACCCTCGTCCGGCAGAACCGACCGGCAGTGACCGAGAATTTCGATTGCCGCCCCATCTTCATATCCGTGAAGCACATGTTTCAGCATGTAAACGCCGGCTCCGGCCGGGACTTCGTTGCGTAGATCGGCGGCCGCGCGAGACCCAGCCATCTCTCTCTCCTCCAGGGGCCATCATAGACCATCATGAAGCCGATTAGACACAACGGTCGGATAGTCGGCAATCCTGACAATGGCCCCGGAAAGAGGTTGAAGCAGTCTCGGCTGGCTCTGGGCCGCCCGATTCTTCAAGACGCGCGCGCTCGCTGCACGGGCATGTGAACTCGGCAGGATTGAGTCCGACGGACAACGAGCCAAGGCTGCGGGCGAGGTCCGAGGCGGCGACCTGTTGCAAGTGAGGAATGACGGCGGCGCCGTGAAATCGACAGGCTTCGGGGTAGAGTGTAACCACAGAACAGAACGGCATGGTCGAGCGTCCAGTTCGTCCGTTCCTTTGCGGCGAAGGGGCTACTCTCTGCCGGGCGCCCGTACTCGCCGGGTGCGGGATCAAAACCCGCTCAGTTGGGGGGACCGGGGGCGCTGGGAGCGCCGGGAGCGCTGGGAGCGCTGGGAGCCGTGCCGCCGCCTTTGCCCTTGTCGCCGTTGCCGGTGGGAGTGGGAACCGTGCTGCCTACGCCGCCGGGCAAACGGCCCGTGCCGCCCGGCTGCTGCATCACTTGATACACAGCCTCCTCCACCGCCCGCAAGACGCCACGGAAAACCGAGCCCCTGTCGATGGCTCTGGGTTGCAGCGGCTGGTTCCGGATTACCCGGATGGAGTCGCCGGCGCGCAGGTCGACCGTGTCGCCCGGAGCCGTCTGGTTCCGCACCCCAACCACGCCTTCGTCCACGCTGACGAACGTGGTTCCGTCGGCATCTTCCACCACTACTTCAAAAACCGTGCCGCGAACCGAGATGACGGCGGTGGGGCTCGATACCTGGTTGTAATTCGGGAGACCGTTGAGGTGCTGGATGTAGACTTTGATGTGCCCGATCAACACGTTGAGAATGTCCTGGAGATTGCCCGCGTGCTCCCGGAACATGACCCTCGAATTCGCGAAAACCTCGAACGTGCTGCCGTCGGCGACCTGGAACTGCCCGTAACCGTCCGGTCCGGTAACGACGATCTGCTGGGGTTTGAGGGAATCGCCCGTGGACAAGGCCCGCAGGCCGTTATCGGAGAGGGACGAGAGCTGCCCGTACTGCACGACGACCCTCGCGGTGTGATCCGGAATCGGCTGCTGGGCCAGACACACCGCGGCTGCGGCTGCCGTCAGCAGCATCCGCACGGTCCGCGAGAGCACACAGAGCCTAGGCATACGAACCTATTCTAGACGTGGGCGTCTGAAAACAGCCAGCCCCCTAGGACCCCCAAGTCTAGCACCAAACATGCTCTGCAACCAACGGGCCGAAATTAAATATTCGTAACAAGCCCTTCGGATTCAGCGCCTTTGTAGACGATAAGAGACTTGAAACAGGGTAAAATAGGACTCGGCTGTGTGTCAATGCGCAACAGTTCGCTTGCCGGTGGCTCTCTTCGCGCTGGCGCTGGCAGGGGGATTGGCGCAGGCCCAGTCCCAGCCGGACTGGCGTAAAGTGGGCCCGTCTTCGGCGGAGTTGATGCTCGCGTCGCCAGCCACCGGCCCGGTGGCGCAGGTCTGGTTTTCCCCGCAAGGATCGACGCTTTGGGCGCGGACGCGCTCCGGTATCTATTGGACCGCGGACTTTGAAACATGGTCTCCTGCGCCTGCCGCTTCGACGCCCCCCGCGACCACTCTGGCCACCGCCGTGCGGCCTCCCGAACCGGGCGCCACCTTGGCCTCTGCCACCGCGGGCGGCGCCACGATATTTGCCCTGGGCCGCAACCTCTATCGATCCGAGGATGGCGGGCGTTCGTGGACCAACCTCACGGCTTACCGATCGCAGCCGGTGATCGGCTCGGGCCAGCATAGCGTGGCGGTTTCGCCAGCGGACCCCGGCCAGGTGGTGGTCGCCAACGATTTCGGCGTCTGGCGCTCCATGGACGGCGGGATCACCTGGGCCGGCCTGAACCAGCTCCTGCCGAACCTGCCCGTGCGGCGCATCCTATCCACCCCGTCCGGAGCCGCCGGGACGCGCATCCAGGTCGAGAACTGGCCCGGCGTTTTGGAACTGCCGCCAGGAGGCGCGATTTGGGTCCCCGCGCGGGGCGCTGGACTGGAAACCGAAGACGCCCTGAAGCAACGGCTTTCGGCCGCCCTGGAGATTCCGATTACGGCCGTCGCTACTGCCGGAGAAACGGTTTACGCCGGATCGAGCGACGGGCGCGTCTGGTTCTCCAACGATGGCGGCGCCACTCTACAGCCTTCCCGGTTGCCTGCCGGAGCGATGGGTCCGGTAGAGCGGATTTACGTCGATGCCGCCGAACCGCGCGCCGCGCTGGCGGCGCTTGCCGGCGACGGCGTGCATGTGCTCCGGACCTTCAACGGCGGCAATTTCTGGGATCCCATGGATTCAGACCTTCCCAACGCACCCGCGCACGCGGTGACCGCCGACCTCTCCGCGGGCGCGGTTTACGTGGCCACCGACGCGGGCGTTTTCTCGGCGACGGTCGACCTCCTGACCGCCGGTTCGCCGCAGCACTGGACGGTCCTCTCGGATGGCCTGCCGCCGGCGCCGGCCTTCGACGTGCGGCTGGACCCATCCGCGGTGCAATTGTACGTCGCGCTCGATGGCTACGGGGTGTACGCCACCGCCGCTCCGCACCGCCGGCGCAGCCTCCGCATCATCAACGCAGCCGATTTCAGCACGCGCCCGGCCGCCCCGGGGTCGCTGCTCAGCGTGGTGGGCGCCCGCGTCAACACGGCTCGCGGCGGCAGCCTGGATTATCCGGTGCTCGGCATGCCCTCCGACGGCGAATCCCAGATTCAAGTTCCCTATGGCGCTTCGGGACCGGCCGTATCGCTGGCGCTCGAGACCAGCGCCGGAAGGGTCAGGGTGGATCTGCAAGTGCAACCTGTCTCACCCGCGATCTTTGTAGGACCCGACGGCGCTCCCATGATCTACGACGCCGATAGCGGTTTGCCGCTGGACGGTCGCAACCCGGCGCGCTCGGGCGGGCGCATCCAGATTTTCGCCACGGGCTTAGGCAGGGTCCAGCCGGACTGGCCCGCCGGCATACCCACGCCTTTGCTGGGCGCCCCGCACGCCGTGACGACGCCGGTCAAGGCTTTCCTCGATGGCGTTTCCGTGCCCGTGACACGGGCGGCCCTGGCGCCCGGCTACATCGGCTTCTACCTCATTGAAGTGCAGTTGCCGGCGATCGCCAATTTCGGCAACGCCCAACTCCACATCAGCGCCGACGGCCAGGACAGCAACCACGTTCAACTCCTGATCGACCAGTAGGGGTCGGGCATGCCCGACCCGCGGGGCCGAACCCTTTCACCACACCGTCAACTCCACCGCCGCGCCCGATTCGCAGCCGATCTGCTTCGCGGCCGATGCCTGTCCCACCGAAACCTCCACGTAACCCGAGCTGCCCGCAATCGCGAATAGTTCGCCCGGCCCGCACTCCGCGTAGCTGCGCGCCATCACCCCGACCGCGCGCGGGCCCAGCGTCAACGTAAAGTTTCGCTGCTCCAGGTCCGGGAACTCGCTCATGTGGAAGTTCGTCACGACGTTGCCGAAACGGTCGATCCTGAGAATGCGGCCGATCCACGTCCGCTTGCCGGTGCGCTGGGGTTTCTCGAAGACCGGCCGCAAGTAGTCCCTGACGATCTTGCCCATCCGCGAAGGCGGCTCGCCGGCCGCCAGGTGCGCCGCCGCCGGCGCGAAAATATCGCGCCCGTGAAAGGTCCGGCTCACCGGCTGGCGAAAGTACTTCTCGTTCGAAATCAGCCGGATCTTGTGCGTCTCGCGCCCATAGATCATGGCCAGCACGCCGTTGTCGGGCGCCACGAAATATTGCCCGGCGGCCTCCATGAGAATAGGCCGGCGCGACGTTCCCACGCCCGGGTCCACCACCACAATGTGGACCGTCTTCCTGGGAAAGTAGCGGTACGCCTGCGCGATGGCGTAGGCCCCCTCGCCGATCTCGAACGGCTTCACGTCGTGACTGACGTCCACGATCTGCGCCTGCGGGCAGATGCTCAGAATCACGCCTTTCATGGTCCCCACGTAGTGGTCCGAGAGGCCGAAATCCGTGGTCAGGGTAAGAATCGGTTTCCTCATTGGTAAGATTAAGTATAGGCAAGGATGCTTAGGTTTTGGAGCTGAAAGCCGATAGCTGAAAGCTGTTTTTCATGCAGCGCTTCTATTTCGACCACAATGCCACAACGCCCGTCGCTCCAGAAGTGTTGGAAACCCTGGCGTCGTGTCTCGGTCAAGTGTACGGTAATGCTTCCAGCATCCACCATTTCGGGCAAGGCGCCAAACAGCGCATGGAAGCGGCCCGCCGCCAGCTTGCGTCCCTGATTGGCTGCCAGCCCTCCAGCCTGGTTTTCACCAGCGGCGGCACTGAGGCCGACAACATGGCGGTGCTGGGCGTGGTCCGCGCTGCGCCGGGGGCGGCCAGGCACGCCATCGTGAGCGCCGTCGAGCACCCGGCGGTGCTCGGTCCCTGCGAGCAATTGGAGCGCGAAGGCGTGGAGATAACCCGTCTCCGTGTGAGCCCCGATTGTCTGGTGGACCCGGAGGATGTGCGGCGCGCACTGCGGCCCGAGACCGTGCTGGTCTCCGTCATGCACGCCAACAACGAGCTGGGGACCATTCAGCCGATCGCCGAAATCGCGCGCATCACCTGCGCGGCCGGCGTGACGCTGCACGTGGACGGCGTCCAGGCGGTGGGCAAGATTCCGGTGGACGTGGAAGCCCTCGGCGTCGATCTCTATAGCATGAGCGCCCACAAGCTCTATGCCCCGAAAGGCGTGGGCGCCCTCTACGTGCGCAAGGGGACCGCCATGTCCCCCATTGCCTATGGCGGGCATCACGAGCGCGACCGGCGCCCCGGCACCGAGAACGTGCCCGGCATCGCGGCCTTCGGCGCCGCCGCCGAGCTTGCCGCCCGGACCCTCGCCGCCGAATCCGAACGTCTCGCCGCCTTGCGCGACCGCCTGGAAAACGCCATCCTCGAACGCATTCCGCGCGCCGGCGTGAACGGCTCCCGCTCGCGCCGCACGCCCAATACCGCCAACATGCACTTCGACGGAATCGATGGCGAAGCCCTGGTGATCGCGCTCGACCTGCGCGGCTTCGCCGTCTCCACCGGCGCCGCCTGTTCCAGCGGCGCCATCGCGCCTTCCCACGTGCTCGTCAATATGGGCCTGTCCGCGGAAAGGGCGCGCGCCAGCATGCGTTTCTCGCTGGGGCGCTCCAACACGGCCGGCCAGGTTGACGCGCTGGTGGACGCGCTCGCGGGCGCCGTCGAGCATCTGAGGAGGATCGCCGGGCATGCCTGAGCCTCCCATTGCCGTCGCCATGAGCGGCGGGGTGGATAGCTCCACCGTCGCCGCCATGCTGGCGCGCGAAGGCCGCGCCGTCGTCGGCCTCACCATGCAGCTCTGGAACCAGCGCCGGCTGCCGGGCCTTTCGGTGGAAGGCGCAACCGGGCGCTGCTGCTCGCTCGACGACGTGTACGACGCCCGCCGCGTCGCCGAGCAGATCGGTATCCCTTATTACGTGGTCAACTTCGAACGCGAGTTCGAGGAGCACGTGATCAAACCGTTCGTGGAAGAGTACCTGGCCGGGCGCACGCCCATTCCGTGTACGCTCTGCAACAACTACATCAAATTCGATCGCTTCCTGGAGATGGCCGATTCGGTAGGCGCCCGCCAGATCGCCACCGGACATTACGCGCGCATCCGCTTCGACCGGGCTTCGGACCGCTGGCAACTGCTGCGCGGCGTGGACCATTCCAAGGACCAGACCTACTTCCTCTTCGGCCTTACCCAGGAGCAATTGGCCCGCACGCTGTTTCCGCTGGGCGGACTTGCCAAGCCCGCAGTGCGCGAACTGGCCCGCTCGATGGACCTGTCCGTGGCCGCGAAGGGCGATAGCCAGGAGATCTGCTTCGTGCCCAACGGCGACTACGCCGCGTTCCTGGATGCCTACCTGAAGGAGAGCGGCATGGCCCCCCATGCCACGCACGGCGAAATCGTCACCACCGGCGGCCGTACGCTGGGCGAGCACCAAGGGGTCCACCACTTCACCGTCGGCCAGCGCCGTGGCCTCGGCGTGGCCACTGGTGAGCCGCTCTACGTGATCGCCACCGACCCGCTGACGCAGCGCGTGACCGTGGGCGGCAACGACGAGCTGCTGCGTCCGCGCTTCCAAGCCCACGGCGTGAACTGGGTTTCCATCGCCGGCCTGAATGCGCCGGCGCACGCGCAAGTGAAGATCCGCAACAAGCACGCCGCCGCGCCCGCCCTCCTGCGCCCGACTGACAATCCCAGCCGGGTGGAGGTAGTCTTCGAAGAGCCGCAGCGCGCGGTAACCCCCGGCCAGGGCGCGGTCTTCTATGACGGCGACTTGGTGCTAGGCGGCGGCTGGATCGAATAGCCGTGGGGTGGGCCTCCTGGCCTGCCTTCTTTCCTTGGAGCACGGCCGTCCTCCTGGGCCTGAAAGGAATCGCCTGCTCGCGGCATTCCAAAGTGACAGGGACGGCCGGCGCCTCCTCGAAACCACTCCGCCACATCCGGAGTCTAACCGTTTCGAAGCAACTGAACGGTCCTGCCGCGCGAGGAGCAGGCATGCCACATCGCTTTGTTTGGAAGAACGCCCTGCAAGAAAGTGGGGCGGACCCCCTGGTCCGAGGCCGACGCCCTCGTCGGCCTCCGGTCGAAGGCCGCCCCACCTCCCCGCCAACACCCCAGCACATTTCCGGAGCCCCATATGAAGACCCGCAACGGAGTCAATCCAAGGTCTAGATTCTGGTTCTGCCTATTCGGAGCGCTGCTGTTCATCGCTTCCGTGGAGATAGCGTTTCAAGGCGTACGGGCGGCGGACGACGAGTCCATCGCCGCCACGTATTCGCGCGGCGTCCTCCGCGTGACCATTCCTTACCAACTGCCACGCGCGGGCGCGGGACGGCTGACCGTCGAGGTCCTGGATCCCGAGGATAGGGTCCTGGGGCGCTCGGAACGGAACGTCGAAGCGGGCGATGGAAAGGGCCGATGGCAGGAGGAGATTCAACTGGAGAAACCGCCCACGGTCGAGGACCTGGCGTGGCATCGTGTGCGCTATCGCTTCGCATACACCGGCGCCAAGGACGCGGCGCTCCAGGGCACGGAATCCATCTCGCAGATCCTGCGGATGCCGGTGGTTCACATCCTGAGCCAGCAATCCTATCTGAGCGGCGGGCAAGCGGCGGTGCGGGTGGTGGTCACGGATTCGGCGAACGATCCCATCGTTGGGAGCGGATCGCTACGGATCGAGTTGTCGCCTCCTGGCCAAGCTGCGCGCGTTCTTTTCACGGGGCGCCTCGACCGGCGCGGCTCCGCCGAAGCGCAGTTCCGGTTTCCCGCGGGCCTGGTGGGCAGCTATCCGTTGCGCTACGTCGTGGAAACGCCCATCGGTTCGGCGGAATTCAGCCAGCCGGTGCGGCTGGAGGACAAAGTCTCCATTCTACTCACCACGGAGAAGCCCATCTACCAGCCGGGCCAGACCATCCATGTGCGCGCCCTGGCGCTGGACCGCGCCAATCACGAAGCGGCAGGCGGCCGCAAGCTCACGTTTGAAGTGGAGGATTCGCGCGGCAACAAGGTTCTCAAGAATGTGACCCAAACCGACAAGTTCGGCATCGCCTCAGGGGAATTCGGCCTGGCCGACGAAGTAAACCTGGGGACGTACCACGTCCGCGCGCTGATGGAAGACGTCCAGACGGGAGCGAAGAACTCCGGCGAGCTCGTCCTGAACGTCGAGCGATACGTACTCCCCAAGTTCAAAGTGGCGGTGGATTTTGGCGCGGAAACCAAGGCGAAGCGGGGCTACCGGCCGGGCGACCATGTGACCGGAACCGTGCGCGCCAACTACTTCTTCGGCAAAGCGGTGGACAACGGCGAGGTCACGGTCAAGGCATCGGGCATGGACGTGGCGATGTTCCAGGCCGGGGCCGCTCAAGGAAAGACGAACGCCGATGGGGCGTACCGTTTCGACATCCAGTTGCCCACCTACTTCGCCGGGCGCCCGCTGAGCCAAGGCGCGGCGCGCGTGCTGGTGGAGGCCACTGTGAAAGACGGCGCCGGGCATTCCGAGACGCGCGGCGAACCCATCACCGTGAGCGAGTCGCCGCTCATCCTCACGGCGGTTCCCGAGGGGGGCACGCTGATACCCGGTCTGGAAAACCAGGTTTACATCCTGGCCGCTTACCCCGACGGATCGCCGGCAATCGCCGACCTTGTGGTACATGCGACAGGGAGCCCCGACCGGAAGGTGGCAACCGACCAGAGCGGCGTCGCCGTAATTCCCCTGCGGGTCAACGCCGGGACCGAGACGCTGCGGATCGATGCAAGCGACAAGGAAGGCAACCGCGCGTCCCGTGACGTGCAACTCGAAGCCCGCAACGGATCGGATCAGATTCTGTTGCGCACGGACCGGGCCGTGTACCGCACCGGAGACCGCATCGAACTGAAGGTTCTTTCGACGAAGCAGCGCGGGACGGCGTACCTGGACGTGATCCGGGAAGGGCAGACCGTGCTGACGCGCGACGTGGACATAATAAATGGCCAGGCGGAGCTTGCCCTGACGGCCACCGCGGATCTGGCCGGCGCCCTCGACTTCAACGCCTACCTCTTCGGCAGCGACGCGCGCCCGGTAGCCGATCACCGGCTGGCGTTCGTGCAGCCGGCGGATGAGCTCAAGATCGAGGCCTCGGCGGACGCCGCGGAGTACAAACCCGGCGGAGAAGCGCGTATCCAATTCCGCGTAACAGACGCCAAGGGTGTGGGAGTGCAGGCCGCGCTGGGGCTTCAGGTGGTGGACGAGGCGGTTTTCGCGCTGGCGGAAAAGCAGCCGGGCTTTGCCAAGGTCTTCTTCTACCTCGAACAGGAGGTCATGAAGCCGCGGTATGAGATCCACTCGATCGGCATGCCGGAGATCGTGACCTCGGCCGGGCGCGCCGGACCGCGGGACCAAGCGGCCCGCGCGCTGTTCGCGGCCACGGAACTCGTGAGCGCCAACAAATTCGAAACGGAATTCGGCCGGAGCGCGCCGCGGGCGAAGTACCCCGAGTACTTTGGGCGCTACCGGGCGAAGTTCCAGGTTCAAATGCAGGAATTGGCGAAGACTATCAGCAGCGCGTACGCGCCGGATAGCGGCAGTTACGGCCTGACCGACATAACGGCGAAGATGGCGGCTGCCGCGTCTCCGGAGATGCGGGACGCCTGGGGAACGGAGCTGCATGTGGAATATCGGCAGAATGCGTATTACTCCGTCACCAGCGCGGGCCCGGATAAGCGGTTCGCCACAAGCGACGACCTGGTAGGGTATCTGCAAGTTCAGGGGGGCCGGGCGACCCAAACCGGGAACATCGCCGGCGCGTCGCGTCCGTCGACTGTCGAGCTCAACATCGAGCATGATCGCGGCCCGGTCAACGGGCTGGCGGAAATCGTGGGATCGGTGAGCGACTCCTCTGACGCCGCGATACCGGGGGCTCAGGTGGAGGCGCGCGCGGCCTCGACCGGCGCCAACCGGGTCACGACCACCGGCCCGGACGGCCGATTCGATCTTGCGGCGCTTCCGGCGGGCGACTACGCGGTTCGGGTAGTGGCGCCGGGGTTCAAGATTCTGACGCAACAGCTCACTCTCAAGGCGCGCGACCGTGCGATCTTAACCGTGACCCTGGCTCTCGGCGCCTTAACCATGGAAGTGTCGGTTACCGCCATGGCAACGCCGGTCCGGGCAAATTTCGCCGTTGACGGCATCGCCGCGGGCGTCGGCGGCGGTATTGCCGGCGGCGTCATGGGCGGATTCGGCGGTGGCGGTGGCAGGGGAGGAGCTCTCGGCCCGGCGCCCCCGGCGGGGCCCATGGCTTACATGGCCGCTTACGGCGCCAACACCGCCGTGATCCGCGGGGACATCTCCGCACCGGCCCCGCACGTGCGCTCTTATTTCCCGGAGGCGCTCTACATCAATCCGGAAATCGTCACGGACGGCAACGGGCTCGCCAGCATCGTCATTCCGCTGGCGGATTCCATCACCACGTGGCGCATGGCGATGATGGCTTCCACGCCGCGCGGCGCGCTGGGCACCGGCGCGTCGAGCATCAAGGTCTTTCAGGATTTCTTCGTGGACCCCGATCTGCCGGTGACGCTGACGCAGGGCGACCAGGTTTCCATCCCGGTGGCCGTCTACAACTACTCGGGCGCGAAGGGCGACGTGAGCCTCCAGTTGCAGACGGACGAATGGTTCTCGCTGGCGGGCGACGTCCCGATGAAGACCCTGGCGGTGGATTCCGGCCGTGTTGGCGCCTCGCAGTTCACCATAGAAGCCAAGCGCATCGGGAAGTTCAAGCTGACGCTGAACGCCCGCATGAACGGCGCGGCCAACCGGGCGGACATCGTCGTACGGGAGATCGAGGTGATCCCCAACGGACGGGAACAGAGCATGGTGTTCAACGGGCGCCTGGATACCGCCGTGCAGCACCAACTGAATTTTCCCGCAGCCTCCATCCCGGACGCGAGCAAGATCTTCGTCAGGCTGTACCCCGGCCCGCTGAGCCAGGTCGTCGAAGGTATGGACAGCATTCTGCGCATGCCGAACGGCTGCTTCGAGCAGACGTCCTCGGCCACCTATCCCAACGTGCTGGCGCTCGATTACATGAAACGCACCGGGAAGCTCACTCCGGAGGTACACGCCAAAGCCGAGGGCTTTATCTCGAACGGCTATCAGCGCCTGCTGACCTATGAGGTTCCCGGCGGCGGGTTCTCCTGGTTCGGCCAGGCGCCCGCCAACAAGATTCTGACGGCCTATGGCCTGATGGAGTTCTACGACATGTCGCAGGTCCACGACGTGGATGCGAAAGTGATCCAGCGGATCCAGCAGTGGCTGGCCGGGCAGCAGCAGGCGGACGGGAGCTGGCGGCCGGACGCCAACTTCATCAATGAAGGCGCCACGAACCGCTTCAACACCGGCGACGTGCGCATCACCGCTTACCTCGCATGGTCGCTGGAGAACACGGGCTACCAGGGGCCCGCAATGGAGAAGGCCAAGCGATTCGTCGAGCAACACACGAGCGACAAGATGGACGCCTATACGCTGGCGGTCCTCGCCAACTTCGCGGCCGATGGCAAGGACCGGAATTTCACCGGCCAGGTGATGCAACTCCTGCTGGATGCGCGCACGGAGAAGGACGATCAAGCGTGGTGGGCGGCGGAAGAGACCAGCGTCTATGCGCGGGGCGCGAGCGCCGCTGTGGAGACAACCGGCCTGGCGGTACAGGCGCTGCTCAAGTGGGGCCAGGCCTCGGCCACGGCGGCCAAGGCCCTCAATTACATCGCCGCTAGGAAGGACGCATCCGGAACGTGGGGCACGACGCAGGCCACTATCATGGCGCTGCGAGCGCTGCTGCTATCCACCTCGAAGGGCGCGGCGGACGTTCGCGGGACGGTGGAGATTTCGCTCGACGGCAAGCCGGTGCAAAAGCTGACGCTGACTCCGGAGAACAACGACCTGCTGCATCAGTTCGTCCTTCCCGTGGCCGATGCGCACGGCGCCAACACCGTCGGAATCCGGTTCGCCGGGAACGGCGGGCTGGCGTATCAGGTGGTGGGGCGCTACTTCGTTCCGTGGAGCGAGCGGCCGGCCAACGAAGCTCTCTCCATCGACGTGGCCTACGACCGCACCCGCATGGCGCAGGACGATATCGCCACGGCCACCGCGACCGTCAGGAACAACCTGACGAAAACCGCGAACATGGTGATGATCGACCTCGGCATTCCTCCGGGATTCGATCTGCTCAGCGAGGACTTGCAGGACTACCGGGAGAAGAGCGCGGGCCGCCGGAGCGGCCGCCTGGAGAAGTTCAGCATGACGGCGACGCAGGCGATTCTGTACTTCAACTCCATTGCGCCGGGCGACACGGTCCGATTGAGCTTCCGTCTGCGCGCCAAGTATCCGATCCGCGCGCAGACGTTCCCGTCGAGAGCGTACGAATACTACGACCCCGATGTGAATTCTGTGGCGCGGCCTGTGCAGTTGGAGGTGGCGAAGAAATAGCTGTTGTGGTTGAGGGCAGGAGGCCGGCCGAGGAGAATCACAAAAACTAAAAATATTTTGTGCCCGTCTTTTCAATAACTTCCAGCCTCCCGCTCCCAGCCCGCCGCATCCCGCCTGCTATCTTGAAATCGAGTAGAGGCTTACGCCCACCGCGTAAGTCGCAACTTTGTTCTTCGTGGCCACGAAGCGTTGCATTGTACGGTGGTACTGGACTCCTGGACCGCCCCTAGAAAGGCATTGCGGCGACCAACACCGACGGGAGACCTTGGAACTGGTTCCATCACATCGTGGGAGAAGGGACACCCGATCCCGCGGTCTTGCAGAGAGCCTGGCATCGCAGG
>OCTA010004170.1_pt1 | contig 12679 bp, 10 predicted proteins | sample 1538991 | NCBI WGS metagenome assembly OCTA01 (sample SAMEA3539302, study PRJEB22396) | soil metagenome | biome: tundra; feature: field; material: soil | place: USA | collected 2010-05 | depth 0.15 m
GCGCTGGTGGTCGACGGCGAGCCGGTGGTCTGGCCGGGCGCGGGGACGGCCGTCACCGTCGAGAGCGCGGACCTGCCGTACCCGACCATCGTCACCGATCGGGTGCTGCGCCCGGACAGCCTCCAGGTCGACGGCCACCTGATCCGCTATCTGCACCGGAGGCCGCGTCCGCCCGGCAGCGAGGATCGGGTGCTCCCCTACGTGCGCGAGGACATCGCTTCGATGGTCCTGGCGACGGCGCGCGACGCGGTCCAGTTCGCCGACCTGTATCTCTGCGGGTCCGCCTGCAACATCAACAAGATTCCACCCCGTAGTCCGCGGCCTCCGGATCCGTCCCGAGATCTGACGCTGACCTTGGTCGAAGCGCCGATGCGTCACCAGCTGGTGCAGGTCCACGGCAACGTGATCCTGGTCTCCGATCAGATCTTCGGGATCTTTCCGGCGCACCGGCTGCGCAAGTACCACCAGCTCGAGCTGGCGCGCGCCATCTTCACGGCCGTCGTCGAGGCGAGGGTGGCCTCGACCGAGCGGGCGGCCGATCGTGATCTGGCCACCGGCGTGCTGGCTTCTCACCTGACCGATCTCTTCGCGATTCTCGTCTACCAGCGGATCGAGTACGCGCCCGATCTGCTGCGCCCGTTCGATTTCGTGCCGGCGGTCGACCAGCTGCTCTACGCGCCGCTGCTGGCCTCGTCGTCGAGCTACTTCGGCGACGTCGAGGACGACGATCGCGTGCGGGACGACGTGCGGCGCTTCGCCGACCCGGCCTCCCCCAGTCCGCGCCTCATCTACAACAAGCTCCTCGATCTGATAGGGGGCGTCCAGTTCCCGACGCTGGCGCGCAAGACCTTGAACGAGGGGCGCCCGCTCCGGGCCGCGGCCAGCGAGACCTTCGGTGCCGACCTCGACTGGTTCTGGCGCCAGTGGCTGGGTCCGCGCCCGCGGGTCAACTACCGGCTCGAGCCCGTGCGGGTCGCGCCGGCCGCGGCCGGGAGCCACGTCACCATCGAGGTCCGCCGGCAGGGGGACGCCATCCGCGAGCCGGTCGAGGTGGCGGTGGAGGACAGATCCGGCGGCAAACAGACGCTGCGCTGGGACGACGCCGCTGCCGCACACGTCTTCGAGGTCGATCTGCCGGCGGGCCTCAAGTCGGTGGAGGTCGATCCGCGGGGGCGCCTGGTCGAGACACCGCTCGGATCCCTCCGTGTGTCGGACGATCCGCTCTACGACAACCGCCAGCCGCGGCGCTGGCGGCTGCTCTACGAGGGGTTCGGCGCGCTGCTCAACATCTCGTCGCTCACCGCGGAATTCGAGGCGGCGTTCCTGCTCAAGCCCCAGCACGATCTGCGGCACGCGTTCTTGTTGACCGCGTTTCACTCCGAGCAGATCGACTTCGGCGTGGGCGGCGCCTACTTCTGGAACTTCGGGGCGCAGGCCGACAAGAACACCCTGTCGAGCTCGCTGCTGAGCGGGTTCCAGCTCTCGCGTATCAACCCGTCGTTCGGACTGGGTGCGGGCGACACGTCACAGCCGGGCTACCAGGTCTCCGGCCGCGTCGTGCTCATACACGACACGCGCGACTATCTCTACGATCCCTGGCACGCCGTCGGGGCGCGCCTCGGCGTGGGGTACACGCTCACGGCGCTCGATGGCGGCGCGCGCCTCTCGCAGGTCAGCGCCGGCGCGGAGGCGCTGCGCCTGCTCGAGCTCGCGCCCGGTCACGTGCTGGCGGTCGACGGCGCCGCGGCGGCGACCTTTGGCGACATCCAGCTCCCCCTTCAGCTGACCCAGGCCGGCGGGTCCGGCGGGCTGCGCGGGTTCACGGTCGACGAGCTGCCCGCGCGCGCGCACCTGATCGGCAGCGTGCAACTGCGCGACGACTATCTGACGGGGCTGGACTGGAACCTGCTCCATTTCACGACCGTCCGTGGGATGGCCGGGACGCTGTTCGCCGACGCCGCCGCCACCTCGACCTGCGACGACTATTCCTTCTCGGGCCAGCGCGTCTACTACGACGTCGGGTACAGCTTTCGCGTCCTGCACGACGCGTTTGGCGTCTATCAGCAGCTTTTGTCGATCGACTTCGCGGTGCCGCTCAATCGCCACGCGGCCTCTGGCACCTGTCTCGGACGAACGCAATCGACCGAGACGCGGCCCGCGTTCGGCTTTCTGATCACGTTCTTTCCGAGCTTCTGAGGCCCGATCGGCGCAGCCAGCGGTCGAGCACGTAAAGCGCCCACAGGGGTTTGCTCCGATCGCGCCGGCGCTGCCGGTGCTCGTCGCGCCACAGGCGAAAGGTGGCCGGGTCGAGGAGTCCGGTGTCCCACAGCGGTGAGCCGCTTACGACGGCGTCCAGGCGATCCGCGAGCGGGCCACGCAACCAGGCCGCGAGCGGGATGCCGAACCCCTTCTTCGGGCGGTCGATGATCGCATCCGGAATCTTCCCCCGGGCGGCCCGCTTGAGCAGGTCCTTGCCCCGCCGGCCGCGCAGTTTGAAGCGCGACGGCAGCGAGAAGGCGAAGTTGACCAGCGCATCGTCGAGCAGCGGCGGCCGGACCTCGAGCCCGTGCGCCATGGAGGCGCGATCCACCTTGGCCAGCACCGACCCGGGCAGGTAGGTGGTGAAGTCCAGCGCCAGCAGGCGGTGCAGCCAGTCGGAGGTCTCGGGCAGCGCGGCGCCGAAGGTGGAAGGCAGCAGGCCGCGGGCAGAGGGAATCGCCGACGCCAGGTCCGGCAGGTCGGCGCTGGACATCCAGCGCAGATGCCGCCGGACCAGATCGTCGTCCCAGCGTTCGGTAAAGCGTCGCAGCTTCCACTCCAGGCTCTGGTAGCGGTCGTCGATCGGTAGCCGCGCGATGGCGCGATCGACAAGGCGCGACCGGATGATGGCGGGCACGGCGGCGTAGAGCCTCGCGTACCGGTGGGCGGGGTAGGTCGGATAGCCGCCCCACAGCTCGTCGCCGCCGTCGCCGCCGACCACCACCTTGACCTGCCGCGCAGCCAGCTGAGACAGCAGATAGGTGGGAAGGAACGAGGGATCGGCCAGCGGCTCGTCGAGGCGGTCGAGCGCCAGATCGACCACGTCGAGCAGGTTCTCTTCGCGCAGCGTCTCGGTGACGTGCTCGATGCCGAGCGTCTCCGCCACCAGGCGCGCGTGGCGGCTCTCATCGAAGGTCGCGTTCTCGAATCCGAGCGAGAACGCGGTCATCCGTCGACCCGCCCGGCGCACGGCCGCGGCCGCGACCGACGACGAGTCGAGCCCGCCGCTCAAGAAGATGCCCACCGGAACGTCGGCCACCAGCTGCGACTCGACCGCCCGTTCGATCCCGGCCCAAAGCGTCTGGGCCAGCGCCCCATCGCTCTCGACGGGCGCGGCCTCCGGCGCCGGCACCTGCCAGTACGCGCGCGGCGCCTCGAGACGCCCGCGCTGCCAGACCAGCGTGTGCCCCGGGGCCAGCTTCTTCACGCCGCGCGCGATGGTGTGGGGCGGGTGGACGTAGTCCGAGAAGAAATACGAAGCGATCCCGTCGATCCCCAGCGTGGCGTCGACGCCGCCGTGCGCCAGCACCGCCGACAGCTCCGACGCGAAGACCAGGCCGCCGTCGGGCAGCTCGGCGTAGTAGAGCGGCTTGATGCCGCTCCGGTCGCGCGCCAGCACCAGCCGCTCGGCGGCACCGTCCCAGATCGCGAACGCGAACATCCCGTCGAGCGCCCGGACCCCGCCTATGCCGTGCTGTTCGAAGTGGTGGACGACGGTCTCGGTGTCGCTGTGGGTCTGAAAGACGTGCCCTTGTCGCTCGAGCGCCGGGCGTAACGCCCGGTAGTTGTAGAGCTCGCCGTTGTAGGTGATGACCACCGTCCCATCCTCGTTTCCCATCGGCTGAGCGCCCGCCGCCAGATCGATGATCGCGAGGCGACGGTGTCCCAGGGTCACCTGCCAGTCACCGGCCGCGCCGCGCCAGGCGCCCTCCCCGTCGGGGCCGCGGTGCGCGATCTCGCGCAGCATGCGGGGAAGCGCGGCGCGGTCGGGCTCCCGCGCGATGAAGCCGGCGATGCCGCACATGCTCAGGCCTGGGGCGGGAAGCCCGCGCGCGCGGCGATCGCGTAGGCGGTCTTCTCTTGAGATTCGAAGTGGGCCCGCACGATCAGCTCGGCCAGGATGCCCGTCCCGATCGATTGCACGCCCATCAGGAAACAGGTGACCGCGATGAGGAACAGCGGGTTGCGGTGGACCCAGGTCCCTTCGCCGATTTTCTCGTACAGGACGAAGGCCGAGAGCCCGAAGCCCACCAGCACCATGAGCACGCCGAGCCCGCCGAACACGTAGATCGGCTTGGTCTGATAGCGCCGCATGAACCAGATGGTGGTCATGTCGAGCATCACCTTGAAGGTGCGCAGGAGGCCGTACTTCGAATGCCCGGCCACCCGCGGCCGGTGGTTGACCACCACCTCGCCCACCCGCGCGCCCATCCCGTCGGCCAGCACCGCGATGAACCGGTGCATCTCGCCGTACAGGCGCAGCTCGTCGGTCACCTGCTTGCGGTAGATCTTGAGCGAACAGCCCAGATCGTGAATCTCGGCGCCCGTGAGCTTGCGGATGATGAAATTGGCGATGCGCGAGGGAACCTTGCGCAGCAGCAGGCCATCCTTGCGGTTCTTGCGCCAGCCGGTCACCAGGTCGAATCCCTCGTCCAGCTTGGCGACCAGCAGCGGGATATCGCCGGGATCGTTCTGCCGATCGGCGTCCATGGTGACGACCAGCGCGCCGCTGGCGGCCTGGAAACCGGCGTCGAACGCCGCGGACTGGCCGGCGTTCCGCCGGAAAAAGATGACCTTCAGATAGGCGCGCTCCGCCACGGCCTGGCGGAGGACCTCGTCGCTGCCGTCGCGGCTGCCGTCGTCCACCGCGATGATCTCGAACCGCTTGCCCATCCGACCGAGCACCGCCGCGATCTCGTCGAGCAGCGGAATCAGATTGTCGCGCTCGTTGTAGATCGGAAGGACGACGCTGACGTCCATGTCCGTAGCGGCACCCGGCATTCCGTCCCCCTTTATCATGGCTACCGTCGATTTCCAGGTGCGGGGCCGCGCGGCGGATCCCAGAGCGCGCGGACCGTGGCGGCGGCCTGCGCCTCCACGGCTCGCGGCGTTCGACCGTAGGCGCTCAGCGGCAGCAGGAACGCGACCGCGATCGCGATCCCGATCGCCAGATGCGCGCCGGCCTCTCGGGGCCGGGGATCGTCGCCGCTGGCCGACAGCGCGATCGCGCCCAGGACGATCACCGCGAGGGGCGCCATCGCCCAGAGCCCCGGAAGTCCCAGCAGCCAGCCGAGCCCATAGGGCACGTACCCCGCGCCGAGCAGCGGGAGCGCCAGGTCGAAGACGGGGTTGTCGAGCTGCTCGGGGTAGTGCGGGTAGACCGCGCCCGAAACGACGTTGAGGAACACCGACGGAATGGTGAGCCCCACGATCGCGGCCGTTCCCCACCGGAGCTCCGTGAGGCGCGGCCACAGCTCGATGAGCGGCACCAGGAGAAACGGTGCGACGGTGGTGATGTAGCGCGGTCCCACGCACCAGCCGCCCCGCCAGTTGCTCATCCCGGCCAGGAACAGGAACATGCACAGGCAGATTGCCGCCACCAGCGCGCCCTCGCGCCGCGGCCCGCGCACCAGGAGAACGATCGCCCCGGCGGCGCCGAGGGCCAGCACCGGCGAGAAGGTGAAGAGGCCATAGGCGGGAGAAAACAGGAAGGTCGGGACCGTCGCCAAATCCGGTAGCGTCAGACCGTGAAACCCGGCTTGATGGGCCGTGCGCGCGAACACCGGATTCTCGATGTTCGCGTAGGGAAAGGTCCACGGTCGGCCAAACAGCGCCGTGTGGTAGGTCCCGAGAGCGACCACGGCCGGCAGCGCGCCCGACGCGAAGATCAGCACGCGACGGCGGTGGCGTGCAAACGCGTAGGTCGCCAGCACCAGCGCGACCAGGATCGCCTGGTACTCGAAGATCACCGCCAGCCCCGCCAGCAGACCGGCGGCCGCCAGTCCCCGGTTGGCCCCGGCCCCGGCCGACCCTCCGGGATCGTCCGCCGGATCGAGCAACATGTACGCCGCGAACGCCGCGGCCGCCGCCAGCGCGTGGCCCACGAAGAGCCCCGCGTAGGGATAGAGCAGCGTTCCGAGGCCCAGCGCCACCACCAGGAGATCGCGCGCCAGCGACGAACGGGTCTTGCGTTCGACGTAGCCGGCGAAGGCCCACAAGAAGGCGGCGATGGGCAGCTTGACGGCGAAGAGGCGGAGCCAGAACGTCGCCTGGCGCTTGTTCGGCGCCGGCCACCCGCACAGGGCGCGCAGCTTGGTTTGCACGAACAACACCGGCACGCCGAGGAAGCTCACCCCGGGCGCCTTGCTCGAGTAGACGTGGCGCTCGTTCTTCGCCTTGTCGTTGACGTATCCCCACTCGCGCGACACCTCGTCGACGTTGAGGACGTGGTGCTCGACGATGGCGCGCGTCGCCCAGACGCGGACGTTTTCGTTGGGGTTGTTTAGCCGCTCGAAATACGGGGAAACGAGCAGGGTGGCGAGGACGACGAGCAGCCACGCGGCATGACGCCGGAAGGCGCCCGCCGCGACCCACCGATGGAGCTCCATGCCCGGCCCGCACCCTATCAGCCGGGCGCGGCTTTGTCTCGACGGCGCCCCGGGGTGTCGCGCCCGCTCACCGCGCAGCGGCTACTTGCGGGCGGCCTTGCGAGGTCCGAGGCGCTCCTCCAGTCGATCGAGCTCGGACTCGAAGAGCGTCGGCGTGAACGGAAACAGGGTCACGTTTGCAGCCCCCGACATGAGCGCGGGCTTTTCGACCGCGTCGGTCACCGTCGCGGTTCCCGCCACCACCCGGCAGCGACGCTGGGCGCGGCTGGTCAGACTGGAGAGCACCCGGCAGGCCTCGAAGGCGTGAACGTTCGCGGCGCCCAAGTCCAGAAACACCAGCTCCGGGCGGTAGCGTTCTGCTAGGCAGATGCCGATCGAGAGCCCCGTCGCGACCATCCCACTGACGTCGGGGTGCCGCCCCAGTGCCTCGCCGAACTCGAGCCGACCCTCGCCGCTGGTGGCGATCAGGAGCACCACGCCACGCCCGGCAGTTTCGAATCTCGCCCCATCGAGCGCGAACAGAGAGGCGTCGGTCGCGACCTCCACAGGCTCCGCGCGGGGTCCGCCGCGCTTCTTCTTTCCATCATCTGTTCGGGCGGCCCCGGCGAGCTGTCGGTGGGCTTGCTCGACCGTCAGGGTCCCGGAGGCCATCGCGACCAGAAGCATCGTCTCGACGTCCAGGGCGTCGGCCAACCGGACCAGATATTCGGCCCGATCTACGTACATTTGGCCCTCTTTCCAGCGCACCGCACGCGAGTGCTCGAAGCCCAGAATGTTGGCCAGATCGCGCTCGCGGGTGTCGGGTCCACGGAGCTCCCGCAGGCGCTCCATGCAAAACTTCCAGAGTTCCTTCGAGGGGGGATGTCGTAACATTTTCATAGGGTTTGCTCGCCGCGGCATGACAACTCTAGGCAACTGCGTTCCGATTGCAAACTCCGCGGAAACGGGCCTGAATCCCCCGAGGAAATCATATAAGTGAGCGAAACTTCAGTAGCTATTTGCAGTGATAGAACTGAAACTTCACAAATCTCGTCCCGTCCCTCCCCCCGCGATTTTTTGCTGGTCATCTTGGATGTCTCTTGCATTTTGTTTTGTATCCTCGCAGGCAAAAAGGTGGGCCTGCACACGGGTCGGCGCCACCTTTTTCGCACAGCTTTTTGCGGCTGGGGCCCCGACCCCTTAAGCTCCCTGCGGCTCCATGCAACCGAATCGATCGTTTGTCCTCGTGTGTGGTGTCGTTGTCCTTGCGGTCGGTTGCGGCATCGCGATTCGGCGGGATCTCTCGGCGGTGCCGGCGGGTCAAGTTGGATTCGACGACATGTGCGGCCTGCAGGGGTACTTCGATGCCATCGAGATCAAGACCTCTGCGCCGCCGCGCGTGGTGAGCGCTCTCGACCTCGAGGGGGCGAGCAGCGGCGGCAAGATTATGCGGGGCGGCAAGGAGCGCTTCGCGTTCGAGAACGACTTCCAGCTCACCCACCTCAAACGGGTCTTGAACGAGAACTGGCGCCGTCTGCCGGACCAGATCGCCAAGGCCAGCGAGATCGAGATCGAGGTGAAGTGGGCGGAGAAGGCCGGCCTCAAACGGGTGACCACCGAGGAGGAGTCGGAGATCGCGGTGGGCACTGAGAGCTGGAGCTTGCCGTATCATCCCTGCATCTCCGAGCTGCTCTATGGCGAGCCGCTCTACCGCCAGCGGCGGGAGATCTGGGGCCTGCCGTTGCCCGCCGTCAACCCCCCGATCTCCGACGCCGCCGTGCCGAGCGCCCCGCCAGACGCCGGGGTCAAGGCCGGTTCATCGCGGGTAGACGGAAGCTCAAACTAGCTCAGACCCAACCAGCGCTGCAGCAGCTCCGGACCGATGAGCAGATAGGCCAGCGCGGCCAGGGCCAGGAACGGTCCGAACGGAACCTGCAGGCGACGGAGCGGCTCGCGGGTCGCGGTCCCACGCTGGCGCCGGCGGGTCAGGAGCGCGATCGGCAGGCTGATGAGCGCGCCGGTGAAGGCCCCCACGAAGACCACGAACGGCAGCGCCCTCCACCCCAGCACCGCGCCGATGGCGGCCAGCAGCTTGCCGTCGCCCAGGCCCAGTCCCTCGCGTTTGAGGACGTAGTAGTAAAAGTCGGCGATGATCCGGAAGAACAGATAGCCGGCGGCGGCACCGATCAGACGCTCGGTCCAGCCCGCCGCGTGGGCCCCGAACGCCGCGAGGAACAGGATCGGAATCGCCGGCAGGGTGATGACGTCCGGCAGCAGCTGGGTCGCGAGGTCGATGAACGACAGCACCACCAGCACGCCCGAGAAGGCGAAATACAGGGCGAAGCGTGCCACCCGGATTCCGTTGGCCTCGGTCGGATCGTTGGCCACGAATCGCCACCAGATCGCGGCCGCCAGCAGCGCCGCGATGAGCTCGACCAGGGGATGTCGCGCCGAGAACGGGGCGCGGCAGCTGCGGCAACGACCGCGGAGAAAAAGGTACGAGAGGATCGGGAGGTTGTCGGCGGCGCGCACCGGTGTCCCACAATTTTCGCAGCGCGAGCCGGGTCGGATCACCGACTCGCCCCGCGGAACGCGATCGATGCAGACGTTGAAGAAGCTCCCCCACAGGGCGCCGAACAGCCCGGCGGCCGCCGTGGCCAGGGGCGACGATAGGAACGCCGCGCTGTCACCCTCACCCATGGTCGGTCGATGCTAAGGTTGGCGGCGCCTTGAAGGGAAATAATGTTGTCGCGCTCGTGCTTTGGGCCAGCCTGGTCTCCGCTGGCGGTTGCCACCGGCGAACGGTCGAGCCGGGGGCGTCTCGCCCGGCGGCCGCGCTCGGGGAGGCGGTGCAGCCGGCGTTCATGGCCCATGCCTTGCGACAGGTCGGGGGGGCGCATTTTCACGGCGTCACGCGCCTGTCTGTCGGCCGGGCGGCCGCGGCGCCGATCTCTGTCGCCACCACCACGGACGTCTGGGTGGACCGAGCGGGGAACTATCGTTTTCACGAGGAGAACGACCGCGACGGCGGCCGCGAGGTGGTCCTGTACGGGCGCGAGCTCTCGGTTGCGCTACGCTATGGGAAGATGATCCGCCGTGTCGCCGAGGAGCCAGAGCCGAGCCGACTGCTCGCCGAAGCCCTGGGGGGACCGGCGGCGGCGCTCGAGCTGGTGACGCCCCAGGCGCGCATCACACCGGCGGGTACCGAGTCGGTTGGTGGCGCCAACGCGACCGCCTACTCGATCGAGCTCGGGGAGGGCGCGGCCCGCGCTTCGGCCGGGGGCGCTGGGTTCTGGGGCCTCCGGGCCTGGCGCGGCACGGTGTCGATCGAGACGGTGACCGGGCGGATGCTCGTCGACGACGCGAGCGGGGCGCTGGTGCGGGCCGATCTGACGGCGACCTTCAAGACGACGGGGCAGGGGCCTGCCGAGCAGGGCTCGCTGGAGGTCCATACGGTCCTCAGCGAGGTCGCCAGCACGCCGCCGGTGGAGGCGCCGGTCGCCGAAGAGCTGGTCTTGCGCCAGCGCACGCTTCCCGAGATGCACGAGCTTCTGCGGGGGATAGCCGAACCTCGAACCGCGGCCGAACCACAGCGCCGCGCGGCGGCTGCGCCCCGCGAGGCGCGGCCATGACCTTCGGCAAGACGCCTCGCGATGATCCGGCGCCCGAGCTGGTGTCGTTGCCGGCACAGGCCGCCTCCGGCGATCCGCGACTCGAGCACCTGGCCGAGAATCGCCGGCTGGTGGTGCGGCGGGCCCTGATCGCGACGGCGGTGGGCGGCATCATCCCCATCCCGGTCCTCGACGACTACTTCGCGGGACGCGTGCGCGCCGGCATGCTGATGAAAATCGGCGAGCGCCGGCAGGTCGACATCGCGCCATCCTCGGCGGAGCTGCTGGGCGATCCGCGCGACGGGAACGCCGTGCGCAACGCGACGATGACGGCCGCGACGCTGCTGGCCCTCAAGCTGGCCTGGCGCAAGTTCTTCGCGGTGCTCGCCCTCGGCCGTCGCGCCGAGGAGATGGCGACCACCTTCCAGCTCGGCATGCTCTTCGATCACTACTGCGCCAAGCTGCACGTCGGTGGCGAGATCGACCGGACGCAGGCGACGCGCCTGCGGGTCACCATCCATGGCGCGCTGGCCGAGTCGGAGCGGGCGGCGCTGGTGACCGCGTTCCGCGAGGGGACCCGGGTGCTGGGCCAGTCGGCGCTGGAGGCGCCAGCCTGGATGAGCGCCAAGGTCGAACGTGCCGCCCACCGTTGGGCCGAAAGTGGCGGCCGGAGCGCCGATCCGGGCGACGGCCTGGACGCCGACGGATCGGGTGTCGAGGCGCGCTGGGTCGATCGCGCGGCCGCCGCGGTCGAAGAGAAGCTCGCGCGGGCCGGCCAGAGCTACCTGCTCGGTCTGGTCACCGCCTTCGAGCGCCGGTTGAAGACGGCCGAGCCGGCCCCGACGCCGCCCGCCGCGAGCCCGGCCTGACAGACCGGGTCTGACGAACCCGGCTGACGAGCTCGGCCTGACGAACCTGGCTGAAGGGAAGGCTGGCCCGGGCGCGGCGGCTTTGCTAAGTTCCAACTAGGTGAAGAAAACTCAGCGGTCGTCGTCAAAGGCAAAAACGGTCAACAAGGGCGCCAAGGCCGCCAAAGCGAAGCGAGCCGAGTCCGCCGGCAAATCGGCCGGCAAGGTGGGGGCCAAGGTGGCCAGCAAGCTAGCCAGCACGATGGCCAGTCGGACGGTGGGGACGGGCCGCGGGCAGTCGCCCGGGCGAAAGCCGCCGGAACGAATCCCGGTGCGGGGCGCCCGCAAATCGAAGGTGAAAGCGCGCGCGCCGCAGGAAGTGGCGGCGCCGGTACGCAACAAGGCCGATCTCGCAGAGACGCGCGCCCTGGCCATCGCGGCCATGGAGGCTGCGCTCGACAAACGGGGGCTCGAGCCGGTGCTGATCGACGTGTCGGCGATGGGGAGCTACACCGACTTCATCGGGGTGGTCAGCGGCCGCAGCGATCGTCAGGTGGACGCCATCGCCGAGAGCGTGTGCATGACGATGAAGGCGGGGGGCCGTCCGCCGCTCGGTCGCGAAGGCACCGGAACCGGCCGCTGGACGTTGCTCGATTTCGGCGCCTTCGTGATCCACGTCTTTTATCACCCGGTGCGCGAGTTCTATGACCTCGAGAGCCTCTGGATCGAGGCGCCGCGGGTGAAGCTCGACGTGCCGCCCGAGGCAACCCTGTCGCAGCCCGACGCCCTGTACGGCGCGCTGTAGTCGCTTCGGGCGACGAGGCTAGGTTACCCTGGCGGCTTGAAGGTCGTCCTCCTGGTCGTCGGCAAGCTGCGGGACAAGAACGTGGCGGCGCTGTGTGACGACTATGTCCTACGGGCGCGGCGCCACTTGCCGATCGAGGTGATCGAGGTCGAGGACGATCAGGCGCTGGCGCGACGCTGGCCAGCGGAAGGCGAGATCATCGCGCTCGAGCCAGGCGGAGAGAGCTGGACGACCGAGCGGTTCGCGCAGCGCCTCGAAGAGCGCATGACCCGCGGCACGCGCAGCCTGACCTTCGCGATCGGCGGGGCGGACGGCCTGCCCGCGGCGCTGGTCACCCGTGCCAGCCTGCGCCTCTCGCTGTCGCCGCTGACTTTGCCGCACCGCCTGGCCCGCCTGATCCTCAGCGAGCAGATCTACCGCGCCCTCACCATCATCCGCCACGAGCCCTACCACCACTGACGGGCCGCCCGGAGTCTCGATTCGAGCATCGAGGTCATTCCCGCCACAAACGGGCTGCCGTGAGCCCCTCTGAGCCAGCGTCGGGCGCTCCGGACACCGTTTGGAGTGGTGAGGTTTCTGGGGTCAATCCGGTCAATCCGGCCTTGGATCGGGGTTTTCGGCGCCGCGGCGGTGTTACTCGCCGCCGGATGCCAGGGTCCCGACGAGGTTTTTCGCGGGATGAGCGGTGCGGGTCTCGGCCCGTCGCCGGGCGGCGGGGCGGGTGGCGGCACGACCGGCGGTAGCGGCAGCGCCGGGCGCGGGGGACAGAGCGGGACAGCCGGAGCGAGC
>OCTA010004171.1_pt1 | contig 12675 bp, 11 predicted proteins | sample 1538991 | NCBI WGS metagenome assembly OCTA01 (sample SAMEA3539302, study PRJEB22396) | soil metagenome | biome: tundra; feature: field; material: soil | place: USA | collected 2010-05 | depth 0.15 m
GGCGGGCGGCATTCCCGAGGCGGTGGCGCGCATCAAGGCGCACACGGCGCTTCCGGTCGTGGTCGGCTTCGGCATCTCGCGGCGCGATCAAGTGAGCGACGTGGCGCGGAGCGCGGACGGCGTCGTCGTCGGAAGCGCGCTGGTCAATTGCATCCAGGAAAACCTCGGCCACACCGACCGGATCACTGCCCGGTTGGGGGCCGTCGCGAGCGACCTCGCCGCCGGGACTTTCCGGGGCGGCCGCAATTGAATCACGCCATCTGGTGAACGGTGTAGGAGCCGGCGCCGCAAGCCTACGCTCCTGCCTCGGACCGCGGCGCGAGCCACGGATCGGCGCAGGGGCGCGCTCCAAAAACCCACGGGCGGGACGCCCGTGCCACGTTCAGACGACCGTCGGCCGCGGGAGTTCGAGCGCGGCGATCGCCGACATGATCCGCTCGGAGGCGTGCTGGTAACGTTCCTTGCCCTCCGACCGGTCGTCGTAATCAGCGGCCAGCAGCGGGCGGCCGAACACGACTGAGACCGGCGCGCCGAGCCGCAGCGGCCCGTTGCGACCGAAAGCTTCGAACGTGCCGAAGACGCGCGCCGGCACCACCGGGACACCCGTGCGACAGGCCATGAAACCGACGCCCGCTTTCGCCCGCTGCAACTGTCCTGTCGGGGTGCGGGTGCCTTCCGGGAAGAGAATGATCCCTTTGTCCTGTTTGAGGGCCTGGAGAACCCGGCGGATGGCGACGACGTCCGAACCGGAATCACGATCCACCGGAATGACCCCGACGGTATCCAGCCACCAACTGATGACGCCGCCTTTCCAGAGGGTCCTGCGCGCAAACGCCGACGTCTGCCGCGGCACCATCGCACCGACGATCGGCGGATCCAGCAGGCTGGCATGGCTGGCCGCAACGATGAATCCGCCGTGACGCGGGACATGCTCGACGCCGCTCCCTGCCGTGCGAAAGTGAATGTCGCAAAGCGCACTCATTCCGAAATGGAAGAAGCCGTAGGCAAAATCCATCCGCATTTGGGGGAACCCGGGATTCATGGGCAGGCCAGGCGGGCGGCGATCGGCGCGGCCAGGCGGGCGACTACCTCCTCCCGGGTCAGATGGGTGCTGTCGACGGCGGTGGCGCCAGGCGGACACGTGAGGGGCGATGTCTTGCGCGAGGAGTCGAGCCGGTCGCGTTCGTGGATCGTGTCCTGCTGCCCCTGGGCGACCCGACGCCGGGCGCGTTCGGTCGGATCCGCATGCAGGAAAAAGCGGAAGTCGGCGCCGGGGAAGATCACGGAACCGATGTCGCGCCCCTCCATCACGAGCCCGGGGAAGCCGTGGCGGCGCGCCTCGTCCGCCTGGCCGCGCTGATAAGCGAGGAGCGCCTGCCGCACTTCGGGAATCGCCGCGAACAAGGACACGTTCTCGTTCACGGCCTGGCTGCGGATCTCCTCCCCCACCCCGCGACCGTCGAGTTCGATCCCGACGCTCCGCCCGGTCACGTGCGTCCCGAGCTTCAGCCCCGCCAGCGCCGACCGCACGGCCGGCAGATCGTCATGGCGCACGCCGCGGCGGAGCAGTTCGGCCGTCACGGCCCGGTAGAACGATCCGGTATCGACGTGGAGAAAATTGAACCGCTCGCTGAGTGCGTCCGCCGTCGACGATTTGCCGGCGGCAGCGCCGCCATCGATCGCCACAATGATGAAATCCGGTTTTTTCACGCGCCGAGGTGGGAATTGTTCCAGACCTTTCCCAGGACATCAAAGAAATCTGGAAACGTCTTCGCGCAGCAACCGGGATTGCGAATCCGCAGCCAGGGGCGGCCGTCGCCGCGAAGATCATGGCAGCCCAGGATGGCGAAGCTCATGGCGAACCGGTGGTCGTTGTAGGTCTCGATCTCGAGGTCGGGGATGAGCGGCCGGGGCACGATCGTGAGCGCATCCTCTTCCTCGACGACGTCCTGGCCCAGCTTGCGCAGTTCGCGCGCGACGCCGGACACGCGATCGGTCTCCTGCCTGCGCGTATGCCCGATGCCGGTGAGGCGCGTGGGACCCTCGAGCAGCGGCGCGATGGCGGCCAGAGTGAGAAAGGTGTCGGAGATGGCGTTGAAATCCGCCGTGACGCCACGTCGCGGGGCACCGGTCGCGATCCCCGCTTCCCCACCGTGGTCGGCTTCTGTCACGGCGAGCCCCGCATTGCGCAGTACGTTCACAAACTCGATGTCCCCTTGCAGGCTCTTGACGGTCCTCAAACCGGTCAAGCTGACGTGGCCTCCCGCCACCAGCGGCAACGCCAGAAAGTAACTGGCGGCGGTGGCGTCGACTTCGATGGCATCCCCGGCGGGCTTGGCGGCAAACTGCGCGAGCATCTGCTCGGTCATCGCCACGAACGGACGCGAGACGGTCCCGCCTTTGGGCCGCACGCGGAGCGGCGTGCGCGCGTGCGGCGCCACCAGCAGAAGCGCGGAGAGCAGCTGAGAGCTTTCCGACGCATCCAGCTCGACTTCGCCGCCGGGCAGGCCGGCGGTGCGCAACGTGAACGGGAAGCTGCGCGCGGTGGCCTGCGCGCCTTGCGCCGCCAAGGCGTCGAGCAGCGCGCCAATCGGGCGGCGGCGCATGGCAGCGTCACCCGTAAAATGGTAGACCCCGCCGGACCGCAGGCAGACCAACGCGGTGAGGAAGCGCGCCACCGTGCCGGCGTTGCCCACGTCGATCCGGGCTTCGCGCGTGGGAATCCCGCCGTCCTGGCCGGCGACGCGGACGATGCGGGTGGATTCGTCGGTCTCGACCGCAAAACCCAGGGCGCGCAACGCCTCGACCATGAGCCGCGTGTCCCGGCTGAACAGCGCGTTGCCGAGCGTCACCGTGCGGTCGGAAAGCGCGGCAAGAACGAGCGCACGGTTGGTGATGCTTTTCGATCCCGGCAGCGTCACCGCGCCGCGCACCGGCCGGGTGAAAGGGACAATGGAAAGCGGGTCGAGCATCTGACCTGCAGGCTCATCCAAGCCCGGGTTTCCGCCAAGCGAATAACCGCTCACGGCCGGAAGCCGTCCCGGTAGGCCTTGCCCCGTTCGAGCCGGGTCCGGAGCTCCACAAAATCGCGGTTGGCCAGCGCCGTTTGAAATGCCTGCAGCTCGTCCTGAAACTGCCGGAGGGCCCGGAGCACTTCCTCGCGGTTCTGCCGGAGGATCTCGATCCACATCGTCGGGTCGCCGGCCCCGAGCCGGGTGGTGTCGCGCAGGCCGCCACCGGCGAAGTTCCGCCAGGCGGGGTTCTGCTGGGCGAGAAAATGACATAGGCTCGCCGCGATCACCTGCGGAAGATGGCTGATATGGGCCACAATCTCGTCATGCGCATCGGGATCGAGCGTGGTGACCTCCGCGCCGAGTTCGTGCCAGAAGCGCACGATCGATTCGAGGGCGCGTCCGTCAGTTTCGGGCACCGGGGTGACGAAGCAGGCCCGTCCTTCGAACAGGGACTCCGTGGCGTGCTCCCAACCGGATTTCTCCGAGCCCGTCATCGGGTGGGCGCCGACAAAATGCGCCCCGGTTCGCATGGCCGCGTGACCCTGCCGGGCGATCTCCCCCTTCACGCTGCCGACGTCGGTGACGAGCGTGCCCGCGTCCAGGTGCGGCCCCACGGCCTGCGCCAGCGTGACGATCTTCTCCACCGGGGCGGCCAGGACGACCAGATTGGCGCCACGGACCGCCTCCTCAGGGGTGTCGCGGACCTCGTCGCACCACGGCTGGCCCCGCAGCCGCACGCGATTCTCGGGCCGGCGCGACCACAGGACGATGCGGCGGGCCAGCCCGCGGTGGCGGGCGGCTTTGGCCACCGAGCCGCCCAGCAAACCCGGGGCCAGGAGGGTGAGCTGCTCAAACATTCTTCCCACCAAAACGTTCCCCCCGGCGATTGTCGAGCAGCTTGGCGGACTCTGCGTTCTCCAAGGCGGTCGATTCCAAATCCACTCGCCCGTTCGACAAGCTCATCCTTCGACAGGACTTCGACGAGCTCAGTCGAGTCGCTCAGGATGACCCTGCGCACCGTCGAACGGGTCAGGGCGCCGAGCCAGTCGAGGGGCTGGCGCTCCCTCCGGCCACAAGGCAAGCGCTGTTTCCCAGGGGTCGGCACCAGGCGGTCCGCCGAACTACGGGCACAAATCACCCCGATTACCTGGATCCGGCTCCGTCGATCCGCCGGCGACGAGCCCAGTCGAGCCGCTCCGTCAGCGCCGCTCGGGCATTTGGCGGCGACCGCGCGCCGCCCTCCAAACCAGAGCCGCGCCGTCGCAATATTGCGTTGTCATGTCGCGGGCGGTGTGGTCGCATGAATTTCATGGATGACGCGACGGAGAAGAACGCCGAGGCCCGGCGGACGATCATCCTGCTCCATCCATTGAGGGCGGTCGGCATCCTGCGGCCGCTGGCGCTGGGGTGGCTCCGGCGATGAACAAGACCCTGCTGCCCATCCGGATTGCCTTTGTCGTCCTCTGCGCAGGCGCCGGCTGGCTGGTCTGCTACACGATCCAGCAGTGGGATGCTTATCGGATGCGAGCCACGATCATCGGCCTGCTGATTGGTGCGCTGGTGGTCCTGGTGGACATCCTCCTCAAGGGTTTTTCGCTGCGGGGGCTGTCGGCGATCACCTTCGGCCTCGCCGTCGGCATGCTGATCTCGTTCTTAATCTCCATCTCGCCGCTGTTCGAATACGCGTCGGAAAACGATCCGCAGACCGTCTATCTTTTTCGCCTGGCGCTGTTCCTGGCCTGTTCGTATCTGGGGGCGGTCATCGCGCTGCGCGGCAAGGATGAGTTCAATCTCGTCATCCCTTACGTGCGGTTCGTTCCGCACGGAGTCGACGTTCCGCTGGTCGTGGTGGACACGAGCGCGTTGATCGACGGTCGCGTCGCGAAGACCTGCGCGGCGGGATTCATCAATGCCGCGCTGGTGATTCCCCGCTTCGTGCTCGAGGAGTTGCAGCACGTCGCGGATTCGCCCGATCCGCTGCGACAGGCCCGCGGCCGCCGCGGCCTCGATGTCCTGAACGAGCTGCGCCGGATCAAGAACCTTGATCTCCGCATTCACGAAAGCGACGTTAGCAAGCGGCAGGACGTCGATGCCAAGCTCGTGTTTCTGGCGCAATCGCTGCGCGCCAAGTTGCTTACCACCGACTACAATCTGGCGAAGATGGCTGAATTTCACGGTGTGCCGTGGCTCAACCTCAACCAGCTCGCCCAAGCCCTTCGTCAGGAATTGACGGTCGGTGACACCATCGAAATTGACCTCGTCAAACTGGGCAAGGAGGAGGGGCAGGCCGTGGGCTTCATGGAGGACGGTTCGATGGTGGTGGTGGGCGCCGCGCGCACCCATCTCGGGCGCCGGGTGTCCGCCGAGATCACGAGCGTCTTGCCCTCAGCCGGCGGAAAGCTGATTTTCGCGCGATTTCTGGAGAGCAGGACCTGACCTGGCGGTTGGTCCGTCTTCGCCTCCTCCCGTCGGGCAGACTCCCCGGCGTGCTTCCGCCAAACGGCCCCTATTAAATCATGAGGGCCGCCCTTCTTAAAGGCGGCCCTGCATGACCTAACACCAAGCAAACCGTAAGAACTACAACAATGATCGTCCAATAGAACGATGCTTGTTTCGTTGAAGATAGACGCGCCCCAGGCAAAAGCGTTGAAAAATAGTTGTGTGAACTTCCTGTGAACAACTTACCCCGCGCCGCCGGCACGCAACTCCGATTGAGATGATCGCACCTTCCGCCATAAGTCATTTCAGGTAAACAGCTCCGAAGGCATCACCCCACTTGCAACCGTGGCGCCTTCCGCTGGAACCGGCAGCTTGCGTGGCGTCGTCTTGAGTGGATACCGGAACGTCTGGCCCTGATAATTCTTGAACACGATCTCGTCGTCGGTGATGCGCTCGATGTATTCCGGATTGATCGGCACCTTGCCGCCGCCGCCCGGCGCGTCGATGACATACTGCGGCACCGCATAGCCCGTGGTATGCCCGCGGAGGGCGCGGATGATCTCGATGCCCTTGCGCACGTCGACTTTGAAGTGCGAGCCCCCGGTGATCAGATCCATCTGGTACAGATAGTAGGGTCGCACCCGCATTCGCAGCAGGCGATGCACCAATGCCTTCATGACGTCGGCGTCGTCGTTCACCCCCCGCAGGAGCACGCTCTGGTTGCCCAGCGGAACACCGGCAAACGCCAGGCGTTCGCAGGCGTCTTTGAGTTCCTGGGTGCATTCCTTCGGATGATTGACGTGGATGCTCATCCAGATCGGACCGTGCTTCTTGAACAGCTCGCACAATTCCGGCGTGATCCGCTGGGGCAGAAAAACCGGAATGCGCGACCCGATGCGAATGAACTCCACGTGCTTGATGGCGCGGAGCCGGCCCAGCAGGTGGTCGAGCTTGCGGTCGGAAAGCAGCAGCGGATCGCCCCCGCTGAGCAGCACATCGCGCACCTCGGGATGCGCCTCAATGTACCGCAGCGCCCGTTCATGTTCGGGATGGAAATTGTAGTCCTGCGCATTGCTCACCAGGCGGCTGCGCGTGCAGTAGCGGCAATAGGCCGCGCACCGGTCGGTCACCAGGAACAGCACCCGGTCGGGATAGCGGTGCACCAATCCCGGCACCGGCGAGTGCGCATCCTCGCCGAGGGAATCGAGCATCTCTTCCTCCGACACGAGCATTTCATCGCTCCGCGGAATGACCTGCCGGCGAATCGGGCAGTCCGGGTCGTTGCGGTCGATGAGGTTAAAGAAATAGGGCGTGATCGCCAGGGCCAGTTTGCGGCCGGCAAACAGACAGCCCGCCTTTTCTTCGGGCGTGAGCGTCATGAATTGCTCAAGCTGAGCCGCGCTCGTGATGCGGTTCTTCAGCTGCCAACTCCAATCCCGCCAGTCGGCTTCCGGAAGGTGCTGCCACAATCCTTGCCCTTCGAACCAAGAGGAGCGGTCTTCAGTGTAGGACATAATGCAGAGGTAATGTAATAAGCCTCCTAACCATTCTGTCAAATGGCCGCACGCCTCCGGCGAGGGAACACCCGTCCACACCGTCGGTTAGCACAGTTGGGACTTCGAGCGAAACGCCGCTGGGGCGTCGCGCCCCCAGTCCACCCGCTGCCGTCTAGGCCGGGGTTTGCGCCCTGGAGCCGACCGACTCCAACACCCGGATGGGCACAATGGCGCAGGGCAGGCCGCGCAGGAACAACCGCCGTTGCAGGGCAAATGCCGTGTAATTGTGCAACCAGCGTGTCCAGAAGGTCTCCCGCTCGAACACGAGCTGGCCCGTGAAGAAAATCACGTTGGCATTGCGCTCGATCAGCTCGGGCACGAGCTTGCTCAGTTCATCGAGCACCTCATGGCCCACGGCGGTCACCGCCTCGGCCTCGCCTCCGCGGGTCCGCACGAATTTCACGTAACGTTCAGCCTCCTGTTTCACGTGCGCCCGCAGCCGCTCAATCTCGTCCGATCCTTTGAAGTTGCCCGCATCGAGAATGCCGATCTGGACGAACACCATGCGACGGAAGCCACCACCAAACAGGCGCACCGCGCCCAATAGCGTGTGGAGTCCGAGGCCGTTGAATCCGTTGACGAGAATGACGGCGGTGCGGTTCGACGTCGGCGCAAAATCTTTCGCCCCGGGCTGCGCCGGGAGTTCCGCGGCCTGGACGATACTGTCGAGGTTCGCGATCTGCTTCCGCACGCCGTCATAATGGCGGCGCACCGCGAACGCGGTCGCGATCAGTACGGTGGTCGTGACCAGCGTCACCCAGCCCCCGCTGAAAAACTTCACCCCCGCCAGCGTGATGAGGATGGAAAACGTGAGGCCAAATCCCACCGCGTTGATGGCCAGCCTCCATTTCCAGGAAGGATCCTCCCGGCGCACCTGCCACCAATGGCGCACCATTCCGGCTTGGGACAGGCTGAAGGTGATGAAGACGTTGATACTGTAAAGGACGATCAGCAGGCCCACGTCGCCCCGGGTGAGCAGCAGCACGGTCAGCGACGCACAACCCATGACCAGGACGCCATTCAGAGTGACAAAACGGTCGCTCAAGGCAGTGAAGCGCGTCGGCATCCACCGGTCGAGCGCCATGTTGGCCAGCACGCGGGGTCCGTCGATGAAACCCGCCTGCGCGCCGATCATCAGCAAGGCTGCTGCGCTGGTCAGGGCGACGTTCACAAAGGTGCTGGCCAACCACGGCGGCCAGTTCGCAGAAAGCTGTCCGAGAAGCACGGCGTTAAGCGTCTTGCCCTCGACCGGGCGCGCTCCGACCAGCAGGTAAGCAACGAACAGGCCGGCGACCATTCCACCAAGCGAAAGTGCCATGAGCAACATCGTGCGCCGACCGGTTCGCACCCGCGGTTCGCGCAGGATTGGCAGGCCGTTGCTCACCGCCTCGATACCCGTGTACGTGCCCGCACCCATGCTGTAGGCGCGCAGGAGCAGTGCCACCACCCCAAACATCCCCACCTCGGTCGAAGCACTGTGCACGGCGTTCATTGAATCGCCTGGAAGGGCCGCCAGAGCGCCGGCATGAGCCCCGAATACATAGAACACCGCAAAAGTGTGGGTGATCAGGAACGTCCCGAACACCGGAACCAGCAGCAGCACCGACTCGCGCACGCCCCGCAGATTGAACATGGTGAGGAACAAAATGCCGCCCACCGAGGCCGCGAGTTTCCAGGAAAACCACGCTGCGGGCAGGAAGCTGAACAGAGCATCCATGCCGCTCGCGACCGAGACTGAAATGGTCAGCACATAGTCAATGAGCAGGGCCGAGCCCGAAACCACACCCGCCGTTGGCGAGAGCAGCCGGCTGGCCACGAGATAGCCCCCGCCGCCGGCCGGAAACAACGCGATGATCTGCGAGTAGCTGGCGCAGATGATCATCACTGTGGCGGCAGTCATCAACGCGACAAACACCGCGAGCGGCGGGTGCGCCAGCAACACCTTGTACGCCTCTTCGGGACCGTAACACGACGAGGACAGTCCGTCGGCGCCGAGCCCAACCCAGGCGAGTATCGCGACGAGCGAGAGTTTGTGGAACAGGCCGTGATCGGTCAGATCGCGTTCGCGGCCGATGAAGAAATTCTTCACCACCCGCATCAGGGAGCTGTCAGTCATATCGGTTGTCATGTTTCGCCGCACGCCGGCGGCACTGCCTGGCGGGACAACCGTGATGACGCGGGCTTCGCGTCGCAGAGGATCGCCCTTCCCCTTGCCTGCGAGGTTAGCTGACGGGCTCGGCCTGAGAAGTGGCCTTGGCAGTGGTGGCCCACCACCGTACGCCCCGGCCGCGCTGCTTGCGCAAAACACGGCGTTTGGGTTCCCCGCGCCGTCCCGCGGGAACGCAGAACGGCTTCGGCTGCTGAATTGTCGGCAGCAAGAAATGGAAATTATTCCTCACCGTCAATCGCCTTCAAAGCGGACCTAATTTCAAAATGCGTATCATAATACACTTGCGCCAGTTTGTAATGACCAGGACCTCCGCCCTGGCACCGCCGCTACAAAACCCTTGGCACATGTGAAGAAAGGGCATTTCGTCGCGTTTTGATGCCCACGTCACGTTCAGGAGTCCTCGCGCTCGAAGACGGCTCGGCCTTTCGAGGCCTCGCTTTCGGTGCCGAGGCCACCATCACCGGCGAGGCGGTGTTCAACACCAGCATGACCGGCTACCAGGAGATCCTCACGGATCCGTCATACTTCGGCCAGATCGTCACCATGACCGCCGTGCAGATCGGCAACTACGGCGTCAATCCTGACGACGAGGAGTCCCTGGGCGGGCCGAAGGTCTCCGGCTTTGTCGTGCGGGAACTGTCGCCCGTCAGCAGCAACTGGCGGAGCCGCATGGGCCTCGATGACTACCTCCGTCAGTACGGAATTCCGGGCCTGCAGGGAGTCGACACGCGCTCCATCACCAAGAAGCTTCGGGTCACGGGCGCGATGAAATGCTGCCTCAGCAGTGCGGAAATTTCCAACGAGGAAGCGGTGCGCCGCGCGCAGGCGTGGGAAGGACTGGTTGGCGTCGACTTTGTCAAGGAGGTGACCTGCCGGCAAACCTACCAATGGGACCCGGCAGGCTGCTGGGACGGGCCATTTTCCCTTGCCGGAACCACCCTGGGCTCCTGGATCGCTCCGACAAAGCGCTTCAAAGTCGTGGCGATCGACTATGGGGCCAAGCGCAACATTCTCAAGAAACTGCGCCAGCATGGATTCGACGTCTGGGTGGTGCCGGCGAATGCCACGCCAGAAATGGTGGATGAACTCGCCCCCGACGGCGTGTTTCTCTCCAACGGCCCTGGCGATCCCGAGCCGCTCGATTACGCGTACCGCACGGTGGCACGCCTCATTGAGAAATATCCCACCTTCGGCATCTGCATGGGCAACCACATGATCACCCATGCGCTCGGCGCCAAGACCTTCAAACTCAAGTTTGGTCACCGCGGAGCGAACCAACCCGTGAAGAACCTCGAAACCGGCAAGGTCTCGATCACCGCCCAAAACCATGGTTTTGCCGCCCGGCCCGAGGATCTGGAGCAACGCGGCGCGATGGTCACCGAGGTCAACCTGAACGACAACACGGTCGAGGGTCTGCGCCACAAAACGCTCCCGGTTTTCTCCGTGCAGTACCACCCGGAGGCTTCGCCCGGCCCGCACGACGCCGATCCGCTCTTCGTTGATTTCTACCGGTTGATCGAGCGGCGAAAAGCAGGGAAGATCTGACTGCGGAGCGGTAGGGCGGGGTCGCCGTACCGAGCCCTCGCTCGTGGACAAGAACGCCGTCAGGTGACCGGTGGAGGAGCCTGCTGGTCCCGACAATTCGCATCGTTACGGCTTGGCTTATGGCTCTCAGCTTAACGTTTTCCGCCGTCCTCCAGCGCCTGCTCGAAACGTTCGGCGTCGTCCCGCGTGTCGATGCCGATGGTTTGATCTTCGGTCAGGCCAACCAGGATATCGTAGCCGTTTTCGAGCACGCGAAGCTGTTCCAGCCGCTCGATCTTTTCGTACCGCCCCGGCGGCAGCGATGCGAGTTTCTCCAGCAACGCGGCGTGGTAGGCATAAAGTCCGAGGTGCTTGTAGCAGGGATTGGATGCGACCCACGCATCATCGACGGTCAGTCCCAGATCGCGGGAAAACGGCATGCGGGACCGCGAGAAATAGAGCGCCCGGCCATCGCGGCGAATGACGACTTTCACCTGGTTGGGATTGTAAAAGTCGGTCACGCGGCGGAACGGCGTCGCCAGCGTGGCCATTGGCGCCTCGCCGCCAATGAGCCGGGCCAGTTCGCGGATCTGCCCGCCCGTCACGAGCGGCTCGTCCGCCTGCACGTTGACGATGCGGTCTGCCCGCACGGTCCGGTTGGCCTCCGCCAGCCGGTCGGTGCCGCTCGGATGCGCCGGGGAGGTCATGATCACCTTGAATCCGTGGGACGCGACCGCCTCCCGCAACCGCTCGTGATCCACCGCGAAGTACAATGGAAACTCGGGCGCCTCGGCCGCAATGCGCTGCGCGACCCAAAGGAGCAGCGGTTTTCCTCTGATCGGATGCAGCAACTTCCGCGGAAATCGGGTCGATTCGAGCCGGCAGGGGACGATGATGGCGGTGGTGGGCATGATGTTGCGTATGTCACGGGCACAGCCGGCGGGCAACGCCGAAGGAGCGGCGCCGCTCTGGTTTGGTTGGCTTGAGGTGTGCTTAATCCTGCTGTATCACACTTCATTTTCCAGCATGCCTGCAGCCTGCGCAAGATCTGAGGCGTCCGTTTCCCAGGACCGCGCATCCGGGATCAACCCGCATATTCCTCGTGCTCCGGCCGACGCCGCAGTCGAGGGCAGGAGAATGATCGTGACAACGACCACGACGGTGAAACATGCGGGTCAGGACAGCGTCATGAGGCCGTTCAGCGCAATCCGGACATTCGGTTTTAAGGTTGCCAGCAGGGTGTCGGACCGTCGAGATTCCAGCCCTTAGTCGAGAACTACATGGACAAAGTCGAAGCCACACCGACCACGCAACAGCACGTGAGAGAGTTCGTCGTGCAGAATAAGATGGGCATTCATGCCCGGCCGGCCGCCATGGTCGTGCGTATCACCAACAAGTACCGCTGCGACGTATTCGTGGAAAAGGACGAGGAGCAGGTAAACGGGAAGAGCATCATGGGGCTGATGATGCTCGCCGCCGGCAAAGGCTCGAAGGTGAAGTTTATCGCGACGGGTGATGATGCCCCGCAGATGCTGGCCGAGTTGGAGCAGCTCTTCGTCCGCAAGTTCGACGAAGCTTGACCCCCTCAGCGTAGACCGGAAGACGCGAAGTCTCGCGGCTTGGGCGGTTCTGGCGCTTTGACCCGGATCACAGGCCAAAAAAGGCCTTGACGGTGACGGTGGTGACCGCCGCCAACTCGTCGTAGCTCACGCCGAAAAGGCCGGCGCAGTATTCCGCGGTGTGGCGCAAATACGCCGGCTCGTTCGGCTTGCCGCGCTGCGGCACCGGAGCCAGGTACGGCGCGTCGGTCTCGATCATCAGCCGCGCCAGCCCCTGCGCTTTCGCCGCCGCGCGCACGCCTTCGGCATTCTTATACGTAATCACGCCGGTGAACGAGCCGCGACCGCCCCGCCGGCCAAGGGCGTTCATCTCCTCCGGCCCTTCGCTGAAACAGTGGAAGACCACCCGGCTC
>OCTA010004172.1_pt1 | contig 12672 bp, 6 predicted proteins | sample 1538991 | NCBI WGS metagenome assembly OCTA01 (sample SAMEA3539302, study PRJEB22396) | soil metagenome | biome: tundra; feature: field; material: soil | place: USA | collected 2010-05 | depth 0.15 m
GAATCAACATGGTTTTCGGCAGCTTGCGGCGGATTAGTCCCGGGAAACGCCGTTGTACCCGCCTAACGCCCGAATGCGCTCCCAGACCCCGAGACCCCGCACCACTCAACGCAACCCTCGCTGCCCATAACCCATCCACCCGCAACCCCCACAATAGAACCATGGCGACCGCATTCACCGACCCCTCGGCTCTCCTCGACTTCCCGGCCTTTCGCCCGGAAATGGCCTTCCCACTCCTGACCGATACCATGATCGAAACCATCCGCGCATACGCGTCCGAGGTCATGGAACCCGCCGGCACAACGGTCTTTTCCCGCGGCCAGCGCGGGGCCGACATGTTCGTGGTCCTCGAAGGCAACGTCAACATCTACACCGGCGACGAGGAGAACACGAGTGAAACCGTGACCGATCTCGGTCCCAATCAATTCACGGGCGAACTCAACATGCTGAACGATCAACCATCGCTCGTCGGCGCACGCGCCACCGTTCCGAGTACGCTGTTGCGCGTTAAGCGAGGCAATCTTCGACGCCTCATGCGGTCCGAAGGCGAAATCGCAAACCTGATCCTGCAGGCCTTTATCTGGCGTCGCATCGGCCTCGCGTCCCAAGCTAAAGTGGGCGTGACGCTGATCGGCCATGAAGGCGAAGCCGAAACCCTCAAGCTGCAACGGTTCCTCCGGCGCAACGGCTATCCGCATCATGTGACTTCCGTGGAAGCCTACAAAAGTGCCGCTCCGACGTCATCGCTGGATCAGGACTCCTGGCCCGCTGTGGCCTTCAGTGATGGCCGCGTATTGCATCGACCCATGGTCGCTACGCTCGCCGACGAACTTGGCATCTCGGAGTTGCCGGACAAAAGCACCATCTACGACGTCGCCGTTGTTGGGGCCGGACCCGCAGGTCTCGCTGCCGCCGTCTACGCCTCCTCGGAGGGGCTCTCCACGGTGGTCATCGAAGGCATCGCTCCGGGAGGACAGGCGGGCACAAGTTCCAAAATCGAAAACTATCTCGGCTTTCCTACTGGCATCTCCGGGCAAAGGCTGGCGAACCGTGCCTTTGTGCAATCCCTGAAATTCGGCGTTCGCTTCGCCATCTCCCGCGAGGCCGTTACCCTCGAACGCTATTCCGATGTGCACAAGATCACCCTCGAAGGCGGCATTTCCTTGTGCTCAAGAGCAGTCGTCATCGCGACCGGCGCTCAATACCGCAAGCTGCCACTCGAGAACTTCGAGAACTTTGAGAATCAAGGCATCTACTATGCAGCGACCGGCATGGAGACGGCCTACTGCCGGGACAAAGAGGTCGTCGTTGTAGGCGGTGGCAACTCCGCCGGACAAGCTGCTCTGTTTCTTTCGCAGACCGCGACCCACGTCTACCTCATGATCCGTGGCAAATCACTGGCGGCCACCATGTCGCAATATCTCCTCTCGCGGATTGAACAATCGCGCCGCATCACAATCCTGACCGAGACCGAAATCGTCTTGCTTGAAGGCGGATCCCATCTGGAACAAGTGACGTGGGTGAATCGCCGCGATGGGTCAACGACCACCAAGCGCATCGAAGACCTGTTCGTCATGATCGGCGCTCAGCCGAACACGTCGTGGCTGAAAGGTGTCGTTGCGCTCGATGAGAAGGGCTTCGTCATCACGGGCGGCCCGCAAGGATTCGATAGCACTCCCTATGCGACCAACACTGCCGGGATTTACGCCGTCGGCGATGTGCGAACCGCCTCCGTGAAACGCGTAGCCTCGGCGGTAGGCGAAGGCTCCGTCGTCATCTCAGACGTCCACCGCTACTTGGCGCTTCACCAAGACGCGCTCGCGGCTCACGGCTAGTCATCCGACTCCGCCGCTCGCTCGTCGTATACGCCTGGCTCGGCTGGAAATGACAGATGCCTTGATTGGGCGAACAAACCATACGACGAGACCCGGCGTCGGCTTTGCAATTGAAGGAGGTTAGAAGTAGGACTAAGGATCCAGAATTCAAGGGCGGGCGCGATTGTCACGGAAATGTGAATGATTGTGGCAGTTGGACAGCCTATTTTTGTGTGACCAACTCGGAAGTTAGCTCAAACTTCAGTTTCAAAGGGCGTCTAACTCAAGCAATCAAATCCATACATCTATCCGACACGGTCGCGACTCTAGTGGCGAGTACTTGGCACTAATCAAGGACTTGCGCTCAATCCGCTTGGATGTAACGCGCATTCCCGACGCGTGCCGAGACTCAGCCCGAATAGGTAATGGGAAACGCCGTTGGGACATGTCAAACCGCGGCGCGCCTCGCCTTGGCGGCGCGGATGACGGTTCTATCATAGTTGTATGAGCAGGATGGCGAAAATCGACTGGTCTAAGGTGCCGGGTGTCGAAATCGACCCTGAGCGCCAGAGCGGCGCACCGGTTTTCGCCGGTACGCGCATCCCGGTCAACGTCGTGACGAACAATATCCATCACGGCGGCACGAAGGCCGAGATCGACGAGATCGTCGAAAACTTCGATGTATCTCGCGAACAGGTCAAGCTCGTGCTGCGCGAACTACGGCGGCATGACCCGCGACCGCTGGCATCAGCGCGGCCGTAGTTGAAGATCCTGTTCGACGTCAACGTGCCGAAGGGTCTTCGGCATTTCCTGAAACATCATGAAGTCCGCACTGCGCAGGAGCAGGGCTGGGGCGCGACCAAGAACGGTGAATTGCTGCGCGTCGCCGAAGCCGAGAAATTTGATCTGTTGGTGACGGCCGACAAAAACATGACCCATCAGCAGAACATGACGGACCGGAAGATCGCGATGGTCGTCTTGCCCACGAACGACTGGTCTCAACTGAAGCCGGTCGCGCCGCGGATAGTGGCAATGATCGATGCAGCGCCGGCGAGCAGTTATCAGGCGATCGATCTCTCCGCGCTGGGCCCCCGCAGGGTCCGTCGAGCCGGTCCGCAGCCATGATGCAATCGGGCGATCACGCTTACGTGTAATCTCGCTATCATCTTGGCCGCGCGGGCCTTTTCCACAACCGGGCTGCCCGACGACTGTGGATTATCCCTTCTCAGTTGAGCCAACTCATTGGCTCAACTATTAAGTCGCCTTCGGGGACATCAGGCGGTGGCGAGCAATTGCTATTGGCGCGTCGTGATCGTTCCGAATGCGATCGTGCCACCTTACTGTATAAACGCGCACGCTTCCGTGTCCAGTCGCAAATCTCTGAATCAACATGGCTTCGGCAGCTTGCGCCGGATTAGTACCGGGAAACGCCGATACCGCTTGCTAGTCCCACATGGACTATCGTCGATATTCCCAACTCTTATGAAATAACGAGGGATACGAGCAGCTGTTAACTTAGCGCTTATGGGGGATTCCCCGCTTCTGACCGCCGGGACGTCCGCGGCGCAACGAAAGCAAGCCGATGCGAGCACCCGGCATTTCATCTCTTTCGATTGGAAAATGCTCGCGGTCGTGGATTGGACGTTGCGCCCGACGCCCCGCAAATGCTCCAATAAAATGAATCTGTTACTCATGGAGAATACCGTTGTCTCGCCTGCCGCGACCCCTGCCAGCAGTGAGATTCACGAACGACAGCGTGAGCCCTTGTTCCACGTCGTGCTGCTAGACGACAACGAGCATTCCTACGACTACGTTATCGAGATGCTGGAGAGACTTTTTCTGCTGCCTACCAGTGTGGCGTTCGAGCATGCCGTCGAGGTAGATACGACCGGGCGGACGATCGTCATCACCTGCGAACGCCCCCAGGCTGAGTTCGCGCAAGACCAGATACAGGCGTACGGAGCGGATCCACGCATGCCAAATTCGAAGGGCTCCATGTCCGCGGTCTTGGTGCCGGTCGGCAATACCGAAGTGGCCTGAGGCTTCGAAACGGTCAGTTTTCCGCGGTGAGCGTCGGGAACGTGCTTGAGATATGGTCGTGCCAGGTCAACCCGTCCTGGTCTACGAAAATCCAAAGCAGTCCCAGGCCGGCAGCCAGCAAGCTAAGAATGCCGCCGAAAAGCCGATAGTAGCGTCGTTCCTTAGATGGCGGATTGCCGTCGAAATCCACCAGCTGCAAACCCATTTGCCGCATCCCGATCGTATCCCGGCCCACGAACGTCCAGAGCAGTCTGTAGAAGAACGGCACGGTCAGCAGGGCTGCGAGCAGGAACGGCAGATCGTGTTTATTCAGCGCCACGCGGCCGCCGATATAGTAGAAGATTGCCAGGCAAACGGCGCAGCCGGCTGTTACAGTCAACGAGTCCAGCGCCGCCGCCTGCAAACGTAAAACCGGCGGAGCAACCGGCGCGTCGCAGATGATGGACGATTGCGGTTGACTTGGGACTTCTTCGCGGACCCCAAACTCCAGCGGGCGCTGGCCAGAACCATCGGGGCGGCGTTTCTGCCCCCGCGCGCGGCGCAACTCGACTTTCCCGGATCTGAGCGGGGCGGGCCGCGCCAAGTCGGCAGCCCTGGCGCGAATGGACTCCCTTTCGGCCGCCGTCGTCAGTTCATCGAAGCGAATCACACGGGGCCCATTGAGCGGTTGCGAGAACAAAGACTGCTGCGCCTGCGGTGCCTGGGCTTCCTGTCCGGACGCCGGCGAAAACGCGTCTATCTCGTCCTCCGTTTCCAAGTCATACGCGCGGGCCGTCGCCGCCGCCGCGATCGGATAAGTGCTCGGCGATATCCGAGCCGGTGTGTTTCTCACCCTCCGCCCGCAACGGTGGCAGCGATGATCGTGGTCTAGGATCCAAGTCTGGCAATGCTGGCAAGTCATGGTGCGCTGCGTGCAAAAATGAGGTTGATCTTCTCTTTCGCTTTGCAGAAAACTCCCTCTTCGTTACCTAGGTACCCAATCCAACTATCTACCAGAATAGTTGAGGTTTGTCTATGGCGTTTCTATTGTCACTTGTTCCCGGTGTTCGCAATCCTGCTGCTCGCCGGCGTAAAAGCGGCGTTTGGTCAGGCTCCCGTCCATCCATTGAAAGCCGATCTGCCGGCGCAGGACGAAATTCTTCTGCGGGCGGTCACGCAAGATTCCAACGGTCCGATGCGTTATCTCAGAGGCGAGGCGAAAGTCATCACGAGCGAAATGCAGATCTCGGCTGACGAGATCGATTTCAATTCGGACACGAACGTGGCTTACGCTCGCGGCCACCTGCACCTGGATAACTTCAATACGGCCGACAAACTGAACGCCGATCATGGTGAGTACAACATCCGCACGCAAGAGGGGAAATTCTATTCGGTCAATGGGACATCGCCAGCGAAAATCATGACAAGCCCTGGCGTGCTGACTTCCACCAACCCGTTTTATTTCCAGGCGCTGTGGGCTGAGCGCATTAAAGACCGCTTCATCCTGCATCACGGTTTCATTACGGACTGCAAAATACCCAAACCATGGTGGATTTTTCAAGCGCCCGTGTTCGACATCATCCCGGGCGATCGCGCTATCGGCAAGCGCGACGTCTTCCGCCTCAAACGGGTGCCGATCCTCTATCTGCCGTACTTCTATCGCCCACTTGGCACAAACCCGCGCCAGAGCGGGTTCTTAACCCCTACCGCCGGCAACAGCTCCTTCTACGGCTACATGGTCGGTGGTGGCTACTACTGGGCCATGAACCCGAGCTACGATATGACCGGCCGCGTTCAGTACTTCACTCAGCGCGGACCCGCTTTCAGTTACGACTTCAGGGGAAAACCCAACCGCACGACGGACTTTAATTACACCCTGTACGATGTCGATGACATGGGGGGCCCCAACGGCAATGGGACCGGTCCTAAAGAAGGCGGCTTGGAGTTTGAGCTTATCGGCAGGACGCAAATCGCGGGGTTCACGGGCCGAATCGATTACAACTACCTCAGCACGTTTCTGTTCCGCCAGGCTTTCTCTTATTCGTTCGCGACGGCGATCCTCAACGAGGTCAATTCGGTCGGCTTCCTGCAGCGGCGCTTCAAACGAGACGAATTCACCCTCACTTTCGCTGGTCAGCGGGATCAAATTTACCAGACTGCGACATTGCTGGGGCAGACCCAAAACGAGGTGGTCCTGCAGAAACTGCCCTCTGTCGAGCTATCTGCGCGCGATCGAGAGGTGGCCTCAGGCCTGCTTCCTGTGTGGGTTTCGTTAAACGCCAGCGCTTCCCTGCTTGATCGCCAGGAACCCGGAACCGAAACGTTCGGTTCGCCGCCCTTCATTCGCGGGACGGGCGCGTATTCACGGTTGGACGTTGAGCCTCACGTCGCCACTTCTTTCACCTTTAAGCATTTGACGCTGACGCCCGGACTCACTGTAGGACTGACGGATTACAGCAATTCCTATTCGAGCAACTCCACCCAATACACGGCGCAATCCAGTTGCGGCGGTTACCCCTCGTGCCCGCCTATTTCGACCTATACCGATTCCCGAGGAAACCCAACCGTCGTCTTTGCGAACTCAAACCTGCTGCGCAAGGATGCGGATTTCACACTCGATTTGCGCACTCCCACGCTCGAACGCGTTTACGTGCCCCCCAAGCGACTCCATTTGGGAACTAAGGTTAAGCACGTTATCGAAGGAGAAGCGAAATACGAATACGTGACGGGGATCGATCAGTTTCAGCAAATTATCCGCTTCGACCAGACGGACATTCTTTCAAACACCAATCAACTTACGCTCAACATCGTCAATCGCCTCTATAAGAAGGACAAAACCGGCACGGTCAGCGAGTTCGCTACCTGGCGCATCTCGCAACAGCGATACTTCGACCCCACCTTTGGCGGAGCGGTGCTGAACGGGGTGCGGAGCGTGGTGCTGAGCGCCGAAGACTTTACGCCTTACACCTTCCTGGACGGCCCCCGAAACTACTCGCCGGTGAGTTCCATGCTGACCGTGAATCCATTTGCCTTGCTTTCACTGGACTGGAGAACCGACTACGACCCGCTGCGCCAAAAGGTAGTGGACCAGTCTTACGGAGTTAGCACCAGGTATAAAACCTATTTCGCCGGTATTACCGAAACAGCCATAGGCACTAATCCGCTGCTTGTCCCGCAGGCGAATCAGTTTGGCGTGAGCGGGGGGTACGGCAACACGAATCGCAAGGGCTGGAACGTGGCGGGCAGCATCACGCGCGACCTGCTGCTGCAGAGGACCATTTTTCAATTTGTTCAGACTTCGTACAACACCGACTGCTGCGGTTTTAGCTTCGAATACAGGCATTTCAACTTCGGTATCCGCAACGAGAACCAATATCTGTTCTCCTTCTCAGTCGCGAATATCGGCACCTTCGGCAGCCTGCAAAAACAGGAGCGTATCTTCTAATGAGGTCCCGTGTTGGCCGGGATTCCTGGCGAGTGCCTGCGAGTGCAAAGATGGGACGCACGTCTACGGCTCTACGCTGGTAAGCGGCTGTCCCGCTGGCTGCCCTCGGAGTGCCGCCAGTCGGCTGAGCAGCAGTTCAGCGTTGATCGGCTTTGTGAAATAGTCGTCCATGCCCGCTTCAAAACATTTATCCCGATCGGTGCTCAATGCGTGAGCGGTCACTGCAATGATTGGGATTCTGCCGTTGGGGCCGGCCATGGCACGAATCGCCATTGTCGCCTCACGGCCGTCCATCTCCGGCATCTGGATATCCATTAAAACAGCGTCAAAGAGCTTTTGGCCGCAGGCGTCAACTGCCTCTCTTCCGTTGTTGACAATCGTAACGGCGACTCCGGCTTTTTGCAAAATAGCTTGGATTAGCCGCTGATTGATGCGGTTGTCTTCGGCTACCAGGACGGACAGCGATTGAATCGCAATTTGACTGGAAGCTTGCGTAGAACCTTGCTTTGAGGCCCGCGGCGTTTCAGTCGAACCCAGAAGCATAGTTTTCAGTTCCATGGGGACAACCGGGCTTGAACGAGCCGCGAGATTTGCGGTCCCCGGCGCAGCTACGCTCTTCGAGGCGAATCCGCTGCCGAGAGGGAGTAAGACAAGTATTTTGGCTTGCGGCTGGGCTTGCGAGAGTTCGAACACGGCTTTGTCGAAAACAGGCTCGGCATTCCGCCACGCGCCTATGAGGATATGTTCGAACTGCCTGCCGGGATAGAGGGGTGACTGTTGCGGTATGTCGTCGGGCGAATCATGACAAACCATACCCCACTTTTCTAATCGAAGTCGCATCAAACTGCGCGCCGTGTCGTTTTGCTCCAGAATGAGAACCGACCGTCCGGCGAGCCGGCTCAAGTCGCTGTCATCGGATTTCTCCGAAGCGACAGCCTTTAGAGGAACCTCAAACGAAACCGTAGTTCCCAAGGCTTCCTCGCTGAACAATTGAAGCGATCCGCCCATCATCCCGACTAAGCGGCTTGAAATAGCAAGCCCGAGCCCAGTTCCACCGTACTGGCGGCTGACGCTTGAATCCGCCTGAACAAAATATTGCATGATTCCCGCCTGCTTGTGCTTTGGGATTCCGATGCCCGTGTCTTTTACCGCGAAATACAGCTGGGCCAACGCTGTTTGCTTGGCTGTGAAGACGATCTCCCCGCAAGACGTAAACTTTACGGCGTTGCTTAAGAGATTTAGAAGCACCTGCTGCAAGCGCGTCGAATCGCCTTTTGCCCGGCGCGGCAAGTCGTCGAAATCGGCGATGAACGCCAGGTTCTTCTCGCGGGCCATATGAGCGACAATGCGCACTACTCTGCTAAGAACCTCGTGGAGATCGAATTCGGTCTCTTCAAGCAACACTTTGCCAGCCTCTATCTTCGAAAAGTCGAGGATGTCGTTAAGAACGGCTAAAAGATGGTCGGCCGACTCTGAGACGAGTTGCAGATATTCCTGCTGCCGCGGGTCTTCCGCCAGAGCGATCGCCAAGCGAGTCATCCCGATCACTCCGTTCATTGGAGTCCGCAACTCGTGGCTCATGTTGGCCAGGAACTCGGATTTGGCTCTATTGGCCGCATCCGCTTTGCACTCCGCGTCCCGCCGGACTGCGATTTCTTCTTTGAGGCGTTGATTTGTCGAAGCCAAAGCTTCGGTGCGTTCCTCCACTCGCACCTCTAGCTGATCTTTCGCATCGCGAAGCCGGTCGTGAGAACGAACGAGTTCGAGCGTGCGTTGATCGACCAGCCTTTGCAACTGTAAGCCTCTGTTTTTTAGTTGTCGAACACGAATTCGGTACCCCGCGGCCACCCCGGCCACCGCCAGCGACAAGAGCCAAAGTTTAAACCAGATGGTTTCGTTGAAGGCCGGAATCACAGTTATGGTTGGAGTGCTGGAAGTGGAAGAACACGTTCCGTTCAGGCAGGCGACAACGTTGAATTTGTAATCTCCAGGAGGAACGTTTGTAAACGATGCCGTTCTGCGGCTGCCGGCATCCAACCAACCCGGTTCAAAGCCTTCTAACTGGTACCTGAAAACAAACTTATCCGCGTCGGCGAAACTTGGAATTGTGTACGCAAAGTCCAGGTCTCGCCGAGTCGTTGCGATTGGCCCACCGTTCTTATTACGCGGAGTGGGGATGTGACCCGCGGATACACTCTCGATAATCACCGGAGCTCCTCGATAATCCCAGGCTTTATCTTGAGATGGGACAACGATGGCAATGCCGTTCTGCGTAGGAAACCAAAGCTGGCCGGCGGCGGTGCGCAATCCCGCCGGCTGAAATCCCCCATTGCACTCATTCGTTCTCATACCGGACGAACTGCCAAGCAGCTCCGAGTGAATGCGGCCGATCTTCCCGGACGACAACGCGTCAATCTCAGTCTTCCGGACTGCGAATATACCCTTGTTCGAACTCATCCATAGTTGGCCGTGTAAATCGTCCAGGATGTTGAATACGACATTGTCGGCCAGTCCTTCGCGCTTCCCGACGGGAAAAAATCTGCCATTTGCGAACCGAATAAGCCCGGCGCCGTTCGAGCCTAGCCAAAGGACACCCGGTTCATCGCCGACAACGGACCAGATCGACTTGTTAGGCAACCCATCCTTCTCGGTGAAAACACGAAATGCGCGATTGTCGTATCGAACCAGTCCTCCGCCGTCGGTTCCCGCCCACAACTCGCCGCCGTTATCCTCATAAAGGCTTATGATTTGGTTGCCAGGTAGACCGTCGTGAGGGCCATAGATGGCAAAACGCAGCCCGTCGAAGCGGGAAAGGACACCTCGACCGCCAAACCACAAGTTTCCCTTACGATCTCTGAGGGAGGACAGAATAGCGCCGGAAATGCCGACCAATGCCGGAGCGATCACGCGAAATCTCTTGCCTTCTAAACGCGCCAAGCCGCTGCGAGTGCCTGCCCAGATGGCGCCTTTCGCGTCCTCGACAATCGACAGCACCAGGTTATCGGGGAGCCCCTCGCGCGTGCTGTAGACAGTTGCGTGGCCGTCTGTCCAGCGAATTAGTCCTTGCTCGGACCCAACCCAGACAGCGCCATCGCGGCTCTGGTAAGTGGCCGTGGCGACGTCGATCGGAAGCTTTTCCCTTCGCCCAAACGGCACCACTGCGCCTTGCCTTAAACTGTGCAGGCCTCCATCCGTAGAACCAAGCCACAGTGTCCCTTCTCTATCTTCGAAAAACGACCAAACACCTCCCGTGAAACCGTCCTTCCGGTTTTGCGACGTGAAATGCCCATTCGCATATCGGCTGAAGCCGTTGTCCCACGTGCCTACCCAGAGGGTTCCACCGCTGTCCAGGTAAATGCATGAAACTTGGGGGCTGCTAAGACCTTGCGCGGAACTAAATTGCGTGACAGCGGATCCGGTCAAGCGGAAGAGGCCCTGACCCGTAGGGGCAAACCAAAGGCTACCGTCACGATCCAACAGTAATGAGCGAACCTGAGTCCGGTCAAACTTGGATAATGCGGGCTCGCGAACGAAGCGCTCTCCCACGCGATGACTTATACCGTTACGGGTGCCCACCCAAAGCCGCCCCGCCTGATCGGCTGTCATTGCGAAAATCGTGCTGTCGGGCAGCCCGTCCCGCTCGCTCATTCGCTGGAAGGAGCCGTGATGGCAGCGAAATAATCCGTTCACATCGGTAGCGATCCACATATCTCCCGATCGGTCTTCGAATAGCGCTGTCACCGACGCTTGCTCCAAGCCAGGGGAGGAGACGGGCAGAAATTCGCCGTTTTTATAAGTGAGCAGTCCCCCTCCGTGTGTCCCTATCCAGAGAACTCCGTCGCGGTCAACCCGCAGACTCATCACAAAGTTACTCCGGAATGCGCTGACCGTTTGAGAATCGTAGACCGTGAACTTGAGGCCGTCAAACCGTGCCAGACCCTCTTCCGTGCCGACCCAGAGGTATCCATCGTACGTTTGAGCTATCGACGGAACAGAGTTCTGGGGCAGCCCCGACTGTGTTTGCCAGTTGCCGTGAACATATTGAGAGAGAGCCAGCGAGGAATCAAGGCCTGCACGCAGAGGAACACTGACGATCAGAACTCCAAGCGACGCCAATCCCGCGACGTACACATGCGAGCGGGCCCATCGAAAAGTGGACTTCGTTTGGGCGAAGATGGGCCTGAATAACACTCCATCAACTCATATCGGTCAAAAAGGCAATACCGAACGATTCTCGCCAACTTTGGCAAAGCTTATAACCAGAACGGACTAAGGCCGCTTGTTGAACCTTAACGCTAAAGGAAACTACACGGCTTGACGATAAGAGTTCTGGAGCGGCGAAACATTCGCTCCAAAAGGCAGACTTCTCGAAAATGAAAAAAATCGCGGCAGCTTTTCTTCCGGCTTTCCTCGTATGTGCGTTCATGAGCGGAGCCGCTCCCTTACGACACTCCAAAGTCTCAGTGGACGCATCCTCCGCCAACCCACAGTCCACCCTTACGGTGATCGTTCAGTGGAACTGCGCTGTTGGCAGCTCAACAGCGCAAGTGATCGCAGAATGGGGCGGGACGACAGTATCCGAGTTTCCATCGGTCAGACAAGGGATCTATCGCATCCCTGCTTCCGCATTGAGTGGACTTGACGCCAGTCCGGACGTAAAGTACGTCTCGATTGACCGACAAATCCGCCACAAGCTCGATAACACCGCCGCTGCGGTGAATGCTTCGGCGACTTGGGGAGCGGGATGGGTTGGAACCGGCGTCGGAGTGGCCGTAATCGACAGTGGCATCAACGCCGACCTTAATCTTCTATTGAACATTGTCTACTCCGCGGACTTTACTGGAACAACCGGATTACTGGCCGGAAGAGATCAATTCGGCCATGGTCAACACGTGGCTGGCATTATCGCCTCTAACAGCATCGTTACCGCCTTCGCATTGGCGCCCGTGTCCTCCTACACGCGAAGCTTTAGGGGAATAGCTCCGGGCGCAAGTCTGATCGACTTGCGTGTGTTGGATCAAAATGGCGTCGGCAGCGATAGCACCCTCATAGCGGCTTTGGATCGCGCCATCAGCCTGAAGCCGCTCTACAATATACGTGTAATCAACATTTCTCTGGGACGGCCCGTATATGAAAGTTACACCCTCGATCCTGTGTGTCAGGCCGTTGAAGCGGCTTGGAGGGCGGGAATTGTTGTGGTCGTGGCAGCTGGGAATGACGGGCGGGACGATAGCTACGGCAACCAGGGCTATGGAACTATCACTGCGCCCGGCAACGATCCCTACGTGATCACCGTCGGAGCGATGAAAACGAACGGCACCTACGGCCGCTCGGATGACCTGATCGCGACTTACAGTTCCAAGGGACCTACTGCTGTCGACCATGTGGCGAAGC
>OCTA010004174.1_pt1 | contig 12669 bp, 7 predicted proteins | sample 1538991 | NCBI WGS metagenome assembly OCTA01 (sample SAMEA3539302, study PRJEB22396) | soil metagenome | biome: tundra; feature: field; material: soil | place: USA | collected 2010-05 | depth 0.15 m
CAACCGCTCCCTGGCCATGCAATTCCGCAGTTTGGCGCGCTCCGGGAAGTTGAATCAGCAGCTGGCCGCCGAGATCTCCAGCGCGTCGGACGAGAACTTTCGCAATCGGGTGGTAAGCGTCTGGGACGAAGACAAACCTTTCGTGCTTTCGGCGGGCCGGCCAGCTCCAGAAATCGAACCGCTCCACATATCGGCGGCAATCGAGGGGGACTTCGCGGGTTTTGTGCTGGACGGCAAGCGGCTGCACCTGCGCGTGGTCAAACACGTGGAGGCCGGTGCCCATCACCTGACGGTGATCTCCAATGTGCCTGTCACGCCGCATCTCCTGCGGATGGCCACGTCGCAGCTAGGATCGGTAACTGTACTTCCCCCGGACGAGGACACGAAGCAGGAACCGGATACCGCGTCGAGTTCCTCCACTCGTACCTCTAAATCCTCGCCAGCACCCGCTAAAGATAACGATAAGCTGATCTTCAGCACGGGAAATTCACGCGAGATAGTGAGCCTGTCTGGCGAAAACGCCAGCTCGAGGGTGGAGGCTGGACACGTGCCGCCTCCTACCAACCGATTCGACGTGCACATTCCATTTGCCACTCGTTTCAGCGCCATCGACTGGCACACCGGCAAATCCATGACTGGCTTGATCCTGGTGGATACCCGGCCTTCGATGCTGTACGCCACTTTGTTCAATGCCCTCGGCGATAAAGCCGAGATCTTCCTCGATGGCCTGGTGGGCATCGCAATCTTTTTTGGTCTTATCGAGCTGATAGCGCTGTTCATCGGTATGAGGCTCACCCGCAGCATCACCAAATCTGTGGCCGATCTCTACGTTGCAACCCAGCATGTGAACAGCGGCGACCTGGCCTATCGCATTAAGGTACGAACCCAGGACCAGATGGCCGCGCTGGAGCAATCGTTCAACTCCATGACCCATTCGCTGTCGAACCTGCTGAACGAGCAAAAGGAGAAGCAGCGGCTGGAGGGTGAGCTGGCAATTGCGCACGAGGTGCAAAACTTGCTCTTCCCTGCCGATTTGTCCGGCCTGACCACGCTGGAGGTACACGGGGTATGCCGTCCGGCGAGGACGGTAAGCGGCGACTATTACGATTTCATTCCGATGCGCGAAGACAAGCTGGTGCTGGCGGTTGGCGATATCAGCGGCAAAGGCATTTCGGCAGCGCTGCTGATGGCGACGGTGCACGCGTTCGTTCGCGCCTACTCGCTGGAACCGGAGCGAACCTTGGCGTCCGTGGCGCTGGATGTCGGTCCCCCAAGGAACAGCATTCTGCCCATGTACTACCGCGGCGATGGCAGCGGCGATTCCGAACTCGCTCCGGGATTGTTGATGGCCACGCTGAATTATCAGCTCTACCGCAGCACGCCGCCGGAAAAGTACGCCACCATGTTCCTGGGCTGCTACGATGCGGCTTCCCGCTCGCTTACCTATTCCAACGCAGGACACCTGCCTCCCCTGGTCCTGAGCAACAGTGGGCAGGTCAGGCGTCTGGCGACCTCGGGCACCGTCGTGGGTCTATTCGACGGGATGAGTTACGACGAAAGCACGATCGGCATGGAGCCGGGAGATATGTTCGTCGCTTACAGCGACGGCGTCACCGAGCCGGAGAACGAGTTTGGCGAATTCGGCGAGGAGCGTCTGATTGAGCTGATCCAGCGGCATCGCGATCAGCCGCTGGCGCGCATCAGCGAGATTGTGACCGGCGCAGTTACTGATTGGATCGCCGGCGGTGAACAACCAGATGATGTGACCCTGGTACTCGCCCGGGCACGCTAGCCGTGCCACAGGCGCTGTCGCTTGGATACCGGTCGTCACTGTAAGATTACTGCTTATGCCCGCAGCCAGCGAGCGTCCGCTTGCCCATTCGGTATCGGAGCAATACTTTTCGCGGGACCTCGAATCTGCTCGTCGCGGCAGAGTTTTGTTACTCATTCTGCTCACGCTCGCGGGGGCGTGGTTGCGCCTCTTCCAACTCGGTGCGCAGAGTCTATGGCTGGATGAAGGCTTCACGGTGACGCTGGCCCGCATGACATGGCCAAACTTCGTACACCTCTGGTGGTGTTGCGAGGCCAGCTTTCAAGGGACCTTTTTCCTATTGATACGTGGTTGGTTGCACCTGGGCCAAAGCGAGGCCTGGATCCGCCTGCCTGCCGCAGTCTTCGGGATTGCATCCATCCCACTGATCTACCTAGTGGCCCGGAAACTTGTGGGCGTCATACCGGCGTTGGCGTCCGCCGCGATGCTGGCGTTTAGTCCGACCCACGTGTATTACTCGCGTGAAGCGCGCAGTTACACCATGACCATCCTGCTGGTGCTGGTGTCGTCGTGGTTCTTTACGCGAGCCGTGGACCAGAAGCGTGAAAGAGATTGGGCCCTATGGACTCTCTTCTCCGCCCTCGCCGTCTACAGTCACTATTTCGCAGCTTTGGTGTTGGTGGCACAAGCCTGCTCTTTGTTCTTCCACAAAAAGCCAACGCCGTGGGGACGGCTCATCGTCCATGGCCTGGCGATTCTGGCGATCACAGCGCCGGGGATCACCTACGTGCTTCGGGTCCCGCCGCAGGCGATGACCTTCCCGTGGATGCCGAAGCCAACTCCGAAGCAACTGCTGCATCTGGCGCTTTTTCTTGGCGGGAGTGGAGAGAAACTAGTTCTGGCCGCGATTCTGTGGATAGCAGGAGCGATTGCGATCCGCCGGGAGCGAAACGGCGAGTCCACGCCTGGTAGTTACTGGCGAGGGATGTTGGTCATTTCGTGGGCCACCGTTCCAATCGTTCTCACAGGGTTAGCCTCGCTGCTTCATCCCGTGTTCGTTCAGAGATTCATGATCTTCTGCTTGCCAGCTACGGTCATGCTGGCAGGCCGCGGAATGATCGCGCTGCCCAAGCGGCGTCTCGGCTTCTGGCTGGTGATTGCGTTATGCGTGGCGTCAGTTCCCACCATCTTCATCCGATATCGTAAGCCGCGCGAAGACTGGCGCGGCGCTACGAATGTAATTCTCTCCTCCGCGCAGTCCGGGGATGCCGTAGTCATCTATCCGTTCTATGCGGTCCCTGGCTTCGATTACTACCGTCAGCTCAACCCACACGCACCAGCTTTGCATCTGTTCACGCAACCGTATTACGGCCTAGGAGACAACGATCAAACCCTGCTGCAAGCGCTCAGTTCCGACTCTCGTGGATTCCGTCACGTATGGGTCATGGTGCGGCGTGAAGGCCCGGCTAGGGACAATCTGAAAGATGATTCTCCCGCGGTTGCCGCCAAGTTGCAGTCAGTATTTGGGACGCCCGCGGTTTGGCAATTTAAGGACATTACCATTCTGGAGTTCGGCCGTTAATCACGCCAGGCGATGGCGCTTTCCGTTCTTCGCTGTGCGTTCAGAGGAACGATGAGCCTGCTAGACCGGCCTTACACCTCGGCTGGCGTGGGCAGGAAGCGGTAGCCCACGCCGCGTACGGTGAGCAGGTGTTGGGGATGCGACGGGTCTTTCTCGATGTACTTACGCAAGCGCACAACAAAATTGTCGATGGCGCGCGTGTCGGTATCCTCGTGCAATCCCCAAACTTCTTCGAGAATGGACTTGCGCGAAACGATCTTGCCGCCGTTGCGAATCAGATGCCGCAACAGTTCGGCTTCCATGAGGGTCAGGCGAAACACCTTGCCATTGGCCCGCAGTTCAAGCGTCCCAAAATCAACCTGATTGCCTGCAAAGGTGTAAACGTCGAACTCGCGCAAGGAATCGGCCCCTTCCGGCTCGGCGACTCGCACTCCCGCGGGAGGGTCGGTGAGCAAGGTGCGGCTCCAGTCGCGGCGGCGCAACAAGCTGCGAATGCGCGCCAGCAGAATGGCGAGATCGAAGGGCTTGGGCAGGTAGTCGTCGGCTCCGGAGGCAAAGCCCTTCAACACGTCTTCCGGGCGACCGCGTGCGGTCAGCATCAGCACCGGGACGTACTGGTTAGCCTTGCGCAGTTCGGCGGCAACGGCGAAGCCGTCTTTGCCCGGAAGCATGACGTCCAGCACTAGCAGGTCGAATTCGTGGTGGTTCTTCAACAGCAGATCCAAGGCGGTTTCGCCGTCGCCCACGACCCTGGTGGGATAGCCTTCGGCTTCCAGGTTGAACTTCAAGCCTCGCGCCAGATGCTCTTCGTCTTCGACCAGCAGTATTTCGCTCACTGCAAGTTCCTCGGCAATTGGATGGTGACGGTTGTGCCCCGGCCTGTTCCTTCGCTCTCCGCGAAGGCCTTGCCGCCGTGGCGGCGGGCGATGGCGCGGACGATAAACAGACCTAAGCCGCTTCCCTTTATCAGGCTCGTGCCAGGCGTAAGCGCGCGATAGAAGCGCTTGAAGATGCGCTTCAGCTCGCCTCGAGATATTCCAATGCCATTATCCTTCACTCGAATCTGCACATGCCGCAGATCGGGCGTGAGCACCTCAACCCGAATGCAGCGCTCCTTCTGTGAATATTTAATCGCATTGTCGAGCACGTTGGACAGAGCAGTGGCAAGTTCTTCGCGGTCGCCCATGACTGTAAGCCGCTCGGCTGGCCGGCCGTCGGGGGCCCAGTCCATCGCCTGAGGAGACAAATGATGGAACGAGCGCGCCAGATCTAAGGCGTCCTGCACCAGCGGACCAATTTCAACGTCGCTGCGCGAAAGCAGAGCGTTCTTCTGCACCACCCGGGCCGCGCGCAGTACTTGCTCGACCGTGCCCATCAGGCGGTTAGTATCGTCGAGCATAACCTGATAGAACTCACGGCGCTGCTCTTCGTCGACATTGCGCTTCTGCAAAGTCTCCAAGTACAGGCGGATGGAGGTGATCGGCGTCTTCAACTCATGGGTGACCGCATTGAGAAAGCTGTCCTGCTGTTCGTTACGGCGGATCTCCCGGACCAGAAAAATGGTGTTGAGGATGACCCCGGCAATAATAAAGCCAAAGAAAATCACGCCCAGAATGAGAGGCACGATCTCGCGCCAGTTGAGAATGATCCAACTGGTGCTGAGGACCACTGTCGCCGCCGCCAGACAGACGCCGAGCGTAATAAAGAACGCGATGGTTGTTTTGCGGCTGGTAATGCGCATGGGCGACGAGAAGAGGATAGCACCGCTGAAATCAGGATGCGGCTGCCATTACCAGCCACCAGGGGTTAGCTATTGAGCAAGTAGCCGGTCAGCGCCTCGCTGGGCGTTTTCCAGGTTGTGCGTCATGCTCTGAGCTTGTCGAATGGCCGACCGGGCTGCGTCGTCATCGCCGCGTTGTTCCAAGGCCCGTGCGAGCAGCAGATATCCCCAATCCGAAGGCTGGAGCTTCATGGCTCGGGAATAAGCCTGAATGGCCGAGCCAACATTTCCGGATTTTTGGTCGACTAGCCCTAAGCCGATCCATGCTTTCGCGAATTGGGGATCCGCGGCCACTGCGGCCTCAAAGCTCTCCCGGGCGTGAGGTAAATCGCCCAGCTCGCGATAAGCGTAGCCCCTATTGTCGAATGCCTTTGCTCGCACCCCGGCGTTCAGCACTGCCGAGTCCTGGGTGACTCTGATCACCTTGTTGTACTGCGCGATGGCTCGCGGGAAATTCCGTTGTTGCTGCTCGTAGCCACCGATATTCAGGTTACTGTCAGGATCGTCTGGGTTGATTGCCACGGCCCGGAAAAAATGCGGCATCGCTGCTTCGAGCTGTCCGTCGGCCAGCAGCGCTCCACCCAGATGGTCCTCCGCCATGTAGTTGTTCCTCGTGACCGCGACCGCATGCGACCACAGCTTGACGTTATCGTCCCAATAGGAGATCTGGCGGCGAGTCATGACGGCCAAGGCCAGCAGCGCGACAACACTGACGGCGACCAAGTTCGCGCTGGAAATGTGCCGCTGCCTCGCCCACTCCGCTATGCCCCAGCAGACCATAATGAACAAACCAATAAACGACAAATAGGCGTAGCGATCAGCCATTGCCTGGTTACCGACTTGCACAAGACCAATCATGGGCACCAAGGTTCCTAGGAACCAAAACCAGCCCACCAGGAGATAACGCCGGCGTCGCCCCGCCAGCACGAGCGAGGTAACGACCACTAGCATTGCCGACGCTGCAACTACCTGCCAGAGTACTAATGAATTTCCCTGATAAGGGTAGTACAGGGACAAGTTCGAAGGCCAAAAAGCCTCTCCTATATACCGGACGTAGGAAACAAGGGCATTCTCCAGCCGCACAGAAAATGGGTGCCAGTTGGGTCCGCTCATGGCGCCAGCCGTGCCCTGCGCCTTAACTGTAATCGCGGCGCTGGCGGCGCAAATTGCGAAAAGAGGCAGTTTTTCCAATACCAGCCAGGACAGACCCTTTCCGGGGAACGCTGGCGACATTTTTCCGGAAGATGCTTCTTCACTTCCGGCAAACATCCTCCGCAGCGGCCAGTAGTCCCAAAGCAGCAGCACGAAGGGGAAGGTAATCACCTGCGGTTTGGCCATTATGCCAAGCGCGAATAGGATTGTGACCGCGGCATAGCGAGCCGCGCGGGGCTCCCGCGCATACCAGTGGTAGGCCCCCAACGCGAGCAGGAAAAACAACATGCTCAGCAGGTTCTTGCGTTCGGAGATCCACGCCACGGATTCGACGTTGACCGGATGCAAAGCAAACAGCGCCGCCACCATTAAGCTTGGGCCGGGGGAGCCCGTCGCCCGCAGCAACACCCAGAACAGCAGCAGCACATTCACCGCGTGCAGTCCCACATTGGTCTCATGATGCCCGCTAGGATCTAGTTGAAACATCTGGTAATCAAGGGCGTGGGAAACCCAGGTCAGCGGGTGCCAATTGGCAGATTCGAAGCTAGTGAACGCCCACTGAATCGTGTTCCAGCTCAACCCAGATCGGATATGAGCATTTTCGGTTACGTAGGCATCGTCATCGTAATTGACGAAGGGATGATGGCTGACCGGGTAGTAAAGCGCTATCGTCGCGACCACAAGGACTAGAGCTAAAATCCAGGGCCGCGTTTTGTACGAGGCAACTACCCCTTTGTCTTGTGGAGGCTGAATTCCCTTTCGATTCTTCTGTTTAGGTTGCGACCGAACTGACGTCACCCCTGCTCCCGGCCCGAGGCCCTGATGGATAAAGAACAGCAATACTCTATCACCAGATCACGAACCAGTCGGCTATATTTCGCATCATTGCCTGGGGACCCAATTCGAATCCACACGGCCTTGCGTTCGGCCAGATACAGGTTGTGGCGTGCAGGCGATCAAGAGGTTAATCCCGGTTAGAATGCCTTGGTGACGGAAAAACTTCTTTCCTCGGTTGGCCAACAACCTTCGCGCGCTAAGCAATTATTCGCGAAGCAGTCGCCCGGGCGTTTTCGCCGAAACTGGGACATCCTTGCCCCATTTTTTCTGATCTTAGCCTCGCTGCCGGCGACGTTTTTGTCGTCGCACAAACTAGTCGTGTTTCGCCATCCCTCGCTTATTGACGACTCGTGGTTACTGGACTCCTGCTTCAAGGCCTCTCGCGGCATATGGTTCGGCCGCGACGTCGCTTTCACGTACGGCCCGCTGTTTGAATGGCTCTTGAGCGCGCCTTCGCGCTGGATGGGCCTGTCCATGGGGTCCATTCACGCCACCTATAACACCCTCCCGCTTTGCTGCACGTTTATCTTGGGCTATCTGACGCTGCGCCTGCTCATCCCGGAGCAACCGGCGTGGAAACGTTTTCTGCTATTGCTACTGCTTTCGGTCTGCTGGTCCCCTGCCGACCTGCGCACGTCCTTTGCGATGTTGAAGACTTCCTTTCCCATCTTTCTGTTCGCGCTGTTCTTGAGAAGCGGGTATGCGGTCCAGCAGGCACGGCTTAAACCCTGGCTGGCGGGAAGCGGCGCTGCCGCTCTGTGTGCCGTGGCGTTTCTGTATTCCGCAGACGCCGGCGTGTATTCGATGGCAGCGTTGCTGATCGCACTTGCAGGAGTCGTTTGGGAATTACGGCGCCAACCGCATCTGGTTCGGCCGTACACCTTGGTTCTGTGCGCGTTTGCTATCGCTTCCCTGGTGCTCGTCGGTGCCATCAATGCAGCGATGGCACGGCCGTTCGATCTTCGCTTCTGGAGAAGCTCACTTGCAATTGTGGCGGCATACCGCTGGCTGGAGCCCGCAGCCATGGCCCGTGCCGATGAAGTCCGCTTGTTTGCCGCACTGATCGCCGGCGTCGTCGTCTTCCTGCTACGCCGGATCGTAGCCAGACACCGCGATGCCAGTGTCGTCACCCGTAGCGGCTTCCTGCTTGGCGGGTTCGTGTTCTCGTTGTTCCTGATGCAAGGCGGACTGGTCCGCTCCGATTCCGGGCACATCACGCTTGCCATATTCCCCATGGCATTCTTCGCGGGCGTAATCCTATTCTCATTCCAGTCACGTGTCGTTTCCGCGATAACCGCCCTGGCTTCGGTGCTGGCCTCACTGCTACTTGCAGGCCAACCCTTCCCTCCCCCGATCTTGCAGAGCTATTATGCGCAACTGCGCGACTCCGTTACCGCATGTCCGCGGGGGTCGATGCCGTTCGACGGCGCCTGCCTGGTGGCAGGATTTGCCACAGACCTGGAAATTATTTCGAGACACGTTCAGCAAATTACCGGACCTCGTGATTCCATTGTCATATTCCCCTACGAGACCATCTTTGGGATTGCCGCGCAGCGCAACGTGGCGGGAGGGGTGATGCAGTCCTATCTTGTGAGTGGCCCGTACTTGTCGCAAATCGAGATCTCCGGACTAGAGCGGGCATCGGCTCCGGTTGGCCTGTACTTACCCGACACCGATCCGAATCTTGGTACTGACCGGGACGCGAGTTCTGCGATTGATGGGGTTCCCAATTTCACGCGCAGCCCGCAGGTGTGGTTCTGGATTTTGCGCCATTACCGATCCGAGCAACAACTGCTTCCAGAAATTTTCCAGCTGCAACGCGACGATTCACGTGCCGACCGGATCGCGATGGAGGCGCAGCCGCTCAATATTTCGGCGCATTCTTTCCCGATCGAGACACGTAGCTCTGTATTCGATCTGGGCAACCCAGCGTGGCCCGTAAACGGTGCCGATTTCATACGGCTTCATCTCACCATCCACTATGACTTCTGGTGGAGGCTGCGCAAACCCGAGAGCCTTCAGCTTGAGATCACCCGCGCCGATGGCAGCAGTGATCTGAAGTCGTTTGTCCTGCAACCAAACGCAACCTCGGAGATCTGGTTTTTTCCCTGGAGCGAGGCCGACTTGGCTGGTTACTTCGACGCCAACCAAACTCACTGGCGCAGCAATCCTCGCCCCGCAATCACGCGTTTGCGTTTATGGGTCACGCCATTCGATTGGGTTTCACAACAGCCACACTCCATCGCGATCGACTCTGCGGACGTCGTTACGCTCACCATGACCCCCTAGAGCAGTTCTAGCAATGCGCGAAAGTACGCGACCGGTATAGTATGCTGGCTTCCTGCGGGCTCGAAATGGAAGGGCCGGTTGGATATTGGAAGTGCTGCCTTAAGTGAAGTGAAAATTCCCGATCGAGAATTGGTGAATCCCCATTCTTGCAGCCATCAAACTCTGGGCGCATCGTTCTTACTCAACCCTCACAGACTGGATCTCACGGCGGCCGCAAGAGACGCTCATTCTGCTGACGCTCCTCTGTTTGGTCCCCTTTTTGGGCAAGGCCTTTCATCTCGACGATCCCCTATTCATCTGGGCGGCGCAGCAGATCACCAAGCATCCTTTCAACCCGTACGGGTTTGAGGTCGTCTGGTATGCCTATCGGTTGCCCATGTCGGAGGTGGCTCAAAACCCTCCGCTAGCCAGCTATTTCGCTGCCTTGGTGGGTTCGGTTGCGGGATGGTCGGAGACAGCCCTGCATTTTGGTTTTATTCTGCCGGCGCTGAGCGTCGTCCTTGGTACCTATAGTCTCGCCCTGCGGTTCACGCAGCGGCCCCTGATTGCCGCGGCAGCCACGCTCCTGGCGCCCGGCTTTCTAATCTCTGCGACCGGCCTCATGTGCGACACGATGATGTTGGCTCTCTGGGTCCTGGCAGCATTTTTTTGGGTCGAAGGGCTGGATGAGCCCGATAAGCCGCTATACCTGGCAATCTCCAGCTTCCTGATCGCCGCGTGTGCATTGACGAAGTACTTCGGGGTGTCGTTGATACCGCTCCTGCTGGTCTACTCACTGGTGCGAAAACGTCGCTTGGGAAGCTGGGCTGGCTTTCTGTTGGTCCCGCTCTTCATCGCGTTGGGGTACGAGTTCTGGACTCGCGCACTCTATGGCCGCGGACTGCTGTCGGCCGCATTTCACTACACCGGCATGGCACACGGAGTAGTCCGGGAGGAACTTTCCGTGTCGGGCCAGGCTCTGGTGGGCGTGGCCTTCGCCGGCGGTTGCGCCCTACCGGCACTGACGTTTATTCCCGTGCTCTGGTCGCGCAAGCAAGTTCTCGTTGGGGGCATTCTGAGCGCATTGCTGGGATTTTCTTTCTTCCGGGGCTGGATCAATCTAGGCCCTTATTACGCTAATGCGAACTGGGTATACGAGCACATGGCGTTGGTAAGCAGCCAAATGTTCGTCTACCTTGCCGGAGGAATTTCGGTTTTGGGTCTTGCAATCGTCGATCTCCGGAAAAAGCGGGACGCAGCCTCTCTTCTCCTGTTCCTCTGGGTTGCCGGCACCCTCGTCTTCGCCGTTTTTCTGAATTGGGTAGTCACCGCGCGGTCGATACTTCCCTTAGTTCCAGCGGCTGCAATTCTGATCGCAAGGCGCCTGGATGAACGCCGACCGACTGCTACGCGCGTGCACTCGCTGGCATTGGTAATTCCCCTAATGGTGTCTGGAGTTGTGTCGTTATGGGCAGCTTCGGGAGATACGGCCCTGGCGAATACAGCGCGGACGATGGCGAATTACATCCATCAGAAGACCCGCAATGAATCCCGTGCAGTCGAGTTCCAGGGCCACTGGGGATTTCAGTATTACATGCAGTTATTGGGCGCTCGCCCTCTGGAAATTCAGGGCCATGGTTCTCATCCTGGTGACCTGATCGTGATCCCCAAGAACAACGTGAACATTTTCCCAATCTCCTTGCCAACGACCGAAGAGGGATCCGTCGATATCGATGTGCATTCCTGGGCAGCAACAATGAGCAAGGAAGTGGGAGCGGGGTTTTACTTTTCCGGCTGGGGACCCCTGCCCTTCGCGCTTGGTCCTGTTCCGCCTGAGCGTTATTATTTGCTGCGGGTGACGGAGCCCTAGACGGCACCGCAGCCCGGCGAGAAATGCGCGCCGTAGCCGAGGGCGCGCAGTTCGGCTGCCGTTTCGCCACGGAATCGTGTGCCACTCTCAACCCCGCTCTTCGCGAATGCTAGAATCAAGGTTCCCTACTCCATCTGAAGGATTGCCATCATGTCACAAGCCGTTACAAACCTAGCCGCCTCCGCACCCCCCCCTCTGGTTTCACTTACCGAAGACGAAGTACTCTTCCGCGATACGGTTCGCCAGTTCGCGGACGAAAGCGTCCGGCCCTACGTCAAGGAAATGGACGAGAAGGGTGTCTTCGAGCACAAGATTATCGAGCAATTCTTTCAGTTGGGTCTGATGGGCATTGAAGTCCCCGAGCAATACGGCGGCGGTGGCGGCACCTTTTTCGAGGCGATCCTCGCGGTGGAAGAACTTTCCCGTGTCGATCCATCCGCCGGAGTTGTCGTGGATGTGCAGAATACTCTGGTCAACAACGCTCTCCTGCGCTGGGCCACGGAAGAGCAGAAGAAGCGCTATCTGCCTCGCATGTGCAGCGACACGGTGGGCGCCTATGCCTTGAGTGAAGCCGGTTCCGGTTCGGATGCCTTCGCGCTGCAAACCAAGGCCGAGTTGAAGGGCGATGAGTATGTCCTCAACGGCCAGAAGTTATGGATCACCAATGGCAAGGAAGCGGGCGTTTTCATCCTGCTCGCGACGATTGATCCGGCCGCCGGATACAAGGGCATCACTGCTTTCATCGTCGAGAAGAATTTTCCCGGATTCACCGTCGGCAAGAAGGAAGACAAACTCGGCATCCGGGCTTCCAGCACCTGCGAGTTGATTATGGAAGATTGCCGCGTGCCCAAGAACAACGTGCTGGGCGAAGTCGGCAAGGGCTACAAGATCGCCATCGAGACGCTGAATGAAGGCCGCATCGGCATCGGCGCGCAGATGCTCGGGCTGGCGCGCGGCGCATGGGAATTCGCCGTCAAGTACGCGCAGGAGCGCAAGCAGTTCGGCCGCGCCATCGGCGAGTTCCAGGGTATTCAGTTCCAGATCGCGCAGATGGCCACCGAGATCGAGGCGGCCCGCATGTTGCTCTACAACTGCGCCCGCATGAAAGACGCGGGCATGAACTTCGTGAAGGAAGCGGCCATGACCAAGCTTTATACCTCGCAGGTTGCCGAGCGCGTGGCGTCGCTGTGCGTCGAGATCTACGGCGGCTACGGCTTCACCAAGGACTACCCGGTGGAGAAGTTCTTCCGCGATTCGAAGATCGGCAAGATCTACGAAGGCACGTCGAACATGCAGTTGCAGACGATCGCCAAGCTGGTGATGGGCAAGTAGGGCCGGCGGTATTCAGACGGGATCTGGCCCCAACGTGCCAGCGAAAAACGACGCTCTGACTTCGCCCGCTCATCCCT
>OCTA010004175.1_pt1 | contig 12669 bp, 11 predicted proteins | sample 1538991 | NCBI WGS metagenome assembly OCTA01 (sample SAMEA3539302, study PRJEB22396) | soil metagenome | biome: tundra; feature: field; material: soil | place: USA | collected 2010-05 | depth 0.15 m
GCGACAAGGATGGCAAGGTCCTGGAGGGCCAGGCGCGCACGCCCGGCCTCAACATTCTGCCAAGCTGGCTTATGGCGCAGGCGCGCGATGAAATCAACGGTCTCGCGCAATCGAAGCGCGCGCTCAGTCAGGGCAACCTCGCGCCCAATCATTATTGGGATAAGGTCGCCAACAAGCCGGACAAAGCCGCCACCATCGAACAGATGGAGCGCGAGCTCAACTTATACAAGGTCTCTTCGTGGAAATGGTATTGTCACACCGATCCGGGACGCTCGGGCGGCGGCTTCCAGTGCGACGACGATAATGCGCAGTGGTTCATCGAGGAGTCCCGCAAACGGGGCATGAAGATCTTCAGCGTGCACAAGGGCTACTCCTATCAGTCGCGCATCCTCGGCGGCCTGGCGAATCCCAAGGACATCGAACAGGCCGCCCTCCGCAATCCCGATATCACTTGGGTGATCTATCACTCCGCGCTCCAGCATGGCCCCAACGAGCCGAATTGGGAGGAAGCCAATAAGTACGATCCGGTGACCGGCGATTTCGCCTGGCACAACGTCCTGATGGATATCAAACGGCGCAATCCGAAGATCGACAACGTATATCCGGAGATCGGCAGCTTCTTCGGGCCGCTGGCCATTTCGAACCCGACCATGGCCATGCACGGCATCGGTAAGAATATCAAGTATTACGGCGTGGATCACGTGATCTGGGGAACCGACTGTCTCTGGTGGGGATCGCCACAGTGGGTGATCGACGCCTTCAAGCGCTTCCAGATCAGCGACGAGATCTGCGAGAAGTTCGGCTATAAGAAACTGACTAAGGAAGACAAGGCCAAGATCTTCGGGCTGAATGCGGCCGGTCTTTATAAGCTCGATGTGACTGCCAAGCGTAACCCACTGCCCGCCGACGCTCTGTCGCGTCTCAAGACGGCCTATCTGGATAAGGGCGGCCAGCGCTCGAATGAGGCCTACGGATGGGTGCGAGCCGGCGACTAATGGTCTATCTGGTAGGACAGGCTTTAGCCTGTCTCCTCTCGGCCCAAGTCCCTAAATACGTCACCGGCGATGAATGCCTATTCTGTCACCGCGTCAAGGTAGCCGACACGTGGGAGAAAAATCCGCACGCGCGAACGGTCCACCCTGGAGACACCGGTGACCCGCCATTCATCCTCGGCGCCCATCCGCCCCACCGTGGGCTCAGACCGGATGGCTATGGTAAGTTCGACTTACTCTCGGCCGATGGCAAGACCTGGGACAAGCAAGCCTTTGCGCTGCGTTGCGCAGGCTGTCACACGACGGCGGTGGACCCGCAGACTCACGCCTTCTCCACGTCGTCGCTCGATTGCTTTACCTGTCACGGCATTGCGCCCGAGAATCACCCCAACGACACATCGCTGATCTGGTTCTCCAGGAAGCATTCCAAAGATCCCAAACAGATAGAGTCCATATGCGCGCAGTGCCATCTGCGCGATGGCAAGTCCAAATCGAGCGGCCTGCCATACCCCAACCACTTCGTCGCCGGCGACGATCTTTTCAACGACTTCCATGTTGATTTCGCCGATCTCACGAAAGCCGGGGATCACATCGTCCGCAATGCGCGCGACGTAGTTACGAACGGCAGCGATGTCACCTGCATCGGTTGTCACAAGATTCACGACGATACATCGGCCAAACATCGGTTCGTGTTAACGGGCCCGATCTGTCTCGACTGCCACAACGCCGATGGCCCCAAGAAGGTAGTGAAGAAGTACACGGTGCATAGTGACTTATGCGAATACTAATGCTGCTTGCCCTGCTGATCCCAGCTTTCGCGCAAGAATTCCCCAGGGCGCACTTCCACCATATCCACCTCAATACCACCGATCCCGCCGCGGCCATCGATTTTTACACTCACAAATTCGATTTCGACAGTTCGCGGATTCTATTGACGAAGGTGAAGGTCGCGCCGCCATCGGACATCGTCTCCGCGATCTGGCACTTCGGTTGGGGCGCAGAAGACATGCCGGCAAGCTACAAAAAGCAAATCGAATCCGGCACCAAGTTCCAGACGCCCATCACCGATATCAGCGACCTGGTCGGCAAGCCGCTCGGCAGCTTCTTCTTCGCTTATGTCGATGGCCCCGACCACGCGCTCATCGAGTTGAACACCGCGGCCCATCACCACTTCGGGCATGTCCATTTGCTCAGCGCCGACCCCATCGCCGCCGGCCAGTGGTATAAGAAATACTTCGGCATTCCAGGATATATCGGACCGCGAACGGGACGCGTCTACCGCGGCGTTCACGTCGAACCGGTCGCGTCTCTGAACATGGACAACATCAACATCATCATCTTTCCCATCGAGTACGCGCGCGACGCCATGCCAGACCTGTGGAAAGATCGCAAGGACTTCGAGTCCACCAAGGGCCGCGTGGTCGATCACCTCGCGTTCCGCGTGGATAACGTGCACGAGACACTGGAACGTCTGCGGAAGGACGGCGTTAGAGTGACCGATGGGACGTTCATCGAAGGCCCGGATCACATTCGTATCGAATTAGTGGAGGAATAACATTGACTAAGATGGAACAACCAATCTGGAACTTCGAGCAGGAACCGTGGGAGGACGAGCGCCCCGACGAAACCAGCATTAACCTGCGCGCATACTTCGACCGCATGCCGGACGACAAGATGCGGCAGTATTCACCTGACTGGAGCGACGAGCGGGTCATCGAGTGGGACGGCAACTTCAGGGACGACGGCGCGCTAATGATCGCTTGTTGTGAGCGCGACGTGGACGTCGGCGCGTACCGCCGCGTGCTCGAACAGGCCCGCGCCTATCGCGGCCGTGTCACCCACGCCCCACGAACGGCATCTGCGTAGCCATCACAGTCATAAACTGAACATTCGCATCCAGCGGCAGATTCGCCATATACAAGACGGCCTCCGCCACATGCCGCACATCCATCACCGGCTCCGGCTTCTTGGACCCGTCCGGTTGCGGAACACCCGCCGCCATGCGTGCTGTCATCTCCGTAGCGGCGTTGCCGATGTCGATCTGTCCGCAAGCGATATCATACTTGCGTCCATCGAGAGAAATGCACTTAGTCAGCCCGGTGATGGCGTGCTTGGTCGCCGTATAGGGCGCCGAGTTGGGCCGCGGCGCATGCGCTGAAATCGAACCATTGTTGACGATCCGCCCGCCGCGCGGCGACTGCGCCTTCATGATCTTGATAGCTTCCTGCGCGCACAGGAACGCGCCGGTCAGATTGACGCGCACCACCGCGTTCCACTGTTCGTAGCTGAGATCCTCCATGGGGATGCCGGGCGCGCCGATGCCCGCGTTGTTGAACAGTACGTCCAGCCGTCCGAAAGCTTCGTTGGTCCTGGCGAACAGCGCGCGCACCTCATCCGGATCGCCCACATCGGTGGGCACCGCGAGCATCTCACCGCCGCCCGCGAGAGCCCTCGCCGCAGTCCGCTCCAGCTCCGCGGCGCGCCGCCCAGCCAGCACTACCGAGTATCCCGCGCCCTGCAGGGCCAGGCTTACGGCGCGGCCGATGCCGCTGCCGGCGCCGGTGACCAGCGCAATTTTGCCGTTCGTCTCCATGTTCGCTCCGGCCAGGTTCAAGTTTCGGCCATCAACGGGCTCGGCTGCGGGCAGGGGGTCCGCCCTACTCAGCACTTCATCTATAGTAGTAGGCGGCGACTTCATGGGGATAGACCTGCTCGCGCGCCAATCCGCGCCGCGGATCCGCTGGTACATATGCGGGCTGCTGTTCTTCGCCACCACCATCAACTACGTCGACCGGCAGGTGCTGGGGCTGCTCAAGCCCATGCTCGAAAAGGAGCTTGGCTGGCGCGAAGCGGACTACGGCTGGATCGTCTTCGCGTTCCAAATGGCCTATGCGTTGACGATGCCGTTCGCCGGCCGCCTGATCGACTGGGCGGGCACGCGCCTGGGCTATGCAGTGGCCGTGGCACTGTGGAGCGTGGCGGCCATGGGGCACGCGCTGGCACGCAGCGCGATGGGCTTCGGAGTGGCGCGCTTCGCTCTCGGGCTGAGCGAGTCCGCGAACTTCCCAGCCGCCATCCGCACGGTGGCGGATTGGTTCCCGCAACGCGAGCGCGCTCGGGCCATCGGCATCTTCAACAGCGGCGCGAATATCGGCGCCATTCTCGCCCCTTTGGCGGTCCCTTATCTGGCGCTGCACTACGGGTGGCGCTCGGCGTTCATTGTGACCGGCGCGGCCGGCCTGGCTTGGGTGCTGCTCTGGTGGTGGTTCCTTCGCGGACCGCGCGGTCAGCCGCCCCTGCCTTCGGTGGAAGAGGAACTCGCGCGCCCGCCGCTCGGCAGCCTGCTCACCAGCCGTCCAGCCTGGGCGTTTATCCTGGGCAAGTTCCTCACCGATCCGGCCTGGGTGTTCTACCTGTTCTGGCTCCCCGGATTCCTGAACCGCGTCTACGGGTTGGATCTCGCCCATCTGGGACTGCCGATCATCGTGGTGTATCAGGCCTCGGCGGTGGGATCGATCGGCGGCGGCTGGATTTCCACCGCGCTCTTGAAGCGCGGATGGACGCCCAATCGCGCGCGCGAAGCGGCCATGCTCATCTGCGCGGTGGCGGTCACCCCGGTGATCTTCGTGGACACGGCGCGCGCCAACATGTGGCTGGTGGTGGCGCTGGTCGGTGTGGCCACCGCCGCGCATCAGGGCTGGTCCGCAAATTTGTATACGCTGGCTTCCGACTTATTCCCGCGCGGCGCGGTGGGATCGGTGGTGGGCCTGGGAGGTTTTGGCGGAGCCGTGGGCGGCATGCTGGTGGCGCCGCTGGTCGGATATTGGCTCGACTGGTCGCACGGCGCGTATGGACCGTTGTTTGTGATTGCGGGATCTGTTTACTTGGTGGCGTTTGCGGTGATCCATTGGCTGGTGGGGAAGGACTAACCCATTACTCAAGATGGACAGGCCAGGAGGCCTGTCCCACCTAGGCTAGTCCCCCAGGCCCAGATACTCCTTCGCATTCCGGTAACAGATGTTGCGGATCATCGGACCTACTAAGTCATCGCTATCCGGAATCAGGCCATTCTCCATATCTCCGCCAACCAAGTTACACAGTACGCGCCGGAAGTACTCATGCCGCGGATAAGACATGAAAGAGCGCGAGTCCGTAATCATGCCGATGAAGCGCGAGAGCAGGCCGGTATTCGAGAGCGCATTCAGTTGCCATTCCATGCCCTCCTTCTGATCCAGAAACCACCAGCCGCCGCCGAATTGGATCTTGCCGGCAATCTTGCCGTCCTGAAAGTTGCCGATCATGGTGGCGAATGCATAATCGTCCACGGGATTGACGTTATAGACGATGGTCTTCGGCAATGCGCCGTCCATCTCCAGGCGGTCGAGGTATGCGCCCAGGGCGGCCACTTGCGGCCAATCGCCGATGGAGTCGAAGCCGGTGTCCGGTCCAATCTCTTGGAGGCGGCGGGTGTTGGCGCTGCGATATGCGCCCAGATGCAGTTGTTTGGTCCAGCCTTTTTCCGCGTCAAGCTGCCCGAAGAACAGCATCATGTACGATGCGAACTGCGCCTGCTCCGCCGGGCCGGCAGCCTGGCCGTTGCGCGCCCGGTCGAAGATCGTAGCAGCCGCCGGCTCCGGGCAGAAATCGGCATAGCACTGGTTCAGCCCATGGTCGGAGAGCCGCGCGCCGATGGCATGAAAGTCGTCGTGACGCCGCCGCAGCGCATCGGTGAAGTCCTGAAGGCAGCCGATATCCACGTTGCTGGCGGCCGCCAGCCGCTCCACCCAAGGGTTGAAGACATCCGGAAGCTGGACGTTCAGGGCCTTATCGGGACGAAACGCCGGATAGACGCGCGTGGCCAGACTCGACGCCCGGATCGCCCGATGGCACGCGAGGTCGTCGGCCGGATCGTCGGTGGTGCACAGGTGGGTCACATGAAACCGGTCCAGGATGCCGTGCGCGCGCAATTCCGGCGTGGCCAGGAGCGCGTTCGCCCGGTCCCAAATGCGCGGCGCGCTCTGCTCGTCGAGCAGTTCATCGATGCCGAAGTAGCGCTTCAGCTCCAGGTGCGTCCAATGATACAGCGGATTGCGCAGCGTGTGCGGCACGGTGCCGGCCCAAGCCAGGAATTTCTCGTACGGGCTGGCATCGCCGGTCGCATAGCGCTCGCCGATGCCGTTTGCCCGCATGGCGCGCCACTTGTAGTGATCGCCTTCCAGCCAGATCTCGGCCAAGTCACGGAACTGGCGGTTTTCCGCAATATCTTTTGGCGAGAGATGACAATGATAATCGAGGATCGGCTCGCCCTCGGCGAAGGTGCGATAGAGGCGTTTCGCGGTCCGATTGTGGAGCAGGAAATCTTCGGTGATGAAGGGCATCGCGCGCCAGGCTCCCAGCCAACAGGATACCAGTTGTGTCATTATCCTTAAGATGAAGCTGATTACCGGCGTACTGCTATTGGCCGCCACCACTTTGGCAAATGGGCTGGCCAACGACCTCGACACGCTCGTGAAGATCGATACCGGCTGGGTTTCCGGCAGTGGCGGCGGAGTGCGTGTGTACAAAGGCATTCCCTATGCTGCCGCTCCCGCAGGCCCGCTCCGCTGGAAGCCGCCGCAGCCTGCTCAGCCCTGGAAGGGGATTCTGGTGGCCAAGAGCTTTCCGGCCAACTGTCCGCAGGCGCCGATCGTGCCAGGCCCGCAAAGCGAAGACTGCCTGGGACTGAACGTCTGGACGCCCGCCCGCTCGGCTGCCGCCAAGCTGCCCGTTATGGTGTGGATTTATGGCGGCGGGTTTCAGATCGGCGCCAGTTCCCAAAGCGCCTACGATGGCGAAGCACTGGCGGCACAAGGGGTAGTTTTGGTGAGCATCAATTACCGGTTGGGAATCTTCGGATTCCTGGCGCACCCGGCGCTCGACCAGGAATCGCCGCAAGGCGCCTCGGGCAATTATGCTCTGCTCGATATGGTGGCCGCGCTCCAATGGGTGAAGCGCAACATTGGCGCGTTCGGCGGCGATCCGAACAATGTGACTATCTTCGGCGAATCGGCGGGCGGCACGGCAGTGTGCCTGCTGATGGTCGTACCGCAGGCCGAAGGGTTGTTCCAAAAGGTGATATCGGAGAGCGCCGCGTGGATGTTCGGCCCCATCAGCCATCTGACGAAGTCCTGGTATGGGCGCGTACCGATGACGGAATTCGGCGCGAAGCTGGGCACGGATCTGGCGGCGTTGCGCGCGAAGAGTGTGGCCGACCTTCTGAAGACCCTGCCGCCGCCCATGACGCGCAACGATGCCGCAGAACGGGGCGAAGCCTACATGCCGGTGGTGGATGGATGGGTGATTCCAGACGATCCGGCGCGGCTCTTCACCACCGGCAAGTTCCATCACGTGGCCTTGATTGCCGGCACCAATGCGGATGAAGGCACGCTGCTGGGCGGCCCTCCGGTGCGGACCGTCGAGCAGTATGGTAAGTGGGCCGCGGAAAAGGTCGGGCCGCTTGCGGAGCGGCTGCTGAACCTGTATCCGGCCTCCACCGATGCCGAGGTGCGTGCCGCTGCGGCGCAGGCCCAGGGCGACTTGGTCTTCTTGTATGGGACGCGTTCCGTGCTACGGGCCGCTGTCAGGCTAAATCCGAACGCTTTTCAGTATCAGTTCACGCGCGTCAATGGCGTCGGGCGTCAGATCCACTGGGGCAGCTTTCACGCGTCCGAGATCCCGTACATTTGGGAGACTCTACCAGATTCGGTTTACGGCACGCAGGCGTCATTCCTGGGGGACTTTTCGGTCAACGCGGACACTTACAACGGGCAAGATAGGAAGCTTTCGCAAGCCATGAGCGCCGCGTGGGTGGCGTTTGCCAAGACCGGCAGCCCGAACGGCCCTGGACTGGCGCACTGGCCTGCTTTCGCCGGCAAGGAAAGCTACATGGATTTTGGGGACCAAATCGCGGCCAAGGAATCGCTGCGGAAGGCGCACATCGATTTCATCAGCGAGTTTACCGAGGGGTTGCGCAGCCATACCGCGGTTGCGGCGGCGAGTGGCGGCCGGCCGTAGAACGTAACGTAGGCGGAGTCAACCCCGATAGCGTCCCACGTCCTGCGAGCGAATCTGCGGCGGCGACAAGACGCTGCTGAAATATTCGCAGTATTCGCGCGCGCGGGGAAGCAACGGCGCCGTTTTTTCGGCCTCGGCCTGTTGATCTCGCACCAAGTGGCATTTCTTATACTTCTTGCCGCTGCCGCACCAACACAGTCGATTCCGTCCCAACTTTTGCTCTGCCACGTCAGTCACCTACACACCAGTCTATCCCTTCCGGCCCCCCAGTGTAAGTGGTGCTGGCTCACTCAGCGCCGCCGATTACCGTGGTGTAGCTGGTGGCGGCCAGGGAGAATTGGGCTTTACCGCCCGTAACGGGGATGCGCTCGCCCTCTTGCATGCCGCGCTGGGCGTCGGTGACCCACAGGCGTAACTGTCTTACCGCGGGCGGAAGGCCCGTGAGCGTCGCTGTGCGGGTGGCGCCGTTGTTCACGATGTGAACGGTGTAGATGCCTTCGGCGATGTTCCCGAAAGCGGCGCAAGTGAGGTTAGGTTTGTCGCAGGCGACCGGCAATGAAAATGAGCGCGGGGGCGTCGAGGCAAGTTGTTTGAGATTCCAGAAACGCCGCGTGGGGCGCAGCGGTCCGTTGTCGTTGAACATGCCGCCGCCGGCGAGGATGGAATAGTCGGATGTGAGCTGCCACTGGAGGATCGACTTAGGTTGGGCGATGGAAAGGATGCGCAGGTAGAGATTGATCTCGTAGAGGGCGAAGGACTGCTCGTTGAAGATTTGGGGATAGCGATACGCGGCGGCGTCGGTGCTGCCTTCGGCGACCACCAGGGGGACGTTCAGCTCGCGGGCGGCATCGCGCCATTGGGTGAGGATCTCGTCGGTGCATCCGCGCCAGGAGTGGAAATCCACGGCGCCGATGTACTTGGCGGCTTCGGGGTCGTGCAGGGCGGGCTGGATGAAATCGATAGGGTTGGCGTCGGAAGTGTCACCGAGCGCGAGCTTGGTGGCGAGGCCCTTGCCGGCGAAACGGGCGCCGAGGGTTTTGATGAGTTCGGCGTGTTCGCGCGGGGTTTGACGGACGTTGATGCCCAGATCGGATTCGTTGAAGCTGAACAGAGCGGCTTCGACACCGTACTTTTCCTTGAGGAAGAGCAGGTAGCCGGCGATGGAGTCCTGGATGTGGGCCATCTTCTCGGGGTTGAGGGGATTGCCGCGCGGGCCGTCTTGCGGTGGGGGACCGCGCAGGGCGTCGCCGAGGATCGCCCAACCGGGCGCCTGCCAGGCGCTGACGATGACGGGCATTCCTTTTTGCGCCAGCCTGCGGGCCATCTCCATGGCTTGCTGGACTCGCGGATGGACGTTGCCGGCGCGGGCGGCGGCCAGAGGGTCGGTCGTCTCATCCGGGTGCCAGAGGCTCCAGGGCATCTCGACGCGGCCCCAGGCAACGCGCAGATTCCGGAGGTTGTAGTCGATGACTTGGGAGTCGGCGCGCGGGTTCTGCAGACGGAAGTTGCCGCCGAGGCCATCGAACACCTGGCCGGGATGCGCCGCGTCGAGAGCGATTTCGACGGGGTTGGTGTCGATCTCACCGGTGACTTTGAAGGCGAAGCTCTTCTTGCCGGTCTGGCCAGCGGTGGTCTTGCCAGTGAGGACGGCGAGCAGGACCTGGAGGTTATAGCTGCCCTTGCGGCGGTCGTCGCGGACGACGATCAGGGTCGGCTCGTTGAACGACACCTCGATTTGGCGGGTGCGGGACACGAAGCGCGCGCCCTTGGCGGTGGCGTGCAGGTATTCATTCTGCTCGGCGGCGCCGGCGGCGAGAGACGTTTGTGCGGCGGCGGGCGGGTCGGGCTCGATGACTTGCACGGAGCCGCCGGAAAAAACGGAGGCGGGGAGTTCGATGCCGAGGAAGGTGCCGCCGATCGCGGCCTCGTTGGGGGAGCTGAATTCGAGATCGATTTTGGCGGTACCGGGGCCGGTGTCTTCCACGATTTCGGTGGCGGCCATCGTCCAGCCGGCGCCCTGTGGGTCGCGGAACTCGCGGGGGGCGCGCATGTGGACGGTCACGGTTTCGGTTTTGCCGTTGCGCGAGTAGTTGTTCTGCTGTTTCTCGCGGCCGGTGCAACTCACCGCCGCCAATTCGGGTTGGGCGACGCACATGCTGGTGCCGAGTTCCAGGAGGTGGCCCTCGACGCGCAGGCCGGTCAAGTTACCCCAAGCCATGACCTCGGGCTGGGCGAACGCCGCGCCTGCGAAGGCGGCAAAGAGAATAATCGAGCCAGTGGGCCGAATCATCACCTAGATTCTAGCGCGAGAATGCGGCGAACTGGCGCCGCTCACGAAGGTCATCTCTGCGCATATGACGCGTTCGTGAGCTACAACAGCCGGGACCGCAGGTGGTGGACACCATCTGCCGATTGCCCGAAGAGCACGCCGGAGTATAGCTATGGAAAGACGATTGGGAACTAACTGGCGGGCCGCCCCTGTGACCAAGATTTCATGGACGGTCTGGGGTTCAAACTTTGTTCAAACCGGATTCGCAGTTTTCTGCATAATCTTCGTGGTTTGAATGGTTTGAGATGGAGCCACCCTCCGGGCTTGAACCGGAGACCTGCTGATTACGAATCAGCCGCTCTACCAACTGAGCTAGGGTGGCCCTTTCCTTTGATCATACCAACGTGCGCGAATCCTGGCAAATCAGTGGATCTGCCGCTCAACGATGCCTATATGTCTCGACGATCTTCCCAAGCCCGCTTCACGTAAACATCGTCGATCAGAAATCGGATGCCCTGATTGTCCGATGTGTTCAGCCAGAGCATGCGGTCAAAGATCTGCCAGGCTTCGTCAAAACGGCCCAATCGCCAAAGGCAGAGCCCGTATCCATGCATACACCGCAAGAATGGCCGATTGTCGATATGTCCCCACGCTAGGACACCATTAAAACCCGGGGGTAGCGACAACTCCCCAACCTACTTCGTAGTGACGGACCGCCACCACGGCATCCCACGGCATCCTGCCAAAGGCCAGGTAGCGTGACGGTCCCGTCGATCCCCAGGAAACGGCAACACGCCGTCTGTTGTGTTGCGGACAACACCGACAGGACAGCCAATTCCACGATTTCCTTCCCGTGGATTACCAATCCGGCCGTTTTGTGTCGCGTTTTGCCGCCGCCTAGAGCGGCGCTCTCGGGCGGAAGTGGTGTCAGCCCCATCCATTTGCGGTACGCAGCGACGTATCTTCCTCATTCCGTTCCTTGCGGAAACACTACATCGGAAACGGCGACGACGTACTCGCGGCCATCTGGGCGGCGGCAGATGGCCGTCAATCCACGCCTTTCATTGCCATCGTAGTCAAACCGCACCACCAATACTGGCTCGCCGATTACAAAAGCATCTCTGGGAACAGCGACATCATCCTCGAACGCTTGCCGAAAGGCCCACAGTTGTTCGTCCTCGCCGTGAGCATCCACCGTAATCTGCGCGATCAGTTCATTCAGCGCGGCCGCATTGCCGGGGCGCAGCTTAAGTGCAGGATTTGTGTGCCTCACGATGAGTTCCTCCCCATATTGTCCACCACAACGGGCGTGGCTGGATCGAAAAGGATGCTGGTCCCGCAGCCGAGCCAGTGTACTCCATTGGAGTATACTGAAATGTGCAGACCGTCGTCGAAACGCCGGCATTCCTCAATGACGCGCGGTCGTTGCGGCTATCGGACGGGGAACGGCTCGCCATTGTGACATGGATTGCTGCCAATCCTGCGACCGGCGATGTAATCGAAGGAACGGGCGGTGCCCGCAAAGTGCGGTTTGCCGGAAGGGGCCGGGGGAAACGTGGCGGCTACCGGGTAATAACGTTCTTCTCCGGGACAGACATTCCGGTATTCTTGCTCAACATCTTCGCCAAGAGCGAGAAGACCGATTTGGCGCCAAAGGAACGACGAGTATTGAAATCCGTCCTGGCAAGGATAGCCGAGACCTACAGGTCGGGAAGGGAGTCGAAATGAAGAAAAGCAAACCGACGGCGGGCGAACGAATGATCGAGAGCGCCAGACAAGCGCTCGCGTTCGCCAAGGGCCGGGAGAGTCACGGCTGTGAGGTGCACGTCCCAGACGACATTGATGTCAAGGCGATCAGAGAGAAAATCTCTCTTTCTCAAGGGGAGTTTGCCAAGCTATTCGGTCTGAGTAAACGGACTTTGGAACATTGGGAGCATGGGCGCCGAGTCCCCAGCGGCCCCGCTCGGGCCTTCCTGACGGTGATCGCCCGTGAACCTGACGCGGTTCGTCGGGCATTGCTTGCCTGATAGGAAAGTTGGGTTCAGAATCGGGTTCAATTAGCGCCCGTCACGCCGACAATGCCGAAGGAATGGGGTGCTGGCCAACTGTAGAATCAATTGCATGCGCCTGGATTCCAAAATTACGAATCAGCCGCTCTACCAACTGAGCTAGGGTGGCTCATCCTTTTGGAGTATAACAACTTGCGGCTGATTTTCGCAATCCGGGGTGGGGCGTTCCTCTGTGGCGCCCTCATTTTCCCGTTTCGGCCGTTACACGCACCAGATAGTCCAGGGGATCCATTCTCAGTCTGCTCCATTTCACTGTAGACTGTAGAGGAGCCATGGCATACGGACA
>OCTA010004176.1_pt1 | contig 12667 bp, 14 predicted proteins | sample 1538991 | NCBI WGS metagenome assembly OCTA01 (sample SAMEA3539302, study PRJEB22396) | soil metagenome | biome: tundra; feature: field; material: soil | place: USA | collected 2010-05 | depth 0.15 m
CCGAACTCGCCGTTGATGTCTTCCATCGCGAACAGACGGTCGTAGGGAATGTCCGCTTCCGCCAGCAGCACGTTCATGTGCCCGGGCATGCGGCCCGCCACCGGGTGAATCCCGAATTTCACGTCCACGCCGCGGCGCGTCAGGGCGTCGTACAGCTCGCGGATCTTATGCTGCGCCTGCGCCACCGCCAGGCCGTAGCCCGGCACGATAATCACACTCGACGCGGCTTCCAGAATCGACGCGGCTTCTTCCGGGCTCGCGCTATGCACGGGGCGCTGGTCTACGTGCGCGGCCTTCGCCTGAATCTGCCCGAACGCCCCGAACAACACGTTCGCGAACGACCGGTTCATGGCCTTGCACATGATGATCGAGAGAATCAGGCCCGAGGAGCCGTCCAGCGCGCCCGCGATCACTAGCAACTTATTGTCCAGCACGAATCCCATGGCGCACGCCGAGAGCCCAGCGTAGGAGTTCAACAGCGCGATCACCGTCGGCATGTCGGCCCCACCGATGGGGATGATCAGCAGCACGCCGAACACCAGCGCCAGCCCGGCGAACACCGGAAAGATCCAGGTATCCGTCGGGACCAGAATCAGCCTCACGCCCAGTCCCAAGGCGATCGCGAACAACACGAAGTTGATGACGTTCTGGTTCTTGTAGGTGATGGGCCGCTGCGGCAGCACCTCCTGCAACTTGCCCATGGCCATCAGGCTCCCGGTGAAGGTGAGGAAGCCGAGCAGCGTTTCGATCATGAGCGCTACCAGGATGTACTTGGGTTGGTTCGGCTCCCGGTAGAACTCGGCCGTGCCCACCAGCGCCGCCGCCAGCGCGCCGCAGGCGTGCGACATCGCGGTCCGCTGCGGCACGGCGGTCATAGGCATGATGTAGGCGATGGGAATCCCGACCGCCGTGCCGATCAGCATGGCCGACAGAACCCACTGCCAATTGAATACCTGGTGCGCCAGCAGCGTACCCGTGACCGCCATCAGCATGCCGATTTCGCCGGCGAACACGCCGCGCCGCGCCGTGGCGGGCGAGTTCATCCACTTGAGCGACATGACGAACATCGCCGCCGAGAAGATGTAAATGTAATTCACCAGGTGAGACATTTACTTCTTCTCCTGGCGCTTATGAAACATCTTCAGCATCCGGTCGGTGATAAGGAACCCGCTCACGATGTTAGTCACGGCGGCCGTAATGGCGATGAACCCGAGGACCTTGCTCAGCATCGTCGCGCCCTGCGCCCCGGTGATCAAAATGGCGCCGACCACGGAAATCGCGGAGATCGCGTTGGTCAGCGACATCAGCGGCGTGTGCAGCAGCGGCGAAACCCGGCGGATCACTTCCAGCCCGACGAAGGTCGCCAGCATGAAAACGTAGAGGCTCAATTCAAGAGTCGAAGACATAAGGCTCCCGCTAACCCAACAACTCCCGCACCTTTGGATGGACCACTTCGCCCGCGAACGTCACCAGCGTCTCGCGCACAATTTCATCTTCGCGGTCCAGATTCAGTGCTCCATCCTTGACCAAATACTTCAGGAAAGTGGCGATGTTACGCGCGTACATCTGGCTGGCATGATAGGGAATGGTGGACGCCAGATTCAGCGGACCCATGATGCTCACTCCGCCGCATTCGACGGTCTCGCCGGCCCGCGTCAGCTCGCAGTTGCCGCCGCGCTCGGCCGCGATATCCACGATCACCGATCCCGGCGCCATGCGGCCCACCATCTCGCCCGTGATGAGGATGGGCGCTTTCTTTCCCGGCACGGCGGCGGTCGTAATCACCACGTTCTGCTGGGCCAGCACGCCACCCATCAGCTCGCGCTGCCGCCGGTAGAATGCCTCGTCCATGGCTTTGGCGTAGCCGCCCTTGTCTTCGGCTCCGGCGTTCTCCATCTCCAGCACGACGAACCGCGCGCCCAGGCTCTCCACCTGCTCTTTCACCGCCGTGCGGATATCGTAGCCGCTCACCACCGCGCCCAGCCTCTTGGCGGTGGCGATGGCCTGGAGCCCGGCCACACCCGCGCCGATCACCAGCACGCGCGCCGGAGTGACGGTCCCCGCCGCGGTCATGAGCATGGGAAACATGCGCGGCAGCGAATCCGCCGCGATCAGGACGGCCTTGTACCCGGCGATGGTCGCCATGGAAGAGAGCGCGTCCATGCTCTGTGCCCGCGTGATCCGGGGCATCAGTTCCATGGCCAGGAAGTTCACGCCGCAACTGGCCAGTTGACGCGCGGCTTCGATGGCAGTTAGTGGCTCCCCGAACGCGATGGCGGTCTGCCCGCGCCGGAAGAGCGCCAGATCCGCGCCGCCCGTCTCCGGGTTGGCGCCCAGGCCGCGCACCTGCAGGATCACGTCCGCCGAGCGAAAAACCTCTTCCCGGCTGCCGGCGATCCGAACGCTTTTCTCGACGTACTCGGAATCGGGGAAACCGGCGCGCAGCCCAGCCCCAGATTCCATGAGGAGTTCCACGCCGGTCTTATTCAGAACGCCAATAGCGCCTGGCGCCATCGCCACCCGGCGCTCCCCCGGCGCGGATTCGGCTACGACTCCAACAACCATACCCATTCCATCCCCCCACAAGAACAAGAGAATTGCGGCGGTCCTAGAGGACGCTGTGCAAGAATCGGTTGGCAGGCGAAAGCGCCTGCCCCACCTGCTTTCACTGCTTCCTAGACAGCCTACAACAAATCCGACGTACTGAAGAAGAACCGCAGTTCCGTCTCGGCCGTCTCCGGCGCGTCGGAGCCGTGTACGCAGTTGCGCTCGATGTTGGTGGCGAAGCGCTTCCGTATGGTGCCCTCGGCCGCGTTGGCGGGGTTGGTGGCGCCCATGGTTTCACGCCACTTCGCGATGGCGTCCTCGCGCTCCAGGGCCAACACGACGATCGGTCCCTCGGTCATAAACTTTACCAGGCCCGCATAGAACGGCCTCTCGCGGTGTACCGCGTAAAACCCCTGCGCCTGGGCTTCCGTGAGCCGCGTCATGCGCAGGGCCAGGACCTTGAAACCGGCCTGCTGGATCGTGGCGAGGATCTCGCCAGCCTGGCCCGCGGCGACGGCGTCCGGCTTGATAATCGAAAACGTGCGTTCTACGCTCATAAACGGCTTTGGACCTTCTCCCCTATTTCGGCCGGCGAGGAGCACACCGTAATGCCGGCTTCCTCCATGGCCTTGATCTTGTCGGACGCTTTTCCAGAGCCGCCCGCGATGATCGCGCCGGCGTGGCCCATGCGGCGTCCCGGCGGCGCGGTCTGGCCGGCCACAAAGCCGATCACGGGCTTCTTCACGTGGGCCTTCACGTAGGCCGCCGCGGTCTCTTCGGCGTTGCCGCCGATCTCGCCGATCATCACGATGGCGTGCGTCTCCGGGTCCGCGTTGAATAGCGTGAGGGCGTCCACGAAGTTCGTCCCGATGATCGGATCGCCGCCGATGCCGATGCACGTGGATTGTCCGATCCCCAGGCTGGTCAACTGCCCCACCGCTTCGTAGGTCAGCGTGCCCGAGCGCGAGATGACGCCGACGTTGCCTTCCTTGTGGATCGCCCCGGGCATGATGCCGATCTTGCACTTGCCGGGGGAAATTACTCCGGGGCAGTTAGGCCCGATCAGCCGCGTGGGCTTGTCCTTCAGGAACTGCCATACGCGCACCATGTCGAGCGTTGGAATCCCTTCGGTGATGCATACCACCAGCGGCACGCCCGCGTCGGCCGCCTCCAGGATGGCGTCCGCGGCAAACGGCGGCGGCACGAAAATCACGGTGGCGTTGGCGCCGGTTTGCCTCATCGCCTGCCCCACCGTATCGAAGACCGGCAAGTCCAGGTGCTTCGAACCGCCTTTGCCGGGCACCACGCCGCCCACCACGTTGGTTCCGTAGGCGATGGCTTGTTGCGCGTGGAACGTGCCTTCCTTACCAGTGAATCCCTGGACGATCAAGCGAGTATTTCGATCGACGAGTATGCTCATGTGCGATTCCTAGGCCGCCAACTTCACGACTTTTTCCGCGGCGTCGCGCATATCCAGGCCCACGGTGAAATTCAGGCCCGACTCCACCAGGATACGGCGGCCCAAATCCACGTTGGTGCCTTCCATCCGCACCACGATGGGCACTTGTACGTGCAGGTCGCGGGCCGCCGCCACCACGCCGGTGGCCAGCGTGTCGCAACGCAGAATGCCGCCGAAAATGTTGATCAGCACGGCCTTCACGTGCTTGTCCGCGAGCAGAATGCGGAAGGCCTGCTTCACCTGATCGGCGCTGGCGCCGCCGCCCACGTCGAGGAAATTGGCCGGGCTCCCGCCGGAGTGCTTGATGATGTCCATGGTGGCCATCGCCAATCCGGCGCCGTTCACCATGCAGCCCACCGAGCCATCGAGCTTGATGTAGTTCAGACCGTACCGCGAGGCCTCGACCTCCAGCGTATCCTCCTCGTTGAGGTCGCGCAGATCGATCAGCTCCTTGTGGCGATAGAGCGCGTTGTCGTCGAAATTGATCTTGGCGTCGAGCGCGTAGACCTTGCCGTCCGCGGTCAGGATGAACGGATTGATTTCGGCGAGCGTGGCGTCCATGGCGGTGTACGCCTTGGCGAGCGCCATCATGGCGGCCGTCGCGGCGTGAACGCAGGCCGGCGGGATTCCGATGCCGAACGCCAGCTTCCGCGCCTGGAAGGCCATCAGGCCTATGCCCGGCAGGAAGGCTTCCTTCAGGATCGCCTCCGGATTCTTCGCCGCCACCTCTTCGATTTCCATGCCGCCCGCCGCCGAGGCCATGAATACCGGCAGTCCCTGCACGCGGTCGAGCACGATCCCCAGGTACAGTTCGCGTTCGATGGGAAGCGTCTCTTCGATCAGCAATCGCTGGACGATACGGCCCTCGGGGCCCGTCTGATGGGTCACCAGCTTCATGCCGATCATCCGGCGCGCGATGCCGGCGGCCTCCGCGGCGTCCTTCGCCACTTTCACTCCGCCGCCCTTGCCGCGCCCGCCGGCGTGGATCTGCGCCTTCACCACCACGCTGCCGCCGACGTTCTTGGCCGCCGTCTCCGCCTCCTCGGCGGTGAACGCGACTTCGCCGCGCGGCACGGGGACATTGAACTGCGCGAGGATGGCCTTGGCCTGATACTCGTGAATTTTCATGGAAATACCGCTTGTGCTAGGATGACGAGAAAGCCGAAACCCTCAATATAACATGGGGCTTTTACCATACCTGGAACGCGTCGCGTCGCGGGTGGACTTGTCCTCCAGCGAGGCCCTGGAGGCCATGCGGACCATTCTCTGCGGGGAGGCAAGCCAACCCCAGATCGCCGCGTTTCTGGTCGCGTTGCGCATGAAGGGCGAGACGGTGGAGGAGCTGGTGGGGTTCGCGCGCGCGATGCGCCAGATGGCCGCGCCGATCGATTGCGGCCCCGGCGGCGAGCCGCTGCTCGATACCTGCGGCACGGGTGGGGACGGCGCTTCGACCTTCAATATCTCGACCATCGCCGCCTTTGTGGTGGCCGGCGCCGGCGTACGCGTTGCCAAGCACGGCAACCGTTCCATATCGAGCCGCTGCGGCAGCGCGGACCTGCTGGAAGCTCTGGGAATTGCCATTGCCATTCCGCCGGCTGAAACGGGGCGCGCCATTCGCGAAATCGGCATTGGCTTCCTGTTCGCCCCGGCCTTCCACACCGCCATGAAGCACGCGCAGCCGGTGCGGGTGGATCTGAAGATGCGAACCGTCTTCAACCTGCTCGGGCCGCTCACGAACCCCGCCGGAGCGGACGCGCAGTTGGCCGGCGCCCCGTCGGCTCACGCCGCCGAATGGATCGCCGGCGCGCTGGCGGCTCTGGGACTGCGCCGCGGCTTCGTGGTCCACGGCTCCGACGGTCTGGATGAAATCACCACCACCGGCCCGACCCTGGCTTTCTCCATTGCCGAAGGCATGGTGGAGCGCCTGACCCTGACGCCCGAGGATTTCGGCGTGCCGGTGGCGGCGCCGGAAGATCTCAAGGGCGGCGACCGGGACCGGAACGCCGAAATCGCTCGCGAGGTTCTGGGCGGCGGCTTGGGGCCTCAGCGCGATGTGGTGCTGGTGAACGCTGCAGCCGCGTTGGTAGCCGCAGGAAAGGCCAGAGATTTTATTGAAGGCATAGCGCTGGCGGCGCGGTCCATCGATAGCGGCGAGGCGTGGGGGAAAGTGGAAGCGCTGGCGGAGTTTGGGAAGGCATCGTGACCCGATGTGGGGCGGACCTCCTGGTCTGCCTTCTTGTTGCTTTCTGAGCGGTCGAAAGCTACTGCGACTTATGGGGAATATGGCGCGCCGGGATTCAACTTAACTGTTTGTCTCAGCCAAGAGGACAAGCGCACCGTTAAGACCGTTAAGTATAGGGCTTGGACACGGAACATCAGGGTGGGATAATGGCGGTCTATGCCGACGTTCGCATGGCCTTTGTTGCCGTTCTCGCAATTTGTGCTATTCGCGCCTGAAAAGCCGTGGTATCAAAACTGGGAGCTGTGGGTCAGCGTGTGCACGCTGCTCCTGGCGTGCGCCACGATCTGGCTGGCTTTGGAGACACGACGGATGCGGAAGGGAAGCGAAGGCGCGATGAAGGGAATGGAAAGACACGCCGCTGATTCCGCGAGCGCCGCTAGATTGAGCGCTGAAGCCACAAAGACACTTGTGGAGATAGGCCAAAGACCTTGGGTTTCCTTGAACGCGATCAGCGTGGAATCTCATTTGACCGGCAACCTTTGCATGGTCATCGGCATAACGCTCTTGAACACTGGGCAGACTCCGGCTCAAGAGGTGGCAGTACGAACGGACTATTACATGACCGCCGGGGCAATTCCGGAGCAACTTGAGTTTCTTCACCCCGATCCCCAAACGACGTCCTATTGTCTTGCGCCCCATGCCGAAAGGGGAATACAGAGAGTCTTTCCGCTTACGCGAGCTGAGGCGGAGCTTCTGGCACAGCACCAGTCCGCACTCTATGCGTATGGAAGTGCAGAATACTCCGATGTCTTCGGTCATAGGCACACGACGCAATGGTGCTCACGATACGAGCGGCCGCTCCAGAAGTTCATCGCCTGGCCGCGATACAACAAGATGGACTAGGCTTCGATCCAATGTATCTTCGGCAGCTCAAGGCCCTGGCTCACGAATCCCTGTTGAGTTGAAGAAGGCAGACCAGGAGGTCCGCCCCACTGGCTACCTCAAATACTTATTGAAGAAATCAAGCGTGCGTTGCCAGGCGAGCTTGGCGGCGGCCTCATCGTAACGCGGGGTTGTGTCGTTGTGGAAGCCGTGATTGGCGCCCTCGTAGATATAGGCGGTGTAGGTCGCGTGGTTGGCTTTCAGGGCTTCCTCATAGGCGGGCCATCCGCCGGTCAGGCGCGTGTCCAGGGACGCATAATGAAGCAGGAGTGGGGCCTTGATCTTGGCGGCATCGTCGGCCGAGGGTTGGGCGCCGTAGAAAGGAACGGCGGCGGAAAGGTCCGCGCCCAGGCGCACGGCCAGCGTGTTGGCAATGCCGCCGCCAAAGCAGAAACCCACCACGCCGATCTTGCCGGTGCAGTCGGAACGCGCCTTCAGCCAGCGCGCGGACGCGACAAAGTCCTCGGTCATCTTCGGTTTGTCCACGGGGCCGAAGAGCGCCGCACCTTTCTCGTCGTCGCCCGGATAGCCGCCTACGCTCGTGAGACCGTCCGGAGCGAAGGCGATGAAATTGGCGGCCCCCAAACGCCGCGCCACGTCCTCGATGTACGGATTCAGGCCCCGGTTCTCGTGGATCACCAGCACTCCCGGCAGCTTGCCGCTGGCGTTCGCCGGGCGCGCCAGGTAGCCGCGGATACTGCCATTGCCCTGGGGCGACGGGACCGTCGCATACTCGGTCTTGATCCGGCTGTCGTCCTTGGCGACTTGCTGCGCCCAAGCGTAATTCGGGCGGAGACTCTCCCATATCGCTGTGGCCGTCAAGCCCCCGACTGCGAATTTCTTGGCGCCATCCAGGAAGGCACGGCGGTCTATCTCGCCGTGAACGTAACGGTCAAACAGGTTCAGCAACTCCTGGGGAAAATCCGACGCTTTCTTTCGTTCCATCTCGTGGCTCCTTGCCAGGTGGAAGCATATCACATCGAGATTTCGGACTGCGGATACTGAAAGGGTGCGCCGACTCAGCCCGAAGCGCTCACCACAAGTACTCTTTCGCAATCTCCCGCTTGTCATACCCGTCCAGAACGTGCGCCACCCGGATCTTCTTCAGCGACACGGGCGAAAGTTGGCCGATAGGGATGTAGACGACGGCCCGGCCCGCGCGCGAGGCGATGGTCTTGAAAATCGAGCGCGGGGGCTTGGCCGCCACGTAGACCACGTGGCGGTGAATCGAGTAGTCCAAAGCGGCTAGCAGCCGCGCATTACTACGGGGGACATCATGCGACACTAAAAGGCTGTAAAACTGGCCATTTGGCCATTGCCGATCACCTGCGGGATGCGGCGCCCGGTCTCGCATTCACGCGTGATGGCCTGGATCCGTTCGTCAACGACACTCCAATCCAATCGGCCCTCGGTTCGGTGGAGTCGCGATGTGGACGGGCCGCGGCGGCTGCGCAAAGGCTGGAGAAACTCGTGAAGAATGGGGATCCGGCAAGCATCGCATTCGGCTACGATCTGGCGCGCCAGGCGCCGGATTTTCGCCCGGAGGATTGGACCGCCCGTCTCGACTCGGCCCTTAGACGAGCGGAGGCGAATGCCGCGGGGGGCGCGAGTTGGCCGGCTACCGTCCTGGGCCTCCTTCAGATAGAACTGGGCCGCACGGAGCAGGGCCGCGAAACCCTTCGGGGCTCCATCTTGATGCCGGACCGCAACCTGGCACACCACTACAGCCGGGCGGCGCTGGCAAACGGGAACAGACCATAGCCTTCCGCGTTTTCTCCGCGTCTCCCGCGGTGAACCACCTTGCTGCCGAAGGACTTGCAGGCGCGTGGGGCAGGCGCTTTCGCCTGCCAACCATTTTTTCACGGCTTCTGAGGGAGTCGCCTACTTGCCGCCGCCGAACAGCACTTCGCCGCCCTTGCCCTGCTGGATGAGGGGGATGTAGGTCTGCAACTCGGCGGTTACGGCCGGGTCGGTCAGATCGATGGTCTTGCCGCGTTCGGCCGACATGTACGCCGCCATGACGAGCTCGGTGACGCTCCGGCCATGTCTCCAATCCAGGAGCGGCTTGCCGCCGGTTGAGAACGCCCGCACCGAATCCTGCAACTCGGCGATATAGCCATAGAGATCCATCTCGTTCGGATGGACCACCAACAGACCCCGGGTGGCCGTGGCCTTCTCCAGCGCGCTCTCGGCGTCCTTGATCGCTTCCGCGACCGCATCGCCGATGAAAACGCTGAGCGGCGAGACCAGGCTGTCGATCCTCGTGGCATAGCCGGGGCCGAGCGCTTCCATGAGCAAACGCAGGCCCTGCATGTCCCACATCCACGAATCGGTGAATTGCCCCGCTACGATCTGGCCGGTCTCGGGGTTTCGGAATTCCACCATGCCGGTGGCGTAGTCTTCGGCGGGAGTCTTGCTGTAGTCGACCCCTCGCTCTTCCAGCAACTTCTTCCGGTAGGCCGGTTGGCCCCACTTGAGCAGCAGCGTCCTGGCCGTGACCGAAACCGGCTGGAGAAAGTCCAGCGGCTTTCCGGGCGGCGTCAGGATAAAACGCGAAACGTCGATGGAGTGGCAGCCCATATCACAGAGCACACCTCCGCCCTGTTTCGTCGGATCCCAGAACCAGGGTTCGTGGGGCCCGCCGTGTTCTTCCGCCGAGCGGGCGAGCATGAGCGGACCCGAGGCGAACATGGCCGGCTTGAGCTGCTCCAGGCCGACTCGGATGGGCTCCATATGGTCTTGATTTTCGTGGTACGCCACGCTCACCTTGCAGGCATCGCCCAGCTCGACCATACGGTTGGCTTCGCGCATGTTGCGCGCCAGGGGCTTGTCGACGATGATGCCCAGAATCTCCGCTCCGGCGGCGCGGGCGGCGGCGACCTCTTCCATGACCGCCACCTTGGCGAAGTTGGGGACGAGCACCGCGACCACGTCGCAGTTTTCGACCAGTTCCGCGATCGAGCCGCAAACTTTGGGCTCGCCGACGCCGAGTTGGCGGGCCAGGCCGGCAAGCTCGTCGGCGCCCTTGATGGCGTAGATCGCCGAGACATCGGCGTTCCGTATGTATTTCAAAGATCGGGTATAGAACTTGGCGATGAATCCAGCGCCGATAAAACCGAGTTTCAAGTGTTTCATTTTTTCCTATTCCTTTTCGCAAGCGAAGTAGTCTGCCCCCAAAAGGGGGCGTCGTTTATCCCTCCGGCTGCAGCATCAGGCCGTTGTTAAACCGGTTCGTGAAATTCGCCATGGCGGCCACCAGCGTGATTTCCACGATCTGCTCGTGGTTGAAATGCTCGAACAGAGCGTCGCGCGTTTCGCCGGCGTCCGCGGTCCGCGTTAGCTCGCGGGCGTAGCGGATGGCGGCGCGCTCCGGCGCGGAGAAACCTTGGTCCTGCTCCGCCTGGATGAACTGCATCTCTTCGGCGGTGATGCCGGCTTTCTTTCCGCTGGCAACGTGGGACGCGGTGCAATACGCGCACTTGTTGGCGTAGGAGCAAGCCAGGTACGCCAGTTCCTTGACGCGGCGATCCACGGACCCCCGCCCCATGATCGCGCCGTAGAGCGGGACGAAGTTCTGGAGGACCTCGGGCCGGTTTGCCATGGTGCGGAAGAAGCGATTGGCGCGCCCGCCCTTGGCTTCGAGGCTTGCCAGGAATTCGTTCTGCGCGGGGTCCGCCATTTTGATCGCTGTAGCCATTGGAACCAGTATAGAAGCAGCGCGGTCTGCGGAGAAGTCTCGCAGGAATTTCAGGTCGCCTTCCACGAAACCGAACTCGCGGAGCTTCCCCCGGGGCTCCCAGCGCATTTCCTGGAAGATCAGGTTACGCGGATCCCCCTGGAATTGCCGCACGCGGAAGAAGATCAGCAGAATCGGCGGCCGGCCCGGATAGGTGAACTCGTAGCGCGCGATTTCGTCGCCGCGCGCGCCGCGCACATCGATCTCCTCTTCCAGTTCACGCGCCAGCGCCTTCGCGGGGGTCTCGCCCGGCTCCACCTTGCCGCCCGGAAACTCCCATTGAAGAGGATGGGTTTGTCCGGGCATGCGTTGACAAATGAGCACCCGGCCTTCCCGCTCAATGATGGCCGCGACCACTTGAAGCATGCCAATATTGGAACATACGATGTACCCGGAGCGCCTGATCGAGCACTTCAGCAACCCGCGCAACGTCGGCGAGCTCGCGCCGCCCGCGGTGACGGTGGAAGCCTCCAATCCCGCTTGCGGCGACATCCTGCGGCTCTCGGCGCGGTTCGAAGCCGGCTTGGCGGTGGAAGTGCGCTACAGCGTGCGCGGCTGCACGGCATCCATTGCGGCGGGCTCGGCCCTTACGGAATGGATGCGGGGAAAGACGCGGGCGGAGATTGCGGCCTTTCAGCCGTCCATCGTGGACCAGGCGGTGGGTGGCCTGCCGCCGGCGTCGAAGCATGCCGCGGCCCTCTGCGCCGACGGCGTGAAATTGCTGCTCGCGCGCGCCGGTTAATCCTGGGGCGCGTAGTATCCCCTGCGCCAGTCGGCGCGCAATTTCGGAAGACCGCGGGGCGGAACGACCTTCACCTGCAAGGGATGATAGCGGCCGTCGCGCGTCTCATTGGCCGGCGAGAAGCCGAGGAGGTAGCGGTTCCGCAGCTCGACGCTGATTTTGGTTATGGCGTCACTCCCGTAGGGCAGAACACGGCCGCCCGAGTCTTCCGTCATCTGCCGCAAATACCAAGATCCCTCTCGCTCCTGATCCTCGATGAGAATGGCGTAAATCAGCGCATCGCTCTCCCGGACCATGTTCCGCATCTCGCGGAGGCTGTATCGGCTGTTGTTCTCGCCGCCGTCGGAGATGATCAGGAGGGCTTTGCGGTTCAGCTTGGACTTCTTCAGCTCGTGAAGGCCCAAAACCGCGGCGTCCACCAGCGCCGTGCTGCCGCTGGACTTGGTAAAAACAAGTTCGTCTTGCACTTCGCCCAAGCCACGCCCCAGGGGCACGACCAGTTTCGGGCGGTCGTCAAACTCGATCAGGAAGAACTCGTCTTCCGGATTTGCAGTCCTGAAGAACTCCCGCGCCGCATAGCGCGACCTGCCCAAGCCTCTGCCCATGCTCCCGCTGACATCGAAGACCAGGCCGACCGCGAGTGGCTCGTCCTCCATGGCGAAATGCGTGATGGGCTGTTCCACGCCCTCGTCGAAGACGCGGAAATTCTCCTTTTCGAGACCGGTGACCGGGCGATTCATCGGGTCGTAGACGGTTGTAGGAACCAGCACGAGGTTGGTGTCCACGCGCAGGTTGGCCCGCGGATTCGCCGGCGCCGCGGCCGGGGGCTGCTTTCGGGGTTCGATGGCGACCTGGCTGCCGGCGATGCGCACCAGGAGGGTTAACCAGAACGCCAACCCGACGACTTGCCGCGAATTCATGGCGCGCCCCCTTACGAGAGTATTGTACGGCAGCGCGCGGATTACGACGCGCCCGGCGCCGGACGAAGCAATTGTGGCGCAGACTCTTAGTCTGCCGCGCCGGCACTCATGCCGGTGCATGGTGGGTGCTTGAAGAGGA
>OCTA010004177.1_pt1 | contig 12667 bp, 9 predicted proteins | sample 1538991 | NCBI WGS metagenome assembly OCTA01 (sample SAMEA3539302, study PRJEB22396) | soil metagenome | biome: tundra; feature: field; material: soil | place: USA | collected 2010-05 | depth 0.15 m
GCAACGACCCTCTCGAGCCTAACCCTTGCCGGCTTCTTTTGCGGCCTTCATGACGGTTTTCATCATGCGGTTTTCGCCCGCCCAGTATAGGCTGATCTCATGGCCGTCAGGATCGTTGAGGTAAGCGTGCCGCCATCCCCAGGGCATCATCTGCGGCAGTTGGGTGATGTAGAAGTCCTTTTTCTGGAGCTTGAGGCAGAAGTCATCGAGATCGCGAACTTCGAAGTACAAGCGCACACCATCGCTGGCAACGGAGACGCCCGGTCCCGCTTGGTGAAGGGCTATGGTTCCGTCACCCCCTGGCGCCCGTAGGCGCGCGTACACCGCATTACCCTTGTAGCGGAAGTCCTCGATCAGCTTGAATCCCATCAGGTCACGATAGAAGGCCATCGCGCGATCCACATCTTTGACGTACACCATGGCGTGGTTGAAGGTAAGCTTACCCTCATTTTTGGGAGGCGCGGGCGCCCTGGTCTGCGCGGGCTTGGCCGGCTTCGCAGCCGCACGCTTGGCCGCTCGCGGAGCGCTAGTCTTTTTCGCGGAAGCTTTCTTCCTGGCTACCTTCTTCATAGTGGCGGCCGACGACATTGTCCCGACCGAGCGCCGCAAGTGGCTGATGAATATAAGAGGGCGTTCTTGATCTGCCGTCATGATAGCCAGTTTACGCGAGCGCCACAATTCTGTGCACATCGTTACGTCGGCGCAGTGATTTCGTGAGGTCTGCCCTAAGCCGTGAAACTGTAGGAGACATCATGACGTACTGCGATATCATCAAAGCATCTTGATCAAACCCCGGGTTTTCATTGGCTCGTCTACAGAAGGTGCCGATGTAGCCCTCGCGCTCGCGCGGCTCCTCGGCGATAGCGCGGCCGTCCAAGTCTGGACTCAGGCGTTCAAGCTTGGAGATCTCACTCTTGACACGCTCAATAGAGAGCTCGTGCGCTCCGATTACGCAATCTTGGTTTCTACATCCGATGATGTTGTACGTTCGCGCGGTACGGAAAACTCAGCTCCTCGCGACAACGTTATCTTTGAAGCTGGCTTATTCATGGGTCGTCTCGGTCCCCACCGCACGTTTGTTGTTTGCGACCGCGCATCCGGACTCAAGCTTCCTTCCGACTGGGCAGGGTTGACGATAGCGACTTACGAGCGGTCAGCCGCTGGACTTGATGCCTCTCTAGCACCAGCCGTTGAAAAAATCGCTGACGCAATTGCAACTGGCGGCGTTGCTCTCGAAGTAGACTTCTTACGGGCCTACTTGACACTCATTGGGCCAGATATTCGCATTTACGACAGCTACGCCGAGATTCTGTCGAGACACTTCAACACCATCCGGGGTGAAATCGAGCGCCTGAGGCAGAATAACGATTGGGCTCAGTTGCTCCAACTGAAGATAAGAATAAGGGAGTACTTCGAATATTCGGGCCGGTATCTTGATGGTGTCGAATTCGGGGCCGCTTATGTGGATGCGCTCAGTGCGTTGGGTCGCGACGAAGAAGCTTGGTGGTCGCAAGTTAAAGATATTGGTTACATGCTTATCCTCGCAGGAAAGCACAGCGAGGGACGCCGTGTAATTGAGAGCGTGCTGCAAACGGTGCCAGAAGGCGTCTCATCCTTGAACAAACAATCGCAAGCACGTCTGTTCTTCTATGCCAACCGGTATCTCGGAATCTCATATCAACGCGATGATTTCGGTGGCAGTTTGGCCGAAGCAAAGGAGCATTTCGAAAAAGCGGCATCTCACTTGGCGGCGTTTACGGGGACTCCAGAATACAAAGAATTACAGGCGCGTTTACTGCGGAACATGGGCAATGTGTCCTTAGCTGAAAAACATTTTGAAGAGGCATTGCGGCAGCTGGAAGCAAGCCTAAGTCTTTTTGAAGACGTTGGAGACGTCGAACACATTGGTTTTGGTCACTTGAGTATCGCCGAGGCTCTCATTACGTGGGGTGGTAGGCACGCGCACGATGCTTGGCAGCACCTGCATCAAGCCCAATCGGCTTTGGCACACACAGGAAACGTCGAAGGCCAAGGGCGCGCTATGGAGCAACTTGCCCGATATTACCTGGTATTAGCATGCCAAGTGCGCAAAGGTGAGAAGAAGATAGGTTACCTGCGAGAGGCCGCGGCGCTCGCCCATACCGCAGGAAAGCTGTTCGACAGAATCGGATCAGCGCGTCTGTCCGGACGGATCGATGGTTTGCTCGGCCAGATCGAGAAACAGCAGGCTGTGAGCTGAAGCTTCTCACACATCCTGAGAGCATCCCGTTAAGCGGCCTAGTTTTGGTGACGAGTTGTGACTAGCTATATCGCGAAAACGCCGGAAACGGCCCGGTTTTGGTGACGAGTTGCGGTAGCGCTCCGGGTATGGCTCACGTGAAGCCACTGAATCTAAAGAAGAATATGGTAGGCACGAGGAGACTCGAACTCCTGACCTCTACCGTGTCAATTTTGATCTCAACAACCTAAAACCCTTTGCCTGTCTTGCTTTTCCGAGTTGAGACGGCTGAAAAAGGGCCGAAAACGGCCTAGTTTTGGTGACGAATTGGTGACGAGTTTCAGTGCCGGAACAACGATGCCGGGATTTAATGACACCAATCATACTGCTGGCCTCACGGGATGGGCGGGACATCGTCGCGGTGGAGGTACTTCCGGCATTCTTCGCGAGTAAGGTTGCGGGTGACGCGAGAGCGGGCCAGGGACATTAGTAGGTCAACGTCCATGGCATAGACTTGGATGGTTCCGTCGGCTCCGCCGGAAAGAAGGCGTTTGCCATCCTGGGTCCAGGCGACGCTGTTCACTCTGTCGGCGTGAGCATCGAGAGTGATGAGTTCGCGCCCGCTTTCCATATCCCATATTCTGACTGTTTTGTCATCACCTGCTGAGGCAACGTGCCTGCCATCAGGACTCAATGCAGCCGCCCTGACTGCATTCTCGTGGCCGATGAGGGTGACCAGGGAACGTCCAGTGGCCAGCTCCCACACCTTCAGTGTCCCGTCCCAAGAAGCCGAGATTACCAGCCGCCCATCCCCGCTCATCGCCACGCCATCGACTGCAGCAGTGTGACCTCGCAGGGTACTCAGTTTGCGCCCACTGTCCACTTCCCAGACTTTCAGCGTCTCATCAGTGGAGGCTGAGATTGCTAGCCGTCCGTCCCCACTTATCGCCACACCATAGACCACGCCAGACTCTGGGATTGTGCGCAGTTTCCGCCCACTGTCCACCTCCCAAACCATCAGAGTCCGGTCCGAGGAACCGGATACTGCCAGTCGCCCATCCCTACTCAGCGCTACCCCCCAGACACAATCAGCGTGGCCTCGCAGGGTGCGCAGCTCACGACCGCTGCCCAGCTCCCACACCTTCAGCGTTTTGTCATAAGAAGCGGATACTGCCAACCGCTCGTCCCCACTCAACGCCACACTAGTGACCGCACTCGTGTGGCCTGCGAGGATGCGCACCTTGCGCCCGCTGGCCAGCTCCCAAACCTTCAGATCCCCTGGTCTAAGAGAGGCATTTATTGCAGCGGAGATCACCAAGCTGTTGTCCGCCGTCACCGCAACCGCAGTGACTCCGTCTTCCTCGTCGCGCAAGGTGCGCAGCTCACGACCGCTGCCCAGCTCCCACACTTTCAGCGTCTTGTCATCAGAGGCCGAAACCGCCAGCCGCGCATCCCCAGTCAACGCCACGCCCCAGACATAGCCAGTGTGGCCTCGTAGAGTTCGCAGCTCGCGCCCGCTGGCCAGCTCCCAAACCTTCAGCGTCTTGTCATCAGAGGCCGAAACCGCCAGCCGCGCGTCTCCAGTCAACGCCGCGCCACGAACACAGCCAGTGTGACCGGTAAGGGTGCGCAGCTCGCGCCCGCTCTCCACATCCCACACCTGCAGCGTATTGTCATAAGGGGCGGAGACTGCAACTCGCCCGTCACCACTCAATGTCACGAAACCGAGAGAACCATGGCCCCGGAGGGACCAAAGCTCGCGCCCGCTCTCTACATCCCACACCTTCGACGCTCCATCATCAGACGCCGAGGCCGCCCGCTGTCCGTCCCCACCGAACGCTGCACCACGGACGAAGGCGGTGTGCCCTGTGAGGGTGCGCAGCTCGCGCCCGCTCTCCACATTCCACACCCTCACCGTCTTATCGAAAGATGCGGAGATTGCAAGCTGGCCGTCAACCGTCAATGTCACATCGCGGACAGAATCAGAATGGCCTTTGAGCGTACGCAACTCACTACCGCTCTCCACCTCCCACACCTTAAGCGTCCGGTCATGCGACGCCGAGACCGCGCGCTCTCCGTCGGGTGTCACGGCCACGGCCATGACAGAACTCTTGTGACCGGTAAGGGTGCGTAGCTCGCGCCCGGTCCTCACATCCCACACCTTAAGCGTCCGGTCTGAAGAGGCGGAGACCGCCAGCCGCCCGTCCGGCGTCACTGCCACCGCTGAGACGGAATCGGAGTGGCCTCGCAGAGTCGAACGAACCTGCGACCTCAGTATTGCCCGGTGCAGGGCATCTTCGGCTTCGGGAATGACCTTCCCATCGGAGGGACGTGTCGCATCCACCGCGTGCATCGCCAGCAGGATGCTGCGCTCCGGGTCTACCTCCAGACTCAGCGTGGAGAACGCCACTAGCTCGCGCGCTAGCGCAATCCGCTGTTGCCGTTCGGCCTCTTGCCGCTGCCGTTCCTTCTCTTCGGTCAAGTCTGTGAGGCGCCGGATTTCTCCCGCTTCCCACACCTCGCTGGCCCGGATGTACTGTTGGTGAATCTCCGTTGGTTGCTGGCCTTTGATCGTCGGCGCCTGCTCCAGCCACCGAATGGCTTCTCGCAACTCCAAGCCGCGCAGCAGGAAGCCGTTGTCCCGACCGTTAGCTTCCCACTGCGCCGCCCGTAATCCTAACCTCGTGTGCTGGCGCACCCAATCCAAATCGGTGTCAATGGCGGCAATCAACCGTTGGAACGTCTTCTTGAATCCGAGCTCCGGATAGCTGATCCACTGAATTTTGGCGATGCTGGGGAACAAATCGTTCCCGCCAACCGGGTGATAGAGAATGGTGAGAATGCGCTTGCCGTGTGCAATGGCATGGGCTGCTTCTTGGCCACACATGCGAGACCGAAGCGACTCGGGACTGATGATGAAAAGGAAATTGTCGGCGGCCTCGATGTTGGCATAGATCGCCGCCTCCCACTCGTCAGAGGGCGGAATGCTGTGCCAATCAATCCACGGTGCGCGGTTGGCGTCGTTCAACGCGTCGTTGAGATCGCGGGCGAATCCCTCGTCCTTGCGGGCGTAGGAGATGAACACCTCGGCCATGGTCCGCTCCCAGAGGTCAAAGAGGAATCAGGCGAATCTTAGCATTTGTTATGAGTGTGTTGCGGGCACAATTGGTGACGAGTTGCGGTAGCGCTCACGGTTGGGCTCACGTGAAGGCACTGAATCTAAAGAAGAAAATGGTAGGCACGAGGAGACTCGAACTCCTGACCTCTACCGTGTCAAATTTGATCTCAACAACCTAAAACCCTTTGCCTGTCTTGCTTTTCCGGTTTAGACAGCCTCAAAAAGGGCTTAAAACGGCCTAGTTTTGGTGACGAATTGGTGACGAGTTTGGCCGCTGGGAGACTATTCCGCCGGCAACTAGCCTAATGGTCATTGTCGGAATATCTAGTCGTCTTGTCACGTCCGACGATATCGCCCTCGATACTACCGCCGGCACCAATCTTGATCACTTGGACCATCGAACCGTCTTTAGCCTCGACTTTGTCTTGGCTCGCGTGTGGACCATCCGCGTTAAACGGTTCCGGAGCATCACTCTGCTTCGATCTCCTCCGAGGACTCAACGCGCGAACAACGAAGACACTAGCGGCCCCGGCCCACAGGAGCAATTGGATTCCCGCGCTGATCCCCTGAATCAGATCAGCTTGTAGCTTGACGAAATGAAGAATAGGCGGAACCCAGACGTGCGCAAATACCGCTGCCAACGGAAGGGCTACGAGCACCGCAACTCTCAATACTCTGTTCTTCATTGCTAGGAGAAACGTCGGACAATGGCTATGTCAGAGAATCAAGCACCTGCGAGGGTAACATAGCGCCGCTGTTTAGCAGAAGCGGGTCAAGTTCAGCGATCCACGACGAGTCGCAAACCAACCGGCCCTTCCGTTCCTTCGAGAGAGATCGCTTGAAATGCGACTAGTCTGAATCATCGCAAGCCTCAGCCCGCCAGGCAGCTAAGGTCTTGCGTGCCTGCTCTACGTACTCATGCCCTTTTTCTTCTAGGATCTTCAGACCAGCTTCAAGATTGTGTGTGGCTTCAGCACGATGTCCAAGCTTCCACTGGCACTCAGCGAGATTAAGCAAATCGATTCCTTCTCCCACAGAGTTACCTGCATCGCGGTGAAGCGTGAGAGCTCGCTGAGAGAGTAGTGCCGCGGTTTCTGGCTCGCCCAGAAGCATGTAAGCATCACAAAGTTCGGTTAGAGCGTCTGCCTCGTCGTTTCCGAGCCCCAAATCGCGGTAGATTTCGACCGCGGCTTCGAGAGCTCTTCGGGCGCGCTCGTAATCAGCACTTCTCTTGGAGTAGAAACCAAGCGTATAGAGCGCGAACGCCTCAATCTCACGATTGCCGCTCTTGTGGTATATCTGAGCAGCCCGCTCAGCGCGACTGACCTTCTCGCTATCATCCGTCTCTTCATTCAATGCGGCAAATAAGTCGGGAACACCGGATATATCGAGATCGAAGTCTTCTATTGACGATGTTAGTGCTGGCATCTGATCAAGAACATGCATCGCTTGTGGCCAATTCTCATCTTCCACATGCATCATGCCGGCCGCCGCAATTGCCAACCGTTGCCGACTAGCAGCACCGAGGTCGGCGTAGATTGTGGCTGCGCGATTAAAGCATTCGAGAGCGCGGTGCCGCTGGCCGAGTGAAATCCAGATCTCTCCCAGAGAATTTAGCCCGCCCGCCTCCAGGATTCGGTCGCCAATTGTAGACGCGATTAGGATCGATTCCTGATAAAGCTCGGACCCGCGTGTCAGATCCCCCAGATGCTCGTAAACGTTTCCCAGAGATCCGAGCGCGATCGCTTCTCGCTGACGGTTCCCTACGCGACGGCAAAGGGTCAACGCGGTCTCTAATAGCTCAGCGGAACGCCGATAATCACCCAGCAACTTGTAGCTGGCGCCGATATTTATTATGGCAGTTGCTTCACTAAGAGCTTCTCCAAGCTCAACAGCGATCCCCCGGGCCAACTCGAGAACTTCGATGGCACGCCGAGGATCCTGAAACTTGTTGTACGACACTCCAAGATCGCTCAAATGAAGCTCCTCAACCGCTGTGCATAGGTCAGGTGTTATGATCCCCTTGTTTTCAATAAGAGCCGCAAGTAGGGCATCCGAACTTAAAAATGTCTGGTCTTCGTGGACGAACCATCCTCATACTCTGCATGCTGGCTGCGGAAGGGCTCACTTGCGCGCAAAACCCGCCCTCCGCTCCCGACCATCCCTGGGATAGCTCGCTGGCGAAACACCAACTGAAAGTGCCTCCGCGACCCGCGTCCACCGCCGTTCTCGATCCAGCCAAGGTATACACGCTGTCCGAGCTGGTAAACATCGCCGAAGAGAACAATCCGGACACGCGAGTGGCCTGGCAGAACGCGAAGGCACGAGCTGCCGACCTGGGTATCGCCAAGTCCACTCTATATCCTACTTTGGCAGCTGAGGTGTTGGCGGGCACGACGCGAGAAGGAATTTTCTTTGGCACCTCCTTTCAGCGGCAGACGGTGGAAACGTTCTCGCCGGTTTTAGCTCTCGATTACATTATTTTTGATTTTGGCCGTCGCTCGGAGAAGATATCCATCAGCCGGAACAATCTTCTGGCTGCCAACTTCCAGTTCAACGACACCCATCGCAGGGTCATCTTTGGAGTGATGCAGACTTACTACCACCTGCTCGACACCAAGGGCCTGCAGGACGCGGCCGAAGCAAACCTGAAGAACGCTCAGACCGTGGACCAGGCCGCCGAGGCCCGGCTGCAGTTGGGACTGGCAACGTTGCCCGACGTTCTGGAAGCCCGCAGCGCGGCCGCGCAAGCCGACTACAATCTGCAGGCCGCCATTGGCGCGACCGAGATCGCGCAAGGCGATCTGGCGACCGCGCTTGGCATCTCGCCGATAGTGGAGTTTCAAGTAGAGAGCATCCAGACGATCAAGATGCCGGATACGATCGGCGACGCCGTGGAGACTTCCATCGACAAGGCGCTGGCGCAGCGTCCCGATCTGTTGCAACGCGTGGCCGACCTGCGGGCCACGAGCGCCGAAGTGAAAGAGACGCAGCGGGATTTCTTCCCCACGTTGAGCATAGACGGCAACGCTGGCATGGCCCGAGCATATGGACAACAGGGGCAGATGCCGCGAGTGTATGCTCCCACCATAAATCCCTGGAACGCGCAGCTCACGCTGTCGTGGACGTTGTTTGATGGAGTGGCGAGAGAAAAGCGCCTGCAGAGGGCACAAGCGGATCAAAAGCAAGCTGCCGCGACGGTAGACTCGATCCGTGATCAAGTGGAGAACCAGGTCTGGTCGGCTTATTCGACAGCACGCACCGCGCTTCGTCAACAGAAGGCGGCGGCGGCGCTGCTGGAAGCGGCCACGGAGTCCTACAAGGCTGCCCTGGAATCGTACAATTATGGCGTGCGAAGTCAGATCGATGTGGTCTCGGCGCAACGTACCTTGGCGGACGCGCGCACGGCGGACGTGACCGCACGCACTCAACTACTAACGGGACTGGCAGCTTTGTCCTATCAAACTGGCGATCTACTCTATGCGAAAACACCATAAAACGAGCATGGGATTGAAACCAATGGCGAATCCAGGCAAGTTTCGGGTGCTGGCAATCGCCGCGTGTGGTGCGGCGATCCTGTCGACGGCGGGATGCTCCCGGGCACCGACCTTCAACATTCTAGGCTCGTTTTTTCCGGCTTGGATTCTCTGCGGAGTTATCGGCATAGTGCTTACCGTAGGGGTGCGGCTGCTGTTTGTGCGCGCGAACTTCGAGAAGGAGCTTTCGCCGCTGATTCTGGTCTATCCGTGTCTGGCTTTGTTCTTCACGTTTTCGACCTGGTTGCTGTTCTTTAGCTGAATGGGGAGGAGATGCCATGCCCGATAACGACACTCCAGTTCAGCGCAAACCTCTGGGGAAGATTGTGAGCGTGGCGATTGTCGCCGCCGCGCTGATCACCGGTGCGCTGGTAGTTAGCGAAACTACCCTATACCCCCGCACCGACGACGCCGAGGTATTCGCCAATTTCATTGGCATCGCGCCGCAGGTCGACGGGCCCATCACCACGCTGGCAGTGCAGGACAATGCCTTCGTCAAGCAGGGCGGTCTGCTGTTCGAGATCGATCCCAGGCCCTACGAATACGCGTTGCAGAAAGCGCGGTCCGATCTGAGCACGTTGGAAGGCCAGATCGTCGACGAGAGCCGGACCATCGCATCGCAAGAGAGTGCGGTGGGCGCTGCCAAGGCCTACACCGACAGTGCTGCCGCCAATGTCGATCGGGCAGCGTCGGCGGTCAACGAAGCCCGAGCTAATGTCGCCAGCGCCAAGGCGGCGTTGGACCGCGCCCAGGTGGAGTATCAGTACACGTCGAATAATTTTCATCGTATTGAGCCGCTGCTGGCCAAACAGTTTGTCACCGTCGATCAAGTGGATGAGGCCCGGACGGCAGTGACGGCGCGGCAGCAGGCCGTGGACCAGGCGCGCTCACAAGTGGCGCTGGCACAGGCGCAGGTGCTCTCCGCCAAGGCGCAGTACGAACAGGCAAAGGCGGTAATGCAGCAGAGCCATTCGCAACTGGCGCAATCGCAGTACGGCGTCCTGACGCTGGAACCGCTAACCGCGCAGCGCGAGGGCAAAGCCGCCATCATCCGCGACGCCGAGTACAACCTGAACAATTGCCGCATCTACGCTCCTTTCGATGCCAGGGTCACCAACCTGACGATCTCGCAAGGCGCTTACGCCCGCACCGGTCAGCAGGTGTTTACGCTGATCGACACTCGAGTGTGGTGGGCAGTGGCAAACTTTCGCGAAACCCAACTGAGGCGTGTGAAGCCGGGAATGCACGCTGACGTGTACGTGCTTTCGCGCCCCGGTGTGCGCTACGACGGAGTGGTGGACAGCGTTGGATTCGGAGTGCAGCCCGACGCAACCCTGGTGGGTACCTTCGGGCCCGGCCTGCCCGATGTGCAACGCTCGCTAAACTGGGTACACTTGGCTACTCGTTATCCGGTGCGGGTGCGCATTGAGGCACCCGAGACGGAGCCCTTCCGTCTGAGTGAATCGGCGGTGGTCGTCATCCGGCGCGATCCGTCCGGCAGGACACAATAGCGATGTCGGCCCGGGATAAAGCGCTGCCGGCGGTCGCTCGCTCGCGCACGCTCGACAGCGCCGGGACCTGGTTCTGGAATTTTCTCAAAAGTGAGCTTTCTCCTTATCCGGGCCGGGCCTGGGTCGTGGGGCGCATGGTCATCTCAGCCAGCATCGTGATGCTGCTGGTCATGACCTTCCAAATCCCCAATGGCTTTCTGGGGGCAATCTACACGCTCTTTCTGAGCCGCGAAAATCCCAGCGTAACCTTGGTCGCCGGAATCCGGACCGCGATTGTCTATTGCCTCGCCGGGGTTTATACGATCATCGGCGTCATGACCATGATCGATGATCCGCTGACTCATTTTCTATGGATCATGATTTCGCTTTTTGTCGCGTTTTACGTGATCAGTATTGTTCCGGACTATTTCACCGCCATCGGTTTTGGCTTCACGCTTGCGGGAGCGATTCCGCTGTGGGACCAGACGACGCTCACCGTCAATGCGCGCACTGAGAATACGCTGTGGATCGTTTTGTCGGTTGTGATTGGAACGGCGGTTACGGTCGCCGTGGAATACGTCTTTCGCCGGGTGCGTCCCATCACCGATCTCAACTTGGGTATCGAGACGAGGCTTCAGTCCGTGGAAGATCTGTTGCGGCAGATTGCCGCCGGGCAGCAGTCGTTCAAGTTCAAGAAAGAGATCGCGCTTTATTCGAGCGTGGGAACTTCACGCCTGCGCCGGATGTTGGTGCGCTCGGGGTACCCGCCCCAGTTCGTGGCCCAGATGAACGCAGCCGTCGCCCTGCTGGGCCGGCTGATGGACCTTGCCGCCAGTTTGCAAATTGCGCGCTCCGCCCGATTTTCTGTCGTCAGCGAAGCAGATCGCGAGCGCTGCCTTACTCTCGCCGGCAAGATTTCGGAGCTTCGCGACGATCTCAAGCAACGCCGCAACCCACGACTGGTTGAGATTCCCACGCAGACGCAGCCCTCGGATCTCCCGTTTCTACCCGAGATGGAGAGAACGGTCGCGTTGATACCGCACGCATTTTCCAGCACGGATAGTCCAAGCGACCTGCCGGGCGCGGTTACGGTGGAAGATGACAGGCAACCGCTGCTGGCGCCGGATGCATTCAGCAGTCCCAGGCATCTTAAATTCGCCTTGCGGGGAATGGCGGCCTCTACGGCCGCCTATTTCATCTACACGTCAATCGATTGGCCGGGTCAGAGTACTGCGGTTGCAACCTGCGTCATCACCGCCTTGTCGACAATTGGCGCCTCGCGGCAAAAACAGTTTCTACGCCTGGCGGGGGCGCTGATTGGCGGCTTTGTTTTTGGAATGGGCGCGCAGGTCTTCGTGCTTCCGTACCTCAATTCGATTGCCGGATTCACGGTGCTGTTTGCGATCGTCACTGCGATTTCAGCCTGGATCTCGACGGCCACGCCGCGCCTCTCGTATCTGGGCGTGCAGATGGCGCTGGCTTTTTATCTGGTCAATTTGCAGGAATTTACCATCCAGACCTCGCTGGCCATTGCCCGCGACCGAGTCTTTGGTGTGCTCCTCGGGCTGTTATGCATGTGGCTGATCTTCGATCGCCTGTGGGTAAAGGACGCCCTGCAGGAGATGGAAGAAGCTTTTTGCCACAATCTGCAAATGTTGTCTGAACTCATGGAAGAGCCGTGGAAAGACGACCCCACGGCTGCAACCGAGCGACTTCTTCAGCTGCGCGATCAGATTAACAATGGATTCAATACGGTGAAGGCGCAGTCGGATGCGGTTCTCTTCGAGTTTGGCCCGACGCGCGCGCGCAAGCTTAAAATTCGCGACGATATCCGGCGCTGGCAGCCCACGCTGGGCACGCTGTTGCAGGTGCAGATCACGTACTCGCAATACCTGCTCGATACCCGGTTGGTCACACTGCCGCAGCCGATCGCAGAAGCACAGCTTGCCTTCCAAAGAAATATGGCGCTGGTAATGCGCGCGTTAGCTGACGAAATCGACCGAAAACCTTCCCGTCCAGCGCCTGATGTTCAGGAGTCGGCCGCGAAATTGCGGCAGGAAATTCAAGAATACTTCGGCTCCCCGCTTCCTCCTCGGCCCGCGGACATGATCACCCTTGCACAAAACCTGGCATCGATTCTGGCTCCGCTCTACCTCGACATCGATGCGACGTTTGCCACTTTCAATAAGCCATAATTTGAACTTCGAGAAAAGTCTTTGCGCTTCTTTCTATACGTTATAGTTTGAGCTACTAGTACTACAGTTGTAGATAGAAGGGAGACAGAGTTGCTCCCCGCTTTCGATAG
>OCTA010004178.1_pt1 | contig 12665 bp, 11 predicted proteins | sample 1538991 | NCBI WGS metagenome assembly OCTA01 (sample SAMEA3539302, study PRJEB22396) | soil metagenome | biome: tundra; feature: field; material: soil | place: USA | collected 2010-05 | depth 0.15 m
CCTGCAGAGCAAAGCTGGCCACCTGGGCCAGTGCGTGGACACCGGCGTCGGTGCGCCCCGAGCCCTGGGGCAGCGGAGATTCGCCGGTGATGCGGCCCAGGGCCGTTTGCAACTCGCCCTGGATGGTGGGTTCACCGGGCTGCACCTGCCAGCCCCGGAAGTCTGTGCCGTCGTAGGCCAGGGTGAGCTTGAAGGTTTGCAGGTGCGATGCGGGTTGGAGGAAATCAGTCACAGCTCTCCAGTTAAATATCAGGTTACCCGACAGCGGCGCCCGCCGGAGCGGAGAGTGAGAGTGGGATATACTCAGCTTTCCCGTATGCGAGGACGGGCAGGCCGCTGGAAATGGTGAAGCTTGAGATGCCGAGAACGAACTTGCTGGAACGAAGTGGATGCGGCGTGCGTAGTGCAATGGGAGCCCGCAGGCCAGGTTGGAAGCGAAAATCGCTCAGGCGAGTCACAAATTTGCGTCCGGAGAGGCTCTCCGGTCGTCTTGAAGAATGGCACCCCACATGCCTTAGCAATTCGTGGAGAGGAATCATGCATTTGAACGGTAGACGTGTGTTCGAGCAGCGGGACGAAACCGCGCGCGAGTTTGGAGAACAGGCAGGGCGTGGGCAGGCAGGGAAACGGCTGCGCGCGATCGCGGCGGTCATGCTGACATTGGCAGCGGGAGTGCCCTCAGGATTTGCCCAGCAGGCAACTGCTGCGCCTAATGCTCCAGACAAGGCAGCCTCCGAACTGCCCTCGGCTCCGGCCCCGGTGGCCACTCAGCCCCTGGACCTTCGCAGTTCCGCGCGCAATTTTTCCAAGCCGGCAGCCGGCCTTTTGGGAAACCCGATCAACATGTTCAAGCCGACGAGCATCACCAAGGCGAGTTTTGCCAATTCGGTGCGCCTCACAGACATGGTCAAGGACGGCAAGATCTACCTCAGCCTCTCTGACGCGATCGCTTTGGCGCTTGAGAACAACTACGACATCGCCATTGCCCGTTACGACCTGGATATCGCCGACACGGATATTCTGCGGACGAAGACAGGCGCGGCGCCCCTCGGAATACCGTCTGGCCTTATTCAAAACACTCTGGGTGGCTCCTCCTCGACGTTGACAGCAGGCGGCGGTCCCGGCGGAACGACCGTCGGCTCAGGCGGCGCAGGTTCGGGCAGCGCCGGATTGTCGCTGACGACCCAAGACTCCGGCCCAACGCCGGAGGCTCTCGAACCCTCCGTTTCATCGACCATCCAGTTCGATCGCGCGACCAGCCCATCCACCAATTTCTTTTCGGGTGGAAAAACAGGGACGAACACCTACGACTTTGCCTACAACCAGGGCTTCGTGACAGGTACCGCATTCCAGTTTGCCTTCAACAATATCGACGCCACGAATACCAACCCCACCACGCTCTTCAGCCCACAGTTGAGCTCCGGCTTCAACGCCAAGGTGACGCAACACCTGCTCTACGGAGCCGGTATCTGGGTGAACAAGCGCTTCATGTACCAGGCGATGAATGACCGGCGCATTGTCGACTCGTCGTTCCGCCAGCAGATCATCTACACAGTCAATCAGGTGGAGAGCATTTACTGGGGGTTGGTGCAGGCGTATGAGGATGTGCAGTCCAAGCAGCGTGCGGTCGAGCAGAGCAGCAAGGTGGCCAGCGACAACCGCAAGCAGTTGGAGATCGGCACCATGGCGCCGCTCGACGTGCTCAATGCCGACCAGTCGGTGGCTTTAGACAAGCAGTCCCTGATCAGCTCGCAGCTCGCGCTGAACTATCAGCAGCAGATCATCAAGCAGGCCATCGCTCGCAACCTGAACGATTCGGCGCTGGTGGCGGCGGCCGTTATCCCGACCGACCGCGTGAGCATCGAGCAGATTCCCGAGGAGACGCAGCCCGTCGAGGCGCTCGTGCAGGAAGCGTTCCAGCAGAGGCCGGAGCTGGAGCAGGCGGTTTTGACTCTACGGAATGACGAGATCACGCTAAGGGGTGCGCGGAATGGTCTGCTGCCGCAAGTTGACGTCTTCGCGTATTTGACTGGAACGGGCATCGCGGGATCGATCAACCCGAACTGCAGTTCGCAGTTCTACGGGACGGAATGTACATCGGGAATGTCGACCGGTTATGGAACGGCACTTCAAAACGCCCTCAACAACTCGGCTCCCGATAAGGGGATAGGATTCACAATCAACATCCCTATCGGCAACAAGTTCGCGCAGTCGGTTCAGGCGCGGTCGCTGATGGAGTACCGCCAGGCGGAGTTGCGGCTGGAGCAACTCTACACCGAGATCCGCATGCAGGTAGTGAATGCGCAGTTCGCTTTGACCAACGATCGGGCGCAGGTTCAGGCTTCGACCGCAGCGCGCGATTATAACCAGCAGAGCCTTGATGACGAACAGAAGAAACTGCGCCTGGGCGCTTCGACTACGGCTCTCGTTCTGGCGCAGCAGCGCAGTGTTGCCTCGGCGGAAAACAACCTGATCGCGGCCAAGGCGGCCTATGCCAAGGACCGGGCGAGCTTTTATCAGATACTCGCTTCGACGCTTCAGCACTACGGCATCAACCTGAATGATGCTGCGACAGGGAATGTGAACACGGTGCCCGTGGTGCCCGGAGTACAGCTTGCCCCGCCAAGCAAGGAGCCTTCGACAACTCCGCCGGCCGCGCAGTAACACGGCTGTCTCAAACCCAAAGAAAAGGCCCGTCCAGCTTCTTGAGAAGCTGGACGGGCCTTTTCTTTTCAGCGAGATGGGGGCTGGTTGCCTACCGCTCCGCGACCTGATCGAGGAGATTGAAAAATTCCGGGAAGCTGATGGCGGCGGATTCGGCGCCCTGGATCAGCGTTTCGCCTTCAGCTCGTAAAGCGGCGACGGAGAAGGCCATGGCGATGCGGTGGTCGCCGCCGGAGTCGATGATAGCGCCGTGAAGGGTCTGGCCGCCTGGAACGTCGAGGCCGTCGTCGAATTCGGCGACTTCGGCGCCCATGGCGCGGAGGTTTTTGACGACCAGGGCGATGCGATCGGACTCCTTGACGCGGAGTTCCCTGGCGTCGCGGATGCGGATGCCGCCGCTGGTGTAGGGGGCGATGGCTGCCAGCACCGGCAACTCGTCGATGAGCTGGGCGGCCAGCGCGCCGCTCACTTCAGCCGATCCAAGGCCTTCGGGAGGGGCGGAGACCTGAACCGTGCCCACCAGTTCGGCATTCTTTTCTTCAAGGTTGAGGACGGCGATGCGCGCGCCGAGGGCGGTGAGCACGTCGAGGAGAGTGGCGCGGGTTGGATTAAGTCCCAGCGAATCAAGCACAAGGCCGGAGCCTGGAAAGAGTGCCGCGGCGCAGAGGAAGAAGGCTGCGGAGGAGATGTCGCCGGGGACGGCGGCGTCGATGGCATGGAGGGATTGGGGTCCGGAGATGGAGACCGAGTCGAGGGTGCGGGTGAGGGTGGCCCCGAAGGCGCGGAGGGCCAGTTCGCTGTGGTCGCGGGTGCGGACGGCTTCTCTAACCGTTGTGGTTCCATGGGTTTGCAGGCCGGCAAGCAGGACGCAGGTCTTTACTTGGGCGCTGGGAACCGGGGTGGCGTAGTCGATGGGCTGGAGCGGATTGCCGTGGATGGTGAGAGGGGCGTGGCCCTCGGTGAGGACGAGCTTTGCGCCCATTGTTTCCAAAGGTTTGCGGATGCGCTCCATGGGACGGCGAGAGAGCGAGGCGTCGCCGACCAGGGTAAAGCTGCCCTGCTGGGGCGCGAGAAGGCCCGAAATCATGCGCATCGTGGAGCCGGAGTTGCCGCAGTCGAGTGGGTGGTTGGCGGGGATAACTCGGCCGGAGACGCCGGTGATTTCGACGGAGTTGTCGTTTGTTTTGTTTACCCTAGCGCCAAGGGCTTCCATGCAAGCAAGGGTCGAGGCACAGTCGGCCCCAGTGGAAAAGTTGGTAAAGCGAGAGACGCCTTCAGCGAAAGCGGCCAGCATTCCGTAGCGGTGGCTGATGGACTTGTCGCCGGGCAGGCGAAGGCTTCCGTAGACGTTGCGGGCGGGGCGGATGAGGCGTTCTTCGGGGTTGGTGTGCAAGATGGCTCCGGGGGGCTGGTCGTCTCTTTGAGTCTAACGAATCTTGGGTCGGGGTCAGGGATCAGTTGAATCTTGATCATGGTGACTCAGGAAGCACCGTTTTGGACAAAAAGGGTGGCCTATGGCCTTGTGATCGAGCTTTCAGTGTTCTTGAATTGTTTTTGCGATCGAATAGAAAGCGAAGCTGTAATCTCCAAGCCTCGCAAAATGACGCATTTTCCGGCAAACCGCACCCACTTCGAATTGCTGGCATCGCATACGAGAGATTTCCTTGCTTCGATCCTCCAGGATATAATTCTGTCTGAAGCGGGAGTAGCTCAATGGTAGAGTAGCGGCTTCCCAAGCCGTTGGTTGCGGGTTCGATCCCCGTCTCCCGCTCCAAGGTTTTGCCTCTCGGCTTCGACTTCCTACTCTCAAATCACCTCGCAGGCCAGAAAGAATCCACATCGCAGCGCCTCGGCGTTTTTGACTTGAACATCGGTCAGTGGCATTGTTGGGGCAACTCTCCTGAGCAACTTGTCAGTTGCCCCCGTCCGGGTCCGGCTGTCAACGGAAGAGTCGGGACGCCCAATGACCAAAGGAACTTGAAAATAAGATTTCTTTGAATTTCCGGTCGCTGCGAGACGTTGCCGGATTAGGTAGTGGTAGGCGAGGCGGGGATCGAACCCACAACCCCCGGCTTAGAAGGCCGGTGCTCTATCCAATTGAGCTACTCGCCCCTGTACGTATCATTCTAACGTCGAGTAGCCCGAGAGTACACGAGCAAATGCAGCCAGAGCGTCCTGAAGCGTTTGCTTGGCCTCGTCGGGGGAGGGTCCGCAGGCGGTCAGGTAGGCGGTGATTCCGAGGTCCGTGAGGTTTGGGGTGATGAAGGCTCGGCGGATGACGAGATCCGCGCGGCAGCAACGAAGTGGGACGGCTCGGAGCAGGCTACACACCTGTTTGCACTCGGCGGCGGCCTTGGCTGGCAGGCCCCATTGCTGGTCGGTTTTGGGCAAGAGGTCGATGTAACAGCCCATGGCGTGGGCGGCGCATCCGGACGGCGCATCAAGCTCGTCTGGATCGAACTCGTTGGGCTCGGCAATCGGCCAGACATCGCATTTTGAGGTCCAGACCGGCGAGGCAACCGCATTCAGCATTGCCAGAACCTCAGCCAGGGCGGGAAGTTGGGCGGCCTCAGGCAACTGACCTGCGCGTTCGGGGTTGCGGCGCAGGTCGACGAACCCCGGCCAAAGCGCATTCAAGACTGGAGCTTCGCCGACTGGAGCCTCGCCGATTGGCGCTCCTCCGCCTACTTCGAACTCCCAGTCAGCTTCCATTGGTTTGCCCGGTTGCAGCCTGTAGATAACGAATCGCGGCCGCTTCCGCCCAATGAATCTCATTGCCCCGGTCTCTGGAAAGATAGGCGCAATGGCCGCCGTGGCGGGTCTCCACGTAAGTGATGTGCGGGTTGGCGCAGAGCCGGTCGCGGGTTTCCGGCAGCAGACGAATGAAGGGATCGTCCTGGGCGCACAGAATCAGCGTCGGCACGGCAATTCGGTCTACCACGCGGGCGCTGGCTGCGCGGTAATAGTAGTCGTCGGCGTCGCGAAAATGCCAGTAGCGGGCCACAATCTTGTCGTCAAATTGGCGAATCGACCGCACCGGCCCGATCTCTCCAGCGGGCACATAGGAATCGGGAAACAGCTTCACCTTGCGGGCGTAGCGCGCCATTAACCGGCTCAGAAAACGCCACTCGTAGCCGCGGTTGACCGGCTCATGCAGGGCATCCGCGCCGGCTGCGAGGTCGATGGCCGGGCAGACCGCAGCCACAGCGCAGAGCGGCGGCCGACTGCCCCACTCCCCGGCCAGTTTGAGCACCAGGTTGCCACCCATCGAGTAGCCCACCAGCGCCACCCGCTCCAGGCCGAAACGCTCGGCAAAGTGCCGCACCACCGCGCCCACGTCGCCTGAAAGCCCGGAGTGGTAGAGCGTGGGTGTGAGCGCATCCGTGCCGCCGCAGTTGCGCATGTTCATGCGGATGACGTTACAGCCGGCAGCCCAGGCCCGCGCTGCTATGCCCTGAATGTATTGGGAGTCCGACGAGCCCTCAAGCCCGTGGACCAGCACGATCGTCAGGCGGCTGGCGTTGTCCAGATCGGCCTGCCAGTGGCAATGACATAGCACGCGGCTGCCATCGACCGGGTCCACCTCGACGGTCTCCTCAACGCTTGCAAGCCGAAAGGGCGGACGGGGAAGAAAATTTCCGACAATCGTCTGCAGGTGGCCGTTGCTCAGTCCGCGTCTCGGCTCAAACCCGGTGAGCCACCCCAGCGACGAAGACCTGTCGCCGGGGGCCCCGGTGAGCCACTCCGGCAGTCCGGCAGACCCGCCGTCAAACTCTTTATTTTCGTGGATTTCAGGGATCACGGAGACTCGGCAACTCTGCTAATCAAGGCTATTCGAGGCAATTCGAGGCAATTCAAGAAGGTTGGGCTCTGGCGGTCCGTGCAGATTGGGGCGGCTAGAGGGGATCGAACCCTCGACATCCTGTGCCACAGACAGGCGTTCTGCCACTGAACTATAGCCGCCGTATACCCTTACGATTGTAGCATCGAATCAGGTTGGAAAGCCTGGCCCACGCTAAGGGAGTACCCATGCCCCGCCCCGATCCAAACCCGGCAAACACTCAGGCGCCGGCCACCTCTTTGGGCCCAGACCGATGGAACCGCGGCGCATGGCTCTTCCGCGACCGGACCCTGCATGGCATCGAGATTCTGCTGGACGAGGCCTTTCGCATCCCCGGCACCGGCATTCGCTTCGGCCTGGACGGGATCATCGGGCTGGTTCCCGGCCTGGGCGACGTGCTGGCCGGGCTGCTCTCGCTGATCATTCCTCTGGCGGCCTGGATTCGTGGCGTACCCTACATCACGCTGGCGCGCATGGCCGCCAACCTTGGCATCGGCGTGCTGGTCGGCTCCATTCCTCTCTTCGGCGACATCTTCGACATCGCCTGGAAGGCCAACCGCCGCAACTATCGCCTGCTCTGCCGGCACTTGGGCGCGCCTCGCCGCCACACCAGGCGCGACTGGGCGTTTCTGCTGGTGTTGGCCGCGGCTCTTGGGCTGGTCTTCGCCATCCCCCTGGCGCTAGTGGTGTGGCTGGTGGTCTGGCTTGGTCAGGCGCTGGCTCCCTCGACCGGGGTGCGTTATTGAGGATGATTCGCGATACAATCAAGCTGGTACGTCGGGGCGTAGCGCAGCCTGGTAGCGCATCTGCTTTGGGAGCAGAGGGTCGGGGGTTCGAATCCCTCCGCCCCGACCAAGATTAAATCTAGAGACATCCGAAGACATCCAATAGTGGACTATAAGCCGCTGATAAAACAGTGGCTTTTGTGTTTTTACGTCCGGAGGTATATTGTGGAAGCCATGCTCCCGTGGGGGTATAGATGGGGGTAGATTTTCCGGAGGTGGGGGTATTTTCACTTCCGGAGGCATTCGGAGGTCCAATGGCGCTCACCGATACCGAAATCCGGCGCTCCAAGCCCGGCGAAAAACCTTACAAAATCTCCGACGGCGGTGGCCTTCACCTATTGATTACGCCAACAGGCGGAAAACTTTGGCGCTGGAAATACCGCTTTGACGGCGGAGAGAAGTTAATGGCGCTGGGCCGATACCCTGACATCTCACTGGCCGAGGCCCGCGAGCGCCGCGACGCCGCCAGGAAGCGACTGGCCAACGGCATAGACCCCATGGTTGAGCGCAAGACCGAGAAAACCGCTGTCCGGGAAGCGACCGAACACGCTTTTGAGAAGGTCGCCGAACTATGGCTGGAGCATTGGCGTGGAAACAAGAGTGCCCACCATGCGGCAACAACCGCGAGCAGACTCCGCGCGAACGTCTACCCGGTTCTTGGAAATCGCCCGATTAACGAAATTGAACCGATGGAAGTTGTGCAGTTGGTCAAAGCCGTTGAGGCGCGAGGCGCTTTGGACATGGCCAAGCGTATTCTCCAGGTCACCGGAATGATCTTCCGCTACGCTCTGGCCCACGGAATTGCCAAGCGCAACCCGGCAGCCGAGATTCGTCCATCGGACATTCTCAAGCCTACCCGCCAAAAGAACATGGCCCGCATTGACGCAAGAGAGTTGCCCGCGCTCCTGCGAGCAATCGAATTGTACCAGGGCAAGCATCTGACCCGGCTAGCCATCAAAATGATGGCGCTGACGTTTGTCCGGACAAGTGAGCTGATCGGCGCACGTTGGGAGGAGTTCGATCTGGAGGCGAAGCGTTGGATGATTCCGGGGATGCGGATGAAGATGAAGACGCCGCACATCGTTTTTCTTTCCCGGCAGGCGGTGGAGGTTCTTGACCTGTTGCGAGACTTGTCGGGGTCCTGCGATCTGCTCTTTCCCGGCGAGCAGAACCGGAACAAGCCCATGTCCAATATGACGATCCTGAAGGCGCTGGAGCGGATGGGATACAAAGGCCGGATGACCGGGCACGGTTTTCGAGGCTTGGCGTCTACCATTCTTCACGAGCAAGGCTACAACCACGAGCACATCGAGTTGCAACTTGCCCACGCCCCACGCAACGCCGTCAGCGCCGCGTACAATCACGCCCTCTATCTGGAGCCACGCGCCAGGATGATGCAGGACTGGGCAGACTTTCTGGAACGGACACAGCGCGGCGGCAAGGTGTTGCCGTTTTGCGGGACTGCGGCATAGCCAGTCAGCAACTCGCCCAGCCGAGAATTCAGCCATTTTTGGCAATTTAATTCCAGATGAGTGAGCAGGCCTGAATCCAACTCCAGCATCATCTAGACGACAGACGATTCACGCCAGCTTTCTGGCCGCAGAGTTCCCGGCTGGCCTCTATCTGGCAGGCAATCCACTCCTCGACCTCTGCTTCAATCCAGCCGACAGCCCTGGCTCCAAGCGACACCGGCCTTGGGAACCTTCCTTCGGTGACGCGCTGATATACGGTACTGCGTGAAAGACCAGTGCGATCCAATACGACTGGCAGTCTCAGAATCTTTCTCGGCATCCCTTCACCTCATAGGTTGAGTTGCATTTAAGTAGCGCTTGGCATTACCAAACATCATCACCAAAGCATCCGTTACATTTGCCTGTAAACCATCCGTGTCCGATGTCGGCTCACTTGCGCCCGTTGTCTGACTTTTCTCCAGAATGCCCTGCACGGTTATGTTGTTCTCGTCAGGAATCGCGTCAGGCTTGTTCGCAAAAAGGACGTTGTGCAAGTCGTCACTCGGCGGGAACATCGTTACAGCCTTCATCAGCGACGAGTTAAGCACATTCCGGGAAGCACCATTCGATTTCCGCAAAGTGCCCCGGTGATGCAGAGTCTCAACCCCTACCCCACCAGCACTGCCCGTCACAAAGAGTATTCGCTCCATACATCGCATCCTTCTTACAGCGTAACGTCCGGCTTCATCACAAAAGCTCCACGTGTATGCGAGGCACTTGCTGAGCTTTGTGGCCTCTCTCTCCGTGCCCTAACCGAAGCCTCCTCAACTGGCCCACTCAATTTCGCCATGTACCCCGAGAGAGCCGTTGGACTGATCTTTATCCCCTTCTCTCCCAGCAGATGAGTCAGCATGGTCAATGAATAGCCTTTTCTCCGCAACTCCACGAGAAGAGGCAACAGCGTCCGTATCACCGCCCCCATCATGAACGAATGGGGTTGCGGCACGGGTTCTGACGTTTTCTGAGTCAACAACAAACGAGCATCCTCAACAATCTCCGAAGAAAACACCTGCACTTTACGAGGACCCGCTGTTCCCATCGCTTTGCCTCCTCACAACCGCACCCTGCCTATATACAATATATCTTAAACCACAAAGAGCAGACAAAGCAGTTCTATAATATATTCGTATTGGGCAGGAAAGAAAACGGAAATCAGGTTGGGAACGAAAAGCTGGGTGATTAAACGGTGAAATGCCGGATGGCTAACACTGAATGGCAAGGTAGGCGCTGTCCGTACAAAACCCCTGCGGGGGTTTCGTCCAGCCACCACCATTTCTCCAATCCGCCTGCGGCTACTCGGAGAAATGGTTGCGCATCTTGCTCAGGGCTATGCCCCGAGACCCCACAGAACAGGAGAAGGCAATGCGAAGACCCAAGCGAACTGAAGGCACCTCATTACGGATCGAAGTCCGCATCACGGAAGAAGAGAAAGCCATTCTCAGAGACCAGGCCAACCGTGCGAGCCTGACGATGAGCGAGTACGTCCGGCGGAGTGCACTGGGCAAGCGAATCCTTTCCACGATGGACCAGAAGGCCGCAGGAGAACTTGCAAGACTCGGTGGACTTCAGAAGCATCTGCTTACGCAGATCAAAGGTCTCCCAGGTGAAGAAGACCTTCGCAGGGGACTGAATTCCACATTGCTGGCTGTTCAAAACGCATTGGGAGAGTTCAAGACGGGCACGGTGAAGTGAAGATGATTGCCAAAATGCAGCCAACTCGAAAACACTCCAGCAGCTTCAAGCGGCTTCAGGAATACATTACGCGGGAGCGTGATGCCGACAGCGGAGAACTTCTTCTGCGCGGAGATGTGGTCATGTCGAAGAATCTTCTGGGCTTCGACACAGCGGCGATGGAGATGCAAGGGGTTGCATCTCTCAATAATCGTTGCAAGGATGCTGTCTGCCATTATGAACTGGCATGGCCTCCAGGAGAACGTCCGACTCGTCCTCAATGGGTAGATTGCGCGCTGCACACGATGAAGGCGCTCGGATATGAAGGCCATCAATTCATGATCGTCGCACATGACGACAAAAAGCATTTTCACATCCACATCATGCTCAACAAGGTTCATATGGAGACTCTCAGAGCACATACGCCATATCGTGACTGGTTCACTCTGGATGCCGCAGTACGCTTCCTTGAAGCGAAACATGGCTGGACACACACGCCCGGTCCGATGCGATGGGATGAGGAATCAAAAAAGGCTGTACTGCAATCGAGGTCCGAGCGCAGTGCATCTCGATCTGCCCAACAACATCCAACAGGTGCCGCCGCACAATTTGAACATTACCAGGATCAGGAATCATTCCAAACCTATGTGCGGCGGGAGATTGCTCCGCGCGTTTACACACTACTTGCCCGACAGAACGTCACATGGGATGACCTCCATAGCCTTCTCTCGAAGGCTCATCTCCGGCTTGAGAAAAGTGAGTCGGGCGGATATACAGTCCTCGCAGTTGACTACAACATCCGGGTAAAGGCGTCCGATGTTTTCCGCAATACTTTTGCTGGAAGGATCAACCGGCAGAACACGGAGGCCGCTCTTGGGGCCTGGACACCCGCTTCAACATCCGGCTATGAGGCCGATCAACATGCCGCACAACATAGCGGTCAACATGGTGCTCATGATAATGCACTGAGGGAAGAACGGAAAGCGCAGCGACACGCCGAACGCAGCTCTCTGATGGCCGATTTTAACCAGTACCGGAATCAGCAACGGGCGATATGCAAGGGCCTCACAGCAGAAGGAAGAGAGGCGCGCCAACGACTCATGGTGTCGCTCAGACAGAGAAAGAAAGATATTCGTGTGTCGTCTCTTCCGTGGCCGGATAAGAATGTCTCGCTCTCCCAGGCAGCGGCTCAATCCGTTCTCGAAGTACGCACCGTGAAGCTGTCTGTACAACATAGGCGGCAAGAGGCATTTCCCAAAAACCTGCGCACATGGGTTGCCAAACGCGCCGCTGAGGGCGACGCGCGCGCCGCCGCACAACTTCGTGGCTGGCGATATGCGGATCAGCGAAACCAGCGGCGGCTCGATTCAAGGCTGGAAGCGAACGCGATGCACATCAGTCCACCGCCCGATCATGACAGCAGCACAGACTGGGCCGACCTTGCGCAACAGCACCTTGCGGCCCAACAAAAGCAACAGGCCCTTGCCAACCAGATTGCCGCGACGCGCATCTGGACAATTGACCGCAAAACCGGCGACGTGTCCTACGCACTCAACGGGCAAGTCTCCGTCATCGACCGCGGACGCATCGTCACCGTTCTCAACCAGGATAAAGCCGCCGTCCTCTTCGGATTGGAGATGGCCATTAATAAATTCGGACCGCGAATCGCGTGCGACGGCAGCGTGGAGTGGAAGCGGATGGTAACAAAGATTGCGGCGCAACACGGCATCTCTGTTCAATTCACGGACCCGGAGATGCAACACGCCCTGAACCTTCTTCAACGCCTGGCGAATCCGCGCCAACGCCAGCAGGAAAGAGGCGGCAGGTGAGGAAGTCCGTCAGCACTATACCTGACAAACTATACGGATGTGGATTGGACAGGAGCCTTGAGCTTATGGACGGCTGCGAAGTAAGCCACCATGACCCGAAATGTCTTGGATTTGTTCACTCCGCCGAGAATCTCGCCGCCAACTCGATCCAGTTCATCGGCTATCTCGTGTGTCAATGGAAACACGAATGCGGTATCAATGCCCTGAAATGGAATGTTCAGCCACGGGCCGTTATAGAACGCAACAAGCTGTACCTGCGCGGCCTTGGTTTTGAAATTCATGATGATGTGTTCGGCGAGGGCGTTCTTCCTCCGGATTTTCAGCACGGCAAACAGTTGGGTGAAATGGCTCTTGGTGAATTTGG
>OCTA010004181.1_pt1 | contig 12662 bp, 10 predicted proteins | sample 1538991 | NCBI WGS metagenome assembly OCTA01 (sample SAMEA3539302, study PRJEB22396) | soil metagenome | biome: tundra; feature: field; material: soil | place: USA | collected 2010-05 | depth 0.15 m
TTCCGCCAGGCGATGTGAGATCCGTATGGTTATTCGAATTTAAGCTGCTGGCGGGATGCGCCGTGCTGGTCGTGGCGGCGCGAGTCATGTTTATGGTCGCGCTGCGCCGTCGCGGCGTGGCGGGTTAGGCAGTCCCGCCTACATCCAAACCTTCTGCAACGGCGCGCCTTCCTCGCAGAGATCGCAATGCGCGGCGTCGGCAAAGTAGCTGGCGTTGAGCTTGGCCAAATAGTAAAGCGGCAACTCGCCGAAATCGCGGGTGCGGGGGGTGGGCTGATAGACGATGACAGCCAGCGCCACCACGCGTGCGCCGCGCGATTCGAGCAGTTCCTGCATCTCGCGCAGGTTGCGCCCGGAGAAGCGCATGGGCTGGCCGGTATCTTCGCGCTCCGCCCAGTACACCTGGCGGGCGCGCAAAGCTTCGCAGACGCCATACGCCACGGGCAAGCCGGCGTTGGCTGGCGTGACAATCGAAAGCTCGGGGATGATGGCGCGAATCTCCGCATTGTCGCGCAGCAGGCGGCTCAACCCCGCGCTCAGCAGACGGGCGTGCTGGTAGTATCGCATGGCCAGCGGAACCTGCAAATACTCGTTGGAATGCAGGCCGTTGGGATAAAGGTCTGCTCAGTTTCCTAAGCAATGCCTGGATGACGCGCCACTCTTTTGCAACGCTCACCGGCTAAAGGCCTTCCGCGCTATCTTTGACTAAGCGCCGCTCCGGCGGATACGGAAGCACAAAGTGCAATTTACCCGCCATAATCCGCCGCTGTACCTGGTCCCAATAATCCACTGTAAACAGATCCCCGTGCCTCTTGCGGAAATACTCCTGTAAGTCCGTCGGAACACCCAGAAAACGCTCCCATTCGTCCACTAACACATCATTTTCGTCGACGGAAAACCAGGCCCCATCGGTCTCGGTATTCCAGAGCAACTCGTCTTGCTCGTTCGCCAGCCGCGGCGTTTCCCGAAAACGGTGGCGCAGAATCGGCCCTAGGTCGTCGAAGTCGAAAAGGGCCACGTTGGAGCCATGCGTCAACCCGGTATTAAATGGAAGACCGTAACAATCGGCCATGAAGAAGCCCATCCCGGCCAGGTCCTCGATAAACGTGCCCAGCGCGTCGATGGCCCGTTCGCGCGCTGCGCGGTCCGTTGTCCGATCGAAGAACGCGCTCAGCGGTTGCACGCGCCGCTGCGCGTATACGTGCTTCAGAACCACAGTATTGCCGTCCAGGCGGACGCTCGAGGGCGCGCTCGCCACCAGCGCCCGCAACACCGGCTCGTCGAAAAACTCGCGCGGGAAATGCAGGTTGCGATAGACCCATGCATCCAGCATCAAGCGTCCCCGGTTCATCTCGTGAACCCAGCGGTAGATTTCCATGATATGCGGCCTCCCCATCCATGCCTGTTTGGATGAGAAGTCCCGGATGACCTTGAACACGTAGGGGAACGAAGGGGGCGAAAACACGACCATCGCCATGCCCACCCGTCCCGGCGCGGGCGTGAAGCGTTCGCCCGTTTCCCGCAAATGCCGGCGCAGCCGCTGGTTCAGCGCCACGCGTGCCGGGTGCGTAAAGCCCAGCACGGCGCACATGGCCGGGTGGCCGCGCTCGGGGGCCAGCGTATCCAGAAACCCGAGCACTTCGCGGTAGCCGTCGGTGCGCACATGGAACGTAGAGCGGGTGGAGACGAACAGAATATTGCGCATGTCCTCCTTGCCCGCCAGCACGGCATCGACCGTAATGCCGGGCTCCTCATGCCGAAGAGCGAGCACCACCGGAAGTTCGCGCGGGGCGGCGCGCAGTTTACCAACGAGGTAAGCCTCCCGGTCGCGCAAGAATAACGGCTCCAGCATCTGAAGATCGCGCGGATAGCCAGCGCCGATCTGCCGGCTCCATTCCTCGAGCAGCCGGCCGGCGACCAGTGCCGCGTCCCGTTCCGCATTTTCAAACGGCGCGCGGAATCCGCAGTTGCTCAACACCTGCGCGACAGACCGGCTCAAATGTTGCGGGCCGGCACGGTATAACCGCCAGACCGGGCGCGGGCTCCGGACATGGGACTGCTCGGCCAAGCCGTCGTCCGCGTATTCCACCGGCATGTCCTGCCCGTCGAAGGCCAGGCGCATTGTGGAATAAAGGAAGTTGAGCGCCATATCGGTCTCATAATCGTCGAAGGACTCTTCGAGAAAAGCCTGCCGCGCGCCCATCCAAAACTCGCGGTGGGGCGCCTGCCCCGGAAACAGCCGCTGCAGTTTCCGCCACGTCCCGTTCACTGCATCGCGGTAAAGTTGCACGCGGCGCCCGGCATCCAGGGTTCCTTGCGTCCACGCCCGATTTTCGAATGTCTCTTTCGCCTTGGCGGTAAGGGCGTTGAACTCCTCAAGGTAGCCGCGATGGGCAGCGCGAATCAACCCGGCGGCGCGGCGCGCATCGGCCAGCGCTTCGGGCGAAAGCGTTGCCAGGGGCGCCGCCGCGTCCGGCGGGAACAGCCGCCGCCACGCCGCGCGCCGGGTCGTGGCGGCCTTGGACTTTGTTGCCATTCGGCTACTTTTGTTCTAGCACCAATACTGTTCACTTTGTGGGGCAGACCATCGCTCTTTGTGGTCTGCCACTCTTGCCGCCGGTAGGTCAAACTGGACGCGCGTCCGAATTGGCCTAGGCCTCAGTGCGGTAAGAACAGTTGACGTATATAGTGGTCGGTACCAGCACTTTTGTAAGTTACAGGACTGGTCGGCCAAAATCTGACAGATGACTGCGGGCGCCATGGTTGGCCTTCCCGCGTGAGGGATTGGCGATGGCTCAAAGCAATTCATCTGCCCCGCCGGAGAACGGAGTAACTGTGCTGGTAGTCAGCCCGTTCGAAGAAAACCTGTGGTCTCTGAAAGACGCCCTGCCGCCCTCGCATTGGACCCTTTGCGTTGCGAGCGGCGCTGCCGAGGCGAAGAAGATTCTCCGCCAGGCTACGGTTCCAGTGATTCTGTGCGAGAGTGAGCTACCCGACGGAAACTGGAAAGATCTGTCGGCGGCGGTAGCCGGGCTGCAAAACCCTCCGCTGATGATCGTGACATCCCGGTTAGCGGACGAATATCTCTGGGCCGAAGTGCTTAACCTGGGCGGATATGACGTGCTGGCGCAGCCTTTCAATTCGATTGAAGTCAGCCGGGTAATGAGCATGGCCTGGCGGCGCTGGCAGGACGAATGGAAGAGGTGCGGCGGCGAAACTCCATGCTTCCAATAAGTTGACGCCGCATCCCCAAAAATCAAGCTCCCCCAAAAAACCCGTTCACACGTTTCGGTAACTTTCTTCCTCCCCGCAACCCCCTCCAAGCAAACCACTTCCATCAACCTCGCCCAATCGGCATACCGTTTCCGCGCGCCCGCCGCTGCTAGGCTTGAATCGGGTAACTCAACTTACTAGCCAGTTTCATAAGAGCGGCGCAGACCACAAGGAACAAGTTTTCGTCTTATCCGCGTTAATCCGCGTTCATCGGCGGCCAAATTGGCTTTAATCGGTAGAAAAGGTAACTATGGCTACTATCAAGCAGATCCGGGCCAACCGGCGCAATGCGCAGAAGTCCACCGGCCCCAAAACCCCCGAAGGCAAGGACAAAGTCCGCTTCAATGCCCTCGTCCACGGCCTCCGCGCCGAATCCGCCATCATCCCCGGCGAAGACCAGTCGAAATTCGACCAACACCTGGAGCGCATCTCCAACGCCTGGCAGCCCCAGGACGATATGGAAAAGTCCCTGGTCGAACAAATCGCCGTCAATCAGTGGAAACTGGCCCGCCTGGATCGCTCCGAAGCTAGGATCCACGACCCCGCCGTGCCCCCCGGCGAATTCGCCTTGGCCATCCACCGCGTCTACCTCACTCAGGTGCGCCTCGAGCGCTCTGTTTCCAGCACCATCGCCGACCTGGAACGCTACCGCAAACAACGCCTCACCCGCCACGCGGATACCGCGCCGAAAGACAACGAGATTTACCAGGGCGGCCTTGTCTGGTATAACGATGAAGGGAAAGGCCACTATGCTGTGCTCCCGCAGGTCCACGGCCTTGACGGCGTCTGGCGCGAAATTCCCCGCGAGGTGCTCGCCGACTTTTCGGAATCCCCGGACTCCGGCGATCAAACGCCGTCCCCTATCACTCCGAAGCCGAATGGCCAAGCTTGACGCGTCGCCGTGTCGCCGTGTCGCCGCGTCCGTCGCCGCCCCCCGTGGTATCCTAAGAACTCCCAAATGGCGCAGACCAGGCCCCTCCCGCGCATCTGCATAGCGCTGGGTTTTCCGGATCCGGATCGGTTGTTGGAGCACGCGCGGCGGGAAGCCGAGGCGGGCGAATCGTTTCTGGAGTTCCGCCTGGATTACCTGGAACGCCCCGAGCGCGGCGCCCAGGCCATTCACGGCTTCCTCGAACAGTATCCGGACTGCATCGTGCTAGCCACCTGCCGCCGCCACCAGAACCGCGGCAAATTCAACGGCAGCATCGAAGAGGAAATGCGCGTGCTGGACGTGGCCGTCACGGCCGGCGCCCAAGCTGTGGACGTGGAGATCGAAAGCGCCGAGGCGGCCGCCGCCAAGCTCAGCCTCTTCCGCGGGCGCGCCCGCGTGATCGTCTCCTATCACAATTACGAGGCCACGCCGCAGCTCGATACGCTGCTCAACCGCATGACGCGCATCCCGGCCGATGGATACAAGATCGTCACCACGGCGCGCAAGCCCTCCGACTACGGGCGCGTACTGGCGCTTGCCAAGGCTCACCCGCGAACGCCACTGATCGTGCTGGCCATGGGCGAGCTCGGCTTTCCCAGCCGCGTGCTCTCGGCCGCTTTTGGCGGCATGTACACCTACGCCGCTCCTACAGCCACACAGGGCACCGCGGCCGGACAGGTTTGCGCGCGGCAGTTGCGGCACGTCTATCGCGTGGACAAGCTGTCGCGCTCGAGCAAGATTTACGGGGTCGTCGCCGACCCGGTGCGCCATTCGATTTCGCCGGCCGTGCACAACCGCGCCTTCCAATACCGGCGCATGGAGGCCGTCTATCTGCCCTTCCTGGTAGCGCCCGCGCAGATGCGCGATTTCTTCGGGCTGGCCGAGCGCCTGCCGGTGGCGGGCTTCAGCGTGACCATTCCGCACAAGCAGAAGATCCTGCGCTACCTGGATATCGTGGACCCGCTGGCGCGCCGCATCGGCGCGGTGAACACCGTGTGGCGCAAGGCCGGCAAATGGCGCGGCGCCAACACCGACGCCCCGGGCGTTACCGTGCCGCTGGCGCATCAGATGCGCCTGCATAACGCTTCCGTGCTGATCGTGGGAAATGGCGGCGCGGCGCGCAGCGCGGCTTGCGCGCTCTCCGATGCCGGCGCGCGTATCGCGCTGGTGGGCCGCAATGCCGACCGCGTGCGGTCGCTGGCCAAGATCTGCGGCGCCGAGGCGCTGCTCGCCGAGCAGCTTACGGAGCGCCATTTTGACGCCCTGGTCCATGCCACGCCGCTGGGCATGTACCCGCACGTCAACGAGTGCTTTTTCAACGGCCGCATTCCCGCCGACGTGGTGTTCGACATGGTTTACAATCCGCTCGAAACGGAGCTGACGCGGCGCGCCCGCGAGCAGGGCAAGACCGTCATCCGCGGCATGCAGATGTTCATCGAGCAGGCGGTGCGGCAGTTCGAAACCTGGACCGGCGAGCAGGCGCCGCGCTCCGTGATGGAGAAGGCCGCCCTGGAAGCCTTGAGTTGCATGACATGAAAAACCAGAATCCAGCACCCCACACCAAGCGTCCGGCGCCCGGCCGGATGACCCGCCGCCAACTGGCTGGCGCCATGTTGGCCACCGCTGCGGCTGCGCAGGCGCCACCGCCCCCGCCGTCCACCGCGGCCGGAGAGCTGCAGGCCGCGCGGGAACAGAACCAGCGCACCGCCGAGACTCTGGCCGCGGCCTGGGCAAAGGTGCAGGTCTCCATCGAGGCCGAGCCGGCCTTCCACTTCACCGCTTGAGGCGTCATGGCGGAACTGGGCAGCGAGATCTTCTTCGCCGGCATCTCCGAGTTGAATCGCATGGTGCGCGCGAAGGAAGTAACCGCGCTGGATCTGGCGCGCGCCTTTGGCAGGCGCCTGGAAGCCCTCGGTCCGCGTTACAATGCGCTGGCGCTGCCCCTCACTGGGCGGGCCATTCGCCAGGCGAAAGCCGTGGACGCCGAGATCAAGCGCGGCCGGTTGCGCGGCCCGCTGCAAGGCGTCCCGTACGGCGCCAAGGATTTGCTGAGCGTGGCCGGACAGATTACCGCGTGGGGCGCGCGCCCCTACGCCGCGCAGGTCTTCGATTACGACGCCACCGTGATTCAGAAGCTGGAGAGCGCCGGCGCGCCGCTGGTGGGTAAACTGGCCATGGTGGAACTGGCCGGCGGACCTGGCTACCGTTACGCCTCGGCATCGCTGACCGGTCCGGGCCTGAACCCTTGGGATCGCACTCGCTGGTCCGGCGGCTCGTCGAGCGGCTCCGCAATTGCCGTGGCCGCCGGCCTGGTGCCGTTCGCCATCGGTTCGGAGACGTCGGGCTCCATCCTCACCCCGGCGGCGTTTTGCGGCGTGACCGCACTGCGGCCGACCTACGGCCTGGTGAGCCGCTACGGCGCCATGCCCCTCTCCTGGACCCTGGATAAGCTGGGGCCGTTATGCCGTTCCGCCGAAGACTGCGGCTTGGTGCTGGAGACCATTGCCGGGGGCGACCGCCGCGATCCGGGATCGGCCGGCAAGAGCTTCTATTACACTCCGCAATACGCGCGCAAGATGAGCGAACTGCGCATCGGCTTCGCGCCGGCGGATTTCAGCGAGTGGCCGGATGAAACTGCGCGCCCGGCCTTTCAGCAGGCGTTGGAAGCCATGCGCGGCCTGGGCGCCACCATGGTGGAAACCAAGCTGCCCGACTTTCCCTATGGGTCGATCGTCGGCGCGATTCTTTCCGTGGATGCGGCATCGGTGTTCGAGCCTTTGATCGCCAGCGGCAAGGTCGACGAGTTGGCGGATCAGAAGCAGATCGCCGGATTGAAAGCCGGGCTGGAGATCCCCGCCAACGTCTATCTAAAAGCCATGCGGGTCCGCAGGCTGGCGCAAGAGGCGGTTTCCAAGCTTTTCGGCGATGTGGATGTGCTGCTCACACCGGGCCGCCTGGGTCTCGCGCCGAAAATCGACGAGCCGCTGGACCATCGTCCGGATCGCGCCAGGCCGAAGGATGCCGGTCTCACGGCCCTGATTCCGGCGGGCAATCTGGCCGGCATGCCGGCGCTTTCGCTGCCCTGCGGATTTGCGGGCAATCTGCCGGTGGCCCTGCAATTGGCGGGGTCGCCGTTTACCGAGAATACCCTGCTCGCCATCGGCAAAGAGTTCCAGAGCCGCACGGACTGGCACAATCGCAAGCCGCCCGGCGCGGGCTGAAAGCCGGCGAGACAGGCCAGGAGGCCTGTCCTACACGCGGTTGATCAGACTGGCTACATACCCCGCGCCAAACCCGTTGTCGATATTGACCACCGCCACATTGCTGGCGCAGCTTGTGAGCATCCCCAGCAACGCGGCCAGGCCGTGAAAGCTGGCGCCGTAACCGATGCTGGTGGGAACCGCTATTACCGGGCATGAAACCATGCCGCCGACCACGCTGGGCAGCGCTCCTTCCATGCCGGCGCATACCACCACCACGCGCGCTTCGGTCAGGCGCGCCTCATGGCTCATCAGGCGATGTATGCCGGCCACGCCCACGTCGTGGATCGTCTCCACCTGGTTGCCCATGACCTCGGCGGTGACCTGCGCTTCTTCCGCCACCGGGATGTCGCTGGTGCCGGCGCACACCACGGCGATCTTGCCCTTGCCGCGCACGGTCCTGTCGCGCCAGAAGCGGATGGCGCCCGAAAGCGGAAAGTACTCGGCCGACTCGAAGCGCGCCTGTACGCGCGCGGCGGTCTCCGCGTCCGCCCGCGTGACGAGCACGTTCCGCGCGTTTTCGAGCAAGCTCCCCGCAATGGCGATGATCTGCTCCGGCGACTTGCCTTTGCCGAAAATCACCTCCGGCATGCCGTGGCGCAGGGCGCGATGGTGATCGACCTTGGCGAAGCCCAGGTCTTCGAAAGGCATGTGGCGCAGGCGGTGCAGCGCGCTGTCCACATCCACCGCGCCCGCGCGCACCTGTTCGAACAATTGCCGGAGCTGCTCCTCGTCCATACGGCCAGAATAACAGCCTGCGTTACCGAGCCGCGACCGCTAACCGAGCCGCGTGTTACCGAGCCGCGACCGTGAGGGAGCGGTCTCCGTCAGAAAATAAACTTCATGCCGAGCTGCAGGATGCGCGGGTTATGCGCGCCGGCCGGGCGCAGGAAGTTGTTGTTGTCGTAACAGCTCGCATCGCCCGCCGAGAAATTGGCGCCGAAGCAACTGGTCCCGCCATAGACGCCGTTCCATTGCGTATGATTGAAGACGTTGAATCCCTCCGCGCGGAACTCGATGCCGCGCGCTTCAGTGAATGCGAAATGCTTGAACAGGCCCACATCGAAGTTCGTCCGCTGCGGGTTGTTCAACGAATTCCGCCCTACCGTTCCAAAGCTCAGGCCCTGCGGAGCGGCGTAAGCCCCTGGATTGAATAATAGCGGCCCAGCCACGCCGGCAGGGCTGGAAGTCAGGTTGGGAATCGCATTGGGATTGCCAATCTGGTCGAGGTAGGATCCGGCTCCCGTGCCGTTTCCGACGCCGGCGTTGAACAGGCCATCGCCTACACTGAACGGCGTGCCAGTCTGAAAGGTCGTAAGTCCGGAAAGTTGCCAACCTCCGAACAAAGTGTGAGCCAAGCCGTTGTTTGTGAAGAACGGAAGGTCGTAGACATAGCCCACGTTCAGGAGGTGGCGCTGGTCGAAGTTCGAGCTGGCGCGCGTCAGGCCGAGATTATACGCATTCACGAAATTGCTGTCGTAACGGTCAGATGAATCGTCGAGCGAGTGACTCCACGTATATGCCACATCGAAGCTCAGCCGGCCTACATGGCGGTGGGCCGAAACCTGCAAAGCGTTGTAAATCGAGTTAGCCTGCGGCTCCAGAGAGGTGATGGAACCGTATCCCGGATAGGGGCGGTAGGGGTCCGGATCGCCGCCGCACGCGACGCTGAACTGGATAGCGGCGGCGCCCGTGGGCGCCACTCCATTTACCGTGCCGTTTTTGCAATCGGCCGCCGTCATGGCCTGCCCAGCCGGATATGGATTCTGCGACGGACTAATCGGATACAGTTGATTGATATCGCGCTGCAGCGAGAGGTGCGTGCCTTTGCTGCCTACGTAGGCCACGGTCATCACCGTTCCGTTCGTGATCTCGCGTTGAATATTCAGATTCCATTGCTGCATGTAAGGCCAGATCGCCTGTGTCGGAATCGACGTGGGGCCCAGCGGGAACACAACGCCCGCGCCGCCGATGTTCGTGTAACCGGAGACGTTGTACTGCGTCGAGCTCAGCACCAGAGGCGCGCTGCCTTCCAGCGACTCGCTGTTTCCTTCGTTGCCATTGGTGTGCTCGTAGAAGATGCCGTAGCCGCCGCGAATCGACGTTTTGCCGTTTCCGAACGGGTCGAAGGCGAAGCCCACGCGCGGCGCGGGATTGAATAGGTGGCCTTTCATGCAACCTGCCGGGATGCCGTTCACGCCGCACTGCACCAGGCCGGTGTAGGGATTGCCGGTGTTTGGGATAATAGCGCCCGACTGACCCGTAACCGATCCGTCAACATCGATCTGAGGCGCAGCGGAAAGCTGGTACACGGCCGGGTCGAAGCTATACGCTTGATGGTACTTCTCGCGATAAGTTCCAAACAGGCTGAGGCGCAACCCCAGGTTCAACGTGAGTTTCTTGCTAATATGCCAATCGTCCTGGAAATACGGCTCCACGATTTTATACCGGTTGTAGTACTTGGTCTTGAGATTGACTTGATAGAACGAGGCGATCTGGCCGGACAGCATGTCCGCGAATGCGTTTCCGGTGCTGATGGCCGTATCGGTATTGTCGAAGCCGACGATTCCCTGGATGTATGGACTGTTCATCTCGTTCTTTTCGGCTGTTACCACATAAGCCCCGAAATACATATTGTGGCCGCCAACGATCTTGGTCAACTGGTCCTTGTACGTATAAGTCGGGTTCGCGTTATTCCAGGGGAAGTAGCCGGTATCGAGCGAGAAGCCGCCGGTATCGTAGCCGACGCCGCCGGCTACGCCCACGGCCGGCATCAGCCCGCCAAATCCGTTGTTGTACAGGCCGGTCATGTTAAAGTCGGACGGGCGCGCGGTCGGACCGACGGCATTCAGGAAAATATGGTCGGTCGTGTAGCTGAACGTGAATTCGTTCAATAAAGTGGGCGAGACATTGGCCGTGAGATTGGCCACCAGACTCACTCCAGGTCCAACGAAGTTGGTGTGTACGGTGGGGAATGAAGCGCCGTTGCCCCAGGTGGGAGTAGGCTGCGTCTGGCTCCACGAATCGTGAATAAAGCGGAAGAACATGCGCAGCTTGTCGCTGAAGTTCTGATCGATGCGGAACAACTCCTCCCGCCAGTGCGTGGGCAGAGCGGGCGCGGCGTTGTAGTAGTTGTTGGGCTGGTTGGGCAATGGCAGCAGGGCCAGCAGATCCTTGGCGTTGTTATCGACCGGAACCGTGTTGTTCGGATAGTACGAGCCCGTTATCGGGTTCACGGGACAATCGGGATAATTCGTCGCGTCAACACCTGAGGCCAGGCTGGCTGCCGGGCAGACGTCGGAAAAATTCCCCTGATGCTCCAGCGCCGAGGGAACCTGCTGGTTGAAGGTCCCTCCGGGAACAATCTCCCGGCGGAATTCTTCGGAGAAGAAAAAGAACGTCTTCTCCTTCTTCGTATTGTAGAGGCCCGGAATATACACCGGACCGCCGATGGTGCCGCCGAAGTCGTTTTTCTTGTACTCGGGCACCGACGTCTGGAAGAAGTTACGCGCGTTGAAGGCGTCGTTCCGGACGAATTCGAACAGGTCTCCGTGGAAATCCTTGGTACCCGATTTCGTAACCGTCTCAATGGTCCCCGACGCGTTTCTGCCGTACTGTGCGCCGAAGTTAGAGGTCAGGACCTTTACCTCGGCTATGGCATCCACGTTCGGGTAGACGTTGAGTGTGCCGTTGCTTCCGTTGTCCATGTTGTCGCCGCCGTCGATCTCCCAGTTGTTGTATTCGGTGCGCCCGCCGTTGATGCTCATGGCTACGTTGCCGGCGATGCCGACCGTCCCTTCGTCCTGGCCGGTCTGATTGCTGACGCCTGGAACCAGGGTGACCAATTGCGCAAAATTACGCCCGTTGAGGACGATCTGGCTGATCTCTTTTCCGGTGACCACACCCGACAGTTCCGAGGACTGGGTCTCTACTTGGGCAACCGCAGTACCCTGCACGGTGACTTCGCTGGTAACCTGTCCGACTTCCAGGCTGGCGTCGATACGCGCCTTCTGGCCCACGCGCAGAATGACGCCGGTAGCTTCGTAGGTCTTGAAGCCGGTGGCTGTGATCCTCAGGTTGTAGGTGGACTCTGGCAGGCCCGCCACCAGATAATCGCCTTCCGCGTTAGTCACCGACTTCAAGGTGACGCCCGTGGCGACATCGGTGACCGCCACTTCCGCGCCAGGAAGCACTGCGCCCGTGGCATCCCGGACCGTTCCGGTAATCGAAGCCCTATTCTGGCTGTAAAGCGGGGCGGTAGCGACGAGGCCTGCCGCCATGAAAGCGACCATAATTCGAGCGTACATCCGAGACTTCCTCCCTTTGCTGCGAGTTTCAAATTACTTGCGAGTTTCGAACATTCTAATCCGAATCATCCATGGGCGCAAGCCCTAGCCGAGCTCGCCTAGAATTCCAGCGTTTGGCCCAAACTCAAGCCCAATCGCCGCGCCTCGCCGCCGCCCAGTTCCAGCACGAATTGCGCGGTCTGTTGGCCGCCGTAGTTCGCGCACAGGCTCGCCTTCGTCTTGCACGGCGGCGTGTCGGGGGAGAGCTCCACGATGCGATGGCTCGGGTCCATCCAAATGATGTCCAGCGGAATCCTCACCTGGTACATCCAATACTTGTACAGCCCCGGCTTTTGGTGTATGAAAAGCATGCCCCGGCCGCGCGCCAGCGAATCGCGAAACATCATGCCTTTCTGCATATCCATGGCGTCCATCTCGACCTCGGCGCGAATCGCCTGCCCGCTGGGCAGCGTGACTTTGCGCGTTCCAAGCACTTCGAGATCCTCGGCTGGTGGGCCGCCGCAGCCGGTCGCAATGAGAGCCAGCAGCATACAATAGGGCAGAAAATAGCGCATGCGATAAAATGGTAGCGCTCCTCAAAGCTATGTGGAAACGCATCCGGCTCACGCTGGAGATGATCAAGTTCGAGCATTCCGTCTTCGCGCTGCCATTCGCGCTAACCGGGGCGCTGCTCGCCCTGCGCCAATCCGGCCTGGGCGCGCGCGCGGCCTGGTGGAAGATTGGCTGGATCGTGGTGGCCATGGTGGCGGCGCGCTCGGCGGCCATGGCCTTCAATCGCCTGATCGACTTGGGGTTCGACGCGCGCAATCCGCGCACGCGCATGCGGCACCTGCCCGCCGGTGTGCTCTCGCGCGGCTTTACATGGGGCTTCGTGGCGGTCTCCGCGCTGGT
>OCTA010004182.1_pt1 | contig 12661 bp, 10 predicted proteins | sample 1538991 | NCBI WGS metagenome assembly OCTA01 (sample SAMEA3539302, study PRJEB22396) | soil metagenome | biome: tundra; feature: field; material: soil | place: USA | collected 2010-05 | depth 0.15 m
ATTACAGCGCCGCGCGCATGGCCGCGCGCGCGCTTGAAGTGTACGGAACGATCGCGGCCGCAAGCGCGCATGCTTGAAGTCTCGAACCTCGCCAAGGAATATCCGACCCCACGCGGGCCGCTCTCCATTCTCTCCGGCGTTTCGTTCAGCCTTCAGCGCGGCGACGCAGCCGCCATCATGGGCCCTTCCGGCGCGGGCAAGAGCACGCTCCTCTACATCCTCGGCGGGCTGGAACAGCCCACTTCCGGTACGGTCACGCTCGATGGACGCGATCCTTTCACGCTCTCCGAGAAAGAGTTGGCGGCGTTCCGCAATCGGGCAATCGGCTTCATCTTTCAGGACCATTGCCTGCTGCCGCAATGCTCCGTGCTCGAAAATGTGCTGGTGCCGACGCTGGTTTCGAGGGATGGCGACGGCTACGTCGATCGCGCGCGCGGCCTGCTCGCGCAAGTGGGCCTGAGCGATCGCCTCGATCATCGCCCCGCCGAGCTTTCCGGCGGCGAGAAGCAGCGCGTAGCGCTGGCGCGCGCCCTCATCCACAAGCCGCTGCTGCTGCTGTGCGACGAGCCCACCGGCAATCTCGATCAGGCATCCGCGGACGTGGTGGCCTCCCTGCTGATCGAACTGCACCAGCGGCAGGAGACCATCCTCATGGTGGTGACTCACAGCGCGGAACTGGCCGCCCGGTTCCCATTGCGGTACGAATTGCGAAATGCGAACCTCCACCCTGTTGGCGCGTAATCTGACGTGGTATTGGCGCACGAACCTGGCGGTGCTGCTGGGCGTCGCGACCGCGGCGGGCGTGTTGGGCGGCGCGCTGCTGGTAGGCGATTCGGTGCGCGCCAGCCTGCGCGACCTGGTGCTGACACGGCTCGGCAATACCGATTACGTCGTCGCGCGCAACGGTTTCTTCCGCGAGGATCTGGCCGCGGCGTTCGGCAAGACAGGCCACGAGGTCTGTCCCACTATTGCTATCGACGGCATGGTCGCCCATCAAGCCAGCGGGCGAAGAGCATTGGCCGTGCAAATTTACGGAGTCGACCAGCGCTTCGGCCGAGCGCCCGAAGGGCAGCAGATTCTGTTGAGCGCCGCGCTGGCGAGTGAACTGGGCGCCAAGCCCGGCGACGCGCTGCTGGTCCGGGTGGAGAAACCTTCGGCTATCCCGCTCGAATCGCTGCATGGCCGGAAAGAAGACGTCGGCAAGACCATTCGGCTCACGCTCGGGGCGGCAGCGCCGCGCGAGTTCTCGCTGAATCCGCAACAGGGTGATGTCCGTGCGGCCTTCGTGCCGCTCGCGCGCCTGCAGAAGGAACTGGGCGAGGTGGGGAAGGTCAACACGATCCTGGTGGCGGGTGGACCGCTCCCTGACGGTCACGGCTCAGTAACTCTCGAAGACCTCGGCATCAAAATACGCACGCTGCCAAATGGCCTTTCGCTTGAAACCGATACAACCCTCGTCCCCGATGCACTCGCCGAGCATGCCACCGCTGCCGCGAAATCCCTCGGCCTGAGCACCGAACCGGTGCTCACCTACCTCGCCAACAGCATCCGCGCCAACGGCCGCGAAATCCCCTACTCCGTTGTGACCGCGCTGGCCGCGCCGCCCGCGCCCGCCGAGCCCACCGGCATCACCCTCAATCAATGGGCCGCCCACGACCTCAACGCCAAGCCCGGAGACGCCGTCACCCTCGACTACTACGTGTGGAAGTCCGATGGCCGCCTCCACACCGAAAGCGCCCAATTCCGCCTCGCGCAAATCGTCCCGATCGCGGGCGCGGCAGCCGATCGCGGCTACGCGCCGGAATATCCGGGCATCACTGAATCGAACAGCCTGCGCGATTGGGACCCGCCCTTCCCGCTGGACCTGCACCGCGTCCGCCCCGCCGACGAGCAGTACTGGAAGCAATACCGCACCACGCCGAAAGCCTTCATCGCACTGGCGCGAGGCCAACAGATCTGGGGCACGCGCTTCGGCAGGCTGACATCTATCCGCATCTCTCCGCCGTCGCCAGCCTATGCCGACACGCTGCGCGCCGCGCTCGACCCCGCCCAAATGGGCCTCACCGTCATCCCTGTGAAAGCGCGCGGCCTCGCATCATCCCAGGGCGCCACCGATTTCGGCGAGTACTTCGTCTATTTCAGTTTCTTCCTGATGGTCTCCGCCCTCCTGCTCACCGGGCTTTTCTTCAAGCTCGGCATCGAGCAGCGCATGCGCGAGATCGGAGTCCTCCGCGCCCTCGGCTTCTCCATCTCAAAAATCCGCGCCGTGTTCCTGCTCGAAGGCGCAGCGCTGGCCGTCGCCGGATCGCTGCTGGGCTTAGCGGGCGCGCTGGCATACGGTGAGATCATCGTGCTCGGCCTGCGCACCTGGTGGATCGACGCAGTCGGCACACGCCTGATCTCCCTGCACCCATCGACCGCATCGCTAGCTACGGGCGCGCTGGCTGGAATCGTGACGGGCCTGGGCGCGATCGCCTGGACCCTGCGCAAGCTGGAGCCAGTCACACCGCGCGGACTGCTGGCGGGCGAAACGAAGCACGGCTCCGCCAAACGCGGCGTCCTAATCGGAATCGCAGCCGCCATCCTGGCGTTCGCACTGATCGCCGCCGCGCTGCTGCGCGCCCTGGACCAGACCGCCGCATTCTTCGGCGCAGGGACCCTGTTGTTGATCGCCGCTCTCGCCCTCCAATCCGCCTTCTTAAACGCGCGCGCATTCGTCAACATTGGCGGCCTGAAAACTCTGGCGCTCCGCAACGCCGCTTACCGGCCCGGCCGCAGCATCCTCTGCATTGCGCAGATCGCCTGCGCCACGTTCCTCATCGTTTCGGTGGACGCCTTCCGCCAGACCGGCGATTCCGCAGGCACAGGTGGCTACCCGTTGATGGCCGAGTCCGTCCTGCCGCTCATTCACGACCCCAACACCGCCGCCGGCCGCGATGCCCTCAACATCCCGCCGCTTCAGGGCGTCCACTTCATCCCTTTCCGCCTGCGGCCCGGCGATGACGCAAGTTGTCTGAACCTCTACCAGCCGCGCAATCCGCGAATCCTGGCGCCGCCCGCGGCGTTCCTTCGCAGTGCCCACTTCGCATTCCAGGATTCGGTCCCCCACGCGGCGAATCCCTGGTTGCTGCTAGAGACGCCGCTGCTCGAATCGCAGCCCGCCGATGGCGCCGTCCCGGCCATCGCCGACGCCAACTCCATGACGTACGTGCTGCACCTCAAGCTCGGCGAGGATTTCGTGCTGAACCAGACCCGCTTCCGCATCGTCGCAGCCCTTCAAGACAGCCTCTTCCAGAGCGAATTGCTGATCTCCGAGAAGAACTTTTTGCGCTTGTTTCCGGATGTGGAAGGCTACCGCTTCTTCCTGCTCGACGTCTCACCCCAAAGGGCGCAGCAGGTGACCGGTCGATTGGAGGAAGCCTTGTCCGATTACGGATTCGACATACAATCCACCGAAGCGCGCCTCGCCGGTTTCCACAAGGTCGAGAACACCTACCTCTCGACTTTCCGCAGCCTGGGCGCTCTGGGACTGGTGTTGGGCACGGTGGGCCTCGCGGCCATCCTGCTGCGCAGCGTGCTGGAACGCCGCCGCGAGTTGGCGCTGCTGCGCGCAGTCGGGTATCGTCCGTCGCACCTGGCTGCCATTGTGCTGGCCGAGAATCTGCTCCTGCTGCTGATGGGCCTGGCCACCGGCACGGTGTGCGCACTGCTGGCCATTGCGCCCGCGGTTTCATTGCGCGGCGGTCAACTCCCCGTCGCGTCGCTCAGCTTGCTGCTGACGGCGGTGCTGGCGACCGGAATCGGCGCATCGCTGGCCGCCACGCGCGCGGCTCTGCGCTCGCCGCTGCTGGCAGCGTTGAGATCGGAGTAACCTGAATCATGCATCGCCGCTTGACCCTTTGTATCGCCGGTCTCCTGGTAGTCGCCTGGGCCGAGGATTGGCCGCAGTGGCGCGGTCTGCATCGCGACGGGACCGCCGTCGGCTTCCCGGAGCCGAAAGCCTGGCCGGAAAAACTCACGCTCAAATGGAAAGTCGCCGTAGGTGAAGGCCACTCATCGCCCGTGGTGGCCGATGGCAGGGTCTACGTCCATACGCGCCAAGGCGATCGCGAAGTGGTCACCGCGCTGCGCCCCGAAACCGGGCACACGATCTGGCAGGAAAGCTACGACGAGCCCTACAAGATGAATCCCGCGGCAACCAGCCACGGCAAAGGCGTGAAATCGACGCCCGTGGTCGAGGACGGCCGCATCTTCACTTTCGGCATCAACGGCACTCTCTCCTGCTTCGATGCCAAGACCGGCAAGCCGCAATGGCGCAAGGAATTCGGCTCGCCCGATTTCGGCGTGGCCACCTCGCCGGTGGTCGACCGCGGCCTGGTAATCGTACACGTGGGCGGCAACACCCAGGGCGCGCTCACCGCCTTCGACGCCGCCACCGGCGCCGAAAAGTGGAGCTGGAAAGGCGACGGCCCTGCGTATGCATCGCCCATCGTCGTGGAGCTTGCCGGAACTCGCCAGGTGGTGACGCAAAGCCGCCACAGCATCGTGGGCGTCTCGGCCGCCACGGGCGACCTGCTCTGGCAGATTCCATACAAGACGATGTACGCGCAGAACATCGTCACGCCGGTTCTGTATCGCGACACGCTGATCTTTTCGGGCATCGGCAATCCGGTGATAGGCGTCAAGCTGCTCAAGCACGGTGCGGAGTGGACCACCGAGACCGTCTGGCAGAACAAAGATTTTTCGATGTACATGAGCTCGCCGGTGGTGAGCGGCGACCTGCTGTTCGGCTTCTCCCAGCGCAAAAGCGGACAGTTCTTCTGCCTGAAGCCGGGCGACGGCACGACGTTGTGGACTTCCGAGGGCCGCCAGGCGGATAACGCCGCCATCGTGGCGGCCGGTTCCGTTTGGCTGATTCTCACATCCGACGGCAACCTGATCGTGGCCCGCCAAAGCGACAAAGCGTTCGAACCGCTGCGAACATACTCCGTCGCCGACAGCCCCACCTGGGCGCATCCGGTGGTCATGGGCCACGGTATTCTGATCAAAGACGCGACCAACCTGGCGCTATGGGACCCGTCATGAAACACCGTGCTCGCTTGTTCGCCGCGGTGCTCGCCTGCACCACGGCCCAAGGCGGGTCGCTCGAATGGCCCCAGTTTGCCGGCCCGCATCGCAACTTCACATCCGACGCCAAAGGACTGGCCAACTCCTGGCCTGCCTCGGGACCGAAGAAGCTCTGGAGCCGCGACCTGGGCGACGGCTACTCCGGCATCGCCGTGGATGGCGCGGTCCTCTACACTATGTACCGCCACGGCTCCGATGAGGTCACGCTGGCCGCCGCCACCGCCACCGGCAAGACCATCTGGGAACACACGGAGAACGCCTCCTTCCGCGGCGGCATGGCCATGGAGAATGGTCCCGGCCCGCATGCCACGCCGCTGGTCACCGCCGACGCCGTGTACGCCGTGGGCATCCTGGCCCACCTGCTCTGCCTGGACAAGAAGACGGGGCACGTGCTTTGGTCGCACGATCTCTGGCACGAATTCAACGGCACTCCCATGGACCGCGGATATTCGGGCAGCCCGATCGCCTGGAAGGACACGGTCATCATGAAGGTCGGCGGCGCCGGTCACGCGCTGATGGCCTTCAACCAGAAGGACGGCAAGGTCGTCTGGCAGAAACAGGATTTCAAGAACTCGCCCTCTTCGCCCATCCTTATTAAAGTGGATGGCCAGGACCAGGTGGTCGCCGTGATGAGCGATGAAGTGGCCGGCCTCAATCCGGACACCGGCGATTTGCTCTGGAAATACCCGCACAGCACCAGTTGGGGACTCAACATCGCACTGCCGCTGTGGACCGGCGACAATACGCTGTTCGTCTCCTCGGCTTATAACGGCGGTTCGGTGGCGCTCGAACTGCACGTGGTAAACGGCAAGACGCAGGTGAAGGAACTCTGGAATACGAACCGCCTGCGGGTGCACATCGGGAACCTGCTGCGCATCGGCGACACGCTCTACGGATCGAGCGGCGATTTCGGGCCGGCCCCGCTGACCGCGCTCGATGCGAAGACCGGCAAGGTGCTCTGGCAGGATCGCTCGTTCCCCAAAGCCGCGTTCCTCTACGCCGACGGCAAGCTGATTGCGGTCGATGAAGACGGCAATCTCTCCCTGGCCACCGTCTCGCCCACAGGTTTGAAGGTGCTATCGCGAGCGGAGTTGCTGCGGAGCAATGCCTGGACCGCGCCGGCGTTGGCGGGGACTGCGTTGTATGTGCGCGATCGTCACAGCCTGATGGCGCTGGACTTGCGTTAGGTGGGGCAGACCTCCAGGTCTGCGCGGGTCCTCCAGGACCCGCTGGCCGCGAACAGGGCGACGTGGACGTCGGCCGCAGGACTGGAGTCCTGCCCCACGTTCAATCAATCACCGCGCTGATCGGCCTCCCCAGCACGCCGGGATAGCTGCCGGCTCCGATGCCCAGTAACTCCAGCGCCGTGGGCGCGATATCGCGCTGGTGATACGGACTGGTGTTGGTGGCTTCTCCCCTGGCCGGCGTGTCCGGCCCAATCACCGCAACCCAGATCTGTTCGGCGCCCTTTACGTTTTCGCCATGGTCATGCCAGTCGTCCAAAGTGCTGCCGCGTCCGTGGTCGCAAGTCACAATCAAGGTGGTGGAATCGCGGTATGCAGGCGATCCCTGTACCCACGTCCGGAGTTCCTGTAGCGCGCCGTCCAGGAATTGGATGGAGTTGAGCACGCGGTCGTAGCGGCGGCTATGCGCCCAGTCGTCGGTTTCGTCGAAGGCGATGTAGAGCACGCGCGGTTGCACGCTCTTCAGATATTCCATCGCCAGCCCGAACGTGAAGGCATCGTGCCGCGCGCTGTCGTCCAGGTAGCGCGCCTGCATTTGCAGTTTGTTCAACTCCGCCACGCGCGGATTGTCCGCCGGCAGCGCGGAAGCCTCGTAGCCGGCGTTCACGAAGATCCCTCCTTGAGTGCTCTCGGCGATGTAGTGAAACATGTCCCAGGACGCGAACACCGCCACCTTCTCCTTGGGGAGCTTCCATCGGTCCTTCACGAGTTGCAAGAAACTCGGCGTGGGATTCTGTACGGGATCGTTACCGCGAATAACGTCATCCTGTGCGCGTCCGGTCAGGATTTCGGAATAGCCTGGATACGACACGCGATAGCGATTGGTCACCTGCACGGAGCTGCCCTTGGTCAGGTTGCCGAGCACGATGCCGGACGGCGCGAGCGTGCCCCAGAAATACGGCAGCAGCGCCATGCGCCGTTCCTCGGGCTGCGGCTTCCACAAGCGATCGCGCAACTCCGGCGCGCCGGTCTCGGTCATGCCGGCGTCCTTCTGATTCATCAAGAGCGGATCGATGCCGGTGAACAGGTCTTGCCACCGCAGGCCGTCGGCCGTGACCAGGATCAGACTTTTCGTTTTGCGTTGCTGCGCGGCGCTTGTGGAGGCCAGTGCGGCGGCCGCGCCGCAGGTCCGGAGAAATCGGCGGCGAGTCACAGGTTCGATCATATGCTCACTCCGCCACTAACTCATACCGATGGCTCTTAGGCTGCGCGGCGGCGCGCTGCTGCACGACAACATCCGCTTCCAGCGCGTCCAGCGCATCCGCGGCCGCCTTCACGTGCGCAGGATCTACCGCAACGTTTTGCAGATTCACCTCCACCTGGCGCCAGCGCGCGAAGTGCACCACATTGTGCCTCAGCGTGAGATCGTGTACCGCAGCGGCCTGCTTCGCCATGGGCGTCGCCAGCGTCGCCAGATTCACGCCCTTGGCCCATTCTTCTTTGGTGAAAGTGCCAACCACTTCGTCATCGATCTTCAAGGTATAGCGCGCGGCGGTCAATCCAGTGACCTTTAGCGGCTCCTGGTCCATCGCTTCCACGAAATCCGAAGCGCGCAGAGCCATCGCCACCACTTCGTCTCTTGTATCGATCGGCATGGGCAGGGCTTCATCCACTTGCGTCCAGGAGATGCGCTCGCCCACCGCAAGATCGGTCACCTGCGTGTTAGTGACGCTCGTAACTGCGGGCTCGGCCGCATCGATCTCGACGGCCGTAACGATGGCCGGCGCCTGCCACGCCTTCAACAGCGCTTCGGCCATCAGCAAATGGCCGGCCGGCGCGGGATGTACGCGGTCGGGTACCAGCTTCTTGGCAGTTTCCGCGTCCAGCTTGTTGGCTTTCTCCAGCGCCGCCACCACCGGCCCGTTCAGGTCCGCCACCGCGAGCTTCTCATCGCGGCCCAACTCTTTCACGAATTCGCCGTAGCGCACCAGCACCTTGTTATAGCCGCCTTCGAAAGTGGGCGGACGGGTCACGTCATCGTACGGCGAGGGTTGAATCGCGGTGATGCGAATGCCGGGCAGCGCCTCTTTCACGGTCTGAACGATGTGCCGGTATCCGGAGGCATACTGGTCGAAGATCTTCTGATCGAACGCGCGGTAGCTGGCGTCGTTCATGCCCAGCATGATGGTCATCACGCTCGGCTTGTAGGCCACCACATCGCGCGGCAGGCGCACGTCGATCGCGCCGGCCCCGCCGCCGTTCACGCGGTCGCCGCCCACTCCGGAGTGCACGAAGCTCACCTTCATCCGGGGGAAGCGGGTGACCACGTACGTCTCGATGAACGTGGTGTACAGCCGCTGGTCCGTGATGCTATCGCCGTAGAAGACCACATGATCGCCATCGTGCAAATAGAAGGCCGCCGGCGGCGCCGCAACCATGTACAACGTGCACAACGCCAGCAGCAGGCCCAACATCGCGGTTCTCCGTAGAATTTTCATGATGCCCACAGTATAGGTAGAAAACGGCGTAGTCTGGTAATGATGCCTAAAGCTCCGATTCTCCTGATGGCCCCTTTCGCTCTGTTTGCCCATGACCTGATGCCCGTGCCGGCGAAGCTCCAGCCGGCCGCGGGACGATTGCGCATCGACCGCAACTTCGCATTCGTGCAGTTGAACGGATATCGCGAGCCGCGCCTGGAGGCCGCCGCCGCGCGGCTGGTGGAGCACGTGGCGCGCAAGACCGGAATTCCCATGGCGCCCGGCATCGGAGTGCATGCTCCCGCCGCGCCGCTGGTCGTCTATTGCGATCATGCGAGCGCGCCCGTTCAAACCGCGCAGGAGGATGAATCTTACCGTCTCACCGTCACACCTTTGGGCGCCCGCCTGGACGCTCCCAATCCGCTCGGCGTGTTGCGCGGCATGGAGACCTTTCTGCAACTGGTCGATCTGGACGCCGCCGGTTTCGGCGCGCCGGCCGCGACCATCGAGGACCACCCGCGCTTCCCCTGGCGCGGCCTGATGCTGGATGTCGCGCGCCACTGGATGCCGCTGGCAGACGTGAAGCGCACCCTGGACGGCATGGCCGCCGTGAAGTTGAACGTGTTCCATTGGCACCTCTCGGAGAACCAGGGCTTCCGCATCGAAAGCAAGCGCTTCCCGAAGCTGCAGGAAATGGGTTCCGATGGCCAATACTATACGCAGGATCAGGTGCGCGAGGCGATCGCCTACGCGCGCGATCGCGGGATTCGCGTCATTCCGGAATTCGACATGCCCGGCCACACCACCGCCTGGTTTGTCGGTTATCCGGAATTGGCCAGCGCGCCCGGACCGTATCGGATCGAGCGCCAGTGGGGCATCTTCGATCCCGCCATGGACCCTACGCGCGAAGAGACCTACCAATTCCTGGACGCATTCATCGGCGAGATGGCCGCACTGTTCCCCGACGAGTATTTCCATATCGGCGGCGACGAAGTGAACGGTAAACAGTGGGATGCCAACCCGCGCATCCGGAAATTCATGCGCGCGCACGGAATCAAAGGCAACGAAGACCTGCAAGCGTATTTCACGCGCCGCGTGCAGGGCATCGTGGAAAAGCACGGGAAGAAGATGATCGGTTGGGATGAGATTCTGAGCAAGGACATGCCGCACAACATCCTGGTGCAATCGTGGCGCGGGCCGAAAGCGCTGGCCGATGCGGCGCGGCAGGGCGTCAGCGGCATCTTGTCGAACGGATATTATCTCGACCTCGGTTACTCCGCGGCGCATCACTACGCCGTCGATCCGCTGGGCGACGGCGCGGCGGATCTCAGCGCGGACGAGAAGCAGCGCGTGCTGGGCGGCGAAGCTTGCATGTGGTCGGAATTCGTGACTCCTGAGTTGCTGGATGCGCGCATCTGGCCGCGCATGGCGGCCATCGCCGAGCGCTTCTGGTCGCCGCAAAAGTCGACGGACGTGGCGGACATGTATCGCAGGCTGGGCGCGGTTAGCCGCGATCTGGAATGGCTGGGACTGATGCACGTCTCGGAATACGAGAAGATGCTGGCGCGGCTGGCGGGCGGCGGTCAGGTGGCGCCCGTGCGCACGCTGGCGGAGGTGGTCGAGCCGGTGAAAGACTATGCGCGCGAAGAGGCGCATCCGTATGACGCTTTTGCCCCGTTGAACCGGCTGATCGATGCGGCGCGGGCCGACAGCGAAACCGTACGCCGGTTTGCCGCGCTGGTGGACCGGATGGGGGCCGAGGACCTGCCGCGGATCCGCGAGTGGCTGACCCTGTGGCGCGACAACCACGCGCGCCTGCCGCCGGTGATGGCGAATTCCGCGCTGCTCGCCGAGGACGCGGAAATCTCCAAGAACCTGTCGGCTATCGCTGAAGCCGGTTTGCAGGCGCTCGATCGTCTGCAGAGCACCCAGCCTCGCGATGCGGCTTGGATCGCGGAGAAGAGGGCGCTGCTGGACCGCGCCAAACAGCCGAAGGCGGAGCTCCTGCTGAGCGTCGAGCCGCCCCTTCGCAAGCTGATCGAAGCCGCGCGGTAGCCTGCCCGTGGTATTCTACCGTCGATGAGTGGCAAAGCCCCCTGCAATCCGCTCTGTCGATTGTGGCTGCTGGCCTGTTTTTGCCTCAGTTCCCCGGCCGGTGCGCAGTACCGGTTCGATGTTTGGACGGCGGACGACGGTCTGCCGCAAAACATCATTCGCGGTATCTGTCAAACCCCGGACGGGTATCTCTGGCTGGCCACACTTGATGGCCTGGCCCGCTTCGAGGGCGTGCGTTTCACGGTCTTCAATAAAAGCAATTCCCCCGGAATCGATTCGAACCGGTTCAGTTCGCTCTATGAAGACAGAAATAGCGACCTGTGGCTCGGCACCGAAGGCGGCGGCGTAACTCGGCGCCACAACGGACGGTTCACCACTTACACTACCAAGGACGGGGTCCCGGGCAACACCGTTCTCGCCATTACGGGCGATGAGTCCGGCAACTTGTGGATTTCCTCCTCCGATGCCATCGCGCAATGGCGCGAAGGCGGCCGGCCGGTTCGTGGATATCACGCCGCAGGACCTCAGAATCCAATTTGCTTCGTTCCTTTGGGAGAAGCCTGGTTTTTGCGGATGGGATCCCAGAGGCCTGCACTGCTTCATCGCAGGCCGCTTTGTCACGTACCCGCTGCCGCGCGGGTTTCCGGCGTCGTCGATTTGGGGCGCGGCACGCGATTCGGGACGGGACGATCTGGCTGGAAAGCGTCGATGGCAAGCAAGCCCGCATCAGGGAAGGCCGCACCCGGATCGAGCCTGTGACGGCCGGCCGGGGCGCAACCGCCGCTTACCGGGATCGCAACGGCCACTCCTGGACGTTCTCTGTTCTCGGCCGCTTGCTCCGATCCGTCAATCGCTCGTTCTCAGGACGGGTTGAGACCGTCTCGTTTTCTTCCGTCTATGAAGACCGGGAAGGGAATCTCTGGCTCACAACCGAAGGACAGGGGCTGTACCGGTTTCGGAATCAATCCATCCGGGTCTATTCGAGGGAAGAAGGCCTGATCGACAGGAATGTTTATCCCATCGGCCAGGACCGTTCCGGGGCCATTTGGATCGGGGCTTGGCAGACCGGCCTCAGCCGCCTCCAGGGAGAAAAATTCACCAGCTAGACGGCCGCTTTTGGGCCGCGACGCAAGGCGCGTTAAGCATCTTCCATGACGGACGGTTCAGGAAGCCCGGCCGGTCCCACTCTCCCGAAGCGCGCCGTCGTGCGAGCCATTCATCAAGACCGCGAAGGGACGCGCAAGACGGCCTTGCGGCGGATGACGTCCGCGTGATTGTGGAGAGATCGCCGGGCGGCATCCGGATCGGCGGGTACGGAGGCCTGACGCGGCTTCGCGATGGCCAGTTTACCCGATGGACGGAACACGATGGCCTGCCCAGCAATAGCGTCCGGTCGATCTACGAGGACAGCGATGGCGTCGTCTGGATCGGAACCTACGACGGCGGCCTGGGCCGCTTCAAAGACGGCAAGTTTACCCGCTATAGCGTGCGCGAAGGGCTGTTCAATAACGGCGTCTTTCAGATTCTCCAAGATGCGCATGGCAACTTTCGGATGAGCTGCAACCGCGGCATCTAACGGGTGAGTAAGCGGGAGTTGAACGAGTTCGCCGCCGGCGCGCGGGATACGATTACGTCCCTGGCGTATGGCCGGAGCGATGGCATGCTGAACGTGGAATCGAACGGCGGCTATTGGCCGGCTGGCGTGAAGGCGCGCGATGGCAAGCTGTGGTTTCCCACGCAGGATGGCGTGGCGGTGATCGACACAGGTAACTCCGATTTCTCCAATGTCCGAGTGATGCCGCACTCTACCGCGCCAAA
>OCTA010004183.1_pt1 | contig 12660 bp, 8 predicted proteins | sample 1538991 | NCBI WGS metagenome assembly OCTA01 (sample SAMEA3539302, study PRJEB22396) | soil metagenome | biome: tundra; feature: field; material: soil | place: USA | collected 2010-05 | depth 0.15 m
GACTGGGCGCCATCGACTTCCCCCACCGCGCTGATCGCCCGGACCTCCTTCTGGGCCTGCGTCTTGCTGGGACTCATCATCGGCGTCTCAGCCTTCGACGCCTCCTATGCCACGGCAGCAGCACTGCCGAGCTCGCTCATGCCCTACCTTGCCCGCATCGTGGGCGCCGCCTTCCTGCTCATCGCCGGCACTCTCAGCGCGCGCTTCCTGGCACGTTCGGTCCTCATTGGCGCCGTCAATGCGCAGCTCCAATACGCGCGGTTTCTGTCGCTCGGCATCAAGTGGCTGGTGCTCGTCCTGACCGGCGCCATGGTCCTCGACCACCTCCAGATCGGCGGCAACGTCGTTGAACTGGCTTTTGGCATCCTCTTCGGCGGCATCGTCCTCACGCTCGCTCTCGCCGTGGGTCTTGGCTCCCGCGACCTCGTCAGCCGCTCGCTCGAAAGCCACGCTGAACATTCCAGCGAGCACAGCGTCGTACCCCCGACCACCCCAACCACCGGCCCCGACGATTCCATCCGGCATTTCTGAGAACTTCGGAACTGCTTTTGATGGAGCAGTGGGATCGCAACCTGCTGTTTCGTTGGTTTGTCGGCCTGGAGATGGACGAGCCGGTGTGGGACGCGACGGTGTGCCGCTGCGCCGGAAGCCCGGTTACCAGGCAGGAATTGCCCGGCGGTGTACAGAAGATCTATGGTCCAAAGGCCGCTTGGCGGGGATCCTTGCCGTGTTTTCAATAAGTTGGCGTCTGGCATTTCAGACGCTGGAGCCATGAACAAGCTGAATTGTGCCCATAGGGAAAAGGCTGTGCTAAATTGCACAGGGAACCAGCGAAAGTTTGTATAGAACAGAACAGGGGGGGACATGAAATTCTTTCATATGAGGTTGATCCTTGCGCTGGTCGTGGGAATCACGCTGGTCTCGGTTGCCTCGACCTATTTTGAGGTGTTGGCCCACAAGCACCTTCTGCGACAGGAACTGAAGCGCAGGACCGCCTGGCAGAGCAAGAGCCTGCAATCGGAGATGGAGAAATCGGTGGCCGGAGGCCAGAGCGCGGAGATTGCCGCAGAAGCGGCGCGGCTGCGCTCGCAAAATGAGGCCTTGGGCCTGGCTGTCTATGACATCCAGGGTGTATTGGTGACCGAAGCGGGACCTGCCGGGGTATTCGGAGCACTGCCGCGCGGCCCGTTGGACAAGGCCATCAAGCAGGGTGTTGACTCGTCTGCCTTTGGGCATCAGGACGATCAGGAGTGGCTGGAGGAGGCGATTCCGCTGTATGTCGACGGGCGCATGGCCGGAGCGCTGGTGATTCTGGAGGATGCCGACTCCATTCGCGCGGAGGGCGCGGAGGTCTGGCGGCAGAGCTTCTGGCGGATTGCCGCCTTTGTGCTGCTGATCGTCTGCGTGACACTGCTGATGGTCCGCTGGTTTTTGATGCGGCCCATGATGCGTGTGGCGGATCGGCTCAGGCGGTTGCGCATGGGTCAAACCGACGCTCTTGCGGACGAAAGTTTAGCGGAACTGAGTCTCTTTACACCGCTGGCCCGCGAGGTGGAGTCGATGGCCGAGAGCCTGGTGGAGGCACGCGCCGCCGCTGAAACTGAAGCCCGGCTGCGCGACGCCGGCGAGCACCAGTGGACCGCCGAGCGGCTGGCCGTACATATTCGGGAGCGTTTTGGCTCCAGCCGCATCTTTGTGTTGTCGAACCGCGAGCCATATATGCATGTGCTCCAGGGGCGGGAGACGGTGTGCATGGTTCCTCCCAGCGGCCTGGTGACGGCGATCGAGCCGGTGCTGCGGGCTTGTGACGGCGTCTGGGTGGCGCACGGCAGCGGCAGCGAGGATGCATTGAACGTTGACGAGTTTGACCGGCTGCGCGTGCCACCCGACGATCCCCGCTATACTCTGCGCCGGGTGTGGCTATCGAGCGAGGAGGAGGCAGGCTACTACGACGGCTTTGCCAACGAGGGGCTGTGGCCGCTGTGCCATATTGCGCACACCCGGCCCATCTTTCGCGCTTCGGACTGGGAGTGCTACCAGCGTGTCAATGAGAAGTTTGCCGCCGCGCTGCTTGAAGAGATGGAGAGCAGCGCCAACCCCATTGTCTTTGTGCAGGATTACCACTTCACACTGGTGCCCCGGCTCATCAAAGCGGCGCGTCCAGACGCGCGTGTGGCCATCTTCTGGCACATTCCCTGGCCCAATCCGGAGGCATTTGGCATCTGCCCGTGGCAGGCGGAGCTTCTGGACGGGTTGCTGGGTGCGGACCTGATCGGATTCCACATCCCGCTGCATTGCAATAACTTTCTTTCCACCGTGGACCGCGTGCTGGAGTCGCGCACCGACCGCGAACACATGACCGCTCGCCGGGATGGGCACACCAGTTCTGTGCGCCCCTATCCGGTGAGCGTGGCCCTGGACGGCACCAAGCCGGAGCGGAGGACGCCGAGACCCTCGCGCAATGAGCTGCTGAAGGAGTTCGGCCTGCGCTGTGAAACCTTGATAGTGGGCGTGGACCGCATGGACTACACCAAGGGAATCGTGGAACGGCTGATGGCGATCGAGAAACTGCTCGAGGAACATCCCTGGTACCTGGAACGACTGACCATGGTACAAATTGCCGCGCCGAGCCGCTCGCGGATTCCCAGCTATGTGAATCTGCGCCACCAGGTGGAGGAGACCGTGGAGCGCATCAACCAGCGTTACCAGACGACCTCATGGAAGCCCATTCTGCTGATCGAGCGGCAGTGCAGCCATGCGGTTGTGGATCTCTGGTACCGCGCGGCGGATGTGTGCCTGGTGACCTCGCTTCACGATGGGATGAATCTGGTGGCCAAGGAGTATGTGGCCGCACGCGACGACGAGGATGGCGTCCTGGTGCTGAGCAAGTTCACGGGCGCGGCCACCGAGCTGTTGGATGCGCTGGTGGTGAATCCCTATGACATTGAAGGCGTAGCCGAGGCCATCCATCAAGGTCTGGAGATGGACCGCGGCGAGCGGCGCATGAGGATGCAGCGGATGCGCCACCATGTGATGGACCACAACGTCTATCGCTGGGCGGCCAGCATACTGGGCGACCTGCGCGATTTGCGCATGGAGATCCCGGGGGCGGTCGATCCGGGCCACGCCGTGCCGGCGTCTGTTTCGCGAGCTGAAATGGTGCATCGTAAACTGGCGTAGAAAGCGAGCATCCGGTGACGGCCGAGGCGAAAAAAAAGCTGAAAGAGTTTTTTGACGCCTTTGCGGGCGGGGCGACTCCGTTTCTGCTGCTGGATTACGACGGCACACTGGCGCCGTTTCGTGTGGATCGCTCTCAGGCGCGGCCCTGGGCCGGCGTGCGGGAGCTTCTGGTCCGCATCGAGCGACAGAGGCGAACGCGCATGGCTATCATCACCGGACGATCTGCGCACGAAATTGCGCCGCTGCTCGGGATTGACCCGCCGCTTGAGGTTTGGGGCCTGCACGGAGCCGAGCGCCTGTTCCCCGATGGCCGGCGGGAGCTGGAGCAGGTGCCGTCCGCGGCCCGCGAGAAGCTGGACGAGCTGCGCGCGCTACTCAAGCACGACAGCCTGGGCGGACTCTTCGAAGACAAGGCGAACGGCGCGGTGATGCATTGGCGGGGTGCTTCTCCGCGCAAGGCAAGGCTCATCGAGCAGAGGACGCGGGCGCTCTTCGAGCCACTGGCGCGGAGGGATGGGCTGGCGCTGCTGGAGTTTGAGGCTGGGGTAGAACTGCGCGTGGGTCGCGACAAGGGCGGTGCTGTTGAGGCGATCATGCGCGAGGCCGATCCATGCGCGCCGGTTGCATATCTGGGCGACGATTTGACCGATGAGGCGGCGTTTCGCGCCGTAAACAATGTTGGCCCGCACGGCCTGAGCGTACTGATGCGCCGCCAATGGCACGAGACCAAGGCGGATGTTTGGCTGCGGCCGCCGGTGGAGTTGAGGGGGTTTCTGGAGGACTGGCTTCAAGCTTGAGCGAGCCGTCCCTGGAAAACTTAAGGAACCTCTGTATAAGTCGGCGTTTTTCGGCTGAATACATCTGCCCGGCAATCCGGCTGGAGATTGGGCCGCTTGCATCCTGGATTCCGTTCAACGCCCATACCAAAAGGGTTACAGACCGAAGCGACCCCACGATCTCAGCCAAGTTGTAGTTGCCGGTTGGGACGAAGGGTAATGCGCTCAACGTTGCGCGATCCTATCCTGAGGGAGACGGTTTCGACAGCTTCACTGATGCCGGTAAGCAGCTTCGGCCGACCCTGCTTGTCGGTCGTCAGGCGGACCACTCCCGACTCGATGCGGCCAATCCGCCGGCCATCGAGATGCAGCGTAACGCCCTTCTCGTCATAAACCATAGCCGCGGTATGGTTCTTGTCGAAGGGTATGGTGAAGTGTGCGGCCTGCGAGGCGGCGTGCCCCGGACGCACATTCCACTCCAACTGATCCTGGTCTTCGCGAACTCCGGACAGCCTCCAGGTGGAATCGATCATGACAAGCGACACTGGCGAATAATTGGGCATGCCGGCCAGGGTGAATTCACCCGTCATCGGGTCCATTTGCTGACTGAAGGTCATGTCGCGCTGAATGGCCTCGCACCAGCGGTCCATCAGGAACGCCAATTCTGCGGGCTTTCCGTAGAACTCGAACCAACGGGGTGCGCGCAGTGCGGTCAGCGCCTGCGACGCCCCGCCCCAGGAGTTTCTGGGAATGGGCCGCACGAATGCAGGATCATCCAGAGCGATCGAAGGTAGCGGAAACGGAGCCCAGAAGGCCTTTGGGTTGTGTATTTGACGTTCCCACAAAGAGTCGAAGATCTTCCGATCCATCACATGCTCGCCACAGACCCGGCTGAGAACGTCAGAACGAACGCGAACAAACTTTCCTTGCGCATCCAGATCGTAGAAAGCCGCATCCTCGGGAACGTAAAGCTTAGACATGATGAGATGGCGGATGTGTTCCGCGCTCTCGGTCCAACGATCCGCGTCCGCGCCCCTGCCCAAGGCTTTTGCCATGGTAGCAAGTGCCACGCGGGCTCCGTAGACGGTGGCGGAAAGGTCGGGGCAAAGGCGCGGCAATCCCGGGACGGATGGGCGGATTCTTGCGTCCTTGCCGGGACACTGTTTGGGCATGCCTGCCCATCGCGGGCTGTTGTCGTGACCGGTGTCGTAGGTGCAGAAGCCTTCCACCAGCCCCGTGCCGCGCGTGTTGCGGTAGCGCATCAGCCAGCCATCCCAGCGCGCGCAGCTCTCGTACGCCGTTTGCAGAAGTTCGTCGTCTGCTGTCCTTCGGGCCAGTTCCCAGGCGGTGGCCGCAATGGGCACCACCATCTGAATCTGTCCAAAGCCAGTCTCTGAGCGCTTGTTATTGGCCGGAAGCTGTCCATCATGCCGTTGCAGGGCAAAGAACACCATGTGGCTGTTTTTTGCGACGTCAGCCCGGAACGGACGATAGACCAGCGCCTCCTGCGGTCCGCATTCCTGCCAGATACCGGCATAGCCCGCTCCCTCGATGAGCACGGGGGCGTCGTAGTGCGGCAACACTTGCACGTTGCCGGCCAGCACCTGAAGCGCTCGATCATAAGCCTGCTGCCAGCGTCGATTGGCCGTCGAAAATACCGGTACATCGCGACCGGTATCGGCCCGAGACAACCGGCCTGAACCGGCGTGCAGCAGCGCGGCAGCGGAGGTGCGCAGAAACTCGCGTCGTTCCATATTGCTTATCATCCCTCTCCGGTGAGGTTTTGGGCGACTTATCCTGCACGCCCAGTCCAAATATCAGGGGGCCATGAGTTTCTTGCCTTGGATGTGAAACGGCAGGAAGACGCCTGTTTGGGTCGATGGCTGGCTGCCGCCCACATAGAGTTTGTACTCCCTGGGCTGCACGCTTCGACTGCCAACATAAGCCAGGCCACATGCCGGGGCGAAGCCTGCATGCGCGGTGGCTTTCGAAAGTGCTCGCCTTGACCAAAACGAGGACCGTGGCGTTTGCTCAGCCACTGGCGCACAATGCTGTGCTGACCGCGAAAACCCCGATCCCGTAATTCGCGCCATAGTTGCGTGCCGTTGTGGCAACCCTGCCGCCAACGCTGGCCCAGGTAGTCCGCATGAGCATCGACTGAGTTTGAGCGATGTGCGGGTTTGCGTTCCGGAAAGGGTTATGAGTTTTTGCTTCCCCTCAAACCAATATTTCCAACGCCAGAGCTTTCCTCCTGCTGGGGTGACGAATAGGAATAAGCCACCACTATCCTTCAGGCGGTAGGTCTTCTCTGTAACCTTTGCCCTCTTGATTCCTACATCCGTTAGCGACATACCACCTCCAAAGCTGCGATTCTGGAAAATACCACCATTGCGGGAGAAGGATACCACCGGTAATAGCACCAACTCTGCGTGGCTTCTATAGTGCCACTTTAGACGCAAAAAGGCGAAATCCACAGTGTTTACCGGGGATTTCGTCTTTTTATTGGATGTTCTTGGGAGAGGTCTTGGCGGGGAGAGGGATTCATATCAACGCATAAACCATTGCAAATGAAGTGAATATAAATTCACATCAAATAAATACACCCAAAAGTACACCCTTCGAGAATTCACTGGGGATTTATAGCTGCTGCGGCGAGGCGGATCCCTCCCACCCGCAGCAAGACGCGGAGCATCACCTCACGATCCCACTCTGTCCCAAAGTATAGGGATCGCTCCGTGGGTCGAAGCGCAAAGAATTTGTCTTATCCATATCCGCGCGATGCCGCTGCTCAAATGTATTGCGTTCAAACATCCCAGTCGAAATCGGGCAGAGCCGTCCCGACAAACGGTCTCGTTTCCCCTGGTACCAAGTCCTGACTGTTTGGAAATCGCAAAGTCGGGCACTGAGGCTGGCCACCGACAAATGTGCGGAACAGGTAGACGGTTAAGAGGCCAGTCGTCAACCCTGGAGTACGCATGTTATCAATGGAGTACAGAGGACAATTCGGAGTCCTTATGGCGCGCAATTCGGCGAAGAATTCGGCGAAGTTTTGCGCGTGAGTTGAGAATTCGGCCGTTGGCCTTTGGCTCATCTGGCCCAACCGCTTCTGGAAACCTGGTCGTGGACAGAACGGAAACAGGCTTCGCTCAAGACAATCGGCACCCGGCGGGAATACCCCCGTCCAGAATCCTAGCCACTCACCATGTGCTTGCCGTCCTGCCCTGGCGGTGACACTGCCAGCTCCAATTCGTCAGTTCGCGGTCACCTCGTTGGCCGGTTTTGGGCGCCCCCAAATGCAAGGGCTGGGCACGGGTCGATTGCGCCGTCCTTCTCAACCCGGAACTCGGTCGTGAAATTCCGGTTGCGATGGCGACATTCCAGGATCTATCCGTCTTCACTGAGTGCGTTGGCGATTTACCGTAAACCCAGAATTCATTCTGGCGACATCGGCGTTTCAGAGGACTAATTTGATCGGCGATGGATTTCTGGCTGCTGAAGCGAGTTGGATGGGCGTGCATTGGGGCGGCGCGTCCAGGTAGCTAGTATAGTGACAAGATAATTACGAAACATAGTGTCGGCATAGTTTGCGATCTGCGTCCTGGCGTGTAAATCTCCATTCGATCCCTCGTCCCGCAGCGTTGCGCTGTTGTTGCCAGTGTCCGACTTCTGTCTCCAGTTGCTCTGCGGTTCCGATACGTTGTCCGGTGCATTGTCGATCCATGATGCCGATTTCGATCTCCGCCATGTTCAACCAACTGGCGTGTTTGGGCGTGTAATGGAACTCGACGCGATTCAGCAGCAATGCTGCCGCAGCCTCACCCAGCACATCCACGAATGTCTGACGGAAATGCGTGTTGAGGTTGTCCAGCACCAGATGAATCATGAGCGCGGTTGCATACACCGTCTCCACAAGATGCTTGACGAAGGCCACAAAGTCCACTTTGGTGCGGCGGGCGGTGACCTTGACCGAGCGCCGTTTGCCCTTGGGTTCGATGGCTACAAATAGATTGCGCGTTCCGTTGCGCCGGTATTCATAGTCCTCATGAGCACATTGGCCGGGCTGCATGGCGATCGGAGCGCGGATTTGCCGGAGCAGTTGCTTGCTCTTCTCATCGACGCAAACCACGGGCTCTTGCGCAATATATGGACGAGCATAGAGGTCCAGCAATCCGTGCATTCTTTCGCGATACTCGGCCGTGATCCGGCCGATGCACCACATCAACTTGCGCCAAGGCTTGCAATCGTTTTTTTTAACATCCGGCGCACCGTTTCTCGATTGACGTTGGCCAGTCCGGGAAGTTCGCGGGCGGTGGCCGTCAACAGGCGGATGGTCCACCGTTTACGCCCGCATGGAGGAGCGCTGCAAACTAGCGCCACCACCTCGGCCTCTTGGTTTGTCTGGTACTTTCGCGGTTGTCCTGAACGGGCTTCATCGTGCAGAGCAAATTTCAAGCCTCCTTGGCAGTAGGCGGCGCGGGTCCGCCACAGCGCCGTGCGCCCCACTCCCAAGATCTGGCAAATCACGCTCTCCTCGATTCCGCTGTCCAGCGCCATCAGTAGATGCGCACGATTGACCTCTCTTGCAGGATGCACGCCTTTTCTGCGAAACCCATCCAAAACGACTCGATTCGCTGTTGACAATTGCAACTCGGTCTGCTTCATCCTGACATTATTTATGTTTCGTTATTAAGATATCAATGTACTAGTCCGCGCCTGAGTGCAGGGAGGTCGAACGGCTACAGGATGGGCGTGCAGCGTGCAAGGGGAGTCGGAAATTTCCGGCTCCCCTTGCGCGCTGGCAAATGTGCGTTAGTAAAACAACTTCAATGCGAATTGAATTTGTCTTGGGGACTGGAGCAGGCTGGTCACCGAGCCGAAGGTCGCGTTCGTCACCGTCAAGCCGGCTGTTGCAGGCGGCGCAAACTGTGGGTGATTGAGGATATTGAAGAATTCGGTCCTGAACTGGACATGGAAACGGTCGCTCTGGGTTGGCATGAAGTCTTTGAAGAGGGAGAAGCTCACATTGTCCGTCCGCGCCGACCGGATGCCCGGCGAATTACTGCAGGTACCGAAGGTATATGTGGCCGGAAGGGCAAATGCACTGGTGTCGAACCACTGCGACACTTTGCCGCCACTATAAAACTTTGGTTTGGCGATGCAATTGGCGCGTGTTACGCCTACCTTGAATACGCCTGTCTGGCTCGTATCGCTGGGCGAAACGATGCCCAGCGCCTCGCCGCTGGCCAGCATATAGATGCCGTTCATCTGCCAGTTGCCCAGGATTTGATTCTGCAAGCTGGAATTGAATGCGTGGTGTCCCTTTCCGGACGGAATCGCGTAAGAAGCATTCAGAGAAATGCGCTGCGGCTGGTCGTTCACCGTGAGCGCCTTGTCAGCACGACGGTTGTACCAGTTCTGGTTGAAGGTTCTGCCATTGCCGGCGCCGGCGCCGACCTCCAGGTTGTTTACGTAATCTGAAATCGCTTTGCTCCATGTGTAATTGAGCAGGAAGCTCAGGCCGTTCGACAGACGCTGCTCCAGCTTTGCCTGGAGAGAGTTGTAGTTGAGATTGCCGATCGCGGATTTCCATTCAACTTGAGGAAAGTTCGGATAAGGAGCGACGGCTGAAGGCACCCCACCTGTAGTGACGATTTGCTTTTGGTTCAGGTTGCCCAGCGTCCATTCATGATGAGCAAAGTTCCCCACCCATCCGAAATCGGCCAGCAGATTTTGGTTGATAGGGATTTGGAATCCCGCGCTATAGTTCTCCACATAGGCAGGCCGCAGGTTCGGATCGGCGGCGCGGATCATAGAGAGTTGGTCAAGGCGGGCGTAGTTGTTCAGTGCGTACGGCGTCAAGAGATCGGCAGCGAAGCCGTTTTGCAAAAACAGCGACGGCATCACGGTGACGGACTTTGCGGAGCGTGTATCGAGATAGTAGGGGGGATTCAACTCCAGCAGGCTCTCGCTTCCCTGCCGGTCGATGCCCTGGTAGAAGAGCCCGCCTCCTCCTCGAAAGACCAGCTTGTCCGCTATGCGATAAGCCACTCCGACGCGTGGAGCAAAGGCTTTGTGCCATGGGTTGACCAGAGAACAGGCTTGTGCGCCTGAAGCGCCGGTAGCCGGAACCACGATGCCGCCCTGCCCGCCATTCGCGGTGGGATCGAAGTTGGCAACCTGGCAGTCTTTATTGATTCTGGGAGTCGTGTATTCCCAGCGGAGACCATAGTTGATCGTTAGCTTGGGCGAGATGCGCCATGTATCCTGCGCGAAAGCCGATGTCGAATCGTTGTAGGAGGAAGGCTTCAGGCGAGTGGCCAAGCCAGCATTCTGCGGTACCCCCAGCAGCAAGTCGGTCAAAGCGGAGCCGGAGTATTGCCCGTTGAAATTGAAGTATCCGCGCACGCAGCAGTCGTCGAAGAAGCGGTTCCCATCGCGCCGCCACCCGCCGCCGAAGCGCAGCGTGTGGGAGCCGCGGATCATGCTCAACGAATCCTCGCCCTGATACACATTTGAATACTGGCTACCAGGCAGATAGGTGGGGCTGCCCAGGCTCGCGAAGCCGGTCATCGTGAAGGATGCCAACCCGCCTCCTTCGGTCCCGTCGGAATAGGTGGGAATGCCTTGAATGCCAAGACTCGCGCTTACGTTGTCTGTGCTGTACGGGGCCTGCTTGCTCTGGTTAGCATCGCGATTGTAGCCGCCGCGGGCTTCGTTCACTATCCAGGGGTTCACGATGCGCGTCCACACCAACGCCACGCTGGTTCCACGCGTCATGACTAATCCATACGTGTTGTCCGCGGAGCCGTCCAAATAGGCAGGCTGCAGGCCGTAAAATATACCCGGAGTGAATTGCCGGGTATCCATCACCGCATAGTGCCCGTAGACCTTGTTCGAGTCGTTCCATTTGGTGTCGATGCGCGCCACAGCGCTGTCTTTGTCTTGGGTGAACATGGGGCTGGCAATGTAGTTATTCCCTACAAAACCGTTGGCTACGCCTTCCTTGGAACGGTTGGTGTTTGGCAAGGGATAAAGAGCAAAAATCTTAGCGCCCACCGGATCGACGCAGCCTGAGTTGAGCGTAGCGCTAGTGAAACAGCCGGCAAACTGCGACCGCAACTGGCTGGGGGCACTGGCGGACAATTTAGGCGCTGTCTTGAGTTCTGAGAAATTATATTGCCGCATCTGAGGCGTGGGAACCGAGCCCAATCTCGTTATGCCCTGCCGGATAGACAGGCGCTCTTCGCTGATAAAGAAAAAACTGTGATTCGGCTTGATAGGACCGCCCAGAGTACCTCCGAATTGGTTTTGCTGATACTGCGCCTTGGGTTTGCCGGCCTGATCAAGGAACCAGTCATTGGCGTCGAGCGCCTTGTTACGCAGAAACTCCCACACATCTCCGTGAAATCCATTCGTCCCCGATTTGAGCGTCGCGTTAATGACCGAGCCTGCGTTGCGACCGAAGGAAACATCGTATGTGTGGGTCTGCATCTTGAATTCCGACAGAGTATCGACAGGTGGAATCACGACCTGCGCGCTGCGCGTGTTCATGTTTTCGTCATATGAGTTATTGTCAACACCGTCGAGGATGAAGTTGTTCTGCAGGCTGGTGTTTCCATCCACGCTGAACGCACCTTCCCCATGGTTGGCCATCACTGGACTGACTGAAGTGACTCCAGTGGTCAGGAACACGAGGTCGTCATAGCGCCGCCCATTCAATGGCAAATCCGATATCTCTTTTTCTCCCACAACTTGGCCAACATCGGCCGACTGTGTGTCAAGCAGGGGCGCTGCGCCCGTAACAGTTACCTGTTGCAGGTCTGCGCCCACTTGCAGAGTGAAATCGACCTGCAATCGGCTCTGCACATCTACATTGATCCCTTTTTCGATGGATTCCTGAAAGCCTTTTTTCTCGACGCTTATTGAGTAAGCCCCGACCTGAATCAAGAGAAGAACATACTGTCCATCTGAATTTGTCGCGGCAGCCTGTGTGATCTGAGTGGCCAGATTGGTAACGACGACCCTGGCATCGGGTACCGCGGCTCCACTCGGGTCACGTACCGTACCAACGATCATGCCCTTGTCGACTTGGGCAGCGACGTGTGTGGCCCCAAGCGTGAGCAAGAGCAGAAACAGGAGAGCATTGCACGCGTGTTTTCTCAAAGAGACTAGAAACGGTTCTTTCATAACGGAGTCCTCACTGTTCAAAAGGGGAAGATCCACGGCTGCGCCGGGGAGTTAGTTGAAGTTGGGCAATTCCGGAGGTGCGCATTCCTCGCAACCGGAGTTCTTTGCGTTTGCTTCAGTGAACTGTGATTCTGGAGCCCTGCGGGAACAAACTATCCTCAAGCTCAGCTCTGCCGGAATGTGGAACTGCAAGTACCTGAGGTAGCTTCTTGGGAGCAATTATGCGATCTGTTTATTACAAGAGCATGAAGAGACGGACAGAAATAGTCCGGACCCAGGCAATTTGCAAAGAATTATTTCTGGAGCAGCGCCGCGAGGCAAGTTATCCCGCTTGCACGGGGGACTGAGGAACGCGGGTGGCGCAGAGGCGATGTAGAATCGATGCACTCACCGAAACGCGGCGGGAATTGTTTTGGCTCGAACGCGGAAAGATGGGCTTGGGAGCAAATGGATAACGAAAAGTCGCCAAGGCTCCGCTGATCAGCTTGCGCGGAATTCTGGGTTTACGGTAACAGCC
>OCTA010004184.1_pt1 | contig 12658 bp, 7 predicted proteins | sample 1538991 | NCBI WGS metagenome assembly OCTA01 (sample SAMEA3539302, study PRJEB22396) | soil metagenome | biome: tundra; feature: field; material: soil | place: USA | collected 2010-05 | depth 0.15 m
GTTGCCGCTGGGAAGCTCCAGAGCCGACTTCGTTCACCTGCAGGGCGATGGTCCAACCACGCCGGGCGGCATACTCGCGCATAGCCCGGTTCTCCCACGCTAGCGACGAAGACTTGTCGCCGGGGCCGCGGATCTACGCAGCGAAAGTGTCACGATCGCGGCCCCCAGATCTACCAGGGCTGTCCGTCGTGTAAGAGAAGGGCCGGCAGGAATTACAAAATGCGGATTGCGCAAACGAGAGATCCTTTCCAAATCGCAACGTGTCGCTTGAAAGGGGCGCACAACACGACTGCCCAGCACCTTACCGGCTGATCCCAGGCGCAGGTAGTTTCTTGTCAGCGTCGTCGAGCACCAGAACCCAGTCTCCTTCTCCTGGCGGTGTAAACTCGTGTGTTCCCGTGGATGGAAACGTGCCCCCTTCCGAGGACTGACCGTTCCTCGGGTCAAACCACCAGGCTTTGACTTGTCTCCCAGCGATCCTGGTCATGTCCACGCGAATTGTTCGGCTGGTCGGCATGTAAGCAATCACCGTGCTGCCATCGGAGGTTCGCCCCGCGGCCAGATAATCGTCGCCTTCAGATTCGCCGAGGCCTGCCGTAACCACCTCGTGCTTTTGGTCAGGAACCAAGTCAAACCAGGAGCGCGATCGGAAGAGCCTCCCCCAGTACATCATGTCCACTGAGCCAGAGCGATCCATCGCCTGCTGCCAGGTTCCTTCAAACGGATACAGAGTCGGGCCGTTGAAGTGCCAGAGAGGGTTGTTACCGAAAGTGTGACCGAAACCGCCGCAGAGCACCGACCAGTACGCCTGCCTGCGGATCTGCACGGGGGAGGAATTGTGTTCGCCTTCATAACACGATTCGATCAAAAAGGTGGGCCGAACCGGGTGAGTATTGTAGTCCGCCGAAAGACGCTGATGAACGGCGTCACAGTTATAGCTGGCGTTCACGTCGAGCCATCCCCCACTTGCGAACTGCTCGGGTGTGGAGGGCTCCGAATTGCCATGCGCCGTGAAAAGGTGGCGCCGGTCAAATTCACGGATTCCGAGAGCAATCAGGTCAATCTTTTCCTGAACGGCCCTGGGATCGCGGTCGCCTCCCATCACCCAAAGGATGTTGTCGAAATCCTTGTACCGTTTTCCCAGGTACTGGCCATACTCAAGGCACTTTTCAGGAGCCAGCTTTCCTAATTCTTCAATCCATCCCTCATCGGTGCCCTTGTATCCCAAATAGATGGGAACCAACAGCACCTGGATACCGTTTTCAGCGGCCTTGCGGATCACCCCATCCGCGTGGGCAAAGTACTTCTCATCCGGTGTGGTGAAGTCGCCGGGAGTTGTAAAGGGTGCTTCGCCGTCGAGGTTCAGGGGCGGATGCTTGCTGTACCGGTGCTCGATGAGGTTCACCATGACGGTATTGAAGCCCTTTTGCCGCCGATTGTTGAGGTACTCGTCGACCTCCGATTCACTCGCCCCCACGATCAGCGACCATCCGGCGTCGCCTTGCAGGAGAAACGGCTCGTTCTTCTGGTCAACCAGGTATCTGTTATCCGCCGATGTCTTCAAGGGATACGCAGGCTCGGCAAAACTGACAACAGACGAAATCAGGAGACAAAGGGTAAGGACTGCGAACTTTGCCCGGATATTGTTATGCCGGGTATCGAACATTTCCTGACTCTGCATGCTTTTCCTCCGAAGCAAGAAGGAGTGTGAAGCCTCATATTGCAGTTAATCCACCGTCGACGGTGAAGATCCCTCCCACGCAATACGACGATTCTTCCGATGCAAGGTAAACGGCGATCCCTGCGAGATCTTCCGGTACACCTAATCGACGAGCCGGCGCAATTTGAGCGTAGTGCTCGCGAATTGCGGGATCGGAGAATTCAAGAGCGTTCATCGGGGTATCAATTGTCCCTGGTATGACCGCATTCACGCGGATATGTTCCGGACCATAATCGACAGCCATTGCCCGCATCAGTCCAAGTACACCGGCTTTGCTTGAGCTATAGGCGGTCGACCGGGTGAACCCGAAAAGCCCGGTCGGAGAAGCGATGTGAATAATGGAGCCGCTCTTTTGGCGCAACATCGCCGGCAAGACATACTTCGAAGTCAGCCAATACCCGCGAAGGTTCACTGCCATTGTGCGGTCCCAGGCCTCGATGCTCAATTCATGAGCGGGAGCTTCTTTATCGAACAACAGGACTGCAGCGTTATTGCAAAGGACATCTATCCTGCCAAAGCGAGCGAGCGTCTGCCCTACCATGGACTTGACCTGCTGTTCGTCGGAAACATCGGTTGGAAGAAAGCATGCGTTTCCGCCGGACTTGCGAATCGCTTCCTCGGCGCTCAACCCGCTTTGAGCGTCGACCTCCGCGATCACCACAGTAGCGCCTTCCGCGGCGAACCCGCTGGCGATTGCCCTACCAATTCCCGCGCCTGCACCGGTAACAATTCCGACCTTCCCTTTTAGTCGCATGTATCACCTCTGAAAGATGCAGCATTTATTCGTATTGATCGTGCACGGCAGTCAGCATCGCCTTGACTTGGGCCCTCTGGACTTATCACTCTAATAGGGGGCTTCGCTCGGCCTCGCAATGTTTATACCTTCACTTACTACCGCATTTGTCAGGCTAGCAGGAACGACGCGCAGTGGGAATGCGAATTCGATGGACATGAGAGAACGCCGGAACGTTAGAAAAATCCCCTTTAAGGTTCACTTCCGTCCTCATACAGGCCCCGCCGTTCCGCAGTGCGCCTTTTCTAGCCTACTGACTTCCGGGCGCAGGCAGATTCGCCGCCGTGTCGTCGATTACCAGCACCCAATCGTTTGCGTCGGGTGGTGTAAAGTTTTTCTTCCCGAAGGTAGCGAAGTTCCCGATTAGTTTTGTGGCCCCTGATGAAGGATTGAACCACCAGCAGGCGGCTTGATGGATGCCACTTGTGATCCGGGCCATGTCCACAGTCAATGTCGCGTCACTGCCGTTTGGGACGTAGGCGATAATTGTTTGGCCATCAGAAGTCCGTGAAGCTACAGTCAAGTTTTCACCAGAGCCAAAGCCGGCCGTTACGACGGTATGGTTGGTATCAGCGGCCAACTTCCAGTGCTCGCGGCTGCGAAAGAGCTGGCCCAGCCGCTCTTGATCGAAGGAGGCTTGACGTTCCATACTGACCTGCCATCTCGATCCGTGCTGACAGCAACCTGCCCCGAATGGCCAAACAGCCGCACTACCGAAGAGTCTTCCCAAGGTGGCTCCACTCAATATTTCTGTATACCCCTCTTGCCGAAGCTGCTGATCATCATAAGGATCCCTGGACCATGGTTCATATTCGTAAGGGTCTTCCATGCTGAAATAGGGAACGAATGGGGTGGCCCCTGTTTCGGTGACGCTTTGTGAGACGATTTGAGCAATCTCCGCGGAAAAGTCTTTATCCGGCGTGCCCTTCGGGTAAATTGTCCCGAGGGTGAGCCATCCGCTCGGATTCGCGGTGCCGAAAGTGTATGAAGACCAGTTGGTGGCACTGGCTTCACCCCAAACGCCGCTCGTCGCTTCAACAGCCATCAAGTGCACCGGGTCCTCTGACAAAATACCTCTCGCAATGTCGCCGGTCTTCTTCGCAAGATCGCTGCCGCAAAGTTTGACGTTGGCATCGCCGCCTTGAAGCCAAATGATGTTGGGATACAACTTGTAACGTTTGCCCAGGAACGCACCATAGCCCTTCATCGTCTCGTCGGAACTTGTTGCCATCGCGCTGTAATAGGGAAGTTTGCAACTTGCAAATGTTGCGCTAAAGGCCGTCCCCGCAAGGACGGTGATGCCATGAGCCGCCGCCATTTTGAGCACATCGTCTACGTGCGCCCAATACGCAGTGGCTTGTTCCATTCCGGTAAAATCGGGTCCCCCATTCCAGGGGTCGTTGCCGAAAGCATCTTTTTGGCCGAATCCATCTCCTGGGCTGCGCCCTGGGGGGTGAGTTCCCTCCCCGTGGCTGCTCTGATCGACGATCCCGACCCATATCAGGTTAATTCCCTTGGCCTGCCGGTCCGACAGATATGCTTCAACATCCGCGTCCGAGGTCAGCTGCGTGGTGAGGTTGTAGGCAGTGTCCCCCGTCATAAACACCGGCTGATTTGTGAAGGTGTTGATCAGGTGTGTTCGATCCGCGCTCAACGCCATGAACTGTCCGTTGCCGGTCATCTGCAGATTGCTGCCGGAGTCGAGGCCAGCGGAAGATTGGCTGACCGCATTGACGGCCCCGGTGCAACTTACCATCAGACCAAGAGCGAACGTGTAAAGTTCAACGCAAAACGCTGCACGTTGAACCATTCGCGGACGTCGTTCCAGGATTATTGTTCGCACCTTTTTTGTCATCTTCACCAATACAGTCTCAAAACTCCCTGTGCCTCGCGCGGGGAGTTTGCTTGCGAAGTGATCACTCCGAAGCTCCCCGAGTTGACCGTAGTGTTCGGTCCTGCGAACTGCGGATGATTGAACGCATTGTAGGTTTCTAAGCGCAGTTCCAGGTGTGCCCCCTCGCGCAACTTCGTGAGGGGAAATTCTTTGAACACCGACAAGTTGGTGTTCGCCTGTCCTGGCTGTCTACAGCTTCCATCCGTTCGCGATGCTGTGCCGAGGGCATAAGGGGCCGGAGTGGTCAAGACCTGTGGGTTGGCAAAATAATTATTCAATTTGGTAGTCCAGGATCCATTGGTGCAGTTCAACGTCCCAGTTATATTCGGGCGTTGCGCCCCATAGGTCGGCAGGCTCTGACCGCCCTGAAGCGTCAGGGCTTCGGGCCGTCCGTCATTAAACCGCCAAAGACCGGCAGTCTTCCAACCACCGATGAGAGCATTGACAATCGGGTTTGCACTTTTCCCGATAAGCTTGCCCTTACCAAAAGGCAATTCGTAGGTGTAACTCAACTGAAGCACGCTCGGCAGGTCAAAACTCGACAAACTTCGTTCGCCCGCAAGGTTGTTCGGGTCTTGAAGATGCGTAACGCCTCCGAGCTCGCCATTCGTTCCAATCGAGGAAGCGTCATCGATGGATTTCGACCAAACGTAGGTTGCGAGAAACTGGACCCCATGCGAGAAACGCTTTTGCAGCTTCACCTGGAGGGCATCATAGTTCGAGAAGGCCACTGGGGCTGCGTCGCCGCTGAAGCCTGTGAATTGGGGGTGCGGTAACTGGAGTTGGGCGGCCGGCACCATTGAACTCGAAAGCGGACTGTTTACGTTGGTGATGATCCCATAAAACGGATTGGGAACGTATGTCTGAAGCTCGGCGATCTGGCCGGCGCCGTACTTTTCGATCTGGGGGCCAAGGATGTTGTAGTTGATGTTGCCGCCCCACAGAAGATGTGTACCTTTGCTGCCGATGTAAGTAACATCCAAAATCATTTGAGACGGCAACTCTCTCTGAATCCCCAGGGTCCAGGACTGCATGTAAGGGGCTCTGGAGTCGATAGAGGGGAGCGGCGCGGCCACCCCGAAACCAACGTTATTCAATAACCCCAAACTGTTGCCGACCGGAAGATTGGGCCCGACGATCGGCCATGGATCACTAAATCTTCCCCATGGCGTTGCGTGGTCGTTATTGTAGCTCGTAAGCCAAGGAGTGACTTCGTCGAAGCCTTGGAATCCAGGAAAAACCGCGCCCGACGCACCGGTATTGCCTACCGAATAGTAGATTCCATATCCACCCCGAACTACAAGGTTATTACGCATCTGATAGGCGAAGCCAAAGCGCGGTGCAAAGTTCTTATAGTTCGGAAGATAGTTGCTACGGTGGCTGGGAGTCATGTATAGCTCGCCACCAGTGAGCGCCAAGCCGGGAACCTGAAGCGGCGACGCCGCCGTCGGATCGAGTTCGTTCAGACGATTGTGGCGCTCAGTCTGGGGTATGAGAATCTCTTCGCGAAGGCCGATATTCAAGGTGAGATTCCTGGTGACCTTCCAATTGTCCTGGATGAAGCCGGCATATTGAAAACTTTGCGTTGAGCTGCCAAACGGCACGTCGTATTGGCCGTACGCCCCGAGCCCGCCCACGCCGGTAAGAAAGCTCGCGATTGCATCTCCGCCGCCCGAAAAGGGGAACTCTGAGGTGCTGGTGAAATCGTAATTGAAATCTCCTAGAGGGGTGCTCGGTTCGGATTCGTTGTAGCGGTGCATCATCCCGACCCACCCAAACTTCAGACTGTGGGTGCCCTTGACCCAATCCAGCGCAGTTATCAGACTGTGATTGTCGGTCCCCTGGCGTATGCAACAATAGATTTCGGTCCCGAGCTGCCCACCCGATCCACCGAATTCATTGCCGGGAACCGAATAACTTGAGAAATAGACTTGAGGGAGTCCACCGTAGCCCGATCGGTCCATGTATCCAGGCATTCCGAGCGTCTTCGAAGGAGAGACGCCCTTAAACGGGGGCTCGTTGCCCACACCCTCATTCCAGTCGAATCCCCGGGTGAGCCCGTAGGACACCGTCAACAGGAAGGTGGGAGCAAATGTGTGCGTATAGTTGATGGCTACCAAGTGCGCCGCGGCCAATGAAGTGCCCACAGTACAGGGATCGCCGGGATCATTGTTGGGGTAACAGGGGAAAGGGGGCTGGAGGTTCTGGCTTCTGGAGTACTTCCCGCTCAAAAGATCGCGTTGAGTAAACCGATGATCGATCTTGATGTCGTAGGAGTTGATGCTGGTAACCGTAACTGGGGATCCGACCCAGTTAGTGTAGGGGTTGTAGCTGGACGCTCCGACGTTATAGTTTGGCAGTGGCAAAAGCAATATATATTGGGCAGCGATGGGATCGATCAGATTTCCCGTTTTCACGGGAAGCTGATAACCGGTGCCAGTGAGATTGGGATTTCCTGGACTTTGGTAAGTTACCATGTTGTTGTTCGGGATGAATCCGGAACGCACGGGGCCGCCCTGATTGGGGTCATAGACACCGGTATAAGGGTCCCAGAGTTGCCCGCCGGCGGCCGAACACATGCCAGTGGAATCGAAAGTCCCACCCGCGAAGCCGCAAAGCTCGCCAAAATCTCCCGTGCGCTCCGCCGCGCTGGGTACGCCGGAGGTCTGAGTGCTTGAAGTCGACTTCCGAGTGCCGTCGTAGTCGAAGAAGAAGAACGTCTTATCGTGCTTAATCGGCCCGCCGACCGTGCCTCCAAAGTTATTCAGCTTCAGTGGTGGGAGGGGAATGCCGGCGGCGTTGCTAAAGTAGTCGTTGGCGTCGAGTGCTTTGTTGCGCAAGTATTCGTAGGCTGTTCCGTGGAACTTATTCGTGCCCGAGCGCGTCACGATGTTGGTGATCGTGGAGCCGGTGAAGCCGTACTCGGCGCTGAAGTTTGTCTCCTGCACGGCGAACTCTTCCACCGAGTCAACAGAAGGCTCGTAGACAGGCCACAAAACGTTGTGAACAAAAGACGACGTGGAAACCCCGTCAATCAGAAAATCGGAAGTGCCCATCCGGCTGCCGTCAGAGATGAAATTATTTGCCGGACAACCGTTTATGTTTGCCCCGGGGGTCTGTGAGTCGGCCGGACAGGCGGTGTCCACTTCCGTCACGCCGGGTGTGAGGAACGCCAAGTCTGAAAGCGAACGGCCGACTAGAGGGAGGTCGTTGATGGTTTCGCGATCCACCACCTGGCCGTTGACTGCGTCCTGGGCCTCTAACAGCGTCCCCGCTTCTCCCTTAACCTCCACAGTCTGATCTGCTCCCCCCACCTGCAGCGAAAAGTTCACCGTCACGTTGTGGTCGACTGCCAGGATAATTCCACTCCGCGTTTCGCTCTTAAAGCCCGGGGCTGCAATGGAAAGTTTGTAGCTCCCCGGAGGCGCGCTGCGGAACAGGTAGCTTCCGGAGGCGTCGCTAGTCGCCGAATAAATGAACCCCTTCTGTTCATCCATCAGTTGGACTTGTGCGCCAACCACGATGGCGCCGGAAGAGTCCGTAACAACGCCCGTCACAGTGCCGGTGTAGAGTTGTGCCCACAGTAATGGGGAGAGCGACACTACTAGAAAATGAGTCAAAACTAGTCTGAGACGCATAACTTTAGATCCCACCATGGATCACCTCCGAAAAAGAATCTGTCGGCAAAGGGTACGGTAGCCGTAAAGCCCTGCCGAAGCCGCCCTTCAGTCTCCGCATTGTGACTTCAACAAGTGGTATCGGGGGACACCACAAACCTGCAGCAATACAGTCTGACACGCCGGATAGCGCATGAGTCGGCCTTTGCTCGCTTCATGCAGCTAACTTCCAATGGTTCGCATTTACGCTAAGTGTATTTTCTTATTCTTGTCAAGATATTTTGAAATGCATATATAGCAAAGTGCTACGATAAGATAGATTTTCACATCCAGAGAGTGGAAAGGACCAGGCGATCGCATGTTTAAAACAATCGAGCGGAACCTGAGCCTGACAGACAGGACAGAGCGGCAAATCAAGCAGCTGATCGTCGATCGGTCGCTGCGGCATGGTGAGCGGCTGCCCCCGCAAGATGAATTAGCTGAGCGTCTTGGAGTCAGCCGCACTGTGATCCGTGAGGCCATGCGATTCCTTGTGGCCAAGGGGCTTCTCGAAGCGCGGAAGGGTTCCGGCATCTATGTGCGACGCCATGAGTCCGATCGTCCGGATCGGTCCCTTGGGGACGCTGGCCCCGTCAACCCGGAGGACAAAGTAAACATGGAATCAGTTGCAAGCCAGCCGCGAGCGGCAACCGGGCACTTGCTACCCGAGGATCGGAGAAGACGAATCGCCGAGATGCTCAACCATACAGAGTCCGTCACCGTTGCTGATCTCGTGGATCGATTTGGAGTCTCGCGTGTTACCGCCAGAGCTGACTTAGATTATCTCGCCGGCCAAGGGGCCCTCGTTCGCTCCCATGGTGGGGCGCTAAAGAATACGGATCCGCGCAGCGATTACCCCCTTCAGGTGAAGCAAACTCTGCACCACGCTGAAAAGGTCCGCATTGCCAGCGCCGCAGTGAAGCTACTTAAGGATGGCGATACGATCGCATTTGATTCCGGCACTACCACTTGCGAAATCGCCAAACAAATTGCTCGGTTGAATTTCGAGTCGCTGACCGTCATCACCAACGCTTTGAACATCGCCAATGAACTGTGCAACCTGCCCTGGGTGTCGTTAATCATGACCGGCGGAATCCTGCGCCACAAATCGTACTCCTTTAACGGCCCGCAAGCCCTTGAAACCCTGCGCAATCTCAGAGTGGATCATCTGTTCCTGGGCGCGGACGCCATCGATGTCGAGACCGGTTTGACCACTCCAGACATTCTTGGGGCCCAAATAGCTCTGCGCATGATCGAACTGGCGCAAGAAGTAACCGTTGTCGTCGATGCCAGCAAGTTCGTACGCCACAGCCTGACCGTTAGCGGCAAAACCGAAGACATTGATCGGGTGATCACCGATGCTCGGGTGAGCACCACCCACGTTGATCTCTTTCGCCAGCGTGGCATTGAAGTCATTATTGTTTAGCCGTCGTTCCGCCGTGTGGCCCCGGTCAAGCGACGTTTCCCGAGAAGGCCGCAGAATTCTTATCGCTGTTCAATATTTGCGCTTGATTGGCCAAGATTTTCTGTTTATTTGTTTTCATTGACTTTTTTGTCTTTCTCGACTACGTTGGGAAAACTGCGGAACTGCCATTGATTGCGGACATTTTGAGGGGCAGCAACCGGACCGGCGCAGCTGAACCGGTTCCTGCAATGACGGTCTTCGGCGCCTTGCTATGGTTCTGGTTACCGATTACGAAGGATGCCGACCGCCGCCCGGGAACAAGCACACATGGGTCAAGCGCGAATCTAACTGCTCGCCGCGCGAGGCTTTGGCTTACTTGGTTTTAATAGGAGCGTGGACCGTGAGCAAGAGTTTAGGGCTGCTCAATGGATTCTTCTCCGGCCGTTCCTTCGTTGGTGTCTTACCCGTTCATGTGAATGTTTACGCTCGACCAAAATCCTCATTGGCAGGATTCAGAGGCTAGGGTCGAACCCTGGAAAAGGAATATTTCAATGAATGAATATGGTGGGTCCGTCAAAGGAGGGTGCTTCCTGGACTGGGGCATGCAAAATAGACTCGCCCGGATCTTCAATCGTCAAAGTGGCAAAACAGTCATGCTGGCGATCGATCACGGATATTACGAGGGAACCACGCCGGGGCTGGAGCAGGTGGACCAGAGCATCGTTCCCCTCCTCGATCACGCGGACGCGCTGATGGCGACCCGAGGAATACTGCGGACCAGCATTCCCCCCTCCTTCACCCAGGCGGTGGTACTCCGGGCAAGTGGTGGGGCAAGCGCCCTGAAGGAACTGTCCAACGAAAAGATCGCGGTAGATATGGAGGATGGGCTTCGCCTTAATGTAGCCGGTCTTGCGGTAACGGTCTTCGTCGGCGGGGAATACGAGACCCAGACGGTGCACAACATGACCAGGTTGGTGGACTTGGGCAACCGTCATGGCGTCCCGATCCTTGCAGTCACCGGGCTGGTGGATGAGGCGATGGGGAACGCAAAGTATTTCCGCATCGCATGCCGCCTCTGTGCCGAGTTAGGAGCACATTTCGTCAAAACGTATTTTGTCGAGGATGATTTCGAGTCAGTTGTCGCTTCTTGCCCGGTCCCCATCGTCGTTGCGGGGGGCAACAAGGTTCCTGCGCTCCAAGCATTGACGATGACTTACCGGGCGATGCAAGCGGGGGCTGCCGGCATGGATATGGGAAGGAACATTTTTCAATCGGAGGCGCCGGATGCAATGATTGAGGCTGTACGCGCCGTGGTCCACGGCGGTGAGACCCCCATGAAGGCGATTGCGCTTTATGAGTCCCTCAAGAACGGCGCCACAGTGCGGCGGATGAGCGTGTGACCGACCCGCGCTCGAAACCCTCGTGGCAGCCATTCTATTGATTTGCTGATTTGCTGTGCCGGCAATCGACGCGACGTCGATCAGCGGAAACCTGTAAATGGCGCGATCACGATGAATGATTTCACCCGAGGGCCGCTGAACACGCGGCACATCTATTTACAATCGGGCCTGCGAGAATACGAACTTAGGACACGAAATGAGCGTTCAACAACCTGCTGAATCTGGTTCGGCCAGCATCGTTGATGGCCATCGCAATGCCATCGGCCGGGCGCGCGGTGAGCTGACGACTCCTGCTCTGATTCTCGATCTCGAAGTGCTGCGGCGAAACATCTCCGCTATGGCTGAGTGGACCAAGACACATGCCAAGATCCGCCCGCACACCAAGGTGCACAAGTGCGTCGAAATTGCACGGCTGCAGGTTGAAGCCGGCGCAATCGGACTTACAACCGCAACAGTGTGGGAAGCACTCGCCATGGCAAAGGCGGGTTTCGACAACATCTTTATCGCCAACGAGGTGGGCGGCGAAGAGAAGCTGTCGTTGCTGGCCGCCGCGGCGCGCGAGACGAACTTCATAGTGGCGGTGGACCACCCCGAGGGAGCCAGGGCGCTCTCCGCCGCCGTCCAACGAGCCGGATCGCAGATCGGGGTTCTGGTCGAGATCGACATTGGGCTTCGCCGTGGCGGCGTGCGCAGCGATAAAGACGCATTACTGGTTGCGCAAACGGTGGCCGGGCTTCCTGGCGTGGTCCTGCGCGGCGCGATGGGATATGAAGGCTGGGTAGTGATGGAACCCGACCGTCAGGTGCGCGCCCGGAAAGCGGCAGAGGCGATCGGGCTGTTGGTGGCCAGGGTCGAACGATTGGAGATGGCAGGCTTTCCCATCGAGATTGTTTCGGCGGGCGGCACCAACACCCATGACATGACCGGTGCGCATCCGCGCGTCACGGAGTTGCAGGCGGGCTCATACGCGCTGATGGACGCCGCGTATGCTCCGTTGAGCCCTTCTTTCCTGCCCGCGCTGACCATGCTCGGGACGGTCATCAGCCGGCAGGAAACCACTGCTGTTCTGGACTGCGGCACCAAAGTGGTTGCGACCGACTTAGCTCTCCCTCTGCCACTGGATTCTTCCATTCAGGTCCGCGAGGTGCACGAGGAACATACGCTGTTAAACGTTGCCGCAGATCACCCCCTGCGCTTCGGAGACTGGGTTGAGCTAACCGTTGGCTACTGTGGGGGCACGGTCAATTTGCATGATGTTTACCACGTCGTTGAGCAAGACCGGGTGGTGGACATCTGGCCGATCCTGGCGCGAGGGGACGGCCGCGGACCGGCCGCACGAGGAGCTCGGACTTGAAGAGCCATGAGAACATCTCGATTGCCGGTAGTCGAGCGCTCACTGGCTACGAACTCTGGTATGGACGAAACGAGCCTCCGCCGCAGCGAACTGCGTTGCGCGCGGGACCCCTCACGGCGTTCCTGGAAGGCGCCGACCTCCGCGACCTGCGTTTCGGCGGAGTGGAACTTGTGCGCAGGCTGTATTTCTCTGTGCGCGACGAAAACTGGGACACCATTCCAGTGAAGTTGAAAAACCTCTTGATCGGCGTTGATGACAACAGCTTTCTCGTTTCGTTCGACGGTCAACATCAGAGTCGTGACCTTGACTTTTGCTGGCACGCGACGATTCAAGGCGACCAGAAAGGAAACATAACTTACACGGCGAGCGGTCACGCTATCCGCGGTTTTCGCTACTGCCGAATTGGTTTTTGTGTGTTAGATCGGAAGAGCGTCGT
>OCTA010004188.1_pt1 | contig 12651 bp, 14 predicted proteins | sample 1538991 | NCBI WGS metagenome assembly OCTA01 (sample SAMEA3539302, study PRJEB22396) | soil metagenome | biome: tundra; feature: field; material: soil | place: USA | collected 2010-05 | depth 0.15 m
AAATGTTCAGCTATGTAAGAATCCGGGTCTCGCGATTCGAGTGCCAGGTGAGCTACAGAGTGGACGGCAAGTTGGCCCTCAACAGCGTGTTCATCTAAGGCCGCTATCGCCGACAAAGTTGCGGCTGCGATCTCGACCAGAGAATCCTCTTGCCCCTTGACCAGCCTGGGAACGAAAAGCTCGAACCATCCGTACTGCACGCGGAGTACAACGGCATCGTTAAGAAGGGACAACGTGGCGCGGACATCGGAGAGCTTTGTTGTGGGTGTCTCAATGGAGACCTTGTCCGCGGTGAGTCCGAATTTCTTCAAACCTCTGCAAAGCTGCACAAACGAGGGAGTGCCAGGGCCTGGTAGAGCCGGCAGGATGTCCGGAAATGCAAAACGGCAGGTAAGCGTCGACTGCAAAACCGAGAACGCGCGCACGCCTTAAGCTTACCCGGATTCGCGGCTCTTTGCTACCCGAGTCGCCTCGCCTGCCCGGCATAGGCACGGCACCGGGCGGCAGTAGTACGATAGATGCTGTCATGCATCGTGACGAGCAAAGCATCGAACGCGCGCTCGTGGCCGGCCTGTCGCGACGCAGTTTCCTGCGCGCCTCGGGATCGGCCGCCCTCGCCGCGCTGGCGGGTTCCGAAGCGCGCCTGCTGGCAGGCAGTGCGACAATCGCGCCGCGGGCCGACAGCCTCATCCTGCTGTGTATGGCCGGCGGCATGGCCCAAACTGAAACTTTCGATCCCAAGCAGTACACGCCGTTTGAACCGGGCATGGAATCGAAACGCGTGCTGAGCACGTTCCCCGCGATCGACACCGCGGTCGATAACATCAAGATCTCCGCGGGCCTGGAGCGTATCGCTAAAATCATGGATCGCGGCACGCTCATACGCTCCCACCGCGTCGGCGATCTGGGATTCATCCTGCACGCGCGCCATCAGTTCCATTGGCACACCGGCTACGCGCCCCCGCAGTCGGTGGCGGCGCCGCACATGGGCGCGGTGGTCTCGCGCACGCTCGGGCCGCGGAATCCGGAGATTCCCGCGTTCATCGATATCGGCCAGAATCTGGAAATAGGCGGCGAGAGCGACGCGGTGAAAGCGTTTCACACCGCCGGTTTTCTGGGCAGCGAGCATGCGCCTTTCCTGATCGCCGATCCCCAGGACGCGGTATCGCGCGTGCGGCCTTCGGAGCACATCGGTCCGGCGCGCTTCGCCAGCCGCTACGAACAATACAAGAAACTGGTGGCTGCCAGTCCGGTGGGCCAATATGGCAGCGACTTCCAACGCCAGAGCCTGCTGCGGTCGCTCGACAATGCGCACCGCCTGTTGAACTCGCCCGCCGCTAAAGCATTCGACCTGAGCCTGGAGCCGAAGGCCAGTTACGATGTTTACAACACCGGACGCTTCGGGCTGGGCTGCCTGCTGGCGCGGCGCCTGGTGGAGGCCGGCGCGCGCTTTATCGAGGTGACCACGGAATATATTCCCTTCCGCTACTGGGACACTCACGAGAACGGGCACAAGCGCGCCATCGGCATGAAGGAATGGATCGACGCGCCGGTCGCGCAGTTGATCCTCGATCTGGAAGCGCGCGGTTTGCTCGACCGCACCCTGGTGGTGCTAGCCAGCGAATTCGGCCGTGACATGATGACCGAGGGCAAACCCGGCGCGGAGGTCAAGAACCAAGTCAAACAACCGGAAATAATGACCGAGCCGAAGCACTACGGCATGCACCGGCATTTCACGGAAGCCTGCGCGGTGCTGATGTTCGGCGGCGGCACGCCCAAGGGCAAGCTGTACGGACGGACCGCGGACGAGCGCCCCTGCAGGATCGTCGAGAATCTCGTAACGATCGAGGATCTGCACGCCACTATTTACAGCGCGCTGGGCATCGCGCCGGACACGGCGTACGAGGTCGAAAAACGCCCGTTCTACGTCACCAAGGATGGCAAGGGGAAGGCCGTCGCGGCGCTGCGGGCGTGACGCGGCGCGAAGATTTCCGGGTGCACGATCCCGGCCAGAATTTCCAACGACTCGACTAACCGCGGTCCAGGGCGATTGAAGTATTGATTGCCGTCGGCAACGAAGACGCGACCGTTGCGGACCGCCCGCAAATCAGGCCAGCCGTCGCGCCCGGTGAGCCAGTGCATCTCGCTCACCGCGCGTTCCAGGTCGAAGCCGCAGGGCATAACCAGGATGACGTCCGGATCGGCCGCCGCCAGATCGTCCCACGTATGCCACGCCACATTCTCCGCGCCCGCCATCGCCACCAATTCCGGCATCCAATTGGCCGTCGCCATCGGCGGCTCGATCCATTCGATGCACGCCAGGCGCGGGCGCGAGGCGGCGGCATGCACGGCATGCGCGATGGCTCTCATGCGCTCCTGCAAGAGCGCCACAGCCAGCTCGCCGCGCGCTTCGATGTCGAGCGAGCGGGCCACCCGGCGGATATCTTCCCACACCTCCGGCAGCGAACTGGGTTGCAGCGACACCACCCGCGGCCGGCTGGCCAGCCGCCCGGCCACCGAGCGCTCCACATCCCGCAGGCTGACCGCACAGACCTCGCAATGGATCTGCGTCAGGATGTGCGTGGGCTGCAGGCGCTCCAACACATCGTCGAACACCTGGTAGACGGAGATCGATTCGGCCATGCTCTGTCTCACCAGCCGGTCGATTTCGCGACTGTCACCATTCACGGCGAAGCGCGGGGCGGTACACACCGGCAGCGCGCGCACCTGTTCGGGATAATCGCATTCATGCGAGCGGCCCACCAGCCACGGCAGCGCGCCCAGCGCCTGCACAATCTCGGTGGCGCTCGAGATCATCGAAACGATGCGCGGCATCAGTTCCCTACCGCCGCAGCCGGCAGCAAATCCGCAAAGACGAAACCATCGGCATCGCGCAACTCGCCCGCGGCGACCGGTATCGGATGCTGGAACATGGGTCCGGCATAGGCAAACGTGTGGAACTCGCCGTTCTCGCCGCACGGATCGGCGTGCGGGGGCAGGTCCGCCAGCAACGCCAGATCGAACTCGCGTCCGGCGAATCTCGCTTCCAGCGCCTTCTTATCCACGCAGGTGATTCTGGCGCGCAATCCGCCGCGGATCATTTCGTGCGCCAGCTCGCGCGTGGGAATCTCCCAAAGCGGAAACAGGGGTTCCAGTCCGCTGCCGGCCAGTTTGCTTTCGCGGTATGCGCGGATATCGCGCAGGAACAGATCGCCAAACGCGATGGCTTCGAATCCATCCGCCACGGCGGCTCGGCACGCCTCGGCCATCCGGGTCTCGTACTCCTCGTTGGAACAGGGCCACGGAAGCTCAATGGCGCGCAACTGGAGACCGGCTGCGGCAGCCTGCGCCTCGACCAGCGTACGGCGGACGGCATGCATGGCCACGCGATCGGCGGCTTGGTTGAAACTCGTCAGGAGAGCGGCAACGTCAACACCCGTCCGGAGGGCGGAGCTGCGCATCAAGTGCAAGGCCCAGGCGCTATCCTTGCCGCTCGACCAGGAAAGAAGCGCGCGTCTCAAGCTTCGTTTCAAGCCAGCGCGGGAACCCGCTCGGCGGTGCGCACCGTGCGGCTCAGCCATGCGTGCAGGCCGAACAAAACGCCGGCGTACACCAAGTCCCCGGCCAGCGTGCGCCCAAAGAATGGAATGGCCTGCGTGAAGCAGAGCGCCAAGCCGGACCACGTATGCGGGTACCAGTTGCCCAGCCACGTGCCGAAGTTGGAGATGAGGAAGAACTGCGCGCTGCACACGAAGCAGGCCGCGCCGATGCGCAGCGGGCTCTCGGTCGATTGCAGACGCCGGCCGATCCACACGCTGATCATGAAACTGAGATAGACGAACGGCGTCGCAATGGAATAGCCGCCCCGCAGCGGGTCGGTCACGGCCATCAACAGCAGCGGCAGCGCGAAGGCCTGCCAGCCCCGCAGGCGCGCCCCCGCGTACAAACTCATGCCGCCTACCGGAGCGAAATTCGGCGGATGCGGCAACAAGCGTAGGACCGCCCCCAGTACCGTCAGGCTCAGCGCCAAAGGCCGAACATTGTTTCCTCGATCCATGGTCTCTCCTTATTCAGATAGTGTACCGCCGCTCGGCAGGCCGCCGCTTGCCGAGCGGTTGGGTTCCCACAGCGTCTCCGGCGAGCCGCTTTGGTGACTGGCCCAGCGGCTCCAGACAAAAAACGCGTCGCTCAGGCGGTTCAGATATTTCACAGCCTCCGCCGGGACCGGCTCCTCGCGCCCCAGAGCCGTGACGATGCGCTCCGCGCGGCGGCACACCGTGCGGCAAACATGCAGCTCCGCGTTCAGCCGCGAGCCGCCCGGCAGCACGAACGATCGCAAAGCGGGCAGACCTTCGTTGGCCCGATCCATCTCCGCCTCCAACCGAGCGATCTCCGCCTCGGTGATCCGCGCCTGCCGCGGATGGACGTCTTCGGGGAGCGTAGCCAGGATGGATCCCAGGTTGAACAGCTCGTGCTGCACGCGCAGCAGGATGCCGCCCAGCGCGGCAAATTCCAGATGGGCCGGTTCTCCCGCGGCGCTCGCGCGCGCCAGCCCCACGAACGAATTCAACTCGTCCACCGTGCCGTAGGCCTCGATGCGCCGGGAATCCTTGAGCACGCGCTGACCGCCCGCCAAGCTGGTTTCGCCCGCGTCGCCCTGACGCGTGTAGACGCGGTTGATGGCCATACGCGGCGGGTCGAATTTATGCTCGAAATTAGGCTCCATGCATGCAGGATACATCGGCTGTGGTGCTCGCTGTTATGATGGATTCAATTCTGGGGAACGGCATGACTATTGACGAACGCCTCGAAAAACTCACCGAACGCCACGAAGCGCTGACGCAGGCAGTGGATCTGCTGGCTGCCATGTACCAGCAAAACGAGCGGCGCCTGGCGCAGGTGCTGGATGCCATCAACCGGCTGGCGAATATCGCGGAAGCGCACGATGTCCGGCTTGACGATCACGAGCATCCTCCGGACGATCCGTCCCACGCTGCCTAAGCGCGACAACGCGCACGGGCTGGCCCGCGCGAAGGCTACCGGTAATGAACGATATGAACGATAAGGCCCTGCACGCCGATGCTGACCGGCGGAGTTTCCTGGAGTTTCCAGCATCATCACCAAGCCTTCGGAACCATAGACGGTCCTGAGCACGCGCGTTGAATGCGACCCGGTGGGAACGCGCCGGACTTGGAGCCGGGATCTTGCGGGCTTCCACACCAGCGGACGCGCCCGCGGTACGCCCTGCTCGATTGGACTGTGCCTTACGGCTTCAGTCTGCTCTCCACGGCACTCAGGATGGCACTGGCGAGCTAATCCTGTGAGACTCTTCGCGTCTTCACAGGACGTGCTGCAGTAAGTCTTACCATCAGGCGGAACACACTGTGGTTCACGAGGCTCTACAGTACAAACCCGCTGGCCAGCCGAGCGGCGCCTCTATCGAACGAGGCGCGAACCTCTAGCCTGTTCGAGATTGGACCGGGAGCGGCCACGCGCCGCGAAGCTCTAATCTTGATGGCGAACGAGAATCGTGCGGTGATCGGCTTTCTCGATGAACCGCTCCCTTGGCCAGGCCAACGGCTGCCTTCAAACAACTGCGCGGCGGCCTCGGCAGGATCAAAGAAATCACCGCAATAATCGGCAGAAGGTGAATCAGACCACCCGCAACGTTGGAATGCAGCAAAACCGAGGAGCCACGCCACAAGCAAAACGACAAAACAAGATCAAAAACATAATTAATTACCTCTTTACAAGCGCGCGATGCAGCGCACTCGAATCGCGGTACGCACCGATTGCGTCCCGTCGGCATGGGCGGTGAGTACCTGTACCGCGTTCCCGTGCAGCAATGGCTGGCTTTAGCGGCCGGGCGGCGGCGGGTAGACGTTCGCAGACGCGGTTCCAAAGACCGACAAAGCAGTGGACAACACCCCCTTGCACGTCCACGCCACTGAGCCGTCATTGGTGGTCCCGCCGACGGTGTCGTTCCATGCCGGAGCCGTGGCCCCGCTGGTCCCGCCGATCGTCGCCTCCTGAATGTTCCCCGCCGGGTCCGTGACCTCGGCGTTAGAGGCATATGCGGTGGAAGGCTGCCACGCCGGAGATGTCTCCTTATAGATGAACTCCGACTTGGCGGTGACGATAGAGACGCTCGAAAAAGCCGCGATGTTCGTGGACGTCAGGGTGCCCGTCGGCAGCGCGAGGTCGCCCTTAATATATATCGCACGCCCCGCTACTGTTACATAACCCTGCACCTCGACCGAGTCCAGGCCGGCCGGTGGCAGGATCAAAATGAAAGCCGTTTTGGCGTTTATTTGGTACGGCTGCACGAGCAGAGAAGATTTGACTTGGCCCTTCAACAAGATGGGATAATACTCGGAGTAGGTCGGGCCCGTTTTTGTCGGCGTCAGGGTGTTGCAGGCATAGAGAGTGATGCTGAACGGCTCGCCTGCCAACTTGAGCGTGTCGGCCCCGCTGATGACGTTGTGCCCAAAGTCTCCCGAAGCTTGATAAGCAATCACCGTGCCGGTGCACGTTGACGCTGCCAGCGGGTTTTGTGCGCCCGCAAAGCTGGATATTACCGCGGCTGCTATCGCCATAGACCGTATATTTACAACCATTGAATTCTTTCTCCTTTTTATGCCTTACGAATGAAGCCTCAGTCCTGAACTCATACGTACTACGTTAACGGTACCAGTACCGATGAGCGCAGCCGGTTCATTCCGCTTTTTACGCACTTCAGCCGGCCTTGGACGTCACTACGCCCAGTAGACCCATTATGCGGCTGGAGGCGCTTGAAATGTGCAGTATCTTTCGGACAATCCGCATTGCGTGTGGCGACCCCTAACTCCGGGCGCTACATTAGGAGCATGTGGGTGACTGCGGCGAAATGGCATCGGAAGTCTTGGATGCCACGCTCGTGCTTTTAATCGCGAACCTCGACTGGAGGGTGCCGAAAGACTCTATCGGATATCTCTATATCGCGCCGATTCTCCTGGCATCGGCGATCCTGCGCGGCTGGCAGATCGCGGCGGCGGCGGCGATGTGCGGAATCCTGTGTGAGGCGTTCAGTCCATACGAGTTCTTCAGCGCGGCACATCCCGCGCCTGGCGCCGCCATCCGGGTCGTCGGCGGGGTCGGCTTCGCCCTCGCCGGCTACTTTGTGTCCGAGTTGAACCTGAAGCGCCGCCTGATGGCCCAGAATACGGAAGAGCGGGAACGCCAGGTGCAATTGCGGCTGGAGGCCCAGCAGCAACTCAAAGTGGTGATCGAAACCAGCCCCTTGGCGATTCTGATTCTCGATAGCCAGGGAACCATTTCGCTGGCCAACGAGTCGGCGCAACACGTTTTGGGTTTGAGCGCCGAACGCATACACGGCACGGAGATGCAAGCCCACTTGCCGGTACTGAACCGTTTCCTGAAAATGCAACGGTCTCCCGCCCAGGTGCGGACGACTGTGGAGAGCCGCGGCCAGCGCGCGGATGGCGAGGTTTTTCTCGCGCATGTTTGGCTATCGACGTGCGAGACACAGTCCGGCCGGCATCTGGCCGCGTTCATCTGGGACGCTTCCGAAAACCTGCGAGACCGGGAGGGCGCCGGTCTCGATTCGACGATGGCAACATCCCGGATACTGGTCGGCGCAGTCAGCCACGAAATCCGCAACCTCGCGGCGGCCGCCCATTCGGCGCACCGTGGTCTGGCATCGGTTCCCGGAATCTCGGAAGCGGAAAACTTCAACACGTTGGGAGCGATCATCGAGGGTATGGAGAAGCTGGCGGCCTCCGGTTTGGGTTTGGCCTCGGACCGCGCCACGGCCAGCATTGATTTGGGAATGGTGTTGGACGAAGCCCGGGTCGTGGTGGACGCCTCGTTTCGCGATGCCGGTTGTGCCGCTACCTGGAACATTGCCAATGGACTGCCCCTGGTTGAGGCCGATCACCACAGTTTGCTGCAGGTTTTCCTGAACCTGGCGCGTAACAGCCAGCATGCCATGAGAGACAGCAAGGTTCAAACGCTCTCTGTACAGCTCTGACGCAGCATGGAGAAAGCCTCGTCCACGCGCCTCCGTTCCCGCTCAAATCGAACCACCCGGCCAAAAAATTTCCCCAACCGCGTGAAAAATCAATTTACATCGAAAATGTTTTGGTGTATATTGATATTGCTCTGGCCAAGAATCCGCGCGAGGAATGTACGCTGCCGTTACGGTTACATTGAATCGCGATGAAATGGAACGCAGGCGCCTGGAAGCTGCCGAGGACCTGCTGAAGGGAATCACCCAAGCCCGGGTCGCCCGCAAGTTCGGGGTGAGCCGGACCACGGCTTCCCGCTGGTACCGCACTCTGGAGGGGCAAGGGATGGAGCGTTTGCGCAAGCGCAAAGCGCCCGGACGCCCCAGCCGGCTGTCATTCAGCCAACTGGCGGAGGTGCGCGAGATGTTCGCCGCCGGCCCCAGGGCTTTCGGTTTCGAGAGGGACCGCTGGACCACCGCCCGCCTGGCGCAGGCGATTGAGGGGCGCTTCGGCATCCGCTACGATCCGGATCACGTGGGCCGCCTGATGCACCGCCTGGGTCTGCGCCCAAAGCCCGCTCCGCCCGCGGAGGCGGTTTGCGAGGTCTACGGGACCCCCAGCGCTGGCATTGGAATGCACGTGTAACGGCTGGGCCGGTCCGGCCGCCGTCACGAGCGTGAGATTCTGCGTGCCCGGAGGAACGAGGAGATGCCGTATCCGCCCAGCAGGCACACCCCGATGGCCAGCATGGCCAACCGCAGGATCGCTCCGGCACTGCCGTCGAATTGGCGAACGGCCCGGAAACCGGAGAAAACAAAGGCGATGGCCATCGAGACGAACACGAACCCGAGGATTTCGTGCCACAGCGTCCGGGCCGGCTTCAGTACCGCCGGGACTACAAATCCCAGGAAGCGGCGGCCCTCTTTGTAAACTCGCGCTCCGTCTCGATAAATGTTACGCTTAGGCACAACATCTCGATGTTATCAGAAGTAATGGTACCTGTTGGTTTCGGCTTGGGATGCCGATAAAAAAAATGGGTGGAGATCTTGTGAAGCCGTACAACCTCCACTACAATCTAAACGGGTACGGCGGTTGCGACCTTGAAATTGCAACGAGATGTAATGCGGTCGCATCCCACAATATAGGGGAGGTCGTTGTGGACGAGCCATTGAAAAACCTGATGCAGGAACTGGGGAACGCGATCAACGACTCGCTCTCAGAATCCGACCGGATTGCCGAAGCCATTGGCGAAATCAAGCGCGCCGGGTACGACGTCTTCCTGGTGCTGGAAGCTACCATTGGTTTCAATAAGCGCGACGATGACGGCGAGGAGAGCTCCGAAGACGAGTCGGCGGCCGAGCCGGAACGGAAACGCGGCTTCGAAAGCGCGGGAAAGATCAAGTTCACCACCCAGGATCACCGTTTCCTGAAAGCCCTCAAGATCGCTGTGGACGACGAGTCCCGCTAGTCCGGCCTGCCATCGGCCAACTCGCGATAAACCTGCCACGTTTTTTCGACTGCTTCAGCCCAGGTAAACCTCGCGGCTCGCTCGAGCCCGCGGCGGGAGAGGTCCGCGCGCCGCTCCGGATCCCGCGTCAGCGCCACCAGCGCGCCCGTCAGTTCTTCGGTGTCCTCCGGATCCACCAGCCACGCCGCATCCCCCGCCACTTCCGGCACTGCCGAGCGATCGGACGCGATCACCGGTGCCCCGGAGGCCATCGCCTCCAGCACTGGCATCCCAAAGCCCTCGTCCAGTGAGGGGAACGCGAAGATCATGGCGCGCGCATACCAATTGGCCAACTCGGCCGGCGGAACATAGCCGAGCATGCGAATCCGTTCCCGGCTGCGCGCCGCGCCAATCTTGGCGACGATCTCCGCCGCGCCATATCCGGCGGATCCCGCCAGTACGAGCTGCCAGTCGCGATCCACTCTTTCAAAGGCGTCCACCAGGCGCGAGATGTTCTTTCGGTACTGAATCGCACCCACGTGCAGAATGATCTTCTGGCGCGTGACGGCCGTTCCTCCTGGCGGCCTGACCCCGTGATGCACCACCCGCACCCTGGCCTGGTCCACGCCCAGCACATCGATCACCTGCCGTGCCGTGAATTGAGAGACCGCGATGATGCGGTCGCTGCGGCCGGCCGCATCCCGCGCCTGTTCCGCGAACCGCCGCCGGAACTCCGGCGTCGAGTATCCGCCCGTCAGCACGAACAGATCGTGGAAAGTAGTTACGGCGCGGTGCAGGCGCGCGTGGGGCAGCCGTTGGTTCAGGCCGTGAAAGACATCCGCCGATCGCGGCGCACGCGTCTCGCCCAGCAGGAAGCGCCCGGCGTTGGCCGGCAAGCGCTCGCCGAACGAGCGCAAGAACCGGTGCGGCCGGTAGCAGAATGCGAACCGGTCGGCGGGATGCGTGCGCGCGAGGCCATCCAGCATCTCCCGCGAATATACCCCTACACCGGACAGGTCCGCGCCTACGCTATACGTCGAATCCAACGCGATCTTCAATTCTCGATTTTATATTCCTTGAGCTTGCGGTAGAGGGTGGTGCGGCCGATGCCGAGCAACTGGGCCGCCTTGGCACGGTCGCCGTGCGTGGCTTCGAGCGCCTTCAGGATGGTCTCCTTTTCCACCGTGGCCAGGAACAATCCCGCCGGCCGCGGCGGCGCATGCAGCAAAGGCAGCGGCGCGGTCTCCGAACCCGCGGCTACCGCCGAAGCCAGAGGCGGCTCGGCCACCCGGTGGTTCTGCAACGCGGAAGGCAGGTCCGCGACGTGCAGCCAAGGGCCGGTATTCAGCGCCACCATGCGCTCGATCGAGTTCTGCAGCTCGCGCACGTTCCCCGGCCAATCGTAGTTCATCATGGCCTCCAGCGTTTCCGAGGTCAGCCGGTGATTCGCGCCGAACCGCCGCAGGAAGTGATCGGTCAGCTCCGGAATGTCCACCTTGCGGTCCCGCAGCGCCGGCAGCCGCAAGCTGACGATGTTCAGACGGTAGTAAAGGTCCTGCCGGAACGTTCCCCGCGCGGCGTCGCGCGCCAGATCGTGATGCGTGGCGGCGATCACCCGGATATTCACCTTGTGCTGCTTCAACGAGCCCACCGGACGGAACTCGCGCTCCTGCAGCAGGCGCAGCAGCTTCACCTGCATGTCCAGCGGCAGATCGCCGATCTCGTCGAAGAAGGCCGTGCCGCCGTCCGCCACTTCGATAAGGCCCCGCTTGGCCTCCGCCGCTCCGGTGAAAGCGCCCTTGGTGTGGCCGAATAGCTCGCTTTCGACCAGCGGTCCCACCAGCGCGCCGCAATCGATGGGCACGAATTCGCCGGCCGGATTGGCGTCGTGGATGGCGCGCGCCACCACCTCCTTGCCCGTACCGCTCTCACCCAGCAGCAACACAGGCGCGTGGGAATGTCCGAGTTTCTCGATGAGCCGGCGGATCTCGCAGATCTGCGGCGACTGCCCCACCAGGCCGTGGGACCAGCCGATAGCACCACGCTCCATGGCTGCTTCGATTATACAGAATCCAGGCGAACCACGAATGCGGAGGTCACCGAGCTATCCTCGCCGCGGATGCGATCCGCCAAAGCGGACGCGCCATCCTGCGTGGATTCCATCCCCACCACCACGTGCCACACCCCTGGAGTATCCGCGCGCTGCACCAATCGCGCCCGGCCGTATTTCGCCTCCATGGCGCGGCGCAGGCGCTCGGCGTTCTCCCTATTCCGGAACGCCCCCACCTGTACGCCGAAATGCGGTTGACCCACCGCGGCGGGCGCGGTCAGAATCTCCAGCCGCACACGCGCCGTTCCCGGACCGATCATCTCGACGACCCGCGCGGCGGCGTGCGACAGGTCGATGATCCGCCCATCCACGAACGGACCGCGGTCGTTGATCCGCACGTCCACCGACTTCTCATTATCCAGATCGTGGACGCGCACCGTTGTGCCGAACGGCAGGGTACGATGCGCCGCCGTCATCTGCTCCATGTCGTAGATTTCGCCGCTGGCCGATGCGCGCCCGTGATAGGGGTTGCCATACCAGCTCGCCAGACCCGCTTCGCCGGATTCGGGCGTTGGCGCCGCCTGTGGAGGCGGCGGCAGTGCCTGCGCGACCCTCTTCCGATGGCAGCCGGTCAGCAGCAGCGTCACCGCGGCCGCGACCAACAGCGCCTTGCCCATCCGGCAACACTGTGGCGCACGCTTCAGCGTGCCGCGGCGAACTTCAGTTCGCCGTCTGGCTGTAGGCTGAAGCGCTGTAGGCTGAGGCGCTGTAGGCTGAGGCGCTGTAGGCTGAAGCCCACGGCAGCAAGCTGAAGCGTGCGCCACGACCGCGGTCCCGCTGTCACTGTTCAAAGCATGCCCTTACTTGTACACGTCGCGCTTCAAATCGTCCGGCAGATCGCTCAACCGCCCCAGCATCTCGTACACCTTCGCCACCGCGTTGTCCACCATTCGCTCGCCCGCGCCCGGCTCCACCCACGTGCTGGCGCTGGCCGCGCCGTAGCCTCCGCGCGAGGCCGCCGCGATCGTCGGAAAGTAACCGTTGTACCCGTTCGTGTACCCCAGCAGCAGCGCGTGCGGTACGGGGCAGCGGTCGCGCCAGTTCATCTGGAAATCCACGAATGGCTCGCCGGGCATGGTCATCAGCGC
>OCTA010004190.1_pt1 | contig 12647 bp, 10 predicted proteins | sample 1538991 | NCBI WGS metagenome assembly OCTA01 (sample SAMEA3539302, study PRJEB22396) | soil metagenome | biome: tundra; feature: field; material: soil | place: USA | collected 2010-05 | depth 0.15 m
CAGGATTCCACGGCGAGCTCACGGGACGTGAGAACGTCCACCTGAACGGATCGATCCTGGGGCTGAGCAGGCGTCAGATCGAGGAGTCGATGGAGAAGATCATCGACTTCGCTGACATCGGCGAGTTCATCGACGCCCCCGTCAAGGTCTACTCCAGCGGCATGTACGTGCGGCTGGGTTTCTCGATCGCCGTCACAGTCGACCCCGAGATCCTCATCGTCGACGAGATCATCGCCGTGGGTGACGAGCAGTTCCAGCGCAAGTGCTTTGACTACATGTTCGAGCTGCGCAAGCGCGGGACCACCGTCGTGCTGGTCACGCACTCCCTGGGCCTGGTCCAGGATCTGTGCGACCAAGCTGTTTGGCTCCATCATGGCCGCGTCCAGCGCATCGGCGACTCTCGCGACGTGGTTCAGGGTTACCTCGACTTGGTCAACGACAAGGAGGCCGAGTCCAGACCTGAGCCGTCAGAGGTTACCGGGTCCCATGCGCGACTGGGCTCTGGTGAAGTCCGAATCGAGTCCGTCGAGTACCTTGACGGTGCGGGCAACGCCAGTCCAGTTCTGCTCTGCGGGGAGCCGGCGACCTTCCGAGTTCACTATCGCGCGGCTGAGCGAGTCAAGGATGTGATGTTCGGCCTCGGGTTCCAGCACGAGTCTGGCGTCAATGTGGCCGGGCCGAACTCTGGCTCCGGCCCGCCGCCGGTGACGAACATCTTAGGCGAGGGCGTTGTCGAGTTTCAGGTGCCCAGACTGACCCTACAACCGGGGGTGTATGAGGTGTCCGCGGCTGCTGTCCATCGGGGGCACACCTTCGACTATGTGGACCGCGGCTATGAGCTCCGGGTACGAGGGAACTCGAACGCGGAGCCGGGCCTCACCCGGATGTTTGGCGAATGGACGGCTGGGACATCGTCACCGGTACGAATCGACGATGAGGTGGCCAATGTTTGACTCAGACGAGCTCTCCAAAACGCTCCACGCGCTCTTGACCGGATACCCAGACCGGGCGAAGAACATCATCGCAACCTCGGCCCATCTTGACGACGATGAACGCGAGATCCTTTGGAAAGCCATGGCGGACGCACCGAGCGACGCTGGGCTCCTCGACGCTCTCGGCGATGCGCTCCGCCTGGCTCATGCCGACAAGGCCTTGGTGAACGAGGCCTATCGTGCTGCCTTCTATGGCTCTGAAGCGTGGCCGTCGCTCGTCGATGATCCGTTGTTTGCCTTCTTCTCTGCCAACAAGGCAGGTCACGTTCTAGACAAGTGGGTCCACTATTTTCCTATCTACACACGGCATCTGACGCCTTACAAGGGTCGCCCGGTCTCTGTGCTGGAGATCGGGGTCTACCGCGGGGGATCGATGCGTATGTGGGCCCGGTTCTTCGGACCACAGGCTCGCCTTCTTGGCGTTGACATCGACCCTGTCGCGCTGATTTCTGCCGGTGACCGGTATGAGGTTGTCATTGCCGACCAAGCCGACCCGGATGCTATGCGCGATCTGGCGGAGAAGCATGGCCCGTTTGATGTCATCATCGATGACGGTGGTCACAACATGGTCCAGCAGATCACCTCGGTTGAGACCCTGTTCCCGATGCTGAATGAGGGTGGCGTCTACCTCGTTGAGGACTGCCACACCTCCTACTGGGAGGACTACGAAGGCGGCCGAGGCCGTGAAGGCACCTTCATGGAGTGGGTCAAGAGTCGTTTGGACGACCTGAACGGCTACCACCAGGACAATGCGGTCGAGCCTGTGTGGACCCGCCAGGTTGACGGCATCCACGTCTACGACAGCGTCGTCGTGCTGGACAAGAAGACCCGGTTTGCCCCTTTCGCCGAGCAGAACGGGGGAGCAGACTTTGTCTTCGGCTCGCGCGTGCACTCGGTCATCGCCTCGGAGCTGGTCGCCACACGTCAGGCTGCTCTGGACGAACGCGACAGCGCAGTCAGAGATACGTCAGAGCTGGACGCCGTGTGCGACGACTTGCGGATTACCCGTGGGGAGCTGAGGACCATAGCGCCACGCCTGGCATTGGCAGAGGCGGAGCTAAACGCGACCAGGGATCACGTCCGCGAGATGCGTAAGACGCTGTCCTGGCGAGTTACCGCGCCGCTACGCCGAATACGCCGAATTCGCCGATGGCGCTGAGCCAAGCCGACTCACCTTGATGTTCACGCGTTCTGTCATCCGATCCTGGATGTCCCAGGTGCGCGTTGAGCGGGGCCCGCGCGGTGACTCCTCAGACGATCGCGTCGCGGTGGTTGCCCAGTTCTCGCAGCAGCATCGCATCTCAAGATCACTGAACGCGATGATCGCCGAGCTGCTCGGTGCGGGCTATCGCGTCGTTGTCTCGTCCTCGTGTCAGTCGCCCTCCGAGCTGGTCTTTGACGAGTCGGTTCGCGATGAGATCACTGTTCTTCGCAAGCCAAATGTCGGCTACGACTTCGGTTCATGGGCATGCGGTCTGGCTTGGGACGCCGGCATAACGCGTGCCCGGGACGTGGTGCTCGTGAACGACAGCATGCTTGGTCCATTCTCGGCACTTGACACAGTACTGACGGGCTTCCACGAGTCCAAAGCCGACGTGTACGGGCTCACCGACACGACGCAGTTTGGCTACCACCTGCAGAGCTACTTCATCGGGTTCAAGAACGGCGTTCTGCAGGAACAGGCCCTGCGGCGATTCTGGATGAGTATCCGTCATGAAACCAGCAAGGAGAGGATCATTCAGCGCAACGAGATCGGCCTCAGCAGACTGCTCCGGGCAGAGGGCTTTGAGTGCGAAGCAGCCTTTCCTTATTGGCGGTCGGTGGATGAGGGCGAGAACCCCACCATTCGTGGCTGGGAGAGGCTACTCGGGCTCGGGTTTCCCTTTGTGAAGCGCGAGATCGTTCGCAGCCCTCAGGTCGCGCCCCGTGGCGACCGAGTGGCCAGTGTGGTTCGCCGTAAGTTCGCCGTAGACATCGAGGAGTGGCTGTGACCCGACGAGTGACAATGGCAGCCGTTCGACGGCGGCTCTCGCGTTACCGGGCGGCCATCGCGCCCCGCCGACGGCTTCGGAGGGTTCTTGGCCGCCCGGAGGTGTCCGTCATCGGGCCCGTTGCCGCTCCCGCATCACCGGCAGACTTCGGCACGTGGCTGTCCCGGATTGGTGGGCGCAACGTTGCCGGGCACCCCGAGAGCTGGAAGCTACGCACTGATCTCCCTTTGGACTCACCCTCAAGGGTTGCGGCCGTGGTGCACGTCTACTACGCAGAGCTTCTGCCCGAGATCTTGCAGAACCTTGAGAGCATCCCGGTCGAGTTCGACCTCCTGGTCACAAACGCCTCGGGCCACAAACTCAGCATCGAGCCAGAGAGCGCCGCCCTGCTGCGTAACGTCCGGGTGTTGGAGGTTGCCAACCGCGGACGCGACATCCTGCCGCTGGTTTCCCTGGTCAACGCAGGGTTGCTCGATCCGTATGAGCTCATCGTGAAAGTTCACACTAAGGAGAGCGCCTGGCGCGCAGAGCACGACCTGGGTGGCTCCGGCGCGCAATGGCGTGGTGAGCTGCTGGAGGGTCTGCTGGGCAGCACCGCCAACGTGGAGGCCATCCTTTCCGCGTTCGCTGAACGCCCAGAGCTTGGCGTCATCACCAGCAACGGCAGCGTGCTCGGGCCCGAGTACTGGGGCGACAACCAGCCCGTGACGCACACCCTCATGCGCCGGATGGAGCTCGGGTTTGACGAGTCGCACCTTCGGTTTCCCGCAGGATCCATGTACTGGATTCGAGGGTTCCTGCTCCAGGGGCTGCGAGCCTTGAACCTGAGCGCTGCAGACTTCGAGGAAGAGGCCGGTCAGGTCAACGCCACCACCGCGCATGCGCTGGAGCGCATGGTCGGGCTGCTCACTGCTGAGGCGGGGCAGACAGTGGAGCAGGTCGGCTCAGCACTCACCGCGACGCCGGCCAGCCAGAACTGGCAACGGTTCCGGCCTGAGTCGGCGCGACTCGCCCGAGCGCGGGTCTTGCCCTTCTACCTGCCCCAGTTTCACCCGATCCCGGAAAACGATCGCTGGTGGGGGACAGGGTTCACCGAGTGGACCAATGTCGCCGCCGCCCGCCCTGTTTACGACGGCCACCACCAGCCGAAGGTGTCGCGCGACATCGGCTTCTACGACCTTCGCCTGGACCTGATCCGCCAGCAGCAGATTGATCTGGCCCGAAAGCACGGCGTCTGCGGCTTCATGTACTACTACTACTGGTTCGCGGGCAAGCGCATGCTTTCGCTTCCCATTGAGCGGCTCGCGACCGGAGACGACGACTTCCCGTTCTGCATCATGTGGGCCAATGAGAACTGGACGCGTCGATGGGACGGCCGCTCGGACGACGTGCTGATCGGCCAGAACTATGACGAGGTGCCGGCCGAGGCATTCATCGACGATGTCCTTCCGTTCCTGTTGGATGACCGGTATCTCAAGGTTGACGGAAAGCCTCTTCTGTCGGTCTACCGTCCCGGCCAGATGGCCGACTTCCCCGCTGTCGTCAAGGCGTGGCGCAAGCGCGCGTCCGAGCACAACATCGAGCTGTACCTGGTCAGCGTGGACGTGGCCAAGGAGTTTGATGCGCTCGAGGTCTCTGCCGACGAAGCCGGGCTAGACGGTCTCATGGGATTCCCGCCGCACAACTGCCTGTGGTCGTGGCTGCCTCATGAGGGGCTGGGAGTGGACCCCCGGTTCACCGGAAACCTGCTCAGCTATGGCGCCCTGGTCCAGGACGCTGAGAGGCGACTGTCCCTCAACGGTGTCGACGACGGATCCTTCCCAGGTGTCATGGTGACGTTCGACAACACCGCTCGCCGCCAGTGGAACTCGGATCTATGGTTCGGTTCGAACCCTTACACGTTCCGGCGATGGCTGGCTGCTGCCGTGCGTGCGGTGGCGCATCGCGAGACGTCTGAACGTGTCGTCTTCGTCAACGCCTGGAACGAGTGGGCCGAGGGCGCGGTGCTCGAGCCCAGCGATCGCTTCGGATCCACCTTCCTGTTGGCTGTGCGCGACGTCGTTCACACCTAGATGGAGCCGCCGTTGGTGTTTGTTCCGGTTTTCGGCCAGCTCGACCTGACCCGGCGAGCGCTGCGCGCCCTGGACACATACACCCCCAATGACGTGGGGTTCCTGGTGGTCGACGACCGTGGGCCGGAGTGCGTCACTGAGCAGTGGCTGGACGATGTCCTGCGGCCGTCGCGGGCTCGGCAGCTGGTGGTCAATGCCGAGAATCTCGGTTTTGTGCGTTCGGCCAACCTGGCGTTCGCCCGTCGTGACGGCCATGACGTTGTCGTGGTCAACAGCGATGTTGTTGTCTTTGCCGGGTGGCTTGGACACCTGCGAGCGGCCGCTGGCCCACGCGTCGGGAGCGTGACCGCACTGAGTAACAACGGCTCCATCGCTACCGTGCCCGATCCTGCCGCCTACCCCACCGTCGACAGCCTGTCGGTGCTCGCGGCGCAGGCGGACGTGCTCGGACCACCTGCGTACGAAATCCCGGTTGGCGTAGGTCACTGCACCTACTTCTCGAACGAGGCGCTCGCTGACGTGGGCCCCTTCGACGAGGCGTTCTCGCCGGGCTATGGCGAAGAGGTCGACTGGTCGATTCGAGCCCGTCGTCGTGGTTGGCGCCACATGGCGGCTCCCGGGGTTATCGTCTGGCACGACGCCGGAGCCAGCTTCGGCCGGCGGCGTATGCTCCGGCGCCGGCACGAGCTCAGGCTTGCTCTGCGCTATCCGCGCGAGTTCGTGGCGCTGCGACTGCGCCGGTTCCGTGGCCCGCTCAAGCCGCCCGCATGAGCCTGGACGGAGCTAGTCTCGTATGTTGTCGGGTCCCACACCACCTGCCTCTAGCTCGGCGTGGGGAAATCATCCGCACGTATCGTCACCTTGCCCGAACCCCGGGTTTCCCGCAGAATCGAACGCGGGTTCACTGGCCGCACTTCGCCCAATATCAACGTGAGCGTGAGTGCGCAGATGGCCCAACGGGAGGAACACCGAAGTGACCCATCCCCTGAACGCGCGCCCAGTCTCAAGGGCGGAGCGGAAGGCAAAGGCTTCGGGCGCGCGCCGGGACGTCCAGGGCCTGCGGGCTGTAGCTGTGCTGGCCGTCATCGCTGACCACCTCTTTCAGTGGCCCTCAGGTGGCTTCATCGGTGTCGACGTCTTCTTCGTGATCAGCGGATTCCTGATCACTGGGACGCTCCTTCGCGAGCACGTCAGGACCGGAGGTATCTCCTTCAGGGGGTTCTACGTTCGCCGCATCAAGCGAATCATCCCGGCCGCGGCGCTCACTCTGAGCGCGACCATAGCTGCGTCCTACTGGCTTCTCAACGAGACCCGGGCCCGCGACACCACCGTCGACGCGGTGTGGTCGTTCTTCTTCGCGGGCAACTGGCGGTTTGCCGCCAAGGGCACCGATTACTTCCAACAGGGACTGCTTCCCTCGCCGGTACAACACTTCTGGTCCCTGGGTGTGGAAGAGCAGTTCTACCTGGTGTGGCCGTGGCTTATGCTCGCCGTGCTCACTGTGGGCGCTCGAAAGCTGCGCTGGGATCAGCGCAAGCGTTCAGTTGCGGTCGGAGCTGTCATTGGCGTCATTACCCTTAGCTCTTTTGCATGGGCGCTGCAACAAACCGCCACAAGTCCGACCGTGGCGTACTTCTCCACCTTCGCCCGTGCCTGGGAGCTCGGTGTCGGAGCGCTTCTCGCGATCGCCGGGAGGGCTCTGACAATCCGCTCGCCCTTTGTCCGCTCTGTGCTGGGCTGGGTCGGATTCGTCGGCATCCTGGTCGCCTTGTTCGTCGTGCCGCAGTCACCTGGTTTCCCTGCCCCGTGGGCAGCCTTGCCTGTCCTTGCCACTGCTTTAGTCATTGTTGCCGGACAGGGCGCTGAGCAGCGCCACCTGTGGCCGTTGACCAACCCCGTGAGCCGGTACCTGGGCGACATCTCCTACTCGCTCTACCTGTGGCACTTCCCCGTGATTGTCCTGCTCGTCGCCCTCCTTCCGAGTGACAGCGTCCTCTACCATGGCGCAGCCGCGGTCCTTGTCTTCGGGCTCGCCATCGCGTCCTACCATCTCGTTGAGGACCCGGTGAGGAAGTCAGCGTGGCTGCTTCCACGTTCCGGTGGCTGGCAAACGTTAAGTCTGAGGGCCCGATGGCGACGGATTGGGCTGGGGGCCCTGGCGCCTTGTACCGCAGTACTTTTGGTCGGTGCTCTCCTGAGCGCGACGCCCCACGCCCCGTCGCCGGTCGCTCTTTCAAACCTTGGGTCCACGCGATCTAGTGGGACCGGCCCAGACTGCTTCGGTGCAGCCGCGATGGTGCTCGTGTCAAAATGCCAGGCGGGCCCACAGTCGACGTCGGTAACGCCGGCGGTCGACCAGGTGACTTTGGACACCAAGGACGCCTACAAGTGCTGGATCAATTACCACTCCCCACTCAAGACCTGCAGCTACGGGGCGACGGGGGCTGGCGCGGTGTCGGTGGCCCTCATCGGCGACAGCCACGCAGCAATGTTGCTTCCCGGGCTTACGCCGTTGCTCCTGAAGAACAACTGGCGACTGGACACCTACTTCGGCTGGGGATGCCAGTGGTCCGTCAACCCTGTCACCGCCTGCCACAAGGTGCTGGGACAGATCCAACAACGACTGGAGAAGGGCCCGAGATACGACATCATCATCACGACGTCTGCTCGGCAAAAGACTGGGAACGATAAGGCGCAGGTGTCAGAGCAGATGGCCAGGGCATGGCAACCCGTCGCCGACCGGGGAACCAAGATCGTCGTTGTCGGCGACAACCCTCTCCCCTCCCAGGGAGCCATGGAGTGCATCCAGCGAGTCGGCTTCACGGCCCAAGACAACTGCTCCACGCCCCGTAGCGAAGCTCTCTCGGTGACAGATCCGTTGGTCCGGGCGGCGGCCCAAGTGCCCGGTTCGCATTTCGTTGATCTGACGTCCTTTTTCTGTGACACAACTCAGTGCCCTGCCGTTATCGGCAACGTGATTACCTACAGTGACACGGACGGCCACATGACTGGCACATTCAGTCAGACGCTCGGTCCATACTTGCTCAGCGCGGTGAAGAAAGCTCTAGGCTGAGCCCCACGTCAGTCACGAGGTCACCCCATTGGGGCTTAGCGTTCCGGAGTCCCATCTCTCGTTCAGGTCGACCCCAGGGCGGTGTGACAGGTTTGCACCTTCGGGTCGACCCCCAAGAGGGGAACGGCAGATCTGACCTTCCAGGCTCAGCGTCTGCAGCCACGGGACTACTCGCCACCACGACGAAATGCAGGTTGCCCACCTCCCTGCCGAGTTCCCAGTTCCTGACAACGTATCCCGATTACTGCTCAGAGGGCCTAGAGGAGCCGAAGCACGGTCGCGGCCAGGAGGCCGGCTGATCCCAGCGCTACCACCCACTGCGCACCTCGCGTCTTGACAAGCCCTGCGGTTATGACAGCGACCGCGGGTAGCAGCGTGTTCGCATATCTGACCGGTGGTGGAACATACATCGATTGGCTTAAGTAGCTCACGGCCACGAACATTGGCGCACCGATGACTGCGGTGAGAATCAGGGCTTGCGCGTACGGACGGGCCTTCGCATTCGCTGCCCCAAATAGCCCTGCTCCGACGATTCCGGCAAGGAAGAACGTGCTGATTGTCCGGTCGACCAGCGTCTGGATGAGAGGACTGCCCACGGTATGGGTTGCCGGCAGGTTAGGAGGGTTGAGGAAGACCCCCAACTGTTCGATGAAATGCTGTACCGGAAAGGCCTTAACGGTGTATTGGGCGTTCATCGGAATGAGTGAAGCGTCGTGGCTCAGTGAGTTCTGAATCCAGAGTGTCGTCCCCAGTACTAGGGCGGTCGTCACTGAGAGCACGATCCCGCCCAGGAGCCAGGGCGCGACGGCCTGGTTCGATCTCGAGTCCTCGCCGGGCCTGGCCTTCAGTCGGGTGTACAACGCCCGGACGATCCTGATCATCATGTATATGCCCATGGCAAACAGAGCTATGACATTGGTCATCTTGATCAGGAGCACGATTGTCGAAACGAGCACGAGAAGAGGCCAGCGGCGTGTTGGCGCATGCTCCCAGTACAGGAACGTGAGGAACACTCCAGCACCGACTGCGACATCCATCGAGTCCGGTGTGATCGTCGCTGCCCGGTAGAGGATCGTGGAGGAGCACGCCAATGCCGTCAACGCTGCGGTGAGGGGGAGGCGAGCTATGGCAAGTCGCCTGCCAGCGGCGTAGGCGAGAACCAATCCGAGTCCGAGCCAGAGTCCTCCCACCAGACGTCCAGCCGTCACAAGGTCGTCCATCCCTCCAATGCTCTCGAGGGGCACGGCGACGGCTTTTGTCAGGGTGTAGTACAGAGGCGTGTTGATGGCCGCGGTGTTGTATCCGCTCACTTGAAAGCTATTCGGGTCGTAATGCGCGGTACTCGAGCATGGCGGTGGTACAAAGGGTGCGTCGATTCCGCGGCACGCCTCCTGACGCATCGCGTCCTGGCCGACCCGATCGCCCATGGCGACGATTGCCGGACTCTTGTAGAGGTAGTCGATGTGCTGGAGCTCATCGATCGGTCCGACCTTGGTATAGGTATGGACGTGGAGCCCGACAAGAGCAATGGCGACGAGAAGGAGCCAAACAGGCGCCATCCAGCGACGTAATCTAGTCGAGTTCAGATGCCTCTTCAGCCGCGGGTCTTGTCCCGAGCGGCGGATACCGTCGGTTACCTGAACACCGCCAGACATTCAACTACCCTTCAAAAGCCGCCACCTCGGGACAAAGCGGAATCTGGAGAGTCTAACGTCAGTGACGTCCAGCAAGATGGTGGACGCCACTGGGCACCCCAGGAATGGGCCTGGGGGGCGGTTCTCAGACCGGTGATCACCGTATTTCAAGTGGTCCTTGGGGAACTGGTCCAGGTCCGGGCGGGACGTCGCGTGCGCGAACTGTGCAGGGGTCCACTGCTCCGGCGCTTGTGTGCTCTTCAACGGCTGGGCGCAGGATAAGACATCGGTGTGATGACCAGAAGCGTCGAGGCGACCAGGGCCGGGATCGGTTGCCCCCGGCTGAACACGCGTTCGCCGAGTTCGACGACCCGTTCGAAACTCAGCAGATCAACGACCGGCTGGGGCGTGATCAGAACAACGCGCCGGCCACCTCACGCGATCTGCCCAGTCCGGTCACCAGCGGGGCCGGAGCCCGCGCCTTAGAACTGCGCCAAGCAGTGACGACCAGCATGGTGGCCGGCCCTGGCTGAGGTTCCCGGACGTGTGTGTGCCAGCAGCACCAAGGGTCCTCTTTCAGGGGTCGCCACGCCGTCAGCGTCGAGGCAACTGGCTCCAATCACCAGACTCAGGCGCTGCCGTAGTTGATGCCGTGGCTGAGGTGGCCGATCGCCTCAGCAGTATCGGCGCGCAGCGCCGGGACGTCGACGACGACCAGGTCCCGTCGTCGACTAGACGAAAGGAGGCCTTGATGAGACTTTGGACAGTTCACTGGGTTTGCGGGTCGGGGCGGCCAGTACCTGACCCAGACGTGCCGGGCGTACCACCACCACCGTTCCGCCGGCAGGCAGGAGCGCCTCGAGGACCACGCTGCGAACCTCAAACGCACATAGGCATCCACGATGGCTCTGCAACCAGGCGAATGTGGCGCCCGCCCCTGGCGGCCAAGGTGCCTTGGCAGGAGTGGGTTCAACTCGCAACGGGCGCAGGGCTGCAGCGACACCCTTCACCTCTGCTGACTTGGCTGCAGCCAGGTGTGTTGCGCTCCTTGGTGTTCATTCCACGGCATGAGATTTCCCGAAGTGGGCCGGGAATCGGCCGCCCTTCCGGCCTGCCCCCGACCAGGTCAAGGGAACACCTGCCCGATGGCCAGTCGGGACCGGCCGCACTCGCCCGCGCGACCCTCTGGTCGACGTACACCGGCCTGCAGAACGTCCGCAGTAGCACTGGAAGGTGCCGTCCACATCGCCGGAGGTAAGCAATGCCCGGGGCCGACACCTCACAGGGTCCCGGCAGAGCCAGCCACCTGGGCTTCGGTGCGCAAGGCTGGTCTAACGGCTCGGGTTGGCTATAACCCAGGCCACCGAACCGTTTCTGCGGTATGAGACCGAAGCCCGCCCCAGGCTGAATCCTCGCCAGGCCGTATGCAGGATTCCAGGGAGTAGGATCAGCGACTGTGCGACTAGTGGTGACGACCATCATCTTCGGGGTGGTAATCCTAGGGACGATCGTTGAGCTCCTGCGTCGTCGCCGTCTGCGGGAGAAGTACGCCGTCATCTGGCTGTTCACCGGGTGTCTTGTCATCGTCCTGGCGGTGTTCCCCGGCGGTCTGAACCGCGTGGCGGGCTACGTGGGTGTGGCCAGCGGGGTCAGCCTTGTGCTCTTCCTGGCCGTCGTGTTCTTGCTGATCATTGCCATTCACCTGTCGTGGGAGGTCAGTCAGCTCGAGGAGGAGACCCGCTCAATCTCTGAGGAGATCGCGCTCCTGCGGATGGACCTAGAGCGGTCACTGCCTGATGTTCCCGCCCGGTACGAGAAGGGTCACGATGATCCCACGGAGCGATCGTCGTGACCCCGCCGTTGCGAGTACTGATCGTCGTACCGGCGTGGAATGAGGAAGGCTCGATTGCCAGCGTGGTCCACGAGTTGCACGGCACCCTTGCGGGCATGGACGTGCTCGTGGTTGACGACGGTTCCACCGACCAGACAGCCCTGAGGGCACGTGAAGCGGGCGCAGTCGTCGCCCGGCTGCCCTACAACCTCGGGGTCGGGGGCGCGATGCGACTGGGTTTTCGCTACGCGGTTGAACGCGACTACGACACCGTGGTGCAGATCGACGCCGACGGCCAGCACGACCCAGCCTTCGTCCCGCAGCTGCTGGAACGGATCGCCGCAGGGGCGGATCTTGTCATTGGCGCTCGTTTTGCTGGCGTCGGTCAATACCGGGCGCGGGGCCCTCGGCGCTGGGCGATGACCCTGCTCAGCAGCGTGCTGTCTCACCTGGCAGGCACCCGGTTGACTGACACCACGTCGGGTATGCGGGCGTCGTCGCGCCCATTGATGAATCTGTTCGCCGGGAACTACCCCGTGGAGTACCTGGGGGACACGGTCGAGACGCTGGCGATGGCTGCGCGACGTAACTTCCGCATCGAGCAGGTGCCTGTGGCTATGAGGGTGCGTACGACTGGGCAGCCGAGCCACGCCTTCGGAATGGCGACCGTGTACTTGGGGCGCGCCTTGGTGGTGCTCTTGCTTGCGCTGATCCGTCGATGACCTGGGTGGGCAACATGCGCGTTGGCAGGGCCCCGTCGGACTTCGCAGTACAGGTCTCGGTGATCGTGCTCGCTTATGGGGCCGAGCCCTACCTCAGAGCTTGCATCGACGCCATCCTCTCCTCTGTCGACGCCGACGGTGAAGCAGTCGACCTCGAGCTGATCCTGGTCGACAACGGTGCGGCGGCTGCGGTTGCGGGAGTTGGCCCGGACTCCAGGGTAAGAATCGTGAGGTCGCCGAAGAATCTTGGCTTCGCCGGTGGCTGCAATGCCGGGGTAGGCAGATCGGAAGAGCAAACGTCTGAACTCCAGTCACTGACCAATCTCGTATGC